>Ga0255776_10000210_pt1 | contig 64587 bp, 49 predicted proteins | sample 071ome_19_FD_179974 | JGI IMG/M metagenome (GOLD analysis project Ga0255776, IMG submission 179974) | Coastal salt marsh microbial communities from the Groves Creek Marsh, Skidaway Island, Georgia - 071413AT metaG (version 2) | ecosystem: Environmental > Aquatic > Marine > Intertidal zone >...
CATTTTTTGTTTTATGGTCAGGGCTTTTGTGTATTTGGATCATGAGGTTAATGTGAAGTATCTGATTCGCTTTCTCTCCATGCTTTTACTCTCATCAACCGTGTCTGCTGTCAATGTTCATACGGACGACGAAGAGTCAGCACATATTAATGTGTGTCAGGTTGAAGAAGCCAAATATGGTTTTCGGATTGAATTAGCAAACTTGCTTCTTAAAAAGACGGCCTCTTATTATGGCGAAGCGCATTTAGCGCCCTTCAGAAAACATCAGCTGAGTGTCAGTCAGGACCGGTGCATTGTTTTGCTTGAACAGCAAAAAGTAGATGTCCTGTATTTACCCCCCAAAACAGAACTTCTTTCCCGCTTTGATTACATCCCTTTCGATATGCATGCCGGGATGCTGGGTTATCGGGTCTTTCTCATTCGCGAAGAAGACCAAGCCAAATTCAGACAGGTCAAAACATTGGACGATCTTCGTTCCTTTACCGGTGGTTTTGGTAGTCAGTGGGGGGACTTCAAAGTCTTTGGTTTAAATGATTTACCTGTTGTAGGTGCCGCTAATACCAGTGTATTGATGAGTATGTTGCAGCATGAAATATTTGATTGTTTTCATCGTGGGCTGCATGAGGCTTGGGTAGAACTGGCGTTCGAAACCCAACAGAATAAAGGTTTGGTTGTTGAAGAAAGTTTGGCGTTACGATACCCGTTTCAAGTGTATTTCTGGTTTCATCCTGAAAATCAGGAATTAAAACAACGCTTTGAAACGGGGCTGTTGCTTGCTTTACAGGATGGCAGTTACCACCGTCTATTTAGTGAGTATTTCGATGAGACAGTTCAAAAAGCGAGATTGGATAAACGTACCATTATTGATATCGAATACCCGGTTTCTTCGGAAGTAAGTCACTGGGTGTCGGTAGTGAATCACACGCCGTTTTGGATTCAGTCGACACCGTAATGATTTAATATCCTGGGTATTAGGTCTGATTTACATATTCCTTCGGTATTCACCTCCTACTTGATATAGGGCTTCGCTGATTTCCCCCAGACTGACAAATTTGACGGCTTCCATTAGGTATTCGAAGGTGTTTTCTTTGTTCTGTGCGGCTTTTTTCAGGTCGATGATAGGGCCGTTCGCTGCATTAGAATGTAACCTGATGAATTTATTCAGCTGATCTACTTGTTGGTGTTTCTCTTGATCGGTGGATCGCATTAACTCAATCTCATTGCTTTGCTGGCTATCATCTTTCGCTTTGAATGTATTTACGCCAATGAGCGGTAATGAGCCATCATGTTTTTTGTGTTCATAAAGCATTGACTCCTCCTGGATTTTGGATCGCTGATACATGGTGTCCATAGCCCCCAGAACACCCCCGCGTTCCGAGAGGGAATCGAATTCTTTAAATACGGCTTCTTCGACCAAATCTGTCAGTTGATCGATAAGAAATGAACCTTGAAGGGCATTTTCGCAAAAGTTCAGACCCAGCTCTTTGTTAATGATCAATTGAATGGCTACCGCACGACGAACAGACTCTTCTGTTGGGGTGGTGATCGCTTCATCATACGCGTTGGTATGTAGGCTATTACAGTTATCCAAGAGGGCATAGAGTGCCTGAAGACTGGTCCGAATGTCGTTAAACTGAATTTCCTGAGCGTGCAGTGAACGTCCTGATGTCTGGATATGATATTTCAGTTTTTGGGAGCGTTCAGAAGCACCATAGCGTTCTTTCATGGCCCTCGCCCAGATTCTACGGGCAACACGGCCGATGACAGAGTACTCCGGGTCCATGCCATTGCTGAAGAAAAAACTCAGGTTAGGGGCAAAGTCGTCAATTTTCATACCTCTGGCGAGATAGTATTCAACAATAGTAAATCCGTTTGCCAGGGTGAAGGCGAGTTGACTGATTGGGTTCGCTCCGGCTTCCGCTATGTGGTAGCCGGAAATAGAAATACTGTAGAAATTCCGAATCTGCTGATCGATAAAGTATTGCTGGATATCGCCCATCATCTGCATGGCAAATTCGGTCGAAAAGATGCAGGTATTCTGGGCTTGATCTTCTTTTAGGATGTCAGCTTGTACCGTGCCTCTGACTTTTGTCAGCGTTTCCCGTTTGATTTGCTGGTAAATGTCAGCTGGGAGAATCTGGTCACCCGTCACGCCGAGTAAGGCCAATCCCAGGCCATTATTGCCCGATGGGAGTTCTCCCTGGTATTGAGGACGAGGGTGGTTCTTGAAATGCTCTTTAAGCTTATCTTCTACATCCGGCCACATTTCATGGTCGGTGAGATATTTCTCGACTTGTTGATCAATGGCTGCATTCATAAAGAACGCCAAAATGATCGGTGCAGGGCCATTAATGGTCATAGACACCGACGTATAGGGGGCGCAAAGATCAAAGCCAGAGTAGAGTTTTTTCATGTCATCCAGGGTTGCGATGGACACCCCTGAGTTACCGACCTTGCCAAAGATATCAGGGCGAAGATCCGGGTTTTGACCGTAAAGTGTCACTGAGTCAAACGCGGTTGACAGTCGAGCGGCGGGTTGCCCCTTTGCTATGTAATGAAAACGGCGGTTGGTTCGTTCCGGTGTCCCTTCACCAGCAAACATGCGCGTTGGGTCTTCTCCTGAACGACGATAAGGAAAAACCCCCGCTGTGTAAGGATAGTGGCCAGGAAGATTCTCTCTAAGTATAAATCGCAGGCGTTCTCCCCAATCGTTGTAATCAGGCGCAGCGACTTTGGGAATAGGGTTGCCAGCAAGGGATTCCAGATAATTATCACCCGATATCTGCTTATCTCGAACGGAGTACTGAAACTGTTCTTGTGTAACCCCTTTTATCAGTGCATCCCAGCCAATCAGACCTTCTAACTCTTCTTTTGATAAGAGGTCGATGTTGTCTTGGTAGGATGTACGGAGTTTGATCAGGGTCGGGTCTGATCCCTGATCCATGAGCTGCTCTCTGGCGTAGCTTTCTAAAGGGGGTGGCAGGGCTGGATCTTCAAGTAGCTTAAGGGTTGCGTAGAAGTGTTGAGCATCACTGATTTTTTGGACCTTATGCTCGATGGTTTGCTTAATTGTTCTGCATTGATTTGATATGTCTGAAAGATAACGGGATCGATCATTTGGAATGAGTGAATGACCTGTAGGTAATTCCTCTGAGGCTGATGTGTGATGCCATTCTTTGTTCGTTAACTGTTCTAACTGCTGGCAAAGTTTGGCAAATAAACGATTAACGCCGGGGTCATTGAACTGACTTGCAATGGTTGGGTAAATGGGCAGTTCATTATCGTCTTTAGTGAATTCATTGTGGTTTCGACGATACTGTTTTCTGACATCACGCAGCGCATCTTGAGATCCTTTCTTTTCAAACTTGTTAATGACTGTGAGATCAGCAAAATCGAGCATGTCGATTTTTTCTAGCTGACTGGCTGCACCAAACTCACTGGTCATGACATAGGTAGCGATGTCTACCAGATCGACGATTTCAGAATCACTTTGGCCAATACCGGCCGTTTCAACCAACACTAGATCAAAACCCGAGTATTTAAGAACCTCTATCGCGTCTTCCAAAAAGGCATTGGTAGCGAGATGTTGCCGGCGCGTAGCCATCGAGCGCATAAAAAGATTGTTAGCGCGTAAGCTGTTCATACGGATTCGGTCGCCTAGCAACGCACCACCGGATTTTCTTCGACTGGGGTCGATAGCGAGGATAGCAATTTTCTTGTCTGGCTGCTGTTCTGCAAATCGAATCAATAATTCGTCGGTTAACGACGATTTTCCTGCACCGCCTGTTCCGGTAATTCCGATCGCTGGCGCGGGCGGATTTTGATTTGTCAGTGTGCTTTTTAGTTCAGTCAGTTCATCGGATGTGAGACTTTGATTTTCGAGAGCAGTGAGCTGTTGGGCTAATATTCGTTTGCTTTCCTTGGTCAACGGCTGTTGAGCATCGAGTTTGTTGATGGCTAAGGAAGGTTGCTTCATTAATCGTCTAGCTGATCGCGCTTGAGTTGTCCGCTCGATAACGTCTGAAATCATCTCTTCAAGACCAAGCTTTAAACCATCTTCGGGATGATAAACTCGTTCTATACCGTAGTTTTGAAGAGCTTCTATTTCATCCGGAGTTATTGTGCCGCCGCCACCGCCAAAAATTCGGATGTGGGAGGCATCAAGTGCCTTAAGTTGATCATAGAGGTATTTGAAAAATTCCATGTGCCCGCCTTGATAGGAACTGATGGCGATTGCATCGGCATCTTCCTCGATGGCGGCAGTGAGGATCTCTTCTACGCTGCGATTGTGTCCTAGATGAATTACTTCAACGCCGCGAGCCTGTATCAGTCGACGCATGATGTTAATGGCTGCGTCATGGCCATCAAATAGGGAGGCTGCGGTAATGAATCTCAAGGGCTGTTCTGAGGTCATAGGCGTTTCAGGCTTTGCTGACTCATGGTTTCTCTTAGCTTTAAGTTTAGTTGAAACCCGATTGTCCGCGATTTCAGAGGATTGGAAGGACGATGCCTGAGTCGTAGAAGTGTCCATAGTCTTACCTGTTTTTATTATTTCTCTGAGTATGGTCAGCTTTCGGAATTGCTCCAGATAGAAAACGCTTAATCGAGAAATTGGCTCATTCTGGCCAAGTGAACAGAGCAAAGATGTCATTTTTGGTGAGTTGTTGATATAACTCAGTGAAATACTCAAGTATTGATGGAAGTATTATAGAAATCATTTTCAGTCACTAAATAAGTTGTGTGTTATGAGTACCTCTCTAATTCCTCATCCTTTATTTCGATTGGGTTTCAGGCCCTTATTCTTGTTTGGTTCGCTTTCTGCGGCGTTGATGATTGGGTGGTGGACACTTTATTGGACATCCCTCGGTGCGGGACATGGTTTTAATTGGTCGCCCGTTGGCGGGGCTGTTTGGTGGCATGCCCATGAAATGGTCTTTGGATTTACAACGGCCATCATTGGCGGTTTCTTATTAACTGCGGTTAGGAATTGGACGGGCGTTCCGACGATTACGGGTCTTCCTTTGGCTGTTCTCGTTCTCTTTTGGTTAGCGGGTCGCTTGGTTATAGCGTTTGGCTCTGGTTTAAACAGTGCAGTAATACTGCTCGTAGATCAGCTCTATCTGGTTGCTTTGATGCTGGCGGTAGGGCATCCCATCATCAAGGCCAAAATGTGGCGCAATCTGATGTTTGTTCCTCTTTTATTGATGATGGCTGTTTTGAATGGCCTGTCACACGGCGTGCACCTGGCTGGTGATTTGGCTTACTACAGCTTGTCGGCCATCCACAGTGGTTTGCTTTTGGTCTGCTTGATCATTGCAATAATCGGTGGTCGTGTTCTGCCTTTCTTCACGGCTAATGGCTTAAAAATTAAGAAAGTTGATAATCTTCCTTGGCTTGATCTTATTTCGATTTTAAGCCTGTTATGCCTTGTTGGCTTGTCACTCTTCGGTCTACAAGGTTTCGATCCATTCTTCGTCGGTGGCCTAGCAATGGTTTCTGGGCTTACTAACTTGTTGCGTTTTGTTCGTTGGCAATTCTGGTTGACGGGTAAAGTTTCGCTGCTTTGGTCGTTGCACCTGTTTTATAGCATGTTGCCTTTAGGTCTGATTGCTTTAGGGCTTGAGCGATTTGGGTTAGTAGAGGGGTTTAGCCCTGTACTCCATATTCTAACGGTGGGGGCGGTAGGCGGTATGATCCTCAGCATGATAACTCGTGTTAGTCTGGGCCATACAGGCCGACCTTTATTGCCTTCAAACGCTATGGTTTCTGCGTTTTTAATTCTCATGCTTGGCTTGCTGTTTCGTTCTTTGTTACCTTTGGTCTTGCCTGAACAGGCACTCAGCGCTGTCTTGTATTCAGGAATGTGTTGGACGTTAGCCTTCGTAATTTTTTTCGTCAAACAGGGGCCATTTCTTTGGACTGCCAGACCGGATGATAAGGCAAGCTAAACTACAGCTAAACCTCTTTAACGCCAGAATTAAATAAACACACCTCTTTAGATTAGTTTGTTGTTTCAAATTTCCTTGAGCAACATAAGCTTCTAAATAGGTGTGTTTTTCGTTATGCCCTTTGCCTTGAAGTGTGCAGTACATCTAATAAATGTGGCTGAGAGTCAAAACACTTAGGGCAATAGGTGTATCCTTGATATGATTCGCCAAAATTAAACAGGCATCAATCTGCTTTCTCGGAAGACTGGTCGGTTTTCTAAGATCAGTTGTTTGATTTCATTTTAAAGAGGCTAATATGACCCCCTTTATTAAGAACGTGTGTGCTGTTACAGGCAGTGTGCTTCTTAGTCTTAGTACTTCCATTCATGCGGCTTCTGTGGAAGGTACGCATCACAAACTGACCTTCAAAGAATTGCCTGAGCGTTACCAATCCATCCGACTGCATGGGCCTGAAGGTCTTCTTGTTGAGTTTGCTTCTGATACTTATAAAAGTAAGACTCCATTACCAGAGGGTGTTTATCGCTATGAGGTACTGGGGGAGGTAACTGCAACTCCAAAAGTTGATCACTATAAGCAGTCTCTTAATAACGGCAGAGACAGCAGCTTGAAACCAAAAACGAATGTACAAGGCAGGATCGATGAAGGTCGTTTTCATATCCATGCTGAAAAAGTTTTAACTCAAAAAATTACTCAAGAATAAGAGCTGACCTTTTTAAACATTACGTCAGCACCACCGGATTGAATATAGAGAGCCTAACTATGACTAACTTTCGATTAAACGCTATTTTTTCAGCTTTGTTATTGTCTTCCTTCTCTGCTGCAGTCAATGCAGATTCAGTGACTTCGGACGATGCCATTATTTCTGGCAGTGAGTGTGTAGGCCAAGATTGTGTGAATGGTGAGAGTTTCGGTTTTGATACTTTGAGACTGAAAGAAAACAACACGCGAATCCGCTTCATGGATACCAGTAATTCAGCTTCTTTCCCGACTCGCGATTGGCAGTTGACGGCAAATGAATCCAGTAATGGTGGCTTAAACAAGTTTTCAATTGATGATATCGACGGTGGTGTGTCGCCATTTACGGTAGAAGCAGGCGCGTCAGATAATTCCGTTTATATTGATAGCACAAGTAAAGTCGGCTTTGGTACGGCATCTCCGTTAATGGATGTGCATGTTGTAGCGGGTGATAGCCCAGCCGTTCGTTTAAATCAGGATACATCGTCTGGTTTCTCTTCCCAGTCCTGGGATTTAGGTGGTAATGAATCAAACTTCTTCCTTCGTGACGCAACTAATGGTAGTGCACTGCCACTGCGTGTAGCAGCGGGTGCTCCTTCCGATTCCCTGGTGATTGAAGCCGGAGGAAATGTGACGTCTGAAGGTACGATTTGTTCAAACAACGGTGGTGTAGCAAGTTGTATTGGTTCGGTGCCTTCAAGTATTCATATCAAACAAATCGTTGAATACGTGGATACGGCAGAGGTGCTGGAGACAGTTTCAACGCTGTCTATGCCGAAATGGTTCTACACGGCCAATGGTGCGGAGGTTCAGCATATTGGTCCTATTGCTGAAGAATTTCAGGCTGCCTTTGGTTTGAACGGTGGTGTATCTGACAAGATCGCTACGGTTGATTTGAGTGGTGTTGCTTTGGCTTCAATTCAGGAGCTTTCCAAGCAACTTAAACAGAAAGACAACGAAATTGATGAACTAAGACAAGAACTGGCAGAAATTAAACAGTTGTTATTGGCGAAATAAGCGGTAAGCAAACGCGTTTTTTATCTGATTTTTAACTCTGTTTATTACCGCTTCGGCGGGGGAGCGTTCTTGTGTTTCCACATGGCTTAAATAAGTATTTATATACTTTGGGGCTGTCATTGTTGCTGGCTGTTACAGGCTACGCAAATGCAGCGTCAATACTCAGTATAAGTGTACCCACCGATGGGACTTATACGTCAGGTGATAGTCTTTCTTTCACAGTCACCTTTGATGAAACGGTTTCGCTAACTCCATCTTCTGACGGTGGCCTGCCCTGGTTAGCCCTGAACTTGGACTCGGGCTTTTTTGCCGCGCAATATGCATCAGGCTCAGGTTCAAATGCGTTAACCTTTACAGGTACCTTATCCAGTAAAGACTTCGATTTTGATGGCATTGCGGTTGATCAACTTGAGATTCAAGATGTAGGTAGCAATTCTGCCCGAATTTATAACAGCTCGAATGTCGATGCTGATTTGACGTTACCTGCGGTGCCAGATCTTTCGATGGTGTTGGTTGATCATGGTAATGATGTATCGATCGCTTCTCCTAGTGTGAATGCTTCCTACGATGAAGGCGATATCATTGATATTTACCTCCGCTGGCGCAGAACTGACGGTTTGGTGTTACAAGGGACACCTGATCTGCAAATTACCGTTGGCAGCACTCAATATCAGCTTTCGGGTGAGGTATTTGATGATGCGTTGAAGTTTTCCTACGAAGTACAAACTGGCGACTTGGATAACGATGGCATCTCGCTGGACTCGTTGAACTTCAACGGTGGTGTTTTAACCGCTTCATCTTTTGGTAACGGGGAAGATAATTCGGTTTCTGATCATTCTTTAACGGTATCCAGTTCAACATTTACGACCTATCCATCCATCAAGGTGGGGCCGATAGGCGCACCGCTGATTACCAGTATTGCCGGACCTTCTTCCGGTACCTACAGCGTAGGTGACTTGTTATCGTTCACTGTTAACTTTAATGAGTCGGTGAACATTCTTAGTGCCAATACACAAAGCAAACTGCTGTTCTTGACCTCTGAGGGCGTAGTTAAAGAGGCCACCTATTTCTCCGGGGATGGTTCCACGGCATTGGTATTTAATTACACCGTTCAGCAAGGGGATTTCTCGTCCGGCCTGACCATTAAAGAAGTGTCACCTTCTTCATTTATCTACGATGTAGATGTGAAAATGTCCGATCTTGAACTAAACAATGTTGCTGACCTGTCAGGTGTGGTTCTGGATGGCAGTATCCCGGCTGTTACCTCGGTAGTTGTTCCAACGGCAACAACCTATGTGATAGGCGATACACTGACATTTAAAGTGAATTTTGACGAAATCGTGAATGTAACCGGTGTTCCTCAATTACTTCTTAACGTAGGAGGTCAAACCATTGCGGCCAATTATGTATCCGGTACTGGAACGACTGAGCTGGTATTTACCTATCAGGTCGTCACAGGTGTTGATGATTCCGACGGTATTAGTATCGATGGCCTTTCTCTAAATAATGGTTCTATTCTGGATGCTGATGGTAACTCTATTGATTCAAGCCTAGTGGCTGTTGGCGATACAACACAGGTTTTGGTCGATGGAGGAACCAAGGTTCTCTCGGTCAGTGCACCTGCGGCTATGACATACAGTTATGGCGATGTACTTGAATTTATCGTGACCTTTGACGAAACCGTCACGGTTTCAGGCATACCGCAATTGAGTTTGAATATTGGTGGCGTTTCTGTGGCAGCGGCTTATCAGTCAGGCAGTAACTCAGATCAATTGAGTTTCCAATATACGGTAGGTATTACCGATGTGGATACTGATGGTCTAGAGGTTTCCGGCCTTCGAAATGTTAGCAGTACAATTCGTAATGCGAATAGCTTGAATGCTGATCTGACCTTAAACGGGATAGACGATACCTCGGGTGTCTTGGTCGATGGTGGTGCGCCTGCCGGTTATGGGTTCACACTTGATCAGACCTTGATTGATACCAGTAATGAGACATCAACCAGTATCACTATGTCTAATGCTGAAGTGGGTGCGACCTATGCGTTGTCCATTTCCTTGTATAACGGCCAGTCTGATACCACCCTTGATTATAACGGCACAGTGACCAGTGCCTCTCAACAAATTACCAACCTGGATGTATCTACACTGAATGATGGTGAATTGTTGTATTCCCTTGTATTAACCGATGTAAACGGTAACGAGGGCAGGGCGGTTTCTCAGGTGATTGCTAAATCAACCACGACGCCAGCCATTAGTCGTGTTGATGTACCAAGTGCCACGACTTACGGAAATACATCAACCCTTTGGTTCACGGTGGTAACGAATCAGAGCTATCAATTGACCGGTGATCCTACCTTGACTATTGATATTGGTGGTAGCAATTACGAAGCGGAATATCAGCAGGATGACTCATCAACCACTGAACTTGTATTCAGCTATACCTTGTCAGGGACTGAGCCTGATAATGATGGCATTCAGATTGTTGCATTGAATTTGAATGGCGGAACACTGCAAAGCGGTTTTGGTGTGGACTTTGATCTGACACTTAACAATGTTGGAGATAGCACAGGTGTGCTTGTAGACACTGGTAATTACGATAACCTGGTTAGAGCCGACAGTTCTGCTTCAAGTCCTTTAGATATTGGTGATCAGTTAACCATCAATATCTACAGCTCTATTGGTTTCATCAATTCGGTGGATACCAGTGGTGGTAGCCCTACGTTAGAGATTACTCTGGATTCCGGAAATGTAATTGCAACCTATGATTCTTTTGGTTCGAATTATCTAAGGTTTATCTATACCGTTCAGGCAAACGATCTTCATTCGTCTGGTAATCAAATCGACCTGGTAGAACTTGCTCCTAATGGCGTTGTTGTAGGCTATGCCTTTGGTAGTTATTCGCTTGGTTTCTCCGTTGATGGAGTGGATTCAGTTTCAGGATTTGACATTGTGGCGGTTTCACCGGAAATCTCGTCAGTGACGGCGGTTGCTGGAAATTATACTGATGGAGACACCATCAATATAAATGTTGCCTTTAACAAAGATGTCACTGTAAGTGGTTCTCCTCAGCTAGACATCGATGTCGGCGGCGTAGCAACTACTGCGACCTATAATGCCGGTTTGACTACTTCAAATACCCTTGTTTTTGATTACCTGGTTTTAGGTGGCGATGAAGATCTGGATGGCATTTCTGTCACCAACTTTGATGCCAATGGCGCTGCCATTGAAGACAGCAATAACAACGCAGCTAGCTTGACCCTGGTCAACAACGATACGCGTGGTGCATTGATTGATGCGACGGCTCCATCCGGTTATGGCATGTCCATCGACCAGGCTTACATCAATACCGAGAATGAGCTCAATGCACGATTCAGCTTCAGTTCTGCTGAAGTAGGTTCCGGCTATACAGTGACTATCACCCATAATCAGGGTGGCGCTGGATCGGTATCCGTTTCAGGTACGGTTACGGACACGACTCAAGTAGTCAGTGGTATTGATGTCTCAGGTGTAGATGATGGTGAGTTACTCTTTACTGTCAATCTTACGGATGCCTCTGGTAATGCCGGTACCAGTGTTACTGATACAGTGACCAAAGATACCGTAAGCCCTGTGGTGAGTTCTGTATCCGCATCATCGGATGGTATGTATATTCTGGCGAATACGATTCAGGCGCAGGTAGAGTTTGATGATCTGGTTTATGTCACCGGAGTACCTCAGCTTGAACTTGTTATTGGCGCCCAGACGCTCGTCGCTGACTACTTATCGGGCAGTAATACTAGTACATTAACCTTCCAGATACAGATCAGTGCTGGCCTGTTGGATACCGACGGGATCGCAATTGGCTCATTGTTAATGGATGCTAATGGCATCGAAGATATCAGTGGAAATGACGTTGATACGGCATTGAATAATGTGGCTGATACTTCCGGGATTCTTGTGGATGGTGTTGTTCCTTCGGGTTACCAGCTGGCCTTCAGTGAAGCGGCCTGGAATAAGGAAAACGAGCAGACTGCTGCCTTGTCCATTTCATCGGCTGAAGTTGGTGCTTCCTATGTTTATTCCATCTCAGGATCAAATGGAGGTTCTGATCTTACGGGATCAGGTGTGGCCTCTTTGTCCTCTTTCTCTGTTACTGGTCTCGATTTGTCTGGATTCGGTGATGGTGTTTTGACGGCTTCAATCACGCTAACAGATGCGTCTGGCAATGAGGGAACATCTGTTTCTACAACCTCAGATAAGATAAATGATGCCCCTGAATTTGTGTCGGTACCCGAGATCTCTGGTCTGGCTGCCTTTGGCCAGACCTTAACTGTTCAGAATATTCAGACCTTTGATCACGACAGTGATCAGGTAACCGTAAGTTATCAGTGGTTGGCGGATGGAACTGATATTGCTGGCGCTACCAGTGAGAGTTTTGTGCTGACTCAAGCTCAGGCCCAATCAGAAGTTACTCTTCGTTTGACTGCTTCAGATGGAGTTGATCAGGTAGATTTGGTGGTTTCTGGCGTGACTGGCTCAGGAAATCCAACATTCACTGTGCCTGCTGATCTCGAAGTTAACGCCACGGGTCTACTAACGCCAGTAACGTTAACAGGGGCGTCGGGTATTGATCAATTTGGTAATTCGATTGATGTAGAGAATACATCTACTCAAACCTTCTTTGAGCCTGGTTTACATCGTATAACTTGGCAAGCTTCAGACGGTTTGGGCAATGTCACCCAACAGACGCAAACTGTACGCGTGAATCCTTTAGTGAGCTTTGATCAGGATCGCTTTGTGGTAGAGGGAAGCTCGGTAGAGACCACGGTTTGGTTGAATGGCCTGGCTCCTGAGTATCCATTGACTCTTGATTACATTGTTGGGGGAACCTCAGATGCTTCTGATCATACCCTGACAAGTGGTTCAGTGACTTTCCAGGCGGGCGAAACGGAAAGCGTGATTAGCTTCAATGTGACTGACGATCAGTTGGATGAGAACGATGAAACCATCACGCTGGAATGGGCAGATTCAAGTGTTAATGCCAGTCAGTTTAATCAACAGAGCATGACTATTGTGAATCGAAATCTTCCTCCTGAGGTAGCTCTATTAAGTGCACAGAACGGGGTGTCTGGTTTATTGGTCGGTCAGTCTTCCGGCGATGTGGTTGTTTCAGCGACTGTGTTCGATCCAAACCCAAGTGATACCTTTAGCTACACGTGGAAAGCTCAAGGCTTAGTGGATACTGATAGTCAGGCATCGAGCTTTACCTTCTCTCCATCGCAGCTTTCCGAAGGTGTTTATCGCATTGGCGTTGAAGTGAGTGATAACGGTTCGCCGGTAGAAAGCACGCAGGCTGAGTTAATCCTCAAAGTTGTTGCTAACTTGCCTGTACTTACCAACGAGGATTCTGATGGCGATGGTATTGCTGATAATACAGAAGGCTTTGGCGACGCTGATCAAGACGGTATTCCGGATTTTCTTGACGCAATTGATGCTCCGAATGTATTGCCTTTGACACAGGATAACCAGGTTTCTTATCTGGCTGAATGTGAGCCGGGCGTGAGCTGTCGTCTTGGTTTGGTCTCGTCTGTTGGGACATTAGGTGGTCTGATTCTGGATTCAGCGTCGATTCTGGCCCTGGGCGCAGATATTGGTTTCGAGTTCGTAGGCGCGGTTTATGACTTTGAAATCACGGGTGTGGAAGCAGGCGATTCTGTTTCCATCGTGCTTCCATTGCAGTTAGCCATTCCTGAAAATGCCGTTTATCGCAAGCTGAACAGTAACAATCAGTGGCTGAACTTTGTGGAAGATGGCAATAATCAGCTGGCCTCTGCTGCTGGTTCCAATGGTGTATGTCCACCTCCTGCGTCGGATGATTGGTCTGCAGGTTTGACTGAAGGGCATTTATGTCTTCAGTTAACGCTTGAGGATGGTGGTCCAAATGATCAAGATGGTGTTGCTAATGGCACTATCGTAGATCCAGGCGCTTTGGCCGTTCAGACTTCTAGTCCGGCTGCTTTTGAAACACGTGGTGGTGGAGCCATTAATCCTATGTTTATTATTCTGACCTTCTTGGCTCTTGCGTTTGCAAGAGCTAAATCCAGAGCTAGAAAGGTTGCTACTGTCATCGTTGCTTCAGTATTAGCGTTTACGTCTAACTTGCTCATGGCTGATCAGAGCACTTCGAGTGAGTCCCGCTTCAACGTTTTCGGAAAACAGGATGTGTATTTTGTTGTGGGTGCCGGTTGGGCCTGGAATGAAGATGGCAACAAGGATGATCTGAATGCAGTGTTTGATGAGCGTGGGTTGAGTGCGTCTGTTTCAAGTGTTGAAAAGGATCGTCCTGCCGGGGCGATAGGCCTTGGCGTTAATCTTTCTGAGTCTGTTGCCTTTGAATTAGCTTATCTGGATTTGGGTGAAGTAGATGTCGAGTTCGTTGGTAATACGGGTGGTCAGGATCAGACATTTGCTCAATCCCTAAGTGATGTACATCCTGAGTCAGGTAAAGGTGTTACAACGTCACTAAGATACAACTGGCAGTTTGCTGATCGCTTCTATGCCTATGGCAGAGCCGGGGTGTTTTTCTGGGACAGTGATTACGAAGTGTCGTATCTGTCGGGATCTGAGATTGGATCATACAACCAGTCAGGCACAGACCTGTTCTTTGGCATGGGCATTGGTCACAACTTCAATGAGCAATGGAAAGCCAGTGCTGAAATTCAACGCTTCGAGTTCGATAATGATGAAACCTATCATTTATCCGCTCAGTTAAATTACTTCTTCTTGAGATAAGTTAACGCGTTGAAGCTGAATCCAAAGACAAATAAGGCCTCTGATCAGGCCTTATTTATGTCTGGCTTATGTACTTGAAGCTTCTAATACATTAACGACACACACAACGCGACGAATAATAGGCCGGAGACCACTTGCCAGAAGGTTTCCGGGTTACGCTCGATCAAAGCGGCTTTGTTCTGCTTTTTGTATTTAGGGTTTGGATGCTGAAGTTCATACAGCAGTTCAGACACGTCTTGATGACGGTCTTCTGGATGATAACTGATGGCTTTTTGAATCGCCCCGTCAATCCAGAAAGGCACCAGAGGGTTTTTCTCATAAGCAGGTATGTACTTAAGCTTTTGATAGGCTGCTTTAGTGCGGCAGTTATTTAGCTTGCCATCATAAGGTTCTTCACCCGTCAGCATTTCATAGAGAATGACACCGAGCGAAAATACTTCTGAACGTATCGTACTTTTAAATTCCAAAACCGTTTCTGGCGAAGAATATCCTGCCGTACCGAGAATACCGTCCTGTTCGATAGGGGATGCAATTTCGGCAACACCCTTGGCGTGACATGAACCGAAATCGATGACTTTTGCTTCGCCGTTGCGATCCAGCATGATGTTGCCAGGTTTTAAGTCCTGATGCAGGGTTTCACGACGATGCAGTGCTCGGACACCTTTGACAATCTGCTCGAAAATATAAAGTACTTCTTTAATATGCGGTTTTGGATGTTCGTTAATCCAGCGCTCAAGCGTAATCCCTTCCACGTATTCTGTTAGGTAATACAGGCAGGATTTCGTTCGATTGGATTCGACAATCTTTAGTACATGAGGATTCTGAATACGGCTTCCTATCCAGCTTTCCATGATAAAACGCTCAATGTACGCCGGATCGTCTTCGAAGTTCACTGAAGGCGTTTTCATTGAGAAAACCTTGTCGGTTTCTACATCTCGTACCCGATAGAGCTGGCTTCGATTGCTGGCATGCAGTTCCTTCTCGATTTTGAATCCGTCCAGTGTCATACCCACTTCAAGATACGGCGGGAAGGGCAGTTCTGTCAGCTTTTGAGCGACGTCATTAACACTTTGTTTAGGTAGCGCGTCGATTCGGATGATTTGGCAGCTTAGGTTATCGCCACTGTTATTTTCCAGGGCGATATCTATAAGTTTCTGACAGTAATTTTCTAAAGAGTCTTCTTTTGAGCCTCTGGCTTGCTCAACCACCGTTTGAATGTCTTTGTTACGGACAAAATCATGAATGCCGTCGGTGCTCAGAAAGAATACATCCCCTTGTTCGATGTCCAACGAACGGCAGTCAACATCGAGGCTTACATCCAGCCCCATGGCTCTAGCCAGATAGGATTGGCTTTCACTGATGTGCGTGGTGTGATCTCGAGTCATCTGCTCGAATTCATTGCCTCTGAGACGGTAAATTCGGCTATCACCTACATGGAAAATGGTGGCGGTTTGAGATTTGAAGATGATGCAACTTAATGTACTGACATAACCCTTGCTGGCATCAATGTAATGACGACCTTGTCCATAAAGCCAGCGGTTGAGTGCCGTTAACACCTTGGTAGTAGACTTCTTTACGCCCCAGGTATCAGGTGTCGAGTAGTAATCATAGAGAAAGTTTCGGACACAGGTTTCACTGGCTTCTTTTCCCGCCTCTGCGGCACTTACGCCATCCGCAATAATGGCCACAGCGCCTTTACTGCTTAATAGAGAACCTTCCGGAATGCGTATTCCCATGGCGTCTTCATTGTCAGGCTTTACGCCGGCATCAGATTTTTGACCAACAGTGAATTTGGCTTCGCTGTGAAGATGCCATTCGCTCATGAGACGTCCTTATCGATAGTAGGGTAAGCAAACACAAGGCAGCAGAGTGGTTGCGTTATCAGCTACCTTTCCATTTATTCGCTTAAATTTCAAATAAAGTAGCGGAATCCCTGGTTAAGAGATGATGATTGATTGCTTTGTGAACATTTTTCTTTATGATGATGTTAATAGACGATCGGTCGATAATAAAAATAATTACGAGATATACAAAAATGAAAAGGGAAATTACGGGTCCAAAAGGACACTTTTTGTTGGGCAGCATTAAACCGTTTGCTCAAGACCTATTGAACTTCATGACAGAGAACCGAAAGGAACACGGTGACTTTGTTCACTTTAAACTGGGGCCCATTGATAGTTACCTGGTAAGTCGTCCTCATCTGATTCGCCAGATATTGGTGACTGATCAAAACAAGTTCATTAAAAACCGCAGTTTCTGGAAGCATTTTAAAGGCGTCTTTGGTTTGGGTTTATTAACCAATGAAGGAGATTCATGGCGAACTCATCGCAAGTTGTCAGCGCCTGCTTTTCAACCTAAACGCATCGCAAACTACGCAGACTTCATGGTGCAATACACACAGGACATGATGTCTAAATGGCAGGAAGGGCAAGACATTGAGCTTCATGACGAGATGATGGAGGTCACTGCCAAGATTGTAGCGAAAGCCTTGTTTGATGCGGATCTCGGTGATGACAATGAAGCCTTGCTGGAAGCCATGCATACCTTGGAAGAATTGATTCCTGTGCGTATGGCTCGACCTTTTAGCTGGCAGGACTGGTTACCGATTCGATCGAATTTCCGATACTGGAATGCACTTAAACAGTTAAACGGTGTTATCGCCAACTTTATTTCTCATCATAGAGAGCAAGAAGCGCAGGGTTATGAAGGCAATTCTTTACTCTCTGTTCTTATGAAGGCTGAATACGACGATGGTACTCGCATGTCGAATAAACAATTGCGAGATGAAGTCATTACCTTATTTTTAGCGGGGCATGATACCACCGCCATTACTCTGTCTTGGGGGCTTTATCTTTTATCTCTGCACCCAGATATCCGAGAGAAACTCGAAACAGAATTAGACACTGTTTTAGCCGGTCGCGAGCCTTCGTGGGATGATTTAAAAGCCTTACCATATACTCGCTCGGTCATTAAAGAAACACTTCGTTTATATCCTGCGGCGCATCTTATTGGTCGAGAACCCATTGAAGATATTGATCTGGACGGTGTCACAATTAAGAAAGGATCAACCGTTCTGGTTAGCCCTTGGTTGATGGGGCGAGAGGAACAGTATTTTGAATCGCCTTTGGAATTCAAACCTGAACGTTGGACGCCTGAATTTGAAAAGGGTCTACCAAAAGGCGTGTATTTCCCGTTTAGTTCAGGCCCGAGAGTGTGTATTGGTGAAGGTTTCTCTATGATGGAGGCCATTATACTTCTGGCTTCAATCACTCAAGTGTACCGATTGGATTATCATAGTGCCGAACCGGTTACGCCTTTCCCTTCCATCACTTTAACACCGGGTGGAGGTATGAAGATGAAGGTTTCGGCCAGAACATCGCCATTGACCTCAGATTTGCCATCATCGGGCTCTGAAACGGCTGAGCTGGCTTAAAATTGTCGGGCTATAGAAAAGATCAGCTGATCTTGACTTGAAAAAGCACTAAACTGCCCGGCAATTAGTGTTTAATAGTTCGCGTGATAAACAAGCGTGAATTTGAGTTGAATCCTAAGCTGCAAAGATAGGGTTCAAGAGGTTGTAGGAAGTAGAATGCAGAAGTTAGCTCGTAAAGTTTTTAACAGTAAAATCAAGAACACCATTCAGCAAGGCATCGAGAAACAGTCAGATTTTGCGGCTTTGTATCAGCAAACCAAAGCAAATGCCAAGCAGCGTTTCTTTAGAGCAGATACGTTGGTTCAGGCAGAGAAAACGCCTTTTGAAATCATTCATAAGAATGACATTGTAACCCTTCGCTATTACCCACCATTAGAATGCGATTCGATCCAGGTAGAAGACGGCAAAGGAGGGGAGTATACAGTTGAGGTTGAAAAGACGCCTCTATCTACCCCTTTGGTGTTGGTTTCTCCGCTGGCAGTGAACATGTTCATTTATGACCTTTTCCCAAAAAGAAGTTTGGTGAAGTACCTGCGTGCTCGAGGTTTTGAATTGTATTTAGTGGATTGGGGGCGTCCAGGCTGGCGCCAGAATCACTATTCCATTGAAACATACATTGCGAATTTATTGCCTGAAATGGTGGCTAAAGTAAGAGAACACAGTGGTAAGCAAGTTCTCTCAATGCACGGCTGGAGTTTCGGTGGTATGTTCAGCGCCAGCTACGCAGCGCTGGATAAAGACATTAAGAACGTCGCCTTGATTGGTGCACCAAATGACTATCATGCTAATGGTGATTTAGGTGTCCAGTACCAACGTATTTCAAGAAATCTTCGCTGGTTAGAGAAGCGAACGGGGTGGCGGGTACATAACACCAAACAGCGTTGGTGGCGTTCTCCAGGCTGGGCCAACTCAATGGCGTTTAAATTGACTAATCCCATTGGCAGTATTCAGGGCTATGTGGACCTTCTAAAGAATCTACACGATGAAGAATATGTGGTTTCACATGCAACGAACGGTGCGTTCCTTGATGATATGGTGGCCTATCCCGGTGCTGTGATTCAAGACGTTATTCAGTTTTTGTGGACGGATAATGTGATGGCTAAGGGTGATTTACCCTTACGTAATCTAAGAGCCCAATACGCAGATGTGTCGGCTAATCTATTCATGGTGACTGGCAAGCAGGATCCTATCGTAACGACCGACTGTGGCGTTAAGTTGTATGATCATGTCAGTAGTGAAGAGAAAGATCACCTGGAAGTAAAAGGTGGTCACATGGGAATCCTATCTGGAAGTAAATCAACGACCGAAATCTGGCCAGTAGTGGCGGATTGGTTGGTAGCCCGTTCTTAATCTGAAAGTATTGCTGGGATGTTGCCTTATGGCGTATTTATGCCCAATCTGTGGAAAATCGAATGCTTGCGCCATGGGCAAAAACAAGCCTGGTGCTGAGCAAGGTTGTTGGTGTATGACGGTGGAGTTTCCAAAAAACTACACGGACTATATTCCTGAAAATGCCCTTGGCGAACGTTGCATTTGTCAGGCGTGTCTACAGAAAATTTCTAATAATAAGGAATTACTTCCTGTTGAAGGTCAATCAGCGAATAAGCATTGACCACCGCAGCTTACACTGTAATAATTTGCCCCGTCTTACAGGTGCTCAAAACTATTTTGTATGGATTGAGCTTAAACGGGAAGTTTAGTGAAGGACATCATTCTTATAGGGTTCTGAATCTAACGCTGCCCCCGCAACGGTAATTGAGGGAAGTTCAGCTTTCATACCACTGTGTTTCCAGGGTCATGGCTTTCAAGAGTTATGAGCTTAAAGAAATATGGGAAGGTGCTGAATGGAAATGATCGTATCAGGATTGTTTCACTCATAAGCCCGGAGACCGGCCTCAAGATGACTATCAATATCACGGTGGGCGATAGAGATAAGTAATGGTAGGCCGCTATTACGGCTATCCCTTGCTTTGATTTATTTATCTCCCGTGTGAATACAATAACACGAGCGTGCGGCGGGCACGCAAGGTATATAGATCGATGAAAGCAGTCACTAAAGTTTCTACTAATGTCTCTTCTGTAAAATCAATTAAACAGAAGGCGGCTCAATCCATTGCCTTATCTCTTTTGGCAGTTTCAGTTGCACAGGCAAATGAAACAGTTAACTCCGAAGACATTATTGTAACCGCGAATCGTACGGCGACCACAGCAGATCAAACATTAGCGTCTGTTACTGTGATTACGCGAGAAGATATTGAGCGCAGTCAAGTTCGCTCCACTGAAGAGTTGTTGAGAAAGCAAGCGAACATAACGGTTAAAAATGATGGAGGACGTGGGAAAAACACTTCGCTTTTTATTCGCGGCACTGAGTCCAATCATGTTCTTGTTTTAATCGATGGAGTGAAAGTTGGTAATGCGAACTTTGGTACAACTCCATGGCAGCACATTCCCGTTGCTCAAATTGACCGTGTCGAAATTGTAAAAGGCTCTCGTTCAAGTTTGTACGGATCTGAGGCCCTAGGCGGAGTTATCCAAATTTTTACTCGCAAGGGCGAAGGTAGTGCATTTAATCCTGTTGCTTCTGTTGGTGTGGGCTCTGATGAAACCTATGAAGCAGCTGTTGGGGCTAATGGCACAGTTAAAGATACGTCATACAGTCTTCATTGGAGCGGTGAAAAATCGGACGGGTTTGATACGACTAACTCTACCGAAACTGATGATGACGGTTATGAAAATTACTCTTTTTCAATGAGTCTTTCTCATCAGCTAAATGCCAATAATTCTTTTTCCCTTAATTTTCTAAGAGTAGAAAACGAAGTTGAGTATGATGGATATTACAACGAATCCGAGGGGTACAATCAGGTCCTTGGAGGAGGCTTTACTTCACAACTGACTGACAAATGGCAAACTCAAATAACTTTAGGTCAGAGTGTTGATTCTCTTAGAAGTTTTTTAAGTTCTGGAGGGGCTCCTTCGAAGGTTAAAACAAAACGAGATAATGCCTCTTGGACTAATCAGTATGACGTAACGGATACAGTAACTGCACTCATTGGCGTTGATTTTACAGATGATAAGTTGGATGCGACGACAGAATACTCTAAAGACAGTCGAGACAACTACGGCTACTTTGGTCAGCTTCAAGGTTATATTCAAGATCATGATTATGAATTAAGTGTACGTTTGGACGATAATGAAGATTATGGCAGTGAAACAACAGGAGCTGTTGCCTGGGGTTATAGTTTTGTAAACGGAACCCGTATTTATGCTTCCTACAGTTCCGCTTTCAGCGCTCCCACTTTCAATGATGTTTATGCTCCTAGTTTTTGGGGAAGTAACCCAGATCTGAAACCCGAAGAATCTAAAAGTGCTGAAGTTGGCTTGTCAGGTAACCTAGAAAAGGTTAATTGGAAAGTAAACTGGTTTCAGACTCATATCGATAACTTGATTCAGTATGTACCTGATTTCCCTGGTGCTTGGACCGGACGTTCTGAAAACGTGGCTAAATCTAGAATCAAAGGCCTTGAGTTGTCTGTGGACACAGTATTCTTTGATTGGTTGATGCGTGCCGACCTATCTTTAATTGACCCTGAAAATCGTGAAGAGGGGAATGACTTGATCTATCGTCCGAGTCAGGTAGCTACCTTTAACATGGATCGTGATTTCGGAAAATTTTCAACTGGTTTGACACTGACTGCCCAAAACGAAGTTCATACAAATAATGCAAATACCGATCAGCTTGCAGGTTTTGCAACGTTGGATATACGCGCGGGTTACCAAGTAACAGACGCAGTCAGAGTTCAGGCGAAAATTGATAACTTGTTAGATAAAGACTATCAAACAAGCAAAGGTTACAACCAACCAGATATGACTTATTTCGTAAGTTTGGTATTTCAGCCTTAAATTTTAATAAGTTAGCCTTTATGTCACAGGCGATTTGACGGGAATGTCAAAGTGACAGGAGACAGCCGCTCAGTCTTATCAACGGGATTGAGCGGCTTTTTTCATTCAGGATTAATATCTTATGCATTCTCAGTTATCAATTAGCTGCCCAGCATTAATCGTTTCAGCACTTGGTTCTGGACAAGGTAAAACGACTGTAACGGCGGTTCTTGGACGATATTTTCGGAATCAAGGGCTGAAGGTTCAGGTGTTTAAAATCGGTCCTGATTTTCTCGATCCTACCATTCATGAGCTAGCTACGGGCAACCCTGTCTATCAGCTGGATTTGTTCATGGGCGGCCAAGACCATTGCCAAGACTTGCTCTACAAGTCTGCCCAATCTTCGGATTTGATTTTGATCGAAGGTGGCATGGGCTTGTTTGATGGAGACCCTAGTTCAGCCGATCTCAGCCTTTTATTCGATATACCCGTTCTGGCGGTGATTGATGCGTCTGGTATGGCACAAAGCTTTGGCGCATTAGCACTTGGTGTGACGCAATTTAAACCCGAAATACATTTCGCTGGTGTCTTTGCTAATCAGGTAGCAGGGGAAGGGCATTTGAGCATGATCAAAGAAGCGCTTCCTGAGGATGTTTCACTCTTTGGTGCACTTGGTCGTAACTCCAAGGATATTCTTCCAGAGAGACATCTTGGTGTGCATTTGGCGGAGGAATTAGAAGGGCTCAATGTTCTGCTTGATGATCTGGCTATGGGGCTTGAGAAATTTAGCGATTTAACATGCCCAGAGCCTGTTAGCTTTTCTGTTGCTAATGAGGCACTAGGCAGTTTTGACACACTGGATGCTCAACCGTTAAACGGTAAAAGGGTGGCGGTCGCTAAAGACCAAGCCTTTTGCTTTATCTATCCTATGAACCTTGATGTTCTTAAGCAGCTTGGAGCTGAAGTGGTTTATTTCTCGCCTATAAGTGATGAGACCATCCCTGATGCCGACATTTTATATTTACCGGGTGGCTATCCTGAATTGCATGCCAAGGAACTCTCTGAGAACAGTTCAATGCTTGCTGCAATTAGGGCGTTTGCTTCTGATAAGAAAACCATCTGGGCTGAATGCGGTGGCATGCTTTATCTTTCAGAACAGCTAACGCTGAAAGATCAGAGCTGCTATCCCATGGTAGGGCTGTTGCCTGGCCGAGCAGAAATGCATCAACAACTGCAAGCCTTGGCCTATCAATCGGTGACCATGGGAAGTAATTCAAACGCTACTTCATTGCGCGGGCATACCTTCCATTACTCGAGTTTTGACACTGAGCTATCCGCTCGTTTTATGGGTGAGTGCCCGAACTATAAACGACGTTCAGAAGCCTTTTATTGCCAAGACACTATCATTGCCAGCTACATTCATTGTTACTTTGCCTCTGCGACAGAGCGTGTGGCTGATTTGATGTTGAATCCATCACTGGCTATTGATTAAAGAGAAACTAGATGTTCACAGTCAATAACGTTAAATATCCGGAAAGAATCGTCTGTCTGACAGAGGAAACCACAGAAGCACTTTATTTGATGGGTGAGCAAGACCGCATCGTTGGTATTTCTGGCTACACCATGCGACCACCGGAAGCACGAAAAGAAAAACCGAAAGTGTCCGCATTCACCAGCGCCAAGATGGATAAAATTCTCGATTTACAGCCCGATCTTATTCTTGGTTTTTCAGACATGCAGGCAGAGATTGCTAATACTCTGATCAGGGCGGGGAAACAGGTCCACGTGTTTAACCAGCGCAGTGTTACGGGCATCTTTGAAATGATTCAGACCCTGGGTGGTTTGATTGGTGAGCCTGAAAAAGCCAGACGTCTAAATGAAGGCTTCATGAACAATCTTGAGCAAATTCAATTAAAAGCCTCAAAGCTAAAGCGTAAGCCTCGGGTGTATTTTGAAGAGTGGAATGATCCTTTGATTTCTGGAATAGGCTGGGTGTCTGACCTGATTGAAATCGCAGGTGGCATTGATTGTTATCGAGAGTTCGCTCGAAACGCCGCGGGTAAAGACCGTATCATTCACGATCATTCACAAGTCATTGAAAAAGCGCCCGACATCATCATTGGCAGCTGGTGCGGTCGTAAGTTCAGGCCTGAACAGCTAAAGGCTCGTGAAGGTTGGGATGTCATTCCTGCGGTCCAGACGGGTCAACTACATGAGATCAAATCTGTTTATATTCTGCAGCCAGGACCGGCGTGTTTGACCGAGGGCGTGGAGCAGCTGCACCAAATTATTTCGGATTGGGAACAGACTCATGGTTAAGTCAGGCGTTGCTGAATACGGAAAAAGTAAGACCTTGATGGTTCAGGGATGTACCTCTGATGCAGGCAAAAGCATGCTAGTGACGGCATTAGGCAGAGTCTTTCACAGACAAGGCGTCGCGGTTGCGCCTTTCAAACCTCAAAATATGGCCCTTAACAGTGCTGTGACTGATGAAGGTGGTGAGATTGGTCGTGCTCAGGCAGTACAAGCCTATGCTTGTGGCGTTGCACCTCATGTTGATATGAACCCGGTGCTGTTGAAGCCCCATACGGATATTGGTGCTCAGGTTATTATTCAGGGAAAGGCGGTCTCCAACATGGAAGCTCAGACCTATCATGACTATAAAAAAGTGGCGATGACGGCTGTGCTTGAATCTCATCAGCGCTTGACCAAACAGTACGATCTAGTCGTGGTGGAGGGCGCTGGTTCGCCTGCTGAAATCAATCTGCGAGAGAATGATATTGCCAATATGGGCTTTGCGGAAGAAGCGGATTGCCCGGTCATTCTTATTGCCGATATTGATAAAGGCGGTGTGTTTGCACACTTGGTTGGGACGCTGGATTTGTTATCGGAGTCAGAACAGAACCGAGTGGTTGGCTTTGTAATTAACCGATTTCGGGGCGATATTAAGTTGCTGGAGTCGGGGCTTGATTGGCTTGAAGCCAAGACTGGTAAACCTGTGTTAGGGGTTCTACCATACCTGCATGGATTACACCTGGAAGCGGAAGATGCCATTGATCAACAGCAGGTATCAGAAGGTGCGAACCTTATCCGGGTACTTGTGCCGGTACTGCCGCACATAAGCAATCATACGGATTTTGACCCTTTACGTTTGCATCCCGAAGTGGATCTCAAGTTTGTTGCACCTAATGCGCTTTCAACTATTCCTGATCAGGAATTAGCGGCTGATTTGATCATTCTTCCTGGTTCGAAATCAGTGATTGCTGATATGCAATGGTTGAACGAGCAGGGCTGGAAACCGGTGCTCGATAAGCACTTACGATATGGCGGAAAACTCTTGGGCATTTGCGGTGGCTATCAAATGTTAGGCCTTGAAGTGGCAGACCCGGACGGCATCGAAGGGGAAATAGAAGAGTCTGTCGGGTTAGGGTATTTAGATATCAAAACTAAACTCTTACCTCATAAACAACTACGTAATGTTTCAGGACTGTTTCAACTTCAAGGGCAAGGCACTAAAGCTTGTGAAGTCAGTGGTTATGAAATTCATGCGGGCATAACCGAAGGCGAAGCTCTTAAAACGCCTTTGATTTGTGATCTAGATAATGAGCTGAGGATGGATGGAGCTCAATCACTGGATGGCCAAGTGATTGGCACCTACCTACATGGATTGTTTGAAAGCCCTGAGGTACTACAACAGGTATTAAACTGGACCTCAGGGAGAGAAGTCGACGCTTTGGATTACGAGGCTCAACGTGAAGCAGGAATTAACCGAGTTGCTGATGCTGTGGAGCAACATCTTGATCTGGATAGCTTGGCTGAGTTGATGAAGGACTTTTAACTGTCCATCCTTTCTTTATAATGCCGCACTCAAAGATGAGTTAACTAAGGTACTGTTGAATGAATTTTGTCACGATTGCGATTGGTTTAGCCTGTTGGTTAATTGCACTTACGTTTGGTTATCGGAGTGTTAAACATAAGGACACTGAAGGTCGGCTTAAAGTCATGCGAGCGACGCTGGGCGACAAACGCGGCATGATCTTCTTTCGTGTGACTTATGTGGCTATGCCGCTGTTTATCGGTACTATGATTATTATTGCTGGCGTAGATGGCTACACGATTGTTCAATTCTTCCAGGGCTATCAGCAAAGTTAATTAATTGACGCAGTGGCTATTGATTTAGGAGTGGCTATGTTTCCTCGTCTGACCACGCTGTTACTTATCCCCGTTCTATTACCTCAAGGTCTTTATGTGCGTTTTAGAACGCCAAAGTTACCTGAAGCGAATGGTGAAAGAGCGGGAACCGTTGGATCCGGGAAACGTCTGAAGCTTCTTATCTTGGGTGATTCTGCAGCTGCGGGTGTTGGTGTGGATTGTCAGTCCAGAGCACTCAGTGGTCGCCTGGTTGAGCGGTTAAAGCCGCATTTCACCTTAGATTGGTCATTGGAAGCGACAACTGGCCACACCACCAAAGATGTTCTAGCTCTCATAGAAGCTATGGTCGCCTTTAAAGCGGATATTGTAATTACTTCCCTTGGGGTCAATGACGTAACCAGTAGCACCATGCCTAAAGAGTGGTATGGCTTACAACAACAGCTAATCGATCAGTTACAGCGAAAGTTTTCTACACAGCAGGTAATTATGACGCCTGTACCGCCTATGCATCTATTTCCTGCGTTGCCACAGCCGCTGAGGTGGTGTCTTGGTTTAAAGGCAAAGGCTTTGAATCAACAACTGGTCAGATTGATTCAATATAATCCGAATTGTCGGATCGTAGAGCCTGAATTTGAGTTGGATCCATCTTTAATGGCTAAAGATGGATTTCATCCGGGAGAGAAACTCTATGATCAATGGGCTGAGATTTTGGCTGAAAGCGTACTTCAGTCCCATTGAATGAGTTACTGACGATACAAGGTTTGGATTAGATGATATCCAAATTGTGTTTTGACTGGGCCATGGATCTCGAGAATAGGCTTTTTGAAGACCACTTGATCGAACGCTTTGACCATTTGGCCTGGACGGAACTCACCAAGGTCTCCGCCTTTTTTGCCAGAAGGGCAGTCTGAGTATTTTTTGGCGAGCTTAGCAAAGTCTTCACCGGCTTTGATGCGCTTCTTAAGCTTTTCAGCTTCACCTTGGGTTTTTACTAGGATGTGTCTGGCACTGGCTATCATTGATCTATCTCGGTCTTTTTCAAAAATAAGGCGCTATTATACCGCATCTGATCTACTGGCTTTCAAGTAATCCCATCAGGTTATTCGAAAACACGAATTTATAGAGTGTTGCCGGTTCATAGAGTGTTGCCTGGTTATATGTTGCTTGGTTATATAGAACTGCCTGCGACAATTTGACGCAGTGACTCCTTTAATAGAATAGACATAATGTCCGTCATGAATGAATCGTTAGAAAACATCACCCAAATCAAAAATCTGAAACTTCTTTTTCAGCTTAGAAACCTTGCTATTACAGGTCAGCTGCTTTCTATTCTGACGGTGTATTTTGCGTTTGATTTGGACATTGCTATTAAACCTATGTTGGTGGTTGTTTTCTTATTGGCGATGGTGAATGTATTTACTGGCTATCGCCTTAAATGCCATTCAACTGCTTTGATGCTTGGCCATCATGAAGTGTTTATCCAGTTATTAATCGATGTTATTGCACTGGCGATTTTGATTTATTTCAGTGGTGGTACCGCCAATCCATTTATTGGCTTCTTTATCCTTCAAGTAGTGATCGCAGCAATCTTGTTAAGGCCGACTTACACCTGGGTAATCGTGGCTATTACCGGACTGGCTTATCTGTTTCTCTCGTATGTGAGTTATGAGGTTGCTGGCTTGAGTCATGAAGCCATGGGGCACAGTATGATGTCACATGGTCATTGCTCCGCAATAGATTCTTCGATTGATCATGAAGCTATGGGGCATTCGATGCCTCAGGTGCAAAGCTCACCTGCAGATACCTTCAATCTTCATCTTCATGGCATGTTTTTAGGCTACGTGATTGTTGCCGTGTTAGTGGCTTTCTTTGTGGTACGAATGGCAAAGAATTTACGCGATCGTGATCAGGAAATTTATCGAATCCAGCAGCAGGCTTTTTCTGAAACTGAGGTGATGAAACTCGGTATGCTGGCAGCTGGCGCAGCACATGAGTTAGGCACCCCTTTGAATGCGATTCAGCTGGCAACTGATGAGCTGAAAGCATCGCTTAAAGATAACAATGAAACAAAGCCAACCCTGGATCTTCTGTCACGGCAAGTGACTCGTTGCTGTCAGTCGGTGAATGACTTGATGACGGTGGTGCGCCAACCCAGAGCCTTAAGCGCATCAGAAGTTAACCTGAATCTATTTCTCACCGACGTTGCGAATAACTGGCAGCACCTGAATCCTAACATTCGGTTGCAGTGTGACTTCGAGAATACCCAAGGATTGCAGGTGGTCGTCGATAAGTTGTTATCTCAGGCACTGATTAATCTGCTCGATAATGCAGGTAGAGTCTCTTCCGATAAGGTGGTTTTGTCGACCTTGTTTGTCGATGGTGATATCAAATTGGTCATCGAAGATGGTGGGCAGGGCATACCAGAGTCGATTCAAAAGAAATTAGCTAGCAATACTCCGATCACCGATGAAAACGGAAAAGTCCGTCTAGGCTTGTTCCTGGTGAATACTCTCGTTCAAAGAATTGGTGGTGATTTGAGCTTTAGGCAATCTGATAAAGGAAAATCACAGGTTGTGTTATCGATTCCTTCCGAGCAGCTTTCATCACATCAAGAGGTGAAAGGTAATGAGTAAAATAGATAAGGATCAACCTCAGGTTCTGGTGGTGGATGATGATCAGGACTTTTCCGACATTTTAGCTATGTCTTTCAAAAGAAAAGGTTATCAATGTCAGATAGCGCATAACGTAGATGAAGCGCGAGATCTGTTGATTCAACAGCAATACGACTATGCAACCTTGGACTTAAGAATGCCTGGACCTTCTGGTCTGACATTAATCGAAGATCTTATTGCTCAAAGTCCAGGTATCCGAATTGTTGTGTTAACGGGTTATGCTGGCATTAACACTGCGGTAGAAGCAATCAAATTGGGTGCGGCTCATTATCTGGCTAAGCCCGCGTCTATTGATGAAATCATTACTGCTATGACAACGTATCAGGCCAATCCAGATCAGCCAGTAGGTGAACGTCCGAACACCATCGGCATGTTGGAATGGGAAAGAATCCAGCAAGCGCTCACCGATAATGATTTTAATATTTCTGCTACCGCAAGACAGTTGGGCATGCATCGAAGAACCCTACAAAGAAAGCTTCAGAAAAAGCACTATCGCGATTGATTTGATAATGGTATCGCTGCTCGTGCTAAGTTTCGTTATTTGACTGAATATCTCTTGTGGTAATAAAACTCAGACGCCTTTTTACTAAAACTGTTAACAAACAATTTTTATGTTCCAGCCTCTTCTGCTTTAATGTTCTATTAACCTAGGAATGTATGACGTTAGGAAGGTTTAAGGGATGACTGAAAAAAAACGCTACTTGAGTATTGTCGATAATGGCTTCTTGATTACAGAAACTGAAGACAGTCCAAAGCACATAGCAAGTTTGTTAATCTATAAAAAGCCAGAGAATGCACCAAAGGATTTTGTTAATTCTCTCTATGAAAAATGGCTTTCTGAAAAGACAGCGTATCCTCCTTACAACCTTAAAGTTAATCTGACTAATCCTCTGACGCCATACTGCTATGAAGATCCTGACTTTGATCCTGCCAATCATCTAGAAGTCATTCAGATGCCGGAAGGCACCAGTCGTGAAGATTTTTATGCAAAGATCTCAGAACTGCATGAACCGTTAACTGATCGCTCTTTACCCTTATGGAAATGCTACTTCATTGATGGCTTAAGTGATGATCGGTTCGCACTGTATTTCAGAGCTCATCACTGTATGCTTGATGGCATATCTGGTGGAAAGATAATGGCTCAGAGTCATGCCTCTGAAGCAGATCAGCTTAATATGCCTCCGTTCTGGGCGAACCTGGATAATCCATACAATAAAAAATCATCGCGCGCGAAAGCCAGTCTTGTTGATCGCCTAAAAAACATTGCTGCAAACAATGTAAAAACGGCTGTAGGTATTTCCAGAATTTCTACCCAGTTGTGTCTGGAAGCAGCAGGGCTTACTAACAACGCGATTTCTTTGCCGTTTACCTCATCAAAATCTGCTCTCACTGGATCGATTAGCCAGAAACGCTCTTTTTCAACAGCATCTCTTCCGATGGAGCGAGTGGCGCATCTTCAAAAGCTTTCTCGCAATACTCTTAACCATGTGGCGCTAACTTGTCTTGATGGTGCTATTCATCGTTATCTGGATCATATTGGCCGTCCGTTGGATGAGCCTTTGACTATTACTATGCCAGTCTCTTTGCGTCGTGAAGATGCGAAGGTGGGGGGGAATCAGATTGGTCTGGTAGCGACTAAGTTGGCTAACCGTACAGACGATCCAATTATTCGTCTGCGCGATATCGGTGTGTCATTGCAGAATATTCGAAATCAGATTGATATGTCTCCAGCCGCGAGTATTCAAGCCTATTCGTTGTTGACCAATGGCTTCTCTCAGTTAATGGAATCAGCAAAAGCAGCTCAGTTTATTCCTGCGCTTTCTCACACAATTGTATCCAACGTACCAGGCCCTAAAACCCGTCGTTATTTAGAGGGTGCACCTTTGGTTGAATGGTATCCTGTAAGTACATTAGGACCTGGCCATCGATTGAACGTCACCATGTTCTCATATGACGGTCATCTGCACTTTGGATTAATTGCTGCTCGCGACTATCTGCCGGACCTTAACGTTTTGGGTGGTTATATCTACGAAGCGTTTGAGGAGCTTGAAGCAGTTCTTCAGTCTCCTGATATGGGCGCTTCATTACTCGAAGCAAAGCGACTGCATAGAAGGAGCGATGTTTAAACAACGCTTTCTTAAGACGGAGATAAGGGACTGATTCTTATCTCCTGATTCTAAACCGTTTCTGGAGAATTCCTTTCAAGAAGTAATTTCAGAGGCTTCTTAAAGTGGCATTGACTGCCCATTTCAACCAGCATCAAATACACTCCACCGATCACTCGGTTTATGAATACTGTATCGGGTGAGGGTTGGAAGTCTTTCCAATAAGGTAAGACGGTTTTCCACTCTTTTATGGCTTGCTTGTGTATTCTTGACTGCCCAAAATCGAAACGTTCGTCGGTATCGAATGGCGGCATCAGAATATCGCTCCATAACGCATAGAAAGAATCAGGTACGTCTGATTTTGCATTACTTCTAACCTTGAGAAGCTGTAACGACTTATCAAGAGCCGGGTAGTCTCGATCTACTGAAGCTTGCATGAACTGGTAAAAACCGAGTCTCTGATTCGGAGAAATTGGAGTGATACTGCCAAAGTCATAGACAATGACGCTGCCATCGCTTCTGAAGGCAAAGTTGCCTGGATGAGGGTCGCTGTGAAAGCGATTAAACTCAAACACCTGCCGATTAACAAAGGTAAAAAGACGTTCCCCGATCGTGTTTTTTGTTTCCTGCGGATAGCGCTTGGCTACATCTTTTATGGAATCGCCTTTTTCCAGGGTAGTGGTCAGAATAGCTCTTGAGGAATATTCTTTTACTACTTCTGGAATGATGATGCCTTGGTCTTTAGCATGAAATGTTTTGAAGGCTTCAAGATGTTGTGCTTCTTGCTCATAATCCAATTCGCGAATAAGGGTTTCGGATAGTTCTTCAAATACGGATTCCAATGCCGAAGGATCGACCTTCAATAAACCGCCGAGTCTTAGTAACCGCCTGAGATGCTTTAAGTCTGATTTACAGGCTTTTTCTACGCCCGGATATTGGATCTTCATGACAACTTCCTGGCCATCATGAGTCGTAGCTTTATGGACCTGACCGATAGAGGCTGAGGCCATGGGCTTCTTGTCAAAAGCCGCAAAAAGGTTGTCTGGATAATCACCCAGCTCAAGAATGATCTGCCGTTCAATGACGGAGTAATCCATTGCTGGGGCTTGGTTCTGCAGTGCTGTGAGTTCTTCTACAAATTCTTTCGGAAACAGATGCTGCATTTGGGAAAGCATCTGGCCTACCTTCATAGCAGCGCCTTTCAACTCGCCCAGTGTGGCAACCACCTGTTTGCCTATTTCAGCATAAAGTACGTTCTTGGATTGTTCTGCGTTATGGGATTTCTGAAAACTGGATTTAACGCGATGACTGGCGTATTTACCCATGATCGAAACCGTCATGCCGGCCAATTTGGTAGCGCGTTTTCTATGACTTACCCATTTGGATTGCGGGCTGTCTTTATGTGTGTCAGTTCCAGTGTTATTACCAGATGGGTTATTACCATTTCGGTCTTTGTTACTCACAGACAGCCCCTTTGGAAAAGATAGGGTTTTAGAAGGTTACCTTCTTAATTGGAGGTTTCTTCTGTCTCTTGTTCGCCTTCCAGGGAAAGGAACAGTTCTTCGATTTTCCCACCGATTTGCGCCAAGGCATAAATCGCGTCTGGTAGTTGTTGAGCAAAGTTCGGTAAGTTCTCTTTTAGCAGTTCAGGGTTTTCTGCTCGCTCAATGTTTAGATCAGGTGCCGCAAGTGTGGAGATAAGCCCCATAATGGCGTAAACCTGATCGCCAAGATTTAAATCGCCGCGAATACTTTCATCCAGATTTGAGAATTTCTCAATGGTTGTTTTCCAGACATCTTCAATGGAGGAGAATGCAGTCACAAAACCTTGGCAGAAATGCTCAAGTTCAATTCTCTCAATAGTTGATTCTGCCCAAGTGATATCTACAGAAGGGTTACAACCACCCGATAACAGGTCGTCAAAGGCTTCTTTATAATGCTGGACCATGTTCACAATGACCTTTTGCATTTCAGATTGTTTTTCAGCGTTCGCGGACTCGCCATTGAAAACGCTAGGAAGCCATTGTTCGGTAGATAGGAAGGTTGGGGCACATAGAATGCCGTAAAGAAAACCGATGAACTGAGTGTAATTCAGCGTGCCGTTAGGACGTTCTTGATGAGACAGAAACTCCTTTAGCTGTTGGCGATCCACATCGTTAAGTGGCGGTAGTTGATCTGTCATGATGTCCATCCTTAGAGGCGTTAGATTTTTATTTGATTCTTCAAGTCTACTACAGCTCTAAGGACATTACTTCACGATATTTAATCTTTAAAAATGTCGGGTGTTTCTGAAAGATGGAAGCCTTCAAAGGGCTCACAGTTCTCCGCTTTTGGAAGCGGCCACATACGATTCCCTAAAGATGCGCCGCCGTCGATACGAATGGATGTGCCATTAATGAAAGCCGCAGCAGGGGAGAGTAGAAAACAAATCATGCCACTGATTTCCGATTCTGTACCCATACGTTTCATGGGAACGGCTTCTTTGAGTTGAGGAATAATGGCCTTGAATGAACCATCGTACGTATCCATACCGCTGGAAATAATCCAGCCTGGCGCCACGGAATTTACCCGAACGCCTTTGTGACCCCATTCAAAAGCCAGTGTTTTTGTGATGTTATCCATCCCGGCTCGAGCAGCGCCTGAATGAATCATACCTGGCATTCCACCCCACATATCTGCTGTGATATTAACGATTGAGCCGCCAGTTTTGGACATACTTTGAGTAAATACTTCTCGGGCAAATAGAAAGCCGCCCATCATGTTTGTTTTTACTACCGCTTCAAATCCCTTTTGTTTAATGGCGGCAGCAGGCCCTGGGTATTGTCCGCCTGCATTGTTTACCAGACCATTGATTTTTAGATGCGTGTCCAAGATTTTGCTGACGGTTTCTGCAACCTTGTCTTCTTCTCGAATATCACACGAATAGTAGTCTACCTTGCCACCTTCAGACTCAATTTCGGACGCCACTTTTTGAAGTTTATCTGTGTTCCTTCCGATAAGGCTGACCGAGCCTCCCAGGGCAATGATTTCATGCGCGATGCAACGGCCAATACCACTTCCACCGCCGGTTACAATAAAGTGTTGGTTATGGAATAAATCGTCTTTCAAAACACTTTGGAAACTCATGGTAAGGGGTGTCCTGTAGCAATGTGGTAAGTGATTGCTTAGGTGATATATCAACTAAGTAGAATGTATATTACCAAGCGCTTGCTTGGTGTAAAGTGAAAAATAGGAATCTTCATGATCTAAACTCTGTTTTCAGGCATAATGTGAAGTTATTACGTGAAATTAGTTAGATAGGTAGATTATGAACGAAATTACTATTCAGACTCCGGATGATTGGCACCTTCATTTCCGCGATGGCGACATGCTTAAGGAAACGGTTCCGGCGACGGCTCGTTGTTTTCATCGTGCCATTGTGATGCCAAATCTGGTGCCGCCTGTCACAACGGCTGAAATGGCTGAATCTTACCGTCAGCGTATTCTTGACGCGCGTCCAGCAGGCAGTAATTTTGAACCTTTGATGACGCTTTACCTAACTAACTCAACCACCCCTGGCGTTATTCGCCAAGCTAAGGCGCAGGGTGTGATTGCTGCCAAGTTATACCCAGCAGGTGCTACTACCAATTCTGATGCTGCCGTGAGTGCGCTAGAAGGCTTATATCCGATTTTCGAAACTATGGCTGAAGAAGATATGCTGCTTCTTATTCATGGTGAGGTAACCGATAACCACATTGATATTTTCGATCGTGAGAAAGAATTCATTGATCGTCACATGCTTCCAATTACGGAAAAGTTTCCTCAATTGAAAGTCGTGTTTGAGCACATTACTACCAAGGATGCAGCTGAATTTGTATCGGGTGCTTCCGATAGAGTGGCTGCGACCATTACTCCTCAGCATCTTCTTCTGAATCGTAATGATTTATTGGTTGGTGGTATTCGACCACATAACTTCTGTTTGCCTGTACTTAAGCGCAATATTCATCAGCAAGCACTGCGTGAAGTCGTTGCGTCAGGTTCTCCTAAGTTTTTCCTAGGCACCGATTCTGCCCCTCATGAAAAACATCGTAAAGAATCTTCTTGTGGATGTGCCGGTTGTTACAGCGCTTGGTCAGCGTTAGAGCTTTATGCTGAAGTGTTTGAAGATCTTGGTGTGATCGAGAAGCTTGAAGGATTTGCTAGTCACTATGGACCTGATTTCTATGGGCTTCCAAGAAATACTTCAACTGTGACTTTGGTTAAAGAAGAGTGGACGATTCCTGAAGAAATTATTTTGCCTAACGGAAATCCAATTGTGCCGTTTTTTGCCGGTCAAACTGTAAGCTGGAAGGTGAAAGCATAATATGGTCGCCATCGGTAAGCGCAATAAGCTTGAAGTAGTTAAGTTGGTCGATTTTGGGGTTTACCTCGATGGTGATCAGTACGACGACATTCTGCTACCTAAACGTTATGTGCCAAAAGATACAGAACTTGGTGATGTGTTGGATGTGTTCATTTATCTTGATTCCGAAGATAAATTGATTGCTACGACCTTAACCCCCAAGGTGATGCTGAATGAATTGGCACGTTTGAAGGTGGTGTCTTTAACGTCAGCCGGTGCATTTTTGGACTGGGGCTTACCGAAAGATCTGTTTGTTCCCTTTAGTGAGCAGCAGCAAACCATGGAAGAGGGACGCTCTTACATGGTTTATGTGTTCATGGATGAAGAAACTCAACGTCTGGCCGGTTCTTCCAAGTTAAATCGCTACGTAGGTAAAGGAGAGCATGCCTTACAGCGTGGTGATAAAGTTGAACTCGTGGTAACCCAAAGAACCGATCTAGGCTATGTAGCGGCCATTAATCATGATCAGTGGGGGGTTCTATTTCATGCCGAATTATTCAGACCGTTGAGAATAGGCCAGAAGATTTCTGGTTTTATTAAACGAGTCAGGGACGATGGCAAGATTGATTTGTCGCTTCAGAAAGTGGGCTACGACAAAGTTGATGATCTAGCCAAAAAAATTATCAATGTATTGAGAGCCGAGGGTGGTTTTCTTCCGTTGTCAGATAAAAGCCCTGCATCTGCAATTTATGAAAAGTTTGGTGTAAGTAAGAATGCTTTCAAGATGACCATTGGCTCTTTGTACAAGCAAAGAAAGATTGTCATTAAGCGCGAAGGCATTTCACTGGTTTCCTAAACACATTCTCTCTAAGTGGGCGAAGAAACGATCTTTCATATTCCTTCCATTTTCTTTGCCCATTCTTTTTCTAAATTCTACTCATAGCCTCAGAACAGAGTTTCACAAGCTTTGTTGAAGGCATTCTGATACTAAATCTATGAGGATGAATTTATGAAGTACGCTTCAAATAAAACAATTAAAACCTTTTTTGTAGCAGGCATGATTGCCGTTAGCCTTCCTTTATTGGCATTTCGTGGTGGCGATGGTTCGGAAGGTCATAAAGAGGGATTACATGATCCTATGAGGCGTTTCGAACATATGAGTTTGATGCTGGATTTAACGGATGAGCAAATTGCACAGGTGAAACCTGTGATTCAGAAACAACTGCAGAACAGAAGAGAGGCGCGCTCAAATGCCCAAAGACATGAGCGTGGCAGTCAGCGTCATGAAACAATGAAGCTGCTTGATGATGCAATTGATCGGGGCGCTTCGCAATCCGAGATTAATTTGATTGCGGATAATGCGGCTGAGCATGCAGGAGAGCGTATGCGAAATCGCATACTCAATCGCGCTGAAGTGATGGTAGCCATTCGAAATGTCTTAACAGAAGAGCAAAAGGTGAAGCTCGAAAAGCTTCAGCAGCTACGCACGCGAAAAATGACACATAGAATGACTCATTGATTGCTCAACAACGAGCATTCGATGATTCCAGAATCATAACCTTAAAGGCATTACGGAGGTGAGAACAATTATCTGGGGTACGTAACGTTTTGTAATCTTCCTGTAGTTTGTTGTCAGTTCTAGAGCGAAATGCTCTAGAACCCTCTATACTTGGGTACGTTGTTTTGATACGTTTTTTCAATATTGAATTAAAATAATTATAAATATTCGTACAGCGAACCCTATGCCGTTCAAACAATTTATTCAATTAGCAGCATTTCTGTGGCTGTTATTCCACTACGTTGGGGCTGGTGCTACTGATTCAGTTGGCAGTGCATCACAATCAACAGTACCCGTTAATGTCTTCCTGTCCGAGACAGATGTTCTCGATGTTAGTTTCCAGTTTATAGAGGATGAAACAGCTCAGGCGTCATTGTGGAATACGATCAATCGCCCTGATGATGACTGGACTCAGGTTGAGTCTGGCGGAGGAAATTTTGGATTCAGTGCTTCAGCCTTTTGGTTAAGACTGGATGTTAAAAATGGCATGAAAGTGCCTTCTAAAACACTTATTGCTGTTAATTATCCGCTGTTGGACTTTTTGGATTTTTATCATATTGCAGGTGATAGTGTTGTTCAAAGCAGTCTTGTCGGTGATATGCGCCCGTTTTCTAATCGAGACCTGGATCATCCTAACCTGGTATTTCGAATTGCTCAGAATCCGGGTGAAGTAAACCGAATCTATTTAAGAGCCGAATCGAAAGGCACCGTCGTATTTCCGCTGCAGGTTTGGCAGGAAAAGAACTTTTTTGAGCAGACCTCAAAATCCAACAGTTTTTATCTTTTCTACTTCGGTGGCATGTTCATTGTTGTGCTATTGAACCTAGCCATCTTTACAATGCTGCGTGAACGTATTTATTTGTATTACTCGTTGGCGAACACTGGGTATATCGTGTTCTTTGGCTGTACAAGAGGCTATACCAACCAGTTGTTCTTACCTGAACATCCAGAAATTAGCAGTCAGTTGATGTTAACCGCCTTGCCTGTTCTGGCGTTGTTTTCATTACTTTTCGCTCGAGATTTTTTAAAAACCAAAACCCAGACACCTAAGCTAGATGTTGTACTTAAATTGATGGCCGGTTTGGAATTCATTAACTTAATGTGTTCCTTTATTCTGGACTACGATTTATCCATACGTTTCTCTACGCTTTTGGCAGCCCCTTTCTTTGCTTTGTTGCTGGTTGCTGGTCCTATTGTTTGGTGGACAGGCAGTCGGGCCGGAGCCTTATTTACGCTGGCATGGGCTCTGTTAACCATTGGTAGTTTTTTACAGCTCTTCCGTTTCATGGGGCTGGTACCTGAAAACTTCTTCACCCATTTCGGAATGCAAATTGGCTCGGGTGCAGAAGCGATTGTGTTGATGATTGCCTTAGCGTATCGGATTTACGATGAGCGTGAAGCTAAGATCTCGGCCCAAAAAACCAGTATTGAGCAGGCCAAGCAACGGCGTGATTCCCAGGAAGCTTTGGTTCAAGCCATGCTTCATGATCCAGTGACTAAATTGCCGAATCGATCCTTATTTGAAATGGCGTTCAACGAGCGAATTGCTACTGATCAGGATGGTGACTATATGATCATTCTGGTTCGTATCGAGCGTTATGTTGAGATCAGTCGAACATTGGGCTTATCAACGGGCGAGGCGTTGTTAAAAGCACTAGCTCAATACTACACTGAGAAAATTGAAAACTTGTCCGGTGTAGTGGAAATAGAACGAATCGATGACAAACCCTTGTTGCTTTGTAACTTCTCCGGAGACACCTTTGGCGTTGCACTTAATCGACGCGATGTTATTTCGAATCCAAAGCCTCATTTTAAATTTGTTGAGGAGTTGAAGAAGCCTTTTGAATTTAATGGCTTGAGTATCGATTTGCATCCAAAATTCGGAGCGGCTCGTTATCCATTGCACGGAGAGAACGCTGAGATACTTATACGAAATGCCACTGTAAGTATTGAAACCAATAGAAATATCCAGGGCGTAAGCTTCTATTCCAAAGAACAGGATATCTACAATGAAAGCCGCTTAACTCTGATGTCGGATTTAAGGCGTGATCTGAAAGCGGATCTGCCTGAGCTTTTCTATCAGCCTAAGCTGGCCTCAAACACAGGTCAGGTAGTGGGAATGGAGGCTTTAATCCGCTGGAATCATGAGAAACTTGGGTTTATTCCACCGGATGAGTTTATTCCTTTGGCCGAAGAGACTGGATTAATCTCTAAACTCACTCGCTGGGTGATACGCAGAGCATTAAGTGATTATTTGGTTTTTCAGCAAGACGGTTACGATGGCGATATCTCAATTAATATTTCTGCCAGAAATTTATGTGAGAAAGATTTACCCAAGTTTCTGTCCAAAACCTTGTTAGAGTTTGGTATAACGCCTTCTAAAGTGACGTTGGAACTGACCGAAACGGCGGTTATGGAAGATCCCGAATTAGGTATTGTTGCTTTGAAATCGCTGACGGATATTGGAATCAATCTTTCAATTGATGATTTTGGTGCTGGTTATTCGTCGCTGTCTTACTTGAAGCGCTTACCAGCGACTGAGATTAAACTGGATCGATCTTTGATTACCGATATTTTGAACTCTGAGAGTGACCGTGTGATTGTTCAAACGTCCATCGATATGGCGCATAACCTTGGCTATGATTTGGTGGCTGAAGGTGTTGAGACAGAGGAAGTGTTGGATCTTCTGAAGTCGATGCGTTGTGACAAAATGCAGGGTTATCATCTAAGTCGACCTCTCAACCGTGAGCAGATGATTGCTTGGTTGGAAAAAACGCGTTTAGAGGCTGATCATCCTTCAGCAGGGTAACATCAAATCCGTTTCGTTTTTGATGGCACCTGCTTAGATCAGCCATTCGTTCTTATCTCCCATTTCTAGCCTCTTACCGGCTCAACCAGAACCAGTTTCATATCCATGGTTCTTAACGCCTGATGGACCTTGTCCTGAACTTCAAGAATATTTTCTCCTTGAACACGGAAGCGAAAGTTAATCCCTTTTTGGGTGAAAGCATTTACGCGATACATAGTTTTTTCTCCTATCGATATTCTTTGTCTTAGTTGATAGGATTCAGTTTACGTATTGAAACGACACATTTTGTCGCCCTGGATTCTTTATGAAAACTTTTTTAAGACGAATTTCAATTCTGGAGTTGTTACGATCCAATCGAACGTTTCTTTCTACCGATGAAATTCTTACAAGGCTTATAAACGATGGCTATTTGGATGAAGGTTTGTCTCATAAAACCCAAATGAGAGTGGTCCAGAGAGATCTGAATTTTCTATGGGGTGAAGAAGATGAAGAGGGTGAAGCAGATAATGAGTTCGGACTTGAGCGAATCAAAGGTGAAGGCAGAACTCTGAAATGGCGTTTAGACCCGTATAACGATGTCAGTTATGACTTTGAGAAAATGCCTCAGAATATGGCCATTGCCTTTACGATGACAGAAAAACACTTGTCAGATCTTCTGCCGAGGAATACTCACCACGAGTTGAGTCGTTTATTTACTGCGGCAGAGAGTCGATTAAGTCAGTCCAGCAAAGCCATGTCATCCAAGGATTTTTCGCGGTTTAAGGATGCCATTGAGTTCTATCAACGAGGACAGACGCTTCAAGCGGCCGACTTTGATATAAACATTCTGGATACTATCTATAGAGCCATCATTCAACAAAAACAGTTAGGTTTTGAATATCGTGGCAAGCGTTACCAAGTTCATCCGCTAGGTGTTGCCATCTTGTTACCAAAGCTTTATTTGGTGGCAATCAAGCAGGGTGATCCGGTATCAGAAGCATCGTCAAGAAACTTTTTGATTCATAAAATTGATTCTATCTGGCTTGAGAATGCTTCTGCACAAATTCCAGAAGGTTTTCAGTTAGATGATTATCTTGCGCAAGGCAATATGGACGTTTTAGTAGATTTCCAGGACGCTACGACTTATGAACTTGAGTTAAGGGTGGCGCCGAATAATGGTCGATTAATTGAAGATCTTATCGAATCGCCTATCAGCAGAGATCAAACACTTGAACGCTTTGATGATGGCAGCGCATTAATCCGCGCTTCGGTGAAGAGAAGTATTCAGCTTAGGAACTGGTTGTTATCCGTGGCAAGTGCTTCCCAAGTGATTGCGCCCATAGAAATCCGTCAAGACCTGACTGACTATCTTCGAAAGTCTTTAGGTCAGTATCAATGATCTGCGGATTGTAGATGGTACTTCTAATATCTTTCTTCTTGGTCAATAATTCGTTTTCGTTCTCTCAGCAGTGCATCAAATTATGAGTTTTGATTTCATCAGTTTGGCCGTATTGGCCGTTTTTATTCCAACCTTTTTCTTTGTTTCGATCACACCTGGTATGTGTATGACCTTGGCGATGACGATGGGGATGACCATTGGAGTACGACGAACGCTTTGGATGATGATTAGTGAGTTAATAGGGGTTGGTTTGGTCGCGGCTCTTTCAGTACTTGGTGTTGCAACAGTGATGTTGAAGTACCCTGATGTGTTTTCGGTTTTCAAGTATCTGGGGGGAGGCTACTTGGGTTATCTGGGTATTCAATTATGGCAATCGAAAGGGAAGATGGCACTTAACCATGATGGATCACATAACTTTGATGTGAGTCGGAAAGAACTTGCAGTCCAAGGTTTTGTCACTGCGGTAGCGAACCCTAAAGGTTGGGCGTTCTTTGTAGCGTTACTACCACCCTTTATCGATGTAGAGCGTGCCATGGCTCCTCAGCTCTTAGTTCTGCTAAGTTTGATTCTTTTACTAGAGCTTAGCTGTTTGTTGATCTATGCCGCAGGCGGAAAGACGGTCAGTCACTTGTTAAAGCATTCAGAAAATGTACGTTTGGTTAATCGATTAGCCGGAACGCTAATGATTGGAGTAGGGTGCTGGTTGGCGTTTGGGTAAGAGAACAAGAAGAAAGTAGAGAGAACTGCCTTACAGAGTGCAAGGCAGTCGTGGTATTAATTTCGAGACCAGTAAATTAGCTTTCAATACCAATAATGAACCATGGTGCATTGGGTTCTTTTAGATCGCGCTCAAGGTGCCAAATGTCAGTAATGTCTTCTTCAACACCTTCCACTGAATCTTTATAGCGACCGCTGAACTTAATACTTACTTGCGCAGTTCCGAATACCTGATGAGCTCGAACCATTTCAGCATCGACGTACATCACTTCGGTATGTTGGTCACCGGTTATGCTCTTACGCTCAGCAATTAATTCCTGACCCAGTTTAGGGCTGGTATATTCTTCGATAACATCGAAGTTGCTGGTGTTCCACGCTTCCTGAAGGGAGCGATAATGATCACAAGCTCCGGAAAGGAAGCCATCAAGATCAAAACCTGCAGGAAGATCTAAAGGTACTTCGTCCGTTTCAGGTGCTGAATCCGAACGACCCGCGCTTCCACCAAATGACGTATTTACTGGCTGAGCATCTGGCTGGTTGCTCGAGAATTCTTGAGGTGCTGGAGTTGAGCCTGCATAGGCGGTTCGATTCATTGATGACTGTTTCGCCTGCGCCATTCCTTTAAACAATCTGTATGCAACAAAGGCAATCAGTGCAATGATCAGGATGTCCATGAATTGGATTCCTTCAAAGGCTCCACCTAGAAGAGCTGCGATCAGACCGCCTGCGAGTAAACCTCCTAGTAGACCGCCCATCATGCCTTTCTTGGAGTTGTTCGCTTGATTCTTTTGTAGATTGTTTTGTTGAGCTCCTGATGGCTGTTGTGCACTTTTATTGTCTGCAACCGGCTTTTTAGCGGGGGAAGTTTTAAATAGTTTTCCGAAGGATTTTCCGCCACCGAATTTTTTGGCTTCTGCTTCCATTGGTGTGAATGCAAAGGTGAAAGCAAACAGGATGGCAATGACTGACCATAAGCCTCTGATGTTGAAAGAACTTATCATGAACGGTTTTCCCTTGTTACTTATTTCAAACTTTATTGTGATAGCAGTTAACTCACAAAATGACGCTTATAGTTGTGAATTGACCGATTACGCATCCTAACTGGATTGTCCGACATGTCAATGAAAAAGAAGTCTTAATTAAAATCAATGAGTTATATTGTTATTTCTTTTACAATGCGCGGAAATTTTTGTGCAGGAACTGATTATGCCTACTGACTCGTTTTCAAACTCGCCAAATTTATCTGAAAAAGAGACATCCAGTAAGGTGATTGAAGCTACTCGTCAATGGGTGGAAAAAGTAATCGTCGGATTTAACTTTTGTCCTTTCGCAAAGCGTGAAGTCGTAAGAAATACAATTCGTTATCATGTTCTGAGTTTTCCTAAGCCTGGCCGTGAAAGTTTCTTTGATGCTTTAGATCAGCTATCTCAAGAATATAGTTTTCTTGATGAACATTCTGAGGTGGAAACAACCCTGGTTATCTTTCCTGACTTTTTGACGAGCTTTGATGAGTTCCTTGATTTCCTGGGGTTCGCTGAGCAAGGTCTGGTGGATCAGGGGTATGAAGGTATTTATCAACTTGCACATTTTCATCCTGATTATTGCTTCGAAGGCGAAGCCGTTTCGGATCCAGCAAATTACACCAATCGTTCACCTTATCCGACACTCCATATCATCAGGGAAGAAAGCATGGAGAAGGTCTTGGCGAACATTTCTGACCCTGAAGAGATTCCGGAGAGGAATATTGAGCTTGCAAGAAACATGGGGTCTGAAAAGCTTTCAGCTATTTTAAAGTCCTGTTTCGATGTCAAAAAAACTAGTGAATGAAAATAGCCAGCTATTATCTGCTTCCTTCAGCCGCATAAATAATCACATGTTTAAACTCGTCAAAACGTTCCAGCGGCGGAAGTGTTTCGGCGTGGCCTTCTGAAAAGGCTGAATAGCCTTCTACATTAAGATTCTTTACTCGAGAGTCAGCCATTAGGATAGAGCTGCAGTTTCTTCGTAACTCAGTAAGCAGTGGTATATTGTCTCTGTCATAAAGAACATCGGCGGCAAGAATGACATCAATGGGTTCGTCGATGGTCTTCACGAGTTCAAAAAAATCTTCGCTGAATTCTATTTGAACTTTGTTCAAATCCGCATTCGCTTTGCAGCTGGCGATTGCGTCTGCATCAATATCGCATGCGATAACCCGTTTAGCGCCGAATTTAGCCGCTGCGATGGCTGCGATGCCTGACCCCGCACCAAAGTCGACGATGACTTTATCTTTCACTGTGAGTGGATTATCTTCAATGTACTTCGCCATGATTTGCCCGCTGGCCCAGCAGAAACTCCAGTAGGGTGGAGCTTCCCAGATAACCCGGACTTCTTCAGGGCTAAATGGTCGATCCATATTGGAATCGTCTAATAACCAGAGTTTGAGCCAAGGGGTTAAGGGCATATTGACGTCAACGAGTTGAGCGGTAGGAAGGCTGTAGTGAAGTCTTTGGGTCAATTCGTCGATTGTCTTCGGCATTTTCTTTCCTATCAATAACCTTTATTTCTTGTCTTTAAAGGTGTCTGTCTATACTGATTTTAAGGCAGAGGATTATAACCAGTTATGAACAAAACATCCTTTTCAAATGAAGCGTCTGAAAATGGTTTAGAGATGAACCAATGTATTTATCGTTATCGAGACGGTTGTCAGTGTGGAGTTGAGCGTCATGGTGACTCGCCGTTTTGTTATTGGCACGACCCGGTGGTAGATAAATCGGATCATTATGTAAAAGAAGATTTGGAGGCCTGGGCTAAATCAGGAAAGTCTATGGATGGCTTTCAGTTAAAACGTGTCGATTTATCGAATATCAATCTGGTTAAGCGCGGCTCTAAAACCGGGTATTCATTCAGAGATGCTGATTTATATCGGGCTAATCTCAATAATGCACATTTGTTTGCTGTCGATTTCAGTGGCAGTTCCCTAATGAAAGCCAATATGAGTGGTTCAAATTTGCACTGTGCTAATCTTGAGAACTGCAATTTATTGGGGGTAGATATCAGTCGTTGCCGTCTGGAAAACATAAGTTGGGGCGGATTTGTCTGTCAGGAAATCAAAGCTAAAGAAGCGCTTAAAGAAGGCGAACAATTACTGGCAAATGATCATTGCCAAGAGGCTGAAGAGATATACAGAAACATTCGCAAAAATTGTGAGAAGCAAGGATTGTTTGAAACGGCGGGGTATTTTTTTCATAGAGAAATGGTTGTTCGCCGGTATCAAATGAAATCCAATTCATTCGGTCGTTTTGTCTCGAAAATGGTCGATATTTTTTGCGGTTATGGAGAAAAACCACTAAGGGTTGTTTTGTTTTCTATGGCTTTGATCGTGATGTGTGCTTTCTCCTATTACTTCTTGGGGATCTCGGGAAGTGAAGGGATGGTGGTATTCGATTCCGGGCGCAGCTGGCAAGCCAATGCGATGGCGTTTGCTAATTGTCTCTATTATTCCGTCGTGACTTTTACCACTTTGGGATACGGGGATTATACCCCTGTCGGATTCTCTAAGGTTATGGCCGCCCTGGAAGCCTTTGCTGGTAGCTTTACTATGGCGTTATTTGTTGTAGTTTTTGTTAAGAAAATGACTCGATAGTATCCGAGAAAAATCTACGCGGTGAGGTTAGATAGTTTCTCTTCTATGAATGCTTTGAGTACTTGCTCGGAAAACGCGGTTAAGCATCTTTCGGAAGCGGTTAGATGGCTCAGATCAATGCCAATGTTAACGGAACGAAGGGTATCGTTATAGTGGCTGGAATTGAATGTTGCATTCGACGCGCGTCTACCTAAAACGGCTCTATCGTAGCCTTTGTTTCCATCAATTTGGGAATCATAAAGACCAATTAATGCTTGTTCCAGATTGGGCATTGGTGAGCAGTCTAGCTCAACTCTATACTGATCAGGCAGCCAGTCCAGACCGCCCCAAACCTCAATGCCTAGTACTTTCGGTTTATAGTCTGGATGAATCTTGTTTATCTCTTGAAGTGCTGAAATTACTATGGATAAAACCGCTCTGTGGCTTGCATGCTTATCAAAAGGATTATGGGTATAGATGACTTCGGGTAAAACCTTGAGAAGTGTATTGCTTAACTGTGAAGAAGCGGCATCTTGATCTAGTTTGATTTGTTGGCTAGTGGCTAACCATTGTTGGCAGAAAGAGTATTCTCCCAGTTGAGCTGCTTTGATTTGTTCTCTTTGGCGAATCTCAGACAGTTCAGAATCCGAAACCTGTTCATAACGACCGCCGCGCGAAGCACTGCCGCCATTGGTAAGCGTAATGGTGCCAAACCATTGGTCCGTTCTTTGAAAACACTCATGAATGGCCGAATAACCAATGATTTCGGCATCGTCCTGATGAGCGACTATGGCCAGGTGAGTGGTCGAAGTGTAAGCAACTTCAGGTTCTATCAGGCAATAGTCGTTTGTTTCGAAACTCATGCTATAACCAACTGATGCGGGTTAGGGCGTCAGCCATTTTCATTCCATGAAAGACTTATAGGTGAAGGTTGTTCAAATCAACCGTCTTTTGTTTGTTATAGGTTTCTACAACGGTTCCGTCTTCCATAATGTGAACAAATAGATTATCAATTTCGCCCTGTTCAGATGGATACTGGATGCTTACTGACTGACCACAAAGGTCTGCCAACTTGCCTTTTAGTTCATCCAAATCTGTGCACTTAATTTCTAAATTGAATGTTTTGATTAGATACATCTTTCATTCCTGAATATCGTTTAAGGCGCATAGATAAATATCTATGGTTTCTAAAAGTTAATATTAAGTTATGCTTATGGCAAGATAATTAACAACATAGATACAAATCCTTGGGAGTTTTTGATGTTGATCGAAATTGATATGGATGATGATCAGCTTAAGCGGTTACTGCTTGGAGTCTCATTCTTTAATGATGTAAAAAAATTAGGTGAGGAACAGTATGAGATTTTGATTTCTCTTGGCCGTATCTACAAAGCCTCGCCAGGTGAGGTGGTGATATACAAGGGAGACATTGATTCTTCTATTTATTTTCTATTGAAAGGTCAATTAGAGGTCTATTCTGGTGAAACGGTTAATCCAGAGGAGAAAGTAAACTATATTTCTCCTGGGGAAAGTTTTGGCACCTTTGCTATGATCAATAATGATGAGCGAGCGGCAACCATTGCTGCTGATGAAAATTGCCATGAGGTGATTTTGATTTCCTTGAACTCCGAGTTGTTTGGTGATCTATATAATCACGAACTGGTAAGTCTTGGGGTTAAACTGGCTTTCTACAGAATGGCCTGTCATAGCGCTCGCTGGAAACTTGAGATGTATCGGATCGAGCATTCAGACAGTCCGTTAGTGAATAAGCTAAGAGATATTAAGTTGTACACTGGGGTTAAGGACACTCAAGAAGAGTTAGAAGCGCTTCGCAATCAAGCTCAGTCACTGTCTGAATTGTTGAATGAATGGAATCGTTACTTTAACAGCTAAAAGGTCTTCAATAATCTGTGTTCTATCTATCAAAGGCTTGTCGTTAGATGAGCCTTTTTCTTTTCTGTTTTATTCTGAAATGCCGAGGCTCATTAGCTATAAATATGAGGTGTTTCAAACTTTATAGTGTTCAATATGCAAAGAAGTTGGAAATGTCGTTTTAATCGTTGTGGCTTGTAATTAATTCAAGTAGTGTACTGCTCTAGAATAAAACCTCTAATCTTTGGTTTATAACGAGTTCTTATCTTTACAGGGTGACTTTGTGGCCTCTTTATTTGCTATTTCTAATTCGAAACGTTCCTTCAAAATTGCTGGTGTTTTATCATTGGTTGCTCTGCTAGCAGGTTGTGATGATGAAGGTGACTCCATCGGGCCCAAACCTGCGATTACGTTATCTGGTCAGGTAATGAAAGGTGCTTTGGTTGGTGCGCCAGTTAATATTTATCGTGCTAATAGATCTGCAGGCAGTATTAACGTGTCACCGAATATTGAGGGAGCAGTTGATAATCTCTACACCGATTCGAATGGTCGTTACTCTGTGACTTTGAATGGTGATAGCTATCGAAATCGAACGCTTTATATTGAAGTAGGTAACGCAACCTGCAGTACATCAAGTGCAGAATACGTTTTAGCAAACAATGGCTGTACAAGTGCTGATGGAAGCACTGTTGCTTTGGATCAGGAATATTTCATTGGTAGTTATCGTTGTGATGATCCTGACGGCTGTTTAGATCCAACCGATGACGTAACAATTATTAATTTCGGTCAACTAGTTCCTTTGGATTTTAAACTGAGAGCGGTTGTTCCTTCGGTTTCTAACAGTAATGGCGTTAGAAGTCAGGTGGCAAACGTTAATTTGATCACGACACTGGCAGCAGAAGAAATCGTTACCATCACTCGTGGCTACAGCGAAAACAATGCCTTAGCTTTCAACGATAAGATTTCTAAGGTGTTTCAACTTGACGGCATTGACATTCTTACGCAACCAATGGTGGACGTGAGTAACTTGTCTTCTAATGTGACAGATGATAATGCCTGGCTTTTGTCTGCTGTGAACGCTGGTATCATTTCAGTAAGTACACGCCCGGATGCTGGATCGCCTGTTTCTATGGGTGCTGGTCTTGAGAGTTTTATAACTGAATACATATCAACGAACAGTCAACAATTGGTTTATCAATATGCTGGCGGTGCTGCAGCAGAAGATATGGATCTATTATCTATTTATGAAAAAGCGCTCGAAATTACAGCCGATAACGATGTAGTGTCTTATGTTAGTCCTGATGCTGAAGCGTCATTGGAGAGTAAGAAAACAACAATTGAAAGTCAGTCAGTCGGTTCAATCACTAATGCACAGCCATCGGAAGATATACTTGCTCCAATTAGAGAACAGGTAGCAAATGCTAAAAACTACATGTTTGATTATATGGATTGGTATACCGAACATGTTGGGCCGGGTACGGCCGCAGATACCAAGTTTACTTACATGATGAGCAGTGCGCGAGCGGGTGCGCGTGAATCCTTGGGTTACATGGAAACCTTAGGTAACGACTTTACCTTAGTGCTAGCGGCGTCTTTAAATGAGATTTTGGCGGCTTCTGGGGACATCACAATGGTGACTCTGAATTCTACCGATAAAGATGGAAACCCGGTGACAGCAACACTGACTCAAAGTGGTGATTCATATACCGTTCAGGGCAATTACCAAAATACAACCTTTGACCTGACCTTTACTTATACAGATACAACTTCTAGTTCACTGCCTGCTAACCCACCGGCAGGTGAAGACGATGATCTAGTCTATCGTTTCGATATTCAAACAGACAGCTCTGAAGCAAATTTAGAAGCGGAAAACGAAGGTTTGACTCTTAATTTTAATGCCGGTGTTTCTGTGGCTATTCAAGTTGATTCGGCATTTGATGGGACGCATTCAACTGTAGTACGTTCTTCTTTTTCATGGGGTGATATCACGCTTGCTCAGAAAAACATTCCAGCGTTTGATGCTACCACGGGCCGTATTACCATTGATGGTCAGTTAATTTTCTCAATGGAACATGTAGCAGACTCGATCACGCGATTTAACTCGGATTATTCAGCGACTGAAAGCTTCAATGTGCCTCGCGTGGATGGCCGTGAATTCGTATTTCTTCAGTTTGGTATCTACGATACTACCAGTCCAACACCAACCAAATTCCAGATGACGGTTGCCAACCAAGGCACAAATGCCGGTGCCACTTGGCCTGTTAGTTTCTTGTATGCAATTAGGAATCAGGAGAACGAGCAGGGTGTTAGTTATGGTCCGGAAGGTTTTGGTTCATTCGATCAAAACTATTTGTCAGGCACAACAGCAAATGATTGGGGCGAAACCGATTGTGATTTCTTACCGTTGACCTATGCAATTGCTATTGGTCAGAACACGTCTGATTCCGATACCTACAACGATATTGAAGTGACTTTGCCTAACGCGGACGGTGTAGAGCGAGATCTGGTTTATACCGTAGCTTATACTCAAGAGCGGTTCCAGTTGCAATCAGCAACCCGTCTGCTAAAAGACCCTGCGCGTTTATGTTCTGTAACCTTCGGTGAAGGTGCAAATCAAACAGAAGTGCTTTCTTATAAAACACAATCTGTCCGAGAATTTGGCAGTTACATGAATCGTACGCTTAACAATGAAGGCTATGGTGAGTTGTCAAATACACATCTTGTTCTCTTCAGTGAAAGTATCAGTGCCGAAGATGAAGTGGCTGAATCAAGAGCGGCTTCAACCATTTGGAACGATTGTGATAACAGTGGCTCATACTCTGGCGTAGGCGGTAGTTCTGTGGGACGTCTGTACAGCTGTAGTGTACCGACTAATGGTGCTGATGGAGTTAGTGGAACACCCGCTCAGAAGATTGATGACGATGATGATTTCTATTGTTTAGACAATAAGAATATGTATTCTGACTTGACAGCGGCAACCGGAAGTCCGGTGGTAGGCACCAAGATTGAGCGTCAAACGGACAGTGAAGGTAATACTACCTTTGTAGAGGTGGATACCAACTATCGCACATGTGATGACGGTGAAGATTGGGGGTTGAGGTATTCCGATGGCACTATTCAGGTACTCCCTGTTGAGCTAGACGTGTTTGGTGTACAATCCAACTAAGTTACTGACGAATTTTTAAGTTCGTATAAAAGCAGACAAGGGCTAACCCCCCGAGTCTGCTTTCTTGTTTCAATACATCTCTTTTGTTGCAGCCTGTCATGTATAACGAATACTTTGGATTAACGGATCGTCCTTTCTCTATTGCTCCAGACCCCAGATATCTCTACATGAGTAATCAGCATAGAGAAGCCCTTGCTCATCTTACCTATGGTGTTCAACAGGAAGGCGGTTTCATACTGTTAACCGGCGAAGTGGGAACAGGCAAAACAACGGTCTGTCGTTGTTTTCTTAAGCAACTAGATGATCGTATTGATGTTGCCTATATCGTAAACCCTAAACAAACATCGAAAGAGCTACTCGAGAGTATGTGTGATGATTTAAACATCGCGCATTTTCAGGATGATGTATCCATTAAGTCACTCACTGATGCGATCACTTCACGCTTGCTGGAAAATCATGCCAAGGGTAAAAGCACTGTTCTGTTAATTGATGAAGCCCAGAACCTTTCTGTGGAAGTCCTGGAACAACTTCGTTTGTTAACGAATCTTGAAACCGATCAAAAGAAATTACTTCAGATTATTCTTCTCGGCCAACCTGAGTTGTTGGATTTATTGGCCAAGCCTGAATTACGACAACTATCTCAGCGTGTGACTGCCCGTTTCCACATGGATAAGCTGGACAGAAAAGACATCATTCCCTATGTGCAACATCGATTGGCTGTTGCCGGCTGTCGAATGTCATTATTTCCGCAGCGCGCAGCAAAAATTATCGAGAAAGCCAGTGGTGGTGTGCCAAGACTGATTAACCTGATTTGCGATCGTGCATTATTAGGGGTTTACAGTTCAAATGGCTCAACAGTGACGCCTCAAACGTTAAAAAAAGCCGCTAAGGAAGTTTTAGGTGAGCAAAGAAAGTCAGGAGAAATTGCCACACCGAACAATTGGCTTTGGGTGGCTGGCACACTTGTTTTAGCAATTCAAAGCGTTCTGGTTTTGACTTGGTTATATGGCCAGGATGAGCAAGATGTTATTGAACAAATAGCTAGCTCAACTATACAAACGCCTACTGAAACAGTTACTGAAGCTGTTGAGCTTAGCCAAGTAGAGGCTAGCTCTGATGAAGTAAGCAGTGATGATGTAGTAAATCCCTTTACTGATGGATTCAATGAACAGGCATATTCTATGTTGGGCAGCGCTTGGGGGCTTGGGGCGTTACCTAACAATTGGTATCAAATCTGTTCAGACTTAAGTCAGACTCGATTGAAGTGTGAGTCCACTAATTTATCCTGGGTCAAACTTGTGACGGTTAATCGTCCGTTTGTTGCGACCGTTATCTATCAAGGCAAGGCCCAAAGAGTACTCGTTGAAGCTCTAGAAGTAGATGGGATTAACTATCGACTCCGCATGAAGGGCGAAGCTGGGGAGATCTTGTGGCTTGATCAGAATCTCTTTAATCAAATCTGGACTGGACGTGTTGAATATCTTTGGTTGCAGCCTGAAGCTAACATGCCCATTTTACGTCCAGGTGATTTACATACCTACATCCAAAGTATCAGAGCTTTTCTAACCGGGGTTGAGGGCAATACGCTCTATGATCTCGCCTTATCGGAGAATGTCCGTCAGTTTCAGACAGAACAAGGTATTACCAGTGATGGGGTCATTGGTCCGGAGACTATGATGCTTGTGAATAGTATCAAGGGCGAGGCGCCAATGCTTATTGATGTTTCCGTTAAGCCTGAGTCAGATGAAGAAACGTCAATCTCTACGTCTGTGGAAACAGTCACTGAAGACGCTATTGAAATTCCGGCGCTTAAGGAAGAACGCTTGAATCAGAACGGAGCTATGACTCCACCAATGAACGAAACCAGAATGTCTGAGCTCGAAACTATAGGGGTACGGGGTTAATGTCTTATATCTTAGATGCTTTAAGAAAATCGGAGCACGAAAGAAGAAATCAGGACTCCGCAGCGCCTTTTACTGGAGGCATGATGGCTAGCCCAGCACAGGAGCGTTCATCATTAAATCCTTGGGTTTGGATTGCTTTGTCTGTGATTGTTTCTGCAAATGTCTTTGGTGCGCTTTACCTATTCAAGGATCAGTTGTTTGGCACTGAAGAAGGATTGCAGCAAACTCACGGCACGAGTTTGTCTGTTAGTCAGCCTAAAGAAACGCCGTCAAATATTGGCAGTCTTCCAGCATCCGCTGTCCCGCAACCTTTAACTGTTCGAGACGGTATTGCGGCAGCTCCATTATCAGATCAGGTGCCTGTTGTTCAAGCTCGGCCACAAATTCCACAGAAATATCAGGTGGCGAATTCCGGGGTAAATCAAGCTGTCAGCCCCGTTTCGCAACAATCAACGTTGAGTCAACCTCAGGTTATTAGGGGCAATAGGGCGCATCAAACAGCTTCCAATCATCCAACCTTGGAGGTTGGTAATATTCAGTTTGATTATGCGGAAGAGGATATCATTCGTCCTAAAGCCGCGGTTAATCCTGTTGTTGCAGCAACAGACGCGAGCAGTCGCACCATCCAGTCTGAATTTGAACAGTACCAGGCCACAGCTAAAGATCCAAAGTATGATGTGGTAAATTTTTCTACACAAAAGGCACAGGAAACCCCAAATTTACGATCTCAACTGTTGGAAGGTATCGAAGCGCCTGAAGTGATTCGTCCTGATTCAGGTAAAATCATCACAACTCAGGTTAATCAATATTCTCAACAGCAAGCAGAACGTTTACCCAAGATTAAAGAGCTTTCTTTGGCTCAGCAGTCGAATGTTCCGCCCATTCATTTTTCAGGTCACTTGTATTCTTCAAGATCAGAATCCAGATCGATTCGTTTGGGGCAAAATAAATACGTTGAGGGGGATTGGATTACAGATGTTCTTCAACTTACTGCCGTAACTGAGGATGGGGTAGTGTTTGATTTGCAAGGCACTCGCTTCTACATGTCCTCCTTCGATGATTGGAATGGTCTGGAGTAGTGTTTTAATATACAGTATTTTTTTGGGTGTATTGTGTATACTGCTTAGCTAAACGTCTGCCTATCATCGGATTCTGATACCTCTTCATGTTAAATAATGCTTTAAAAAGTGCCATTCAGGGTGCTTACCGAGAATTTCTGAATAAAAAAGAGTTAAAGCCTCGGTATGGCCAGAAACAAATGATTGCGGTTCTGGCTCGAACATTAGGAAATATTCGCACAGGCGATAAAGATCTTCGCATTGGTGAAGATCCTTATGTGGCCGTTGTTGAAGCTGGTACAGGGACCGGTAAGACCGTTGCTTATCTATTATCCGTTATCCCTATTGCCAAGTCTTATGATAAGCGTGTGGTGATTTCTACTGCGACTGTTGCTTTGCAAGAGCAGATTGTTCTTAAAGATTTACCGGATGTTCAGAAGAATTCAGGCCTAGATTTCAGCTACGCCTTGGCAAAGGGCCGACGACGCTATATGTGCCCGGCTAATCTGCATTTAGCTTTGTCTCCTAGCAAGAACGAACAGAACACCTTTCTTTTTGAAGATGAATTAGATCAACAAACGGATCAGGCAATGATTCCAATTCTTGATGAATTGGCCCAGTCGTTTGAGTCTAAAGACTGGAGTGGTGATCTGGATGATTGGCCTGATGATCTGTCGGATGAAGTTCGAGACAAGATTACGACGGATCAACATCATTGTGCCGGGCGAAAGTGTCCTATGTACAATCAATGTCCATTTTTCGAAGCTCGTCAGACTCTAGAGAAATGTGATGTTATCGTAGCCAACCATGACCTCGTCCTGTCCGACCTGAGTCTGGGCGGCGGCTTTGTACTGCCTGCACCTGAAAATACCATTTATGTCTTTGATGAAGGGCATCATCTGCCTGAAAAAGCTATTAATCACTTTTCTTCGCAAGCAGGGCTGAATGAAAGCCGGGTTTGGCACAAACAGCTGGATCGGGTTTTAGGCCGGGTACCTCAGAAGATTGATAATCAAAGTGTGGCTGAATTATGCCGCGTAATTCCGGTGATTCATTCTGAATTGTCTGAATACCTTCAGCATCATTATGATTTACTTGATCGATCGGAAGGACTTCCGAGGGAAGAGTTAGGTGACAGTGAACATGAGCGAGCTATCGCTCGAATCCGTTTTGAATTAGGAAACGTTCACGATGCACTGAGAGAACAAGGTGCTCAGATAAAGCTTACCTACGGTCGTTTATTGACTCAATTTAACAAGCTGTATGATCTGGTCGATGATCAGCTAGAAGACAAGGATCACGCCCAAAAAGCAGATTTGGAACAACTTCAGTCTTGGTTGTCGATGGTGATAACCGAGGTTGAACGTAGGCAAACACTTTGGCTGCGTTATTGCGCCGAACCTGCGGAATCTTATTTACCCGTTGCCCGTTGGGTTGATGTTACTGATTACAATCATCAGGTGGATTATCAGATTAATACCAGCCCTATTCAGGCCAGTGATGATCTTAAGCAGTACCTATGGTCTCGATGTTTTGGAGCAGTTGTTACTTCCGCCACCTTAACTGCGCTTGGTTCGTTCGATCGCTTTAAAACTAATGTGGGCTTATTTGATAATGCTGTGACCGAGCAGGTGATGAGCCCGTTTGATTGGCAAAGTGCAAAGCTGGTTGTGCCTAATTTGCGTTCAATGCCCAATCAGGAACAGCAACACACCGATGATATTGCTATGCGCTTACCTGAGATAACAAAGGATGATAAAGGTAGCCTAATTCTTTTTTCTTCACGCAGACAGCTTCAAAATGTCATGTCGATCGTGCCTTCTGCGTATCGTGAAAAGTGCCTGATTCAAGGGGAAATGAGTAAGCAGGAACTGATTAAACGTCATAAACAACGGGTGGATTTGGGTTTGCCAAGTGTGCTGGTTGGATTGGCAAGCCTTGCTGAAGGTGTTGATTTGCCAGGCGATTATTGCACTCACGTCATTATTGCCAGAATCCCATTTGCTGTTCCTGATGATCCGGTTGGAAAGACACTCGCCGAATGGTTGGAGTCGAAGAAGATAAATCCTTTCTTTCATATTTCGGTTGCCGATGCATCCGTCAAGTTAGTTCAGGCCTGTGGTCGTTTGCTAAGAACAGAACAGGATACCGGTCGAATTACGTTGATGGATCGACGTATAGTCACCCAGCGTTATGGTCAGGCGTTGATAAACAGCTTGCCTCCTTATACATTAGTGGTTGAGTAATAATACTCATTTGACTAAATCATGGATAAAGGTTGGCTGACACTTGGTTGCTTCATCGGGTTCTGAAAGAGCAAAGACGTCTTTGTCATCGGTAAAATTACATTCTGACTTTTATTCTCTAGGTGATCAGTTTTTTACTGCTCAGCAACCTTCAGGTATCACTGACCCTGAGTGGGTTTCTATTAGTGCCTCAACGGCCGACTCATTAAATTTGAACCCCGACTCTATCAAAAAGCTCGATCTGAATTTGTTATCCGGCAATAAAATTGCCAAGGGTTCAAACCCACTTGCAATGGTTTATTCCGGGCATCAGTTCGGCAGTTATACCCCTCAGTTGGGTGATGGTCGTGGTCTATTGCTTGGTGAAATCAAGGGGCGTGATGGCTTACTTTATGATCTTCATATAAAAGGGGCAGGGCAAACGCCTTATTCCAGGATGGGGGATGGAAGGGCGGTGTTGCGTTCCAGTATCCGCGAGTATTTATGTTCTGAAGCTTTGGCGGCTCTTAATGTTCCTACGACCAGAGCGCTTTCACTTGTCAGGGGACGTGATCAGGTAATAAGGGAGCGAATTGAACCCTCTGCAATGCTGTGTAGAGTCGCTCAGTCACACATCCGATTTGGTACATTTGAGTATTTTAATTACACCAATCAACATGATGAACTGAAACGACTGTTAGATTACATCATTCTCAGAAGCTTCCCATTGCTCGTGCCTGATGAAGAGGGTTATGCCGCTTTTTATAGATCTGTTTTAGAGCGCACTGCTACTTTAATTGCCAAGTGGCAAGCGTTAGGCTTTTGTCATGGTGTGATGAATACGGACAATATGTCGATCATGGGAGAAACCTTTGATTTCGGGCCTTTTGGGTTTATCGAGCGATACAATCCTACCTATGTTTCGAATCGTTCAGATCAAGCCGGTCGATATGCTTTCAATCAACAACCCAATATCAGCTATTGGAATTGTGCTTGCTTGGGACAGGCTTTGTTAAGTGTCATTCCTCAGAAAGAAATTAAGAACGCATTAGATAGTTATCCTGAACTTTTTGGTAAAGCCTATCTTACTGAGATGAGAGCGAAGCTGGGGTTGAATGAGCAAGACGAGAAGGATGACAGGCTAGTTGGACAGCTGCTTGAAGTACTTCACGAATCCAAATTGGACTATACGAATTTCTTCAGAACGCTTTCGAATGTGGATTCTGAAGCCGTTGAGTCATTGCCTGGAGCTAATTCGAGTGCTCTAAAAAAATGGTTAACAGTCTATCGGAAACGTCTAGATGATGAGGGATTTTGCGCCGAAAGTCGGTCTCGTTATTGTTTGGATCGAAACCCTAAGTACATTCTGAGAAATTATCTTGCTCAAACAGCGATTGAAAAAGCTGAGAAGGGGGATTATTCAGAAGTGAATAGGTTGCAGAAAATTCTGTCTGCTCCTTTTACTGAACAATCTGAATTTGATAGTTATGCTAAAGATACACCGGACTGGGCCAGCGGTATTCAATTGAGTTGTTCCAGTTGATGATGGTTTGATTTAATGAAAAAGGGATTGGGCAGTGCAATCCCTTTTTTGTAGATGATGGTGGTTACTGTTCAGGAAGTTGTAATCTCATGTTGATCGCATTCTGCAGTGCTCTATCTATATTGAGAATATCAGCGTTTATACCTTGTGGTGGTATACGGTTTTCAGCATCGGGTGGCAGCGTGATCAGTAAATTACCCGTTGTACCGTCAGAGCCAATTGCATAATTGTTACCGTAGTAAATTCCGGCATCTGATACAGGTGACAGGGGCTGACCTGTTTCTGGGTGAGTAAAGCCTAGGTTAATTAGATCTTGCGCGGTATAAGAAAAGTTTTCAGGAAGTTCGAAGCCATCTGGAGCGCCAGGAATTTCTCTTGGTGGTAATATGATTGGATCTGTCTGTAGGTTGGCATAAGCTGCATTGGATAACGAGCTTTCAATTCGGTTTGTTTCCCAGGTTTGATTGGTTTCAAGGCTGGTAATTACATTCTGTTTCGCGCTTTCACGAAGCTCTTCTTCACGATCAACTTCCTCGGGGCTCGGCTCTCCAGGACGAATCTTTACGTTAACTACTTTTTTGGAAATTCGTTCTTGAGTCGCCTTAGGAATGTAGATGGTCGAATCTTTGATGTAGGCAGAGTTCAATTCATTTGGGGAAAGCTCTACTACATCTGCTTGTGATACAGCTGAGAATAGGAGGGATGCCGAAGCAGCCATCGCTATGCCTGAATGTTTGAATAGATGTTTAATTATGTGAGTACCTGAGCCGTGATTCCTAAGTCGCATGATGGTAATCCTATTTAGCGTTAACTAATCAAATTTAGAAACGTACCAACGTTTTCAGATACTGCTCAGAGAAAACGACATTTCTACTGTTCCAAGAAAAACCTTAGAGCATTAATGTTCGGGTTAGTTCAGTATACTGAATAAACTAGGTTACTGTGGGTTATGTTTTAAAACAGTGTGTATCACAAGCGTGTGCTCGAAATAGACTTTGAACAGATCGTATTCCCATGTCGTAATAGGTGGGTCACCAACGGGACCAGTCACCGAAACAGGTGTTCCATAGCTGGCTTCTACATCTTTCATGTTCATGCCATTTGCTGGGCGCGGCGTATCTTTTAAATCCATGGATTGCTGAGATACAGGCACCATTACTTCATCACTATAAGAAAGTGTTGCCTGTGCTCCAACGCCAGAGGCTATTGCAAGGGATATCAGTAGCTGAGGGATTTTTTTCATTGGCCTAATCTCTGTTTTCTTCGTTCTTCTAATTGTTTGTGAAAAATTCTTCGTGCAATGCGGTCTTTATCCTGTTCTTCAATATTCACAAATTGAAGACCGTATCGATAAATAGTACCTAAATCGTCATCACCTGAAGAGATTGGAGTGCATGTAATAACTTTAGCGTAGAGTTCAAAGCTTAGGTAGTCTGGCATAAAGATAAGATTGAGAGCTACGAGACTATCTATTTCGCGTTTTTTAGCGTTGTAGAAATCGACACCCGTTTCACTGATCGAAATTTGTTGTTCCGGGAACTTGGTTGCATCAGGATGTGAAGCAATGATCAGCTGGGCGAGCGATTGAATTTTCTGATTAACAATTTTCAGATACTTGGCTGTTGCCGTTGAATCTGATTCAACGGCGTGAAGTAGCTGGCCTTCTTCTGCATGCGAGGAGACGATGTCATTGAGTAATTTAAAATGCGCAGGAAGAGGCATAGGAAAAGAACTGTCTTTTAGAGGAACTCCAGCAAGTGAACTCAGTCTTATGACAGCACTGTCTTTAATGCGAATGTATTCACGTTGTTCTGACACATCTTCTTTGTTATTTGTTGGTTTATTCATTTTGAACGTGTCATCCATTTAAAGTTATATGATTACATTCTAGGCTAACTGTTGAGTTTTTATAAGGTTTTTCTTGATATTCGAAAGTGCGTCTATCACACTACGATTTCCATGCATTTTCATCGTCATTTGTTTTTTTAATTCACATATTATCGAGCGCCATGCGAACCAATATCCCGCTTCTTGTCGGTCTTAGATACACCCGGGCAAGACGAAGAAATCACTTTATCTCCTTTATTTCCTTAATTTCCATGATAGGTCTGATGTTAGGCGTAGCTGTTCTAATTACAGTCCTTTCTGTAATGAATGGTTTTGATCAGGAATTACGAACACGCATCCTTGGTATGGTTCCGCATGCGACCATCACGGAACAAGGTGGAATGAATGACTGGAAGGCTGTGTCTAAGCAAGTCTCTGAACACCCTGATGTGATCGGTGTGGCACCTTTTATTAATGCGGAAGGCATGCTAACACATGCAGGCAATGTAAAAGGGGCGTTAATTACGGGGATCGATCCACAGCATGAACCAGACGTTTCGATAGTGGCGAATCATATTGTTGAAGGCGAACTGGATGACCTTGAAGGAAGCCGGTTTGGTATCATTCTGGGGAATTTGTTAGCGGCTCAGCTTGGTGCTGTGGTCGGCGATAAAGTTACCTTGGTGTTACCCGAAGCAAGTCTTTCCCCGGCAGGCGTTTTACCCAGGTTAAAGCGTTTTACCGTTGTCGGTGTATTTAAAGTGGGGGCTGATCTGGATGCTTCGGCAGCCTATATCCATATTCGGGATGGCGCAAAACTGTTTCGTTTAGGTGATGCAGTTCATGGCGTACGATTGAAATTGACCGATCTGTTTGAGGCGCCTTACGTTGCTTGGCGTCTTGCCTCAGATCTTCCAGGGCGTTACTACGCCAGTAGCTGGATTCGTAGTCACGGCAATCTTTTTCAGGCTATTCAGATGGAAAAGAAAATGATTGGTTTGTTATTGTTGATGATCGTTGCTGTAGCGGCTTTCAACATCGTTTCTACCTTGATTATTATGGTTACTGAGAAACAAAGTGATATCGCCATTATGAGAACGATGGGGGCTTCTCCTAGAACGATTATGGGGATCTTCGTTGTTCAAGGATTTGTTATCGGGCTTGTGGGAACCATACTGGGGACCGCTCTTGGCGTGCTCTTGGCGTTGACGGTATCTGATATCGTAAGCTTTATAGAAAATCTGTTTGATGTAAAAGTTCTTGATCCTAATGTTTATTTCATCAGTTATTTACCTTCACAATTACGACTTGAAGATGTTGGATTTATCTCATTAGCGGCGCTTATCTTAAGTCTATTGGCGACACTTTATCCCGCTTATCGCGCATCAAAGATTCAACCGGCAGAGGCATTGAGATATGACTGATTTAATTCTTGAATGCTCTTCTGTTTCCAAAGTGTTCGCTGAAGGTGATCTTAAAACCTCCGTATTGCATGACATTGATCTTTCTATTCATGCGGGTGAAATGATAGCTATTACAGGGGCCTCAGGGTCTGGTAAGTCGACGCTACTTAATTTGTTGGGTGGCTTGGATCTTCCTTCTTCCGGTGATGTAAAACTGGTGGGACAGAGCTATCAAACCTTGTCGGAGCGAAAGAAAGGTTTGCTAAGAAATGCCAATCTGGGGTTTGTTTATCAGTTTCATCATTTGCTGCCGGAGTTTTCAGCGGAAGAAAATGTTGCAATGCCGCTTTGGATTGCCGGTGAAGGTAAGCAACGCTCTCTTGCCAAGGCCAGAGAATTACTGGATCAGGTGAAGTTATCCCACAGATATCACCACAGGGCAGGCGAGTTATCAGGAGGCGAGCGTCAACGTGTTGCTATTGCCAGAGCGCTTGCTGCGAATCCAAAATGCGTTTTGATGGATGAACCCACAGGCAACCTGGATTTTAATACTGCGGATCACATTCATGAGCTTCTTAAATCTATCAATAGCGACATGAATGTGGCTTTTGTCATTGTGACCCATGATTTGACGCTTGCTGAAAGAATGGATAAGCGACTTAATTTGGTTGAAGGGCGCATAGATTCTCTGGCTGAGACTGCTAAGTAAATTCTACTCGCACACCTACTTTCTTACTTCTTTTAGTAAGCCAGGTTAATCTGAAAGGTTAACTTGCTTTTGAAGCCCGGGCTTTGACTCGGGCTTTCCATTTCTTGATTACTCGATAACGCCAGACAAACTGCACGCCAAAGTAACCGAAGAAAGCCAGTACGGTACCGACTACCACAGAACCAAAATACAGAGGCTTCCAGACAATGGCGAGTCCTTGTGCTAGCCATTCTGTGGTGAATTCAAAGCTGTCGACCGGTTCTGTTCCTAATAGCCAGGCACCTAATTTATAGGTGGCATAAAACATTGGCGGCATAGTGATTGGATTTGATATCCATACCAGTCCTAACGAAAGCGGAATATTTGCAGTAAGGAAAAACGCAAGAAAAGCAGCTGGAACCATTTGAAATGGCATAGGGATCATGCACATGAACAGCCCAATCATAGCAGCGCGAGAAACAGATCTGCGATTAAAGTGCCAAAGGTTCGTTTCATTAATGAGACCATGCATAAACTTTAAGGAATTTATGGCCAAAATTTCTTCGCGAGAAGGTATTTTGAATTTAAGGTCTTTTAATGACATAGCTATTTTCATTGAATCCGAGTGTACAACTGAGCGTGCTAATTCATTTTTTAGCGCTTGCCGCGTTATATCATAGTTATATTCTGGCGTACTTTCCTGGCCAATATTTGTGGCTGGGTACACTGCTTATAATTTTCTTGGTGGGGTATTTTACCTCACGAAATTTTAAAGTCATTTCCTTATTTGTTGTCCTTACGTGTCTTCCTGTTCTGATTTATCAGGCAATTCAAGATGATAGAGCCCGTTTTCCCTATGAAAAGATCGATTTAAATCTAACCGTTCAAGCGAAGAGTGATGCTGTCTATAAGGATTGGGGAGCAAAAGGCATATTCAGGATCGTTAAGGTAAATGATTGTAAGGAAGGGCTTAAGCCGCTTTGTTCAGAAGCAGTGGGTAAACACATTGAGTTAAATGATTACCAATCTGGCAACTTCTTTGCCGGGCAAACTTATCAAGGCATGATTCGTTTAAAACCTCCTTTGGGGTTTTTAAATCCAGGTGGGTTTGATTATGAGCGTTGGTTGTATAGCAAAGGTATTTGGGCAAAAGGCTATTTCAAGGACGAACCTAGGCTGTTTGACGATACACTCGATGTATCCTGGCGTCACCGAATGGGGCGTTTCTTAGACGGTGGGATGGGAAGTGAATGTAACTATCATTCAAGATCATCCGATACATGTGCAGAGCAGTTTAAAAGCAGGTCATTGCTTAAGGCGTTGGTGCTTGGACAAAAACAAAACCTTCATCAAGATGATAAAACCAGATTAGCTGAAGCAGGCCTGATTCATCTCTTTGTTATCAGCGGATTACACATAGGTCTCTTGTTTGGTGTGGTTTGGTGGTTATTTAAGTTGTTTCTTTCAGTCCTGGTTTTAAACCCTGCAGTTTCTCTTTCAAATAAACTTCAATCCCTTTGGATTAATATTTCACAATGCCTGGCTCTGGTATTTGTCTGGTGGTTTGTGAGTCAGATCGATTACCCCGTGCCTGCTCTGAGAGCTGTGATTTTTTTAAGTGTCTGGCTGGTAGCCCGAGTATTCGGTTGGCAAATTCATCTACTCTATGTTCTTAGTTTCTCTGTTTGGCTGATCTTGTCTTTAATGCCTGAAGAACTCTTTTCTTATGGGTTTTGGATGTCGGTATTGGCGGTTCTGGCTTTAATTTTGGCAATCAGTGTTTCCAAAAGTGATGCGTTTTCGATAGAGGCTCAGACTGCTCGATATCCAGGATGGAACCACTTTAAAACAGCCCTCTGGTTTACCTTTAAGGCGCAGTTTTTCGTTGTTCTATTATTGCTGCCATTTTCAATTTACTTTGGCAATCAAGTCAGTGTCCTGGCTTTAATTTGGAATATGTTATTAATTCCTTTGTTTGGTGCGTTAGTCGTTCCTTTGCTTCTTCTTGCGTCGGTGAGTTTTGAAATTTTTCCAGAATTCTCTTCGGTTCTATTTGAGCTCATTAGCCGAACTTTATTGATGGTCATCGATTTTATTCATGGTGTGAATGGTGTTGGCTTTATTCAGGATAGACTTGGACTTCAATTCAGCTATCCAGGGTACGCCATATTCTTTTGGATAATTCTTTGCTTAAGTCCAGTGGCTCGTAAATTGAAGTTCGTAGCCATTTTGGGGATGTGTTCTCTGTTTCTTCTTAAACCAGAACAAAAAACGGATTTGGAATTGTGGTTTCTTGATGTAGGCCAAGGGCTGAGTGTTGTCCTTATCAAGGATGGCAACGCGGTACTTTATGATACAGGGTTTAAACTGGGTGATTTCAGCGCCGCTGAGGCTGTTATTGTTCCGTTTCTTCGCTATAAACATGTTGGACATGTGGATCTATTGATCGTTAGTCATAAAGATACTGATCACAGCGGTGGCATGGAAGCACTAATTGATAGCGAGTATCGGCCGAAACGACTGATGCAAAACTTTAGCGATGCGTCTGTACAGGGTGTAAATACAGGATCTTGTTTGGCGGGTTCAGAAACACGTTGGGAGGATCTTCGGTTTAAAGTTATCTGGCCTATTGTGGATCAAAAACTCTCTAAGCTGGGTAGTAATGACTCTTCCTGTGTCGTGTTGATTGAATATGGTAAAAGTAAAATCCTTTTGACGGGCGATGTGACTCGGCAAGTAGAAATGCGTTTGCTAGAGCTGTATCCCGAATTTTGGCACAAGGGTATAACGGTTATGTCGGTTCCTCATCACGGAAGTAAGACTTCCAGCAGCAAGGAATTTATCTCCGCGTTAAATCCAGTATGGAGCATTGCTTCATCAGGGCCTTTGAATCGTTTTGGGCATCCCCACGGCTCGGTCGAGTCTCGATACAGCGTTTTGGACGGTCACTTTGTAAATACGGCCGTTTCAGGGGCTGCGGGTTTTGAGATCACTAAGGAAGGAGGTGTGGTGCCGGTTCATGATAGGTTCTCTAGCGTAGATCTTTACTGGCGTACGGCCCGAGAAGAGTAATTATTGTTTTTGCGATTGAGTTAAAAAACCTTTATTCTCAATTCGTTATTATATAGCCCAAAGAATTATAGGGAGATTAAATCGTGTTTGAGCTAGTCAAAGCCGGTGGTTGGTTAATGTTTCCAATCATTGCCTGTTCTGTTATTGCAATGGGAATCATCATTGAACGCTTTTGGGCGTTGCGCTCGAGTAAGGTTGCACCTCGAAAGTTACTGGCTCAAGTTTGGGTTTGGATACAAAATACTGAGCTTGATAAAGAAAAGCTTAAAGCACTGAAACAGCAGTCAATGCTGGGCAGTGTTTTTGCTGCAGGCCTTAATAACTCATCGAAAGGCCGTGAGGTTATGAAAGAAAGCCTTGAGGAGCAAGCTAGTCATGTAGCGCACGAAATGGAACGCTATTTGAATACCCTCGGTACGGTGGCTTCCATTACCCCGTTACTTGGTTTGCTGGGAACGGTTATCGGTATGATTAAGGTCTTTAACGATATTATGTTGCAAGGTACCGGTAATGCGAATGTGTTGGCAGGTGGTATCAGTGAGGCATTGATTACTACTGCGGCGGGTCTGACTGTGGCGATTCCAGCAATGATTTTCTACCGTTATTTCACTCGTAAGATCGATGAACACTTGGTATTTATGGAGCAAGAGTCAATCAAGTTGGTTGAAGTGCTTCAGGGTAACCGCAAGGTGGATATGTCAGAAGGAGACTGATCGTGAATTTTCGAT
>Ga0255776_10000214_pt1 | contig 64015 bp, 68 predicted proteins | sample 071ome_19_FD_179974 | JGI IMG/M metagenome (GOLD analysis project Ga0255776, IMG submission 179974) | Coastal salt marsh microbial communities from the Groves Creek Marsh, Skidaway Island, Georgia - 071413AT metaG (version 2) | ecosystem: Environmental > Aquatic > Marine > Intertidal zone >...
GATTAAGTTAACCGCCGAGGTAATGGGGTCCAGATCTTCCTCTTCACTTAAAAACTTCATTATGCAGACTCCGCTAACGACAGTTTACGATCTTCTTCCAATTGCTGATTAGCAAGACGCTCCTTAGCAACAACAAGGTCCTGCGCTAACCAGCGCTTCTTAACTGATACAGATACAAACGTAAGAGAGGCGGCGACTAAGGCGAAAATCACTCCTGCAAATGCGATGGAGAGGTTTTCTGAAATGCCTTGCATGTTGCCATCCGCTAGGCTTTTTAACGCAGGCCCCATGGGGATCATCGTTGCGATTAATCCCAACATAGGGGCGACCTTAGTAATCAAACGTAAGAACTCGAGGCGCTTAAACGCAAACACCTCAATCGCATCAAAGTCACTAGGGGATTGAGAAACTTGAAAATTATGCAAATCATAGCCTGCGATCGATTCTGCTTTTGCGGTAGGAGAAAAAAGAGCATGGTTTTTTCTTCGCAACCAAGCTTGCATCGCAACCTGGCCAATGGAAAAAAAGCCAAGAAAGAAAACAAACAAAATCGCTAACAGGATAGGGGCTAATAATAGATCGCTGATGCGATACATAAACATTTCGATACTGGAAATCATATAGGGTCCACGTCGTCAGAGTTGACTGATTGAAGATAGACATGACCCATCCCTGTACGTGTCATATCAATTTTTACGAAGTGTATTGCTAATCATTCTCATTTGCAATAGCATTACTAAATCTCAATTTATGAATCTTGATCGTTATGGCCCCTCTAGAATTTAGGTCTCGAGTCGCTTTATGCCTACTTCCGCTTTGTACAAACCTCAGCTATGCAGAACGTTATGAGCTACATACTCAAAAAGTAAGTGCTCACTCCGTCCCCGTCAGCCACCTTAGTGAAGAGCCCGTTCGTGTCGAGGTCATAACAAAGGAAGATCTAGAGCGCTTGCACGCCATCAACCTTGCAGACGCCTTACGGTATTCAGCAGGCGTACAGCTAAAACCCATCACAGGTAAAACTGGTGAGGGGGTTTGGCTACAAGGCTATGACTCAGATCGCGTCGCAGTGCTAGTAGACGGCCTTCCCATTGCTGCGGGCACAGGCAGCAGCGTAGATATCAGTCAAATAGCCATAGGTGATGTGGAGCGAATCGAGATCGGCAAAGGCGCGATGTCAGCCCTTTACGGTAGCAGTGCCATGGGCGGGGTGGTCAACATCATTACCCGCCGCCCAAATAGCGGTCAGCATGCCCAATTCAGTTACAGCGGTGGAACATGGGGCAGTCAAGATGAAGCCTATGATCATATGCCTTTGGGCAAGCAACACCTGAGAGCAGGCTACTCCTGGAATACGTCAACGCAATTTTTACAACTCATAGCAGATCAACAAGTTTCTAATGGCTACCGCTCCCCTAACGCGACCAGTACGCAAGGCTGGGACGGTTACCGAACCAACGTCAGTGGGAAGCTTGAACGAGCGATCGGCGATTTTTGGTCAATCAGCCTGACCCCTCGGCTTTACCGCGAAGACGTTAAAATCACTAAAGACAACTTTCGAGGCGGCATTGGAGCCGTTCCGGAAGACAAAGCGGACATTACGGAAAAAGATTACCTTGCTGCGGCGATTCGCTATAAATCAGGAGGCTACGAGTCTTCTCTTCAATGGCAAGGAGAAAACTACAGCAACGAGTCTCGCCAAGATATTGTCCAGACAGCCCACACGGAACAGTTTCGAACCACGGATATTCAACACAAAGGTTTTGTATTTCACCAACAGTATCAATTCAACTATTTAAATCGCTTTGAAATGGGGTTCGACTGGCTTCATGACCAGATGCTGGCCATTTCGAATAAGGATGATGGCCTCGGAAACCAAACGCGAGCGGTTGAAGTGGATAACGAAGCCATTGAAAACATCAATGGATTTTTCCAATGGAGTCAGCAGCTCAACGGACAATGGGAAAGTCTTCTTAGTGCACGCATTAATAGCAACCCAAAATATGGTGAACACGTTTCTCCTATGCTAAATCTTCAATATTTTCCTTTGGATTTACTGAGCGGTATCTCCAGCCTTAGATTCGGTATCGGCTACGGTTACCGCACACCGACTCTCAAGGAGCTTTATCATTTCTTCGATCATACCCATATGGGTTATGCACTGGTCGGGAATGAAGCTTTAGAGCCAGAATCATCGACAAACTACCAAGCGACATTCGAGTGGCAACCAAGTCTATCCTCCCAATTCGACCTTACCGTGTATTACAACGAGATTGATAACCTCATAGATTTCCTTGAGGACACAGATGTATCTCAAAGTCTTACCGATGAATATGGGTCAGACGACAACCCTTACATTATAGGTAACGTCTATACCAACATTGATGAAGCGATTACCAAGGGTGCTGAAATAAATTTCGCTCACCAATGGAGTCACTATTTGCGATCGTCATTCGGCTACGCCTATTTACACGCAAAGAACGTTAATTCAGACAAGTGGCTAACCCATAGGCCCGCTCACGATGTAAAGGTTAATTTAGATTGGTTCGTTACTCCCAAGCTCGACGCCAGTGTGCGATATCGCTATTCATCAGAGCAATTCGCTGACGAAGCGAACCAAATCAGAACCCCAGGTTACGCTCAAGTGGACCTAAAACTGAACTATAAATGGAGCCGCAATGTTCTGCTATTCGCAGGCATCGACAATGTAACCGGATTACAAAAAGACTCGTTTGATGGGAACGACTTAAGGCCCGAAGAAGGCCGCTATAGCTACTTGGGCATAAAAATAGATCATGCCTTTCACTAACTCTAGGAGCACATGAACATGCAACGTTCTTTATTAAACCTTGCCATCGTTGGAATATCCTTTGGGCTTGTCGCCTGCGGATCCGATGACGACAGCACAACACAAGATGAACGAAGTATCATCGATACATCCACCTACGCAGCGATTGATGCGACACAGGGTCGAGCCTACTTAGATTTAGAATCGGGCCATAGTGTCACAAGCGAAGACCAGTGGCACATGTCCTATCAAAAGTACGTCGGCTTCAGCATAAACGGAGGTATCTCAGGAGAGCGAGGTGTTAGTGCATGCGTGGCAAATGTACCCGAAGGTATCTACGACGCAGAAGGCGCCCCAGTGCAATCAGCCTTTGAATCCCTCACCCGCGAAAACACCCTAGCCGGATTCAATTCGGTAACGATTGAAAGCTGTGATGAATTTGAAGAAGACAGCCTGAAGCTACAGATCCAAATGGAGGATTGGTTAGAAGCCGACTACAGCCAAGGCGCCCCTGTTTATTCAGCGAGCGAAGCAGACAGTAACGGCTGGATCATTCAGTCTGCCAGCAAAAATGAAGCCGATGCCTATGAATACGGACGCGTTCACGTTAACAATGTTGTCTATATCTCTGGTGAGAAGCGCGCAATAACCTTATCCGTAGAAGCATGGGACAGCAATGCCGAAGCATTTTCTGGATCTGTAAATTCGCCGGAATTGAATTTTACCGACGGTCGCGTTTATTGGGACTTAGAAACCAACAGCGTAGTAACCTCTGAGGATAACTGGGAATTGAGTATCGTCAGTAATGGTTATTCGTGGGATATTCAAGTGAACGGCGGTGCATCAGGCAATGGCGCTGCAGCGGTTGGCACATTATTGGTTGACTCCGCGTACGATGTCACCTCCCCCGCTCCTGGTTCATCAGGCGATGTTTATAAATACTATGCCGACTCAGCTTCTTCTATACTGAGCGGTCCTGGTAACTACGGCGCCCTTCACTACGGTGTCGATGACAGCCATAACATGTGGCCAAACTTCACGACCTACTTATTTAAGGATGGTGATCGTTACTACAAAGCCCAAGTGGTGAGCAATTACGGCGAAGATGGCACCCTGAGCAGCGGCAATCTCTACATTCGCTATGCAGAAGTCCTTCAATAAGAAACGTCTTACTCGCTAACCGTCACTTACCTATCAGCCAATAAATCTATCGATGGGTAAGTGACAACATTTCAATTTTTAAGGCTAACCCATACAATAGCAGTCTATGATGAGGGACAGCCATGACTCCTATTTGCTCCGTTCAAGACATTCCCGACAACACCAGCAAAGGCTTTCAGATTGAAGGTCGATTGCTGTTCATCGTCCATAAATACGGAAAATGGCATGCCTACGAAAATCACTGCCCCCACTTGGGCATTCAATTGGAAATGGTGCCCGATCAGTTTTTAGATCACACTCATAGCCTTATTCAGTGTTCAATGCACGGAGCTTTGTTCCGCATTGAAGATGGGCTCTGCATTAGCGGTCCTTGCGCGAACCAGTCACTCACGGCAATTGATATAGATGAAAAGGACGGATTCTTGTATCTAAATAACGACGCTTAACGAAAGCGTCGTCGTGCATCGTATTATTCCGCATTCCGACAACGCTCAGCCGGAACAGCCAGCTGTGTGAGCATGTAATCTTGAAAATCCTGAGGGTATCCTTGCTTCGCCAGTGCGTCTTTCATACAGGCTAACCACGCACTTTTTTCGGCACTACCGATGGTTAAGTGACTATGGGCATGCGGTATGGCAATCGGACCATATTTTTCTCTGAACAATCTCGGGCCACCTGTCCAGCCACACAAAAAGAGCGTCAATTTGTCCTTAGACACCTCCAAATCATTCGGGTGCATATCGCGAATTTTCGAAGCGTCTTGGCGAGTTGACATAATATTATAAAAATCCTCGACCAATTGCTTAATACCTTCGTATTCACCAGCCGCTTTGTAGGTTGCATCCTCAGTGCCGTAGGGTATTGCCATCTTTTTTAACCTTGCAAAAAAATCCCGGAGCAAGTCCGGGATTGGATTTAATTAGAGCGTTTGCGATTGTCTCGTTTACGCTTGGTGTCCAGCTTATCTTTCTTCGCTTTACGAATACTTTCCGTCTGTTTAACTCGATCGCCACGCTTCGAACGATTAAACAACTTATCTTCTTTTTTGTTATCAAATGGGTTATCGCCCGACTTGAATTCAAACCGAATAGGAGTACCGCTAATGTTTAATACGCGTCTAAATGTGTTCGCAAGATAGCGCTTATAGCTGTCAGGCAAATGAGATGTACGATTACCATGAACAACGATGATAGGCGGGTTCATGCCACCTTGGTGTGCATATCGTAGCTTGACCCTTTGTCCACCCACCATCGGTGGTTGGTGGTCCATTACGGTATCTTCCAGTATTCGAGTAAGTTGGCTGGTAGACATATTCATATGAGCACTGTTATAAGCTTCTTCAACAGAATCGTATAGTAAGCCCACTCCGGTGCCGTGCATCGCTGAAATGAAATGCATATCGGCCCACTCTGCAAAATTGAGTCGTCGCTCAATTTCCTTTTTCACAAATTCTTTTTGCTCTTGCTCCATGCCGTCCCATTTATTTAAAGCAATAACGAGAGCGCGACCGGCATTTAACACAAAACTTAACATCGTAAGGTCTTGCTCAACGATACCGTCACGGGCATCGATCACGACAATACAAACATGGCTGTCTTGAATAGCTTGCAGGGTTTTAATAATGGAGAATTTTTCAGTCGCTTCTGAAATATTTTTGCGCCTTCTTACACCCGCAGTATCAATTAGTGTGTAATGTTTCTCGTGACGCTCATAGGGAATATAAACTGAATCCATGGTGGTTCCAGGATGGTCATACACGACCACTCGTTCTTCACCTAGCATGCGATTAACCAAGGTAGACTTGCCCACGTTCGGACGACCAACCACAGATATTTTAATGCCTTTAGCTTTCTCTTCTTCTTCGTCTTCCGAAACCTGGAACTGCTCGGGTAGCTCACCTAGCACACGCTCCATTAGAACGTTAATACCACGATTTTGGCTTGCGGCAATGGTCTCGATTTCACCTAAACCTAGCTCATAAAACTCACTGGTAGCAACGTCCGGATTCAGACCGTCGATTTTGTTGACAACAAGATAAGTGGTTTTTTCCAAGGTTCGCAGGTGCTGTGCAATCATGGCATCGGCACTCGTTAATCCAGCTCGACCATCCACAAGAAATAGAACAACATCGGCTTCTTCCATTGCCTGAAAACTTTGCTGAGCCATTTTCTCATCAAGGCCCTGTTCCATACCGCTAATGCCACCGGTATCCACAACGATATAGTCGCGCTCACCCACTTTGCCAGCACCATATTTACGGTCGCGGGTTAAACCGGCGACGTCCGCCACTAAAGCATCCCGGGTCCGCGTTAGGCGGTTAAAGAGCGTGGACTTACCAACATTGGGTCTACCCACTAAAGCAATAACTGGATTCATGAATCTTATACATCAAAAAAAAATGAAAACTGGCAAAGCTGAGCTTTGCCAGTTTAGATGGATTATTTCAGTATAGCTTAAGAACAGACGTTAGCCTGGGAGACGCCTCCCTAATGCTGGCCTATTCTTCTAGCTCAAATACCGTTAAATAACCTGAATTATTCGCCGCGACCAAGTATTTACCTGATACAACGAGCTTGGTTCGAACACCTGGGTCCTGCGCGAAATATTGTGAAGGGTGTTTAAATGTGTAACTCCCTCCACGAACCCAATCCACAGGTGGTCGCACGACCTGGTTTCTGCCAACTAAAGAACCGTCTAATTGCTTCACCAAGTGCACGTAGCCCTCGTAGTCGGCAACAGCAATATGATTTGCAAACATAACCAGTTCCGTCAATTGTCTGCCATGGAGGTCAACCTGCTCCCAAACTTCCGTCGCACTACGATCATCAAGGGCGACAATGTGGTCTTGGTCATTCACCATGTATAAATTGCCAAGACCGGCAATTGGGCCGTGATAAGAAGAGGCCTCTTGCTTCCACACCATTTTTCCAGAGCGTAAATCTATGGCCGCTAGGTGACCTTGATAGCCAATCACATACAACAAATCATCTTGTTTCAATAACTGGCCATCAATATCAACTAAACGTTCTAGTTCACTTCGTCCAGCTGGAATACCGATTCGTTCCTGCCAGACCACGCTTCCGTCTAAGCGACTCACCGCAGTCACTTTACCATTGGCAAAACCTGCAATGACCTGGTCGCCATTAAAAAGCGGACTGGATGTTCCGCGGATGCTTAAACTAGGAAGGTTACTATCGTAGCTCCACTTAATAACCCCATCATTCACATCCAATAGATGAAGGTGACCATCAACCGTTTGTAAAGCAAGCTGATCTTTGTCTTCAACCGGTAAAGAAACCACTTCTGATTTTACAAACGTACGCCAAACCTCATCACCATTGGTTTTATCCAGCGCGATGACATCGCCGTTCGCTGACGCCACGTAAGCAAATCGTTGACCAACCGCCACACCGGCGGTCAGCTCGGTATCTAAGCGAATTTCCCAGGACACATCACCATCTTCGAGCGCCAAAGATTGAACCAAGCCACGAGCATCAGATACGTAGATGTGACTTTCATCAACGGTAGGGGCCATTCGTGCAAATGCCTTGCCCATACCCTGTCCCACCTGCTGACGCCATTCGGTCGATAGGCTGACCTCACGATCAAAGTCAGGCAATCCACTTGGGCCTAAATCTTCCTTTGTTTCAGTGCTAGAGCAAGCTGCCAATGACAGCAACACGCATCCTAAGAGAACTCTCATTATTCGGCTACCGCTAGATCATCAAACTTCATTTTTAGCACAGGGTTATTCGCACCAATTCTATCCGCAGCAGCCATTGCCTCTTTATAGGCTGCTCTCGCTGCCGCCTTATCACCTTTAGATAAAAGTGCATCCCCTTTAGCCTCTAAATATTCCGCATCAAACGCATTACTTTCATTTTTGGCTAGAAGAGCTAAAGCATCATCCGCTTTGTCTTGCGCAGTCATCACACGGGCTAAGCGCACAGTGGCCACATGCTTTAATGCAGCATCTTGTGCATTCGCAACCACATCAGATAGCTCCTGCTCAGCCAAAGACAAATCGCCAGCCTCTACCGCATCCTTCGCTTTTAGCAGCCCTGCAAATTGTGCGTATACCGTCGATGGGTATTCTGACTTTAGCTGATCTAAATAAACGGCTAACTGCCCTTTATCTTCTTCCGCTTCACTGGCTGTTAGTGCCAAGGCCTTTTCGTAAACAGCAGACGCTGCAGCTTTGGTTTCGTTAACAGACGTCTCGTAGGCTTGGTAACCAAACCAGCCACCGATAATGACGACAGCAGCCGCTAGGGTCTGCTTTCCGTTTTCTTCCCACCACTTCTTGATCGCTTCAATCTGTTCTTCTTCAGTGCGTAGTTCCGCCATGGCTTTGCTCCGATTATTATTCTTTGTGTTAAATTATTTCAGTTTTTCATTCAGCCAAGAGGCTACTTCATTAAGAGGCTGTGTAATTTGTTCACCGCCATCTCGCAAATTTTTAATGACTACGGTAGACGCGGCCACTTCGTCTTCACCCAGAATTAGGGCAAAGGGGGCGCCACTTTCGTCCGCTTTTTTCATTTGTTTCTTAAAGTTGCCACCGCCTAAGTGCATTTGCAATCTTAAATCAGGCATCTGACTTCTTAAATTCGTTGCCAGTTTCATCGCTGGGGCAGTCACGTTCCCCATGCAGGCAAGATACACATCCAGCTGATTGCGAACAGAATCAGGAATGACGTCCATCGCCTCTAGCATAAGAATGAGACGCTCAATACCCATGGCAAACCCCACTGCCGGGGTCGCCTTACCACCCAGCTGCTCAACCAATCCGTCGTATCGGCCGCCAGCACAGACAGTGCCTTGAGACCCAAGCTCATTCGTTACCCATTCGAATACCGTTTTGTTGTAGTAATCTAGGCCACGAACCAATCTTGGATTGATTTCGTATTCGACACCCACTTCATCCAAAAGTGCCCTTAATTGAGCAAAGTCTTGGGCCGACTCCTCATCGATATAATCAAAGAACTCTGGGGCGTCTGCCAACAGAGCCTGTGTGTTCGGGTCTTTACTATCTAAAATACGTAACGGATTCGTGTCTAAACGGCGCTGGCTATCGCTATCGAGCTGATCTTTAACCCCGGACAAAAAGTCGACTAATGCAGCTTTATAGTTAGCACGAGCTTCGTTGCTGCCCAAAGTATTGAGTTGTAAAACCACTTTGTCGCGTATATTCAGTCGTTGCCATAACTGGTGGGTTAAAATGATTAGCTCCGCATCCATGTCCGGTGTAGCAACACCAAACGTTTCAACACCAATCTGATGGAACTGACGATAACGTCCCTTTTGAGGGCGCTCATAGCGAAACATTGGGCCCATATACCAAAGGCGTTGACGCTGGTTATTGGCGATCAGTTGATGCTCTTGGCATGCCCTCACACAGCTTGCGGTACCCTCAGGACGCAGGGTTAAGCTACGTTCACTGCGTTCGAACGTATACATCTCTTTTTCGACGATATCCGTCACTTCACCAATTGAACGTTTAAATAGTCGAGTTTCTTCGACGATAGGCATACGGATCTCTTGATAGCCATAACCATCCAATACCGCTTTGACTTGATCTTCCAAATAACGCCAAATCTGGCTTTGGCCCGGAAGAATATCATTCATGCCGATCAGTGCTTTAATTTGATCTTTTGCCACGTTAGTTCCTTAAGCCGACACCTACAACCATCGTTAACTTTTAACGATTAAGGCGGCTTCAGCTGCTTCTTTTTCTGCCACTTTCTGGCGAATCATTCTTTCTAAATTATCCACTAAAGCTTCATTGGTTAGCTTCGAAGATGGCACACCATTTTCATACAATAAGTTGGCTGGGGTACCACCCGTAAGACCCAGTTCAGTTTCTTTCGCTTCACCTGGACCATTAACCACACAACCAATAATCGACACATCAAGTGGCGTTAAAATATCTTCCACTCGGCTCTCAAGTTCATTCATCGTCTTCACAACATCAAAGTTTTGACGAGAACAGCTTGGGCAGGCGATAAAGTTAATGCCCTTATTTCTCAGTTTAAGGCTCTTTAAAATATCGAAACCGACTTTTATTTCTTCAACTGGGTCCGCGGCCAAAGACACCCTCAAGGTATCACCAATGCCATCCATTAACAGCATACCCAGTCCAACCGCGCTCTTCACCGTGCCACTGCGTAAACCACCCGCTTCGGTAATACCCAAATGCAAAGGCTGTTCAATTTGAGATGCGATTTGACGATAAGCCGCCACCGTCATAAACACATCGGATGCCTTTAGGCTTAATTTGAAGTCTGGAAAATTCAATCGGTCCAAAATGTCGATATGACGCATGGCGCTTTCCACTAAAGCCTCTGGCGTAGGCTCACCATATTTTTTTTGCAGGTCTTTCTCTAAAGATCCCGCATTCACGCCAATGCGAATCGGAATGCCATTGTGTTTAGCCGCATCGACCACGGCACGCACACGATCTTCACGGCCGATGTTGCCAGGGTTGATACGTAGGCAATCCACACCTAGCTCAGCTACCCGTAAGGCAATCTTATAGTCAAAGTGAATGTCACTCACCAGAGGAACATTGACACGTTTCTTAATTTCACCAAATGCATCTGCCGCCTCCATACTTGGAACGGACACTCGAACAATGTCTGCACCAGCGTCTTCTAGAGCCTTAATTTGGGCTACCGTGGCATCAACATCACAGGTGTTGGTATTCGTCATACTTTGAACAGCAATAGGCGCATCGCCGCCTACTGGAACATTCCCCACCATAATCTGACGAGATACACGACGCTTTATGGGTGACTCACCTTGTTTGTTCATACAACCTTATCGTCCGTTGGTAAAACGCTTAAACTCTTCTGAATCTGGAAAACGTTTTTTCAATTTTAGAGCATAACTAGCAAGGGCATTGCGGTCGCGCTTCGCCTTAGCCAACTGTATCGCAAAGAACAAGCTATCCGCATTGTGTGGGACATCATGATCCGATATGTTCTTTTCAAAACGTGCAAACCAGCGAGTTGACTGGCGCAGATTTTTATTCGCCAAATAGATTTTAGCCAAACTAAGGGTCGCCACTGTGCTATTCGCATCGAGAGACCACGCCTTTTCATAAGCATCTATAGCCTGTAAGTCCTTCTTAAAGAATTGATGGCACTGCCCTAGATCTTCGTAAGCCAAAACACGTGCAGAGTAGTTAACATCTTCAGCGGCCAACTGTAAGTATTCACAGGCAGATTCTGATGCCTCTACAGCTAACAAATAGCGACCATACTGATAATTACTTGGACTGTGCTCTTCATCAAGATCAAGAGCTACAAGGAATTCCTTCTTAGCGAGCTTCGGTTCACCACGCTCCAGCCAGTACATCGCCATAGCGCTATGGGCAGCAGCGTATTCAGGGTCAATTTCAAGCGCCCTATCCAGCTTTTTACGCGCCATGATGAGATCACCACTGCTCAAATAACCCACCCCTAATGCCACATAACTTTCCACGGCTTTATCCGGGTCTGCTTTTTTTGCAAAGCGGCTATCGGTTACGGTGACACACGCTGTTAACAACAGCAGGCTCAATATGGTTGTTATTTTTTGAAAATTCATAAGCTCGGTAATATGATTTATTTTAATCCGCATTCAATCTTATGACTGACTCGATTGGTCAGCGTTAGATACATCTCGAAGCTGGATGTAACGCTCGCTACGTCGAGTTCTGTCTTCAACATTCCCGACCAACTGGCCGCATGCTGCATCAATATCATCCCCACGGGTGGTACGTATCGTCACGGTATACCCTTGTGAATGAAGATAATCACGGAACCGGTAAACGCGATTATTACTTGGACGCTTATACCCTGATTGAGGGAAGGGATTAAATGGAATCAAATTAATTTTGCACGGGGTTTCTTTTAGCAACTTCGCTAACTCTTCCGCGTGTTCCATCTCATCATTAACTTTATCTATTAGAGTATATTCAACCGTCAATTTTCGACGATCTGCTAGTGAGTCCATGTAGTATTTACACGCGTCCATCAACTCAGCTATTGGGTACTTTTTGTTTATCGGCACCAACTCATTTCGCAATTGATCATTGGGTGCATGCAAGGATACTGCAAGGGATACATCGCTGACCCCAGCCAATTCACGTAGCTTGGGCACCACACCCGAGGTGCTTAATGTCACACGACGCTTCGACAATCCATAACAGAAATCATCCATCATGAGATCCATGGCATCGACGACATTATTAAAATTCAATAATGGCTCACCCATTCCCATCATCACAACGTTTGTGATGCGACGTTCACGCTTTTCACCAGGCACATCGAAACTCTTTGCGGCCACGTAAACCTGACCAATGATTTCAGCAACCGATAAATCTCGGTTAAAGCCTTGTTTGCCTGTAGAACAAAAGCTGCAATCCAATGAACAGCCGATTTGTGATGAGACGCATAGGGTACCGCGATCCCCTTCTGGGATATAGACGGTTTCAATGCTCGAACCGCCGGGCATACGCATCACCCATTTTTTGGTGCCGTCCTTCGAAATGTCGTGATAAACCACTTCTGGATATTCCACACACGCCACTTCTTTTAACTTTTCACGCATAGCTTTGCTGACATTACTCATGTCATCAAAGTCTTCAATACCCACTTGGTGAATCCATTTTAGGATTTGCTGAGCACGAAATGGCTTCTCACCCATTTCAATAAAAAAGTCCTTCATTTTGCTAGGGCTTAATCCCAATAAATTGACTTTTTCAGTAACGTTACTCATGAAAATACCTATAAAACGTGAGCATCTTAAATACGGAAAAAGGGCGAAGCAATGTCGGCCTCACTTGGAGTACGCCTTTTGCCTGTCGCCCTTTCGTAGCCACCACTGTCAGACAGTATTAGCCGTTTGGTGTTCCCACCATTAAATTAGCGTGCGCAGATTTCTTCGTCTTTGAAGAAGTAAGCGATTTCACGAGCAGCAGACTCAGTAGAGTCAGAACCGTGAACTGCGTTTGCATCGATGCTTTCTGCGAAATCAGCACGGATAGTACCGGCTTCAGCTTCTTGTGGGTTAGTGGCACCCATTAGGTCACGGTTCTTAAGAACAGCGCCTTCGCCTTCAAGCACTTGAACCATAACAGGACCAGAAGTCATGAAGCCAACTAGATCTTTAAAGAATGGACGCTCTTTGTGCTCAGCGTAGAAACCGCCAGCCAGCTCGTCGTCAAGCTTGATCATTTTAGCCGCAATTACTTGTAGGCCAGCTTTCTCGAAACGGCTGTAGATCTCGCCGATTACATTTTTGCCTACTGCGTCTGGCTTAACGATAGATAGAGTGCGCTCAATCGCCATGGTATATCTCCAAAAAAGGACTGATGTGTCAAAAATCCCGCGGATTATACGGTATTTACCGCAAAATGCTACCGGTTATATTCTATACAAAATCAGCTTTTCTGAATGGTGTATTAGAACAACGAGATCACTGCAGTCCGAACGACGCGCCACCCTTGGTTTCGACGAGTTCACAGCGGATTACCCCTGCTCTGCCACCGCTTGAATGCGCGCCACCATGCTGCGCAAGCCATTACCGCGAGTGGGGCTTAAATGCCTTAACAAGTCCAGTTCTGCAAAGAAGGCCTCAATATCGTATGCCAACACCTCAGCTGGGGTTTTACCGTTATAAGCGGCCAGCACCACGGCCAACAGGCCTGACACGATAAACGCATCGGACGCCACATCGAAATACAACTTGCCGTCGATTTTATGGGATTCGATCCAAACCTGGCTCTGACAACCCTTAATTAAACGATCTTCTGTTTTCAAGGCATCATCCATAGGAGGAAGCTGCTTGCCTAAATCTATGATGTATTTGTAGCGTTCTTCCCAACCATCAAAGAAGCTTAAGGTATCAACAATGTCTTCAGGGGTGATGTCGCGCCCAAATGGGCTATTTTGCGGAGTGGACATGAGGTTTCTCTAGCTAGGCAATTTGGTGCGCATTTTACGGCCTAGCCAGAAGGGATGCAAAATGACTTAAAATTGAACCCCCATAAAGAGGCTGATATTCAAGATACGAGCGCGCTCATCCGTGGACTCCACATCGATTTGGGAAAGGCGCACACCTAAATAGGGGTCAAACAGCGTCGGCTCATGAAGCACCAACCTCATGCCGACCTGCGTACCCATCGCATTGTTATCCCAAGATTCATTCAGTACCTCACCCCGCGAGAACACATAGCTCCCCCCAGCGAAACCGTAAAACGCCACATGGGCATTTTGCTGTATCAGATAGTGAGCGTTCGCCATCATCCAGGTTTGTTCTATCTCGGTACGCTTTAAACAGGCAAGACTGGTATCGCAACTAGCGGCATTACTGCCAAGGCGCCCTACGTCCACCAGCTCGATGGAGGCGGACCACTTCGGAAAGTAGGCCGCCCCATCATAAAAGACGCCCGCTTCCCACCCCATTTTATGCTGCTCTTTGTCTGAGGTTTGGGCACCACCAAACTCAAAATAATCGTCGCCTTTCAGCCAGTTTTGATGCCCCCCTAGGGTAAATGACCAGGGTGATACCGGCCCCCCTTCCTCTGACTGAGCGTAGCTATGAAACATCATGGAAAGCACCGCCGACAGCCCTCAAGATACCGTCATTGTATCCGATGAAAATCTAGCGCCGATCGCCTACGCAGGCCAAGATCTCGTTGGTGTGGAGAATCAACAGGTCACGCTGGATGCCTCTGCGTCTTTGGATTTTGATGGCGATGCCCTCACTTATTTTCTGCGTCTTTGGATTTTGATGGCGATGCCCTCACTTATTTGTGGAGCATCACCAGCCAGCCGTCTGGAAGCAGCGCAAACCGTCAATGTGCAGGACGTTGTGACACTGAACGGCCAAGCCTCCTATGATGCCAACGGCGACACCCTTAGCTTTCAGTGGTCAATGACTACAGCCCCCAGTGGCAGCACCAGTACCCTAGCCAGCACCGACCAATCCAGCACCTCGTTTACCCCAGATGTGGCCGGTTTATATGTGGTGCAATTGGTGGTGGATGACGGCAGCCAAAGTTCGCTCCCCAGCATGATCTCCATCACCGCCAACGCACCAACCGCCATTACGACTACTTCGCTTCCGGCCGGCCATAGCTATTTTTATTCATCCACCGAAGGCGGCACGCAAGGCGTTGGCGGCTTGTATGCCATAGACGCATTGAACCTGAATAGCGTCAGCTTGCTGAAAGAGCTGGAAGGGGTCTCTCCCATTGCCACCAGTGCATCCATGAGCCTGATTTACCACGAAGATCAGAAAGTATTCTATACCCAACTAAATTTGGTCGGTTCAGACAATGGCGGCGCTGTGCTGCGTTTTGACCCCTCTACGGATGCTGTGACACAGGTAGCTAGCCTTCGGGGCATGATGATACGGGGTCACGAGTCGATGGTTATCAATATCCCGTGACGTTCAGCCCTGATGGCAAATACTTGTTTGGCAGCTACTCGGTCGGTGGCAAGGACTCAAAAGGCGGCGTATATATGCTGTCGATTGATAGCAATGCGTCAGACTTCGGTCAGGTGTATTACATTTTTGAACTGGGTGATGGTGCAGTATCCGCCGATAACCCAGCGATTAACCGTGAGCTAATCCCCGGCATTACGACTCAAGGGGTCTTCATCGATACCAATAAAGTGGTTTTCTCATCTTCTCGCTTATTATTTGGTAGCAACCAGCAAGACAAAGACAACACGTTTTACATTACCCCAAGCGACATCAACGACTGGTCCCAACCCTGGGAGGCCCATAGCTTCCATGGCATCGAAGTGTCAGCAGGGCCCTATTTCATCATGGGTGAGCCTGACTATGCATGGAAGGCCATCTCTGCCTCAGGTGGCACCCATCTGAATTACGGCCAAATCGTCGTATACGACTGCTCCCGGTCCATGGGCTTAAAGTATTGGGGCTCGCCTTCCAGTACCAATGTCTACACCTTGTGTAAGGGTGCCGGTCGCTACGGGGATCAAGCTGGGTTATTACATGCCACGGCCAGCTCACCGGGCATTGTGCGTCGCTTCAGCAATTGGGGGGATCGCGAAGCGGTAGGCTATAACACCTCGGCAGCCACCGAACTCATGGTGCTCAATAATAAAGGGCCGCTCACCGACCTCTATGCCGATCTGGTCTCCTTGGGGCAAAGCACCACACTCATCCCTGATCCCTCACAAATTAAACGCATGGAAAAAAGCAATAAATCCGATATCACGCTGTTCACGGGTAACGAACAGCGTGGGTATTTCTTTCTAGGCGACCCGTGCATCAGCAACGACCCGAATGACAACATCAACGACCGCTACATCGTCACGCTAAGCAAAGATGGTGGCACTCATAAACTGGGGGCGATTGTAAAATACGACCAACTTGATCAATCTGTATCCGTCACCTCTCTAGGCTATAGCGATGGTGCTTACCCTTACGGCAAGCCCCATCATCATAGCAACGGTAAAATCTTTGGTTCGATGAAAGTATCAAAAGGTCGCCCGCTTGGTTCGGGTCATTATGCCTACATACCCACCGATGGCACGCTTACCTACGGCCCTCCATCCAAAACGTTAGGACCCTCCATTCATTTGGAGGAAGGCGGTGACGGCAGCCTGTATGGACTCGGCATCGATGTGGACTTCATTCAACGCAACCATGTGCAAACCCTGTATAAAATGGATCCCGATTCGTTTGCCATCACTGAACTGGCCCGGCTCGATGCTGTCGGTCGGATCTATCCCATTTTTGTCCCTTCCCTCGCAGGGGATCATTTATTCGGCTTATCTGAAAGCTCACCGTTCTGTTACGACTTGGCCAATAACACACTGGCATCGGGTGTGTCATTCGCCAGCAACGGGGCACGCACTCCGGTGCGCGGGTTCACCTATTTTGCCTCGAATGACCATTGGTACTTACCCACAGCCGAAAGCAGCGTCGCCGACCAAGGCACCATTCAAAAAATTACCAACAGTTGCAGCGCCCCTGTGCGCAGTGATGCCATTACCGGCCTGACTGACATCCCAAGTACACAGATGCTGGCTTCATCCACCAGCCGTTTACTCTACGGCACTCAGAACGGCAAGCTGATGAGCTTTAACCCAAGCGACGACAGCGTAGCTCAACTGGCAGATTTTGCCGGTGACTTCGCGGGCTCCAGCGTGGCGGTGGTGGGGTACTTAATCGAAAACAGCAGTCAGCAAATTGCGGGGATTGTGGAGGTTGTGAGTGCCAGCGGTGGTGCCGCCACCTACGCTGTCCTGCCAGAAAACCTAGCCAGAGATGTGAATTACCCCGGCATCATCGAAATGAATTAGCTCTCAGCGGGGCTATCGAGCGTCAGAAGGTCCAGCCAAGCGGAATAATGGCTCGCTTTCTTTGCTGGGCCAAGCAGCTTGGCTTGCTCGATGGCGCGAGCCGATTGCATGGACTGACCCATATTTTTAAGTAGTACGGCCTTCAAAAAGTGAAAACGGTGATCCTCATGATTTAAGGCAAGAGCTCGTTCGACCTTGTCTAGACCGCCTCGCCAATCCTGCTGCTGATAGGCATTCAGTGCTAACCAATAATGATAATAGGGGTTACGCTCACGGGCCCGCTTCACTCGGGTCGCCAACGTTTCTGCCATCACATCATTGCCTTGCTCACGATACAGCTCATACACATTGCTCAGCACCGCGACACTGCTAGGCGCAAACTGAAGCGCCTGGCGATAAGCGACCAAAGCCAATTCTGGCTCGCCTACCCGCTTCATTAAGTTACCAAGGTTGCTCCACGTGTCTTCATCTCTCGGGCTGAAGTCAATACTGGCGAGATAAGCGGCATACGCTGCGTCATATTGTTTAGCCAGCATGAACTCCACCGCCATATTGTTATACAGACTGGCCAACAACGCCCGCTCATTCATTTTTCGTTGAGGATAATAAGGGCTGTAAATACCTTGATTCAGATCCACAACCCACTGACGGCGGCTTGAGCCCATGGCCACCACATTGACATGGCGATAGGTCACCAAGGTATTACGGCCGTGCACATCCCACGTTTGCGGGATACGCACTTCATTGGCGTAGGCATCCAGTTGCAGGTAATCGGCAAAGGCCATGAATAAAATCGCAAAGCTCAAACAGTTACTGCGCCGTTGCTGAAAAACCTCGGCCGCCGTGCCATTGGCACTGGCGTCATAGCTCAGTGCCAGCCCTTCTGATGAAATCAGCGCTTTGGTTAGCTGCCTTAAGCGCCCATAACGAGAGGCAGAGTCCACATGCTCATGAATAAACGCTTCCATGTCGGGGGTAAGACGGAATAAATCCTCTTGGGAAGGGAGTGACAGGTTGGAAGCCTCGACAGGCCTCCATTGCAGCAAACGCTCGAGCTGAGCATCGGTCGGAGGCGAAACAGAAGCACAGGCCAATAGCTGCGTACACAAGCCAACTAAGCATAAAAACCTCAAAGGCTTTGGGATGATCGAAAGACGTTGCGACATAGTCAACTCCATATCCTCTCGCCTTTCAGTTTAGCCTCTTTGAATCTCCGCGTCTCAGTCCAATGTGATATGACTTACAGTAAGGCCTCAATCCGGCGAACCACACGCGTTAGGTAATCGCGATCGACGTCATCAAACACATCAGCCTGAACCGAATCGATGTCCAATACGGCGAAAACACCGCCCTCTGAATTCAGAACAGGCAATACAATCTCTGCCATCGTGTCGCTTGAACAGGCAATGTGATACGGCAACTCCGTTACGTTGTTATGTAATTGAATGGCTTTTTCCCGTGCACATTGTCCACACACGCCTCGACTAAAATCGATCGTCAAACAACCGTGTGAGCCTTGATAGGGTCCCACTTTTAAGGTGTCCGCACCGACGTTGCGGTAAAACCCCACCCAGTTCCAGTGATCAAATGCATGAAATAATTCGCAGCTGATGGTGGAGAGCACCGAAATGACATCTTGCTCACCGTCAATGAGTGCTTCGATACGACGCAGTGTCTCGTCATAGACCTCTGTTTTATTCATGGCTTTTATCCAATCATGTTAATGACGGTGATTATAAACAATAAAAAAACCCAGCCGTAGCTGGGTTTTTCTTTAGCGCCATAAGCGCTTCTTATGACGTGATCGACTAAGCGATTATGCCGCCGCTTCAGTCTTTTTTGCGCGCTTGGCTTCTTCTTCGTCTTTCAGTTCGCGACGTAGAATCTTACCCACTGGTGTCATTGGCAATTCCTCACGGAATTCAACGTGCTTAGGCATTTTGTAGCCAGTTAAGCGAGACTTACAGAACTCTTTAACCGCTTCTACCGTCAGCGTGTTCGTCGCCGGCACGATATACAGTTTCACCGCTTCACCCGACTTATCATCTGGCACACCAATGACGGCGCAGTTTTCAACTTCAGGATGATCTGCAACCACTTCTTCAATTTCGTTAGGGAATACGTTGAAACCCGATACGATGATCATATCTTTGATACGGTCAACGATGCGAACGAAACCATCTTCATCAATGATGGCAACGTCACCGGTGCGGAACCATTCACCGTCTTCGGTAAAGGCATCTTTACTCGCATCTGGACGATTCCAGTAACCTTTCATCACCTGAGGGCCTTTTACGCACAACTCACCACGCTCACCCACAGGCACTTCGTTACCCTGATCATCGATACACTTAAGCGCTGTTCCCGGTACCGCTTGACCCACGGTCCCCATACGCTCTAGGCCATTACCAGGGTTCATGGTTACCGCAGGAGAACACTCGGTCAAACCGTACGCCTCAGACACACCAACGCCAGTGAATTCTTTCCAGCGCTTCGCGGTATCATCCATCAACGCCGTACCGCCCGAAATGGTCAGTTTTAGTTCACTGAAGTCCACCTCACGGAAGCTTGGGCTCGCCATCAATGATACAAACAGCGTGTTCAAACCCACAAACGCGTTTAATTTCCATGGCTTGATGAATTTAATGAAGGTTTCGGTATCACGTGGGTTCGCAATCAAGACACTGTGATCACCTTGCTCGAACAGCGCCATTAAGTGAACCGTGAACGCGTAAATGTGATACAACGGCAATGGGGCTACCACGATCGCTTGATCGTTGCCTTTCAATGGAACGCCATCGTCACCTAACTGAGACAGCATGGCTTTTGACTGAAGCATGTTAGCCACAAGGTTACGGTTGGTCAGTTCAGCGCCTTTCGCCACACCAGTAGTACCACCTGTGTATTGAAGAATGATGGTGTCGTTAGGATCACGCATATAGTTCGCTTGGAAACCTTTGCCTGCACCCAGTTTTAGCGCTTTACGGAAAGAAACCGCTTGAGGCAAGGAGTAGGCCGGTACCATTTTCTTAACATGCTTAACCGCAAAGTTAATCAGTGTACGTTTCACCGCGGGCAGCATATCTGCAAGGCTCGTGACGATAACGGTTTCAATACCGGTATTGTCCACTACGTTTTGCACAGAACGAGCAAACATTTCCATGCAAACCAAAGCCTTCGCACCCGAATCATTGAATTGGTGCTGCATTTCACGTTCGGTATACAGTGGATTCACATTCGTAACACGTAGGCCAGCACGTAAAGCACCGTACATCGCAATGGGATATTGCAGTGTATTCGGCATTTGGATAGCGATGGTATCGCCTGGTTTTAAGTTCGTGTGATTTTGAAGGTAGTTAGCAAAAGCGGCACTGTATTCGTCAATTTGACGATATGTCATGGTTAAGCCAATGCTGGTGAAAGCAGGGCGATCTGCATAGTTTTTAAAGGCTTGTTCGACAACCTCTACGACTGCGTCGTACTGAGATACATCAATCTGATCTGCGACGCCGGGTGCGCGTTTACCATCCCAAAATGAAGCTTCCATTGTTCCTCCGATTACTTAAGAACAACAGACTATAGTGCTCAACGAGCTGACAAAGATAAGAACTGTCATATTCGAGCGCCACTATACCTGTTATTTATTTTTATTTTGCATAGGTTGATTGGACGTGTGGGCAACACTATGGCGTAAAGTCGAACAATTGAAAAGTACCGATGGTGACAATTTTCTAACTATTAAAGGCAATTGTCTTATCTGCTAAACATTAATAATTCGAAATCATCAACTTCACCACGTATAAAACAATAAAGGCGACCATTTGGTCGCCTATTCCTTAGTGTTCATAGGGTATTGTACCTTAGAAGAACATACCCGTTTCCAGCTGCGCTTCTTCGCTCATCATATCGCGAGACCAAGGCGGGTCAAATACCAGTTCCACTTTGACATGCTCCACATTGGGCACCAAAGCGGTTCGATATTTTACATCACTGACCAGCACCGGCCCCATACCACATGCAGGCGCTGTAAGCGTCATATCAATCTGCACTTGTTTATTAGCCTGATCGATTTTGACCGAATAAATCAAACCTAAATCCACCAAGTTTACCGGAATCTCTGGGTCGTAGATCGTACGCAATGCCTGCCATACGTCATCCTCACGGATGCGATCACCTTCGGCAGGCTCAAACTCCAATGTTTCCGCTTCGAGGCCAAGGCCAGAGGCATCTGTCCCATCCACTCGAGCCATATTACCGTTATAAACGACCGTGTAATTTCCACCTAACGCCTGCGTCAAAGTCACAAAGCTTCCGGCAGGGATGACGATCTTATCGCCAACAGGCACCAGTCTCGCGGGTACGTCGCGTTCAGCGACTACCATTCTTCTTTCCATAACTAGGAATCTTTACCGTCTAAAATACTTACAAGCGGCAACGCCATTAGTAGCTAACCACTTACAGGGCAGGCACTGTGTACAGTGTCCGCCAGCTAATACCCTTAAATATTAAAGGACTCACCACACCCACATTCATCTTTGGCATTTGGGTTGTTAAAAACCATGGTGCTATTGAGGCCTTGTGTGGTGTAGTCGATTTCAGTGCCATTTACATACGGCAAGGCTTCTGCTGTGACAAACAAAGATACGTCGTCCGCCACCTGAAATACTTTTTCGTTGCCTAGCTTTTCGCGCAACAGTTGTAAGTCGTACTTAAACCCGGAGCAGCCACTCTTTTTAACACCTAAAACAATGCCAATGGCATCTTGGTCGCTTGCCAGTTGCTTACGCGCGTAATCGATGGCTTTCTGCGTCATCGATACCGACACTTCATTAGGAGAAAAGGTATTCACTTCAGTCATGATGCCTCCTCATTAGAGTAAAAACATTTTTACTTTTTCAATTGCAGTAAACAGGGCGTCCACATCCTCTTTCGTGTTATAGATAGAGAAAGATGCCCGTGCAGTACCCGGAATACAAAACTGATCCATAATAGGCATTGCGCAGTGATGCCCCGTTCTCACCGCAACGCCTTGTTGATCGAGCAGCATTCCCACATCCGCAGGGTGCGTTCCTTCAATCAGAAAACTCAATACACCCGCTTTTTCGCTTGCAGTACCAATGACTCGCATGCCATCACACTGAGCGGCTTTCTCATGGGCATAAGCCAACAGTTCGGCCTCGTATTGCTCCATCGCTTCGCGATCAAGCGACATAACATAATCTAAGGCCGCCCCTAACCCAATCGCCCCTGCGATATTGGGAGTACCTGCTTCAAACTTGAATGGCAATCCTTGATAGGTCGTGCCATCGAAGCTTACTTTTTCGATCATCTCGCCACCACCCTGAATGGGCGGCATGGCATCTAACAACGCCTTTTTGCCATACAGACATCCGATACCTGTAGGGGCAAAGACCTTGTGCCCTGAAAACACGTAAAAATCCGCGTCTAGCGCTTGCACATCCACTTCGAAATGAGCAACAGCCTGAGCACCGTCGATAAGCACCTTGGCACCAACACGATGGGCTTTATCAATCACTTGCTTAACCGGATTCACCGTGCCTAGCGCATTACTCACATGCACTAAGCTAACGAACTTAACCTGCTCGGTTAGCAGTTCATCAAACGCCGCTAAATCAAGCTCACCCGCGTCTGAAACCGGAATGGCTTTGAGTGTTGCCCCTGTTCTTTCGCATAGCATTTGCCAAGGAACGATGTTCGCATGGTGCTCCATCGCAGAAACCAGCACCACGTCGCCTTTTGAAATAAAAGCAGCACCGAAAGACTGCGCGACGATGTTAATACTTTCCGTGGTTCCCTTGGTCCAAATGATCTCTTCACTGTGCTCCGCGTTTAAAAACGTTTGCACCGTTTTACGTGCATTTTCAAACGCTATCGTCGCTCGATCACTCAGTGTGTGTGCTCCGCGGTGTACATTGGAGTTATCACGCTGGTAATAATTCTCGATAGCAGAGATCACTGCGGTCGGTTTTTGCGTGGTTGCTCCGTTATCCAAATACACAAGAGGCTTGTCATGAACCCGTTGATCAAGAATTGGAAAATCCTGTCTTACACTTGCCACATCAAATGCCATTATTGGGCATCCTCTTCATGAATAAGGTGCTTAGTGAGCTCTTTATTACTTGTAAACTGCTGAGCTAACAATGGGCGCAGCTGATTGCGAACAGGCTCAAGTGGAATGCTTTCGAATAGCTCATTAATAAAACCAAAGCTCAGCATGATGTCCGCCTCTTGCGCGCTAATGCCACGGCTTCGCAGATAGAACTTTGCCTTTTCATCCAATTGCGCAACCGTCGCACCGTGGGCGCATCGAACATCGTCGGCATAGATTTCCAGTTCAGGTTTGGTGTTTATCTGCGCTTCATTACTCAGCAAAAGGTTCTTATTGCTTAACTCAGCCAATGTTTTCTGTGCATCGGGATGAATGTGTATCCGACCATTAAACACCGCCTTAGACTTATCAGCCATGATGCCACGATACGTTTCATTGGTCGTACAATGGGCCGCCTTGTGTTCGATATAACTATGAACATCCACGTGCTGATTGTTTTTCGGCAGATAGACACCTTTCATTTCACAATGACTGCCACCCACATTATGGTTCACAAGCACATCTAAACGCTTGATTTTGCCACCTAGAAGCACTTGGTAACTTTCAAATTGACTGTCACGGTTTAAGTCCACATAAACTCCGCCAAAATGCAGAGCAGACTCATGCTCGCTATTTAAACGATAGTGATTCAGCTTCGCACCGTCACCCACCACTACCTCAGTGGTTTGGTTAACGACAACGTTTAGCTCTTCATCGGTTGACACAAATTGTTCAACGACAGTCGCTTGAGACAGAGCTTCAAGTTCAATAAAACATCGACCATAAACCGTCGCCGGCGTTGGCTGAGCGGTGGTCACATGTACGATCTGAATAGGTGAATCCAGCTCGATTCCCTTACCCACCTTAAGATAAACACACTCACTAATCGCTGCGTTATTAATGGCCGTAAACAGATTGCGCTCCACCTCTGCAACACAACCCAACTTGGATACGAGAGCTTTCTTTTCATCGCCATCCATACCGGATAAAAGCAATAACTCTAACCCATCCACAACACTCAGAGAGGATTGGTTTGCATCCAGCTGGCCATTCACAAACACCAGCCTCGGGCCATTCAAACCCGCTACTTGATATAGGCTTTGAAGCGAGCCTGGTAAAGAAAAATCGCTGGCTGATTGGTTGTAATCCTGCTTCGTGAGAGCCGTTAAACTCGTGTACTTCCAGTCTTCTGTTTTACGAGTAGGAAATGGCATACCAGTAAGTGCCGTTAGCGACTGATCGGCCAAGTCAGATAGCTGGTTGTCTCGGACGGTATTAGCGTGAGCGGCCGCCTGCTGATTAAAATCGATGGCTGTCATATTACTGAACCTCGTTTTCAATCCAGCTATAGCCTTTCTCTTCCAGCTCAAGCGCAAGCTCTTTGCCGCCGGACTTCACGATTTTTCCGTCTGCTAAAACGTGAACATAGTCGGGCACGATGTAGTCTAAAAGACGCTGATAATGAGTCACCACGATAAACGATCGATTCGGATCGCGTTGAGAATTAACGCCTTCAGCAACCACCTGAAGGGCGTCGATATCAAGACCAGAGTCGGTTTCATCAAGAATGCACAGCTTAGGCTCGAGCAGCATCATTTGCATGATTTCATTGCGCTTCTTTTCACCACCGGAAAAGCCTTCGTTCACACCGCGCTTTAAAAAGTTTTGATCTAGATTGACGGCCTTACATTTTTCTCGTGCTAGCTTTAAAAACGACACACTGTCTAAAGGCTCTTGACCACGATGCTCACGGACGGCGTCCACAGAGGCTTTTAAGAATTCTAGGTTGCTTACACCCGGGATCTCAACTGGATACTGAAATGCTAGGAATAACCCTTCACGAGCTCGCTCTTCCGTATCCATATCCAACAGGTCTTTACCGTCGAAATCAACATGACCACCGGTAACCTCATAACCTTCACGACCAGAAAGGACATTACCCAGAGTACTTTTACCCGCGCCATTCGGCCCCATAATGGCGTGTACTTCACCCGGTTTGATTTCAATGTTCAAACCTTTAAGAATGTCTTTCTCTTCAACTTTGGCTTGCAAGTTTTTAATCGTTAGCATGACACTTAACCATCTTTATCGGGCTTGTCGCCCTACAATTTTTAAATTCTTTTTCGCGAGCAGGCTCGCTCCTACAATTTCGCACAATACTAGGCGCGTTACTGGCGCCATTCTGGCAATGGCAGGAAGTTTTTTATCAAACGGAACGTAGTTCACCTACTTGAGTATTGAGAAAAAACTTTCTAACGCCGCCAGTATAAGACTAAGTAGCGACTAACCTACTGAGCCTTCCAAGGAAACTTCTAAAAGCTTGCCAGCCTCCACTGCGAACTCCATTGGCAGCTCTCTAAAGACTTCTTTACAGAATCCATTCACAATCATAGAAACGGCCTTTTCTGGGTCGATTCCTCGTTGCTGACATAGGAATAATTGATCATCACTAACCGTAGAGGTCGTTGCCTCATGCTCAATGACTGCGCTTGGGTGCTTACTTTCGATGTAAGGGAAAGTGTGGGCCCCACATTTATCACCGATGAGTAACGAGTCGCACTGGGTAAAGTTTCGCGCCCCTTCAGCACTAGGGTTCATCCTCACCAAGCCACGATAAGCATTTTGACTTTTACCCGCACTGATCCCTTTTGAGATGATGGTCGACTTGGTGTTCTTGCCCAGATGAATCATCTTGGTACCCGTGTCGGCTTGCTGGTAGTTATTGGTCAGAGCAACGGAATAAAACTCTCCAATCGAATTATCCCCTTTCAAAATGCAGCTTGGGTATTTCCAAGTCACTGCAGAACCGGTTTCAACCTGGGTCCATGACACTTTCGCATTGGTATGTGCGACAGCACGCTTGGTAACAAAGTTATAAATACCGCCTTTCCCTTCTTCGTCACCCGGATACCAGTTTTGAACCGTACTGTATTTAATTTCCGCATTATCAAGCGCCACTAGCTCTACCACGGCAGCATGCAACTGATTCTCGTCACGCATAGGTGCAGTACAACCTTCCAAATAACTAACGTGAGATCCTTCATCCGCAATAATCAGCGTGCGCTCAAACTGCCCCGTGTTTTGCTCGTTAATTCGGAAATAAGTAGATAATTCCATTGGGCAGCGAACACCTTTTGGAATATAAACAAAACTGCCGTCCGAGAAGACCGCACTATTTAAAGCAGCGTAGAAGTTATCCCGTTGAGGTACAACAGACCCTAAATATTTTTGCAATAAGTCAGGATACTCGTGCACCGCTTCAGAAATCGGCATAAAAATAACGCCGGCTTCTTTTAGTTTCTCGCGGAAGGTGGTCGCAACAGAAACAGAATCGAACACCACATCAACGGCCACATTTTGCACGCCCGCCAAGACTTCCTGCTCGTGTAATGGAATACCTAATTTCTCATAAGTTTTTAATAACTCTGGATCTACTTCATCTAATGACTTTGGCCCGTCTTCCATGCTTTTAGGCGCACTGTAGTAAGAAATATCTTGGAATTTAGGTTTTTCATAATTCACATGAGCCCATTCCGGCTCTTGCATGTCATTCCACGCACCCAGTGCCTTCAGACGCCATTCAAGCAACCATTCTGGCTCACCTTTTTTGGCACTAATGAAACGAATCACGTCTTCATTCAAGCCCGGCGGCAATGTATCTGACTCAATGTCGGTCACAAATCCGGCTGCGTATTCGTTCTTAATATACTGATTAATTTCTTCACTCATGAAGCTTCTCCAGAAACAGCAGACAGCTTACGCTGCCATTCCTCTTAATCGATTAACCGCGGTGGATACATACTCTATAGCTGAGTCGATATCACTATCTTGTGTAAAACGCCCAATTGAAAAACGAATCGACGCATGGGCGAGATCATCATCTAACCCGATCGCTTTCAATACATAGGATGGGGCCATGGTGGCACTATTGCAGGCGCTACCTGAACTGACCGCCAGTTGGGGCAAGGACAGTAGTAACGACTCGCCGTCCACCCCAGAAAAACTCACATTCACAATGCCACTGACGTGATGCGTCTCAGATCCATTCACCTGAGCCCCCTCGATCGCAAGCAAGCCTTGTTTTAATTTATCGAGTAAACCAAACAACCGCTCATGATCATGACTAAAGTAATCGCCACACAAAGCGGCGGCTTCACCTAAACCCACGATTTGGTGGGTCGCTAAAGTACCACTGCGCATGCCACGCTCGTGACCGCCACCATGAATTTGCTCGGCCACCTTGACACCTCGCTTAACAAAAAGCGCGCCGATGCCTTTCGGTCCATAAAATTTATGCGCACACACAGATAGCAGGTCAACGCCTAATTCATTGACATCAAATTGAACTTTGCCTACCGCTTGCGCTGCATCGGTGTGAAACAAGACCCCGTGATCGCGACACACTTTTGCAATATCTTGAATAGGGTTGATACATCCAAGCTCATTATTCACATACATAATAGAGACCAATGCTGTATCGTCTGTAATGGCTTGCTCGACTTGCTCAGGTAAAATGCGGCCATCGGTTTGAGGAGACAAATAGGTCACCGAATAGCCTTTAGATTCGAGATAAGCGACGCAGTCCAACACCGCTTTATGCTCGATTTTCGATGTTACGATGTGGCGCCCTTCGGTTCGCAATTCCAACGCACCTTTTATGGCCAAATTGTTAGATTCAGTTGCACCAGACGTCCACACAATTTCACGAACATCCGCGCCAATTAAATCCGCCAACTGCCCGCGAGCGGTCTCAACCGCTTCTTCGGCCATCCAGCCAAAGCGATGCGAACGAGAGGCTGGGTTAGCAAAGTTTCCATCCAAGGTTAAGCAGGCAGCCATCTTATCGGCCACTTGAGGGTCCACCGGAGTGGTGGCTGCGTAGTCCATATAAATAGGATTCATAGGGGCTGTATACTCCAACCTCGATGGATATTCGGTTAAGACGCCGAGGTTAACTTAATCAATTCTTCCCCACCATCAAGCTCACGAGCCCTATCTTGCACTCGTTCGTCTTGGCGATGAGCCACATCCCTGATTTCTTTTCGATTCACCAAGTCCGCTATGGTGATGTCATTTAAAAACGCGTGAATCTGTGCGCTCAAGTCCTGCCACAAGTGATGAGTTAGACAACGGTCACCCTCTTGGCAATCCCCCTTACCTTGGCATCGGGTCGCATCCATGGATTCATTCACCGCATCCACAACCTGAGCAATGCTAATCGCCGAGCCCGCTCTTGATAGTCGATAACCACCGCCCGGGCCGCGCACAGAACTGACCAATTCACAACGCCTTAACTTGGCAAACAGTTGCTCAAGGTAGGAAAGGCTTATGCCTTGGCGCCCTGAAATATCATTTAGGCTCACAGGCTTTGCCTGACCATGTATCGCTAAATCCAACATCGCGGTGACCGCGTAACGGCCTTTAGTGGTTAACCTCATTCTGTACCCCTCAATGTACAGTGATTGATCGGGCAATTATCCAAAACCCGACAAAAACAGTCAACTATTTACTTGAGTAAAATACAGGGTTATTAGCCAGCACCGTCAAAAATGGGGTGCAAATTCTACCAGATCACCACTTTTATTGCTCAGATTTCCCCCATTTAGACGTAAAAAAACCCTGAAAGATCGGCTCTTTCAGGGTTCTACACATCACATAATGATGTCTATTTGGATTGCGACTCCACCACAGCTTCATCCTCCAACGGTGTCTTTAACTCGGGCAATTCCCCAGTGCATTCCTTGTGCCCCAGTTCACCCAGTGCAGAACTCATGCGCTCGATTTTGGCGTCTACCGCATGCATGTGATCAAGCAGATTATGAATAGAGCGGGCAATCGGGTCCGGCATCTCATCTGTCATACCGTAAGCATCAAACCCAATTTTGTCTGCCATCGCTTGTCGGCGACGCCCTTGCTCATCGTTCGCAGGTTCTTGCTTACGAATAATTCGACCAGGAATACCCACCGCTGTCGCGCCCTCAGGTACTTCTTTGGTGACCACCGCGTTACTTCCGATACGCGCATTTTCACCAATAACAATAGGCCCCAACACCTTGGCCCCTGCGCCCACTACAACGCCATCCTTTAAGGTAGGATGCCGCTTACCCTTATTCCAAGTTGTCCCCCCTAAGGTAACACCATGATACAGGGTTACGTTATCGCCAATTTCTGCCGTTTCACCAATCACCACGCCCATACCATGGTCGATAAAAAAGCCACTGCCAATCTTAGCACCGGGGTGAATCTCAATACCGGTAAACCAACGACTCATAAAGCTAATGAAGCGCGCAACGTATTTTAGGCCTTTGCTCCAACACCAGTGCGCTAGACGGTAATGCATCAGGGCATGAAGACCTGGGTACGTCGTTAGCACTTCAAATGTGTTGCGGGCCGCTGGATCTCGGTCGAACACACAACGAATGTCGGCTCGAATATGTTTAAACACGCTGTTTTCCAAGTTGTTGACAGGGCGCATAGCCCTGAAAGAGAGTGAGTAACGCATCGCCAAGACGCTTTTCTTGGTGCATCTAGTCTAGTCGAGCTATTTTGAGCCGTAGCGGTTAACCATCTTCAATATACCCCGAAGAATGTTCACTTCCACTTTATCTGGCATGGCCCGTTGAAATAATCGACGCAGTCTTGGCATCAGCTGCTTGGGATTATTGGGGTCTAAAAACTGGATTTCAACCAATGTTTGTTCTAGATGCTGGATAAAACCGTTCAATTCCTGCTGATTGGCCAAATCGTTATCCCATTCAACTCCCCACTGGCCGCTGTAATCCAAGTCCAAAGAGCCGTCGTGAGACAAACTGGCCATGCGCATCTCATAGCTCAATACCTGAACGGCGCTGGCAACATTTAAGCTGGAATACTCCTCGTTTGTGGGAATGTGAATGTGCACTTGGCACTGAGCCAACTCTTCATTCGTCAAGCCAGTCCGCTCTCGCCCAAACACCAGCGCTACTTTTCGGTGATGCGGCAGAACTTCCAAGGCCTTCATCGCCGCTTGACGAGGGTGCATCAAGGGCCAAGGAATATGGCGACTTCGGGCACTGGTGCCCATCACGACTTCCACGTCAGCCACCGCCTCTTCTAACGAATGAACCACCCGAGCGCCCTCAAGCACATCAGTGGCCCCACTGGCCATGGCCAGCGACTGCTCTGAAGGGGCATTTGGGTCAAAATCGACTGGGTCAACTAGCACCAAATCGCTCACACCCATGGTCTTCATCGCACGGGCGGCAGCCCCAATATTCCCAGAGTGACTGGTATTTATGAGCACAATACGCAGGTTTTGAAGCATTTTGGTTAAATTCCTTGGAAATTAACGGAAGTTTACCTAGTTTTACTACGAGTCTCGAAAACTTTTTGATAGAATACGCGGCCCTTTATTTACTGAGTGTGTTTAACCCCTATGCAACCCATGGTAAACCTAGCCCTGCGCGTATTGCGGGAAGCCGGAGAAGAATTGGTACACGCAGTAGATCGCTTTGATTTTGAGCGCGCATCAGACCCTGAAATCAGTAAGTTTATCGCTGACTGCGCCATCGGCACAGAAAAGCAGATCATCTTTAAGCTTCGTAAACACTTCCCTAACGACAGTTTCGTTGGAAGAGATACTGGCCGCAAAGACGCTGATGAGCCATCCGGCGCGCTTTGGAGCATCAACCCGTTAGAAGGCGAAGAGAATTTCCGCAGTGGATTACCGCTTTTCAGCTTGGTTCTGACCTGCTCAATCAATGGCAAAACCGAACACGCCATCATTATCAATCCGGTCACACGTCAAGAATTTACAGCTAGCCGCGGCCGCGGTGCCGAAATGAGTGGCCGTCGCATTCGCACCACAGAAAAGCGCCAGCTAAGTCAGTGCCTTTTGGGAGTGAAATTCCCAGGCATTGCCAGCAACCCTCGCAACGATCGCTTACGCGAGCGCATGGCCAAACTGAGCGGCGAAACACGCATGATTCGCGCTTTAGGCGACGACGCCCTAAGCCTTGCGTCCCTTGCAGCGGGTCAATTAGACGCCGTATGGCTAACTGGAGTAGAGAGCACCTCTCTACAAGCGGGCGCGTTAATTGCGAAAGAGTCAGGAGCATTGCTAACGGATTTCAGTGGTGGGCCTGATTATGACGCCGAAGGGGACGTCATTGCCGCCAGCCCAAAACTACTAAAATTGGTAATTAAAGCGTCCGTTTAACCAACAGATCGCCTCTAAAACCAAAAAAACGCGGCATTCGCCGCGTTTTTTCGTTGCAAGGCTATGAAAAGCCCCAATAAAGTGACTATACTCAGAATTACCCACTACAGGAGTCCAGCATGATTAAGTCATGGTTTGAAGCCATTCGGGCACTGTTACAGCAGATGATGGAACCACAGCCGTTACAGCCTGTTCGAATCAAAGTTGAAGAACACCCCCAAGTGCGTCGCCAAGCAACCCGACGCCGTCGCTAACACATTGTTGCTAAGAATTAATAAAAAAGCCCGCTGCTGCGGGCTTTTTTGTGGGGAAGGTTTTAAGAACGAAAAATAAGCGATATACGCCGCTAGGCTTTATGCTCTCTCGCTAGATAATCATGGCTTTGCATTTCGAGCATTCTCGATGTGGTGCGCTGAAACGCAAATTCAAGGTTGCCCGAACCATAAATGTCCGCAATGGCCGCATCGGCAGACATGATCACTTTCACGCCTCGATCATAAAACTCATCGATCAAATTGATGTACCTGCGCGCAAGGTCATCATTATGCCCCCCCATTTTTGGTACATCTGAAATAAGCACCGCATGATACAAACGCCCCAATTCAATATAGTCATTTGGCGATCGTGGTCCATCACACAAGGCTTTAAAGTCAAACCAAGCCACATCATCACAGATGGCTTTCGCTCGAATGTTTCGCCCCAAAATTTCAATATCCACATCGCGCTCCACGTGGGCAGCATCTGGGATAAGGCTGTTAAAACTGGTTAAAAGCGACGATTCCGCTGAGTCATCTAAGGGATAGTGGTACAACTCGGCTTGCTCTAAGGTCCGCAAACGATAATCCACACCGCTGTCCACGTTGATCACGTCGGTGTATTGATTTAAAAGCTTAATAGCTGGAATGAAACGATCTCTTTGCAAGCCATTTTCATACAGCCCATCGGGTACGATATTCGACGTGGCCACTAGGGTCACACCGCGTGCAAACAAGGCCTGCATCAATCCACCCAAAATCATGGCATCACCAATATCCACCACGAAGAATTCATCGAAGCAAATCACCACCGCTTCACTTGCAATGGTGTCGGCTACTTTTTCCAAAGGGTTCTTTTGACCTTCAAGCGCGCGAAGCTCTGTATGCACGCGCTGCATAAAGCGGTGAAAGTGAGTCCGCATCTTACGCTCAAACGGCAACGCATCGTAAAAGGTGTCTACAAGATAGGTTTTACCTCGACCGACCCCTCCCCAAAAGTAGATGCCTTGCACGGGTTCTTTGTTTTGTTTGGTCAACTTGCCCATCAACTTCGATAAGCCAGAGCGATTTTGCTCGCTTTGCCATTGAGCAACGAGGTCATCGTAAAGACGCTGCAGGTGGGTAACCGCCATTTCTTGGGCCGCGTCGTATGAAAAATCGTCGCGCTCTAAATCTTTTCGATAAAGCTCTAATGGCGTCATTTTGATGTGCCTCTGTTTCCTCTCACCCTATTGAATCATTCACTCACAATGAGTTCATGCGGGAGAACCATGACTTAAGGGCGCGCAATGTACATTTTATAGGCCATTTTGGCAAATTTTAGCCGCTAATTGCTCACTGAAACGCGCTCATAATCGCTTCGCGCAAGGGCACTAAGTTTCTATGAAAAAAGTGGCTCACGCCCGCCATGGGCTGCCATTCAAACTGGTGCCCATGGCCCAGCACCCAGGCCTCAACTTCTTCAAAGGGGACCACCTCATCGGCATCCCCCATGACCACCACGACGGGCTGCCCCTGGCTCAATCGCAAAGGCGTAACTTGTTCAAAGGGTGAATTCAAAATGGATGGAGCAACCATGAGCAGACCAGAAACCTTGAGCCCTTCGCTCTCAAGCACCAACGCCGCTTTAGCTGCAATATACGCACCGAAGCTAAAGCCCGCTAAGTAAATTTGATCGATACCCAACTCGCCAATGGCATAGCGCGCAACGGCTAAGGCGTCTGCAACCTCCCCCTGGCTGTCATCAAATTGCCCTTCGCTACCGCCAACACCACGGTAGTTGAATCGAATGGCACTGTGCCCAAGGCGGGTAAAGGCCTGCGCCACAGTGGTCACCACCTTGTTGTCCATGGTGCCACCAAAAAGCGGATGAGGGTGACACACCAAAACCATCGAAGTTGCCCCTTCCACTCGACTCAGCGCAACGTCAAGCTGACCCACCGGCCCCGATACGCGCTCAGTTTCATTCGCCATAGTTTTCCCTTATTTCGGTTACAACCGATTCTAGTGTTTGACTGGGTGCCGCGAAACGATACACTGGTTTTCAAATCATCTCTGCAAAGGAATGTCCCATGAGCCTACCCTTAATTTCAAGCGTTCTCGCATTTTTAGTGGGCATCGGCCTTGGCATACTGCTACAACGATACGTCCTTAGCCGACGCACCCATGTGGCTCAACTTGAGAAAGAGGTGGACGAACTCAAAGGTGAGCAGCTGCATCTAAAAGACAGTTTAGAACAGCACTTTCATCAAACAGCCCACCTTACTCAAGATTTAACCAACAGCTACAAAGCCTTATATGAACACCTTGCAGGCGGAGCGGCTCAGTTTACGGAAAAGCCGCTGGCTGACCTTAAGCACGTATTGGAAACAAGCCAAGCCTCTGTGGCAGTCGAAGCGCCTAAAGACTTCGCGCAAGCCGACTCCACCGATGATGAAGAGGCCCTACTGAAAGCCTACCCAGAAGACGTTAAGTAGGCAGGCATGGCTTAGCCAAGTCCAAATCTGCAGCTATATCTATATTTATTTTTGATATAAACACACATCTTCTTATGCCTCCTTGACGCTGGTATAGTAGCGCCCTCATAACCCCTGCCTCGTATCCAGAGTGTTTAGGGACCACAGGGTGAAATAGCACAGAGAATTGGCATGTCTGATTACAACTTGACCCATTTAAAACAGCTTGAAGCGGAGAGTATTCACATCATCCGCGAGGTGGCTGCTGAATTCGATAATCCGGTAATGCTGTACAGCGTTGGTAAAGACAGTGCTGTTATGCTGCATTTGGCACGTAAGGCATTTGCCCCCGGTATTCCTCCGTTTCCTTTATTGCACGTGGACACCACTTGGAAATTCAAAGAAATGATCCAGTTCCGTGACCACATGGCGAAAACCTCTGGTATGGAATTGTTAGTGCACATCAACCAAGAAGGGGTTGAACAAGGCGTTGGGCCTTTCACCCATGGTTCAAGCAAGCACACCGACATTATGAAAACCCAAGGCCTCAAACAAGCCTTGAATAAATACCAATTTGACGCTGCCTTTGGTGGTGCACGCCGAGATGAAGAAAAGTCTCGCGCAAAAGAGCGAGTGTACTCGTTCCGCGACCAAAACCACCGTTGGGACCCTAAAAGCCAACGCCCAGAGCTCTGGAACATCTACAACGGAAAAGTGAACAAGGGCGAGAGCATTCGTGTCTTCCCTTTGTCTAACTGGACTGAATTAGATATTTGGCAGTACATCTACCTAGAAAATATTGAAATTCCTGGCCTGTACCTTGCGGCTAAACGCCCTGTGGTAGAACGCGACGGCATGCTGATCATGGTGGACGATGATCGTATTCCATTAAAAGAAGGCGAAGTCCCAGAAGAAAAAATGGTGCGCTTCCGTACCCTAGGTTGCTACCCATTAACAGGGGCAGTGGAATCAGAAGCGGCCACGTTGCCTGACATTATTCAAGAGATGTTGCTCACCACAACATCTGAACGTCAAGGTCGAGCAATCGATCATGACTCAAGTGGTTCGATGGAAAAGAAAAAACAGGAGGGCTACTTCTAATGTCTCATCAATCTGCCCTTATTAGTGAAGATATTCTTGCCTATCTTAAGCAGCATGAAAACAAGGAACTATTGCGTTTCTTAACGTGCGGTAACGTAGACGATGGTAAGTCCACTTTAATTGGTCGTTTACTGTTTGATTCAAAAATGATTTTTGAAGATCACCTAGCGGCCATCGAAAGTGATACTGCCAAACACGGTACTACAGGCGAAAAGCTAGACTTGGCTCTATTAGTAGACGGCCTAGCCGCCGAGCGCGAGCAAGGCATCACCATCGATGTTGCTTATCGTTATTTCTCAACTGAAAAACGTAAATTCATCATTGCGGATACGCCAGGACATGAGCAGTACACCCGCAACATGGCCACGGGTGCATCCACCTGTGATCTTGCCATTATTTTGGTAGACGCCCGTTACGGAGTGCAAACTCAAACCAAACGTCACAGTTTTATTGCTTCATTGCTAGGCATCAAGCATGTGGTCGTTGCTATTAATAAAATGGATCTTTTGGATTTCAGCCAAGAGAAATTCGAAACCATCAAAGCGGATTACGAAGAGTTTGCGAAGCAACTGGATCTTAAAGACATCCATTTCGTACCCCTGTCTGCACTAGATGGAGATAACGTCGTAAATCGTAGTGAGCGTAGCCCTTGGTACCAAGGCCAAACGCTTATGGAGATTCTAGAAAACGTTGAAATCAATGCAGACCGCAACTTGGATAACTTCCGTTTCCCAGTTCAATACGTGAATCGTCCAAATCTCGATTTCCGTGGTTTCTGCGGCACCGTGGCTTCAGGCATCGTGCGCCCAGGCGACAAGGTCACCGCGCTTCCCTCTGGTAAAGAGTCTACGGTTAAATCCATCGTGACCTACGACGGCAATTTACAAGAAGCCTTCATCGGTCAAGCGGTCACATTAACCCTAGAGGATGAAATCGACGTAAGCCGTGGCGACATGTTAGTGAAGTCTCAGGACATTCCTCAAACGGCGAGTATTTTAAACGCCGACATCGTATGGATGTCTGAAGATGCCATGAAACCGGGCAAGCAATACGACATAAAATTTTCGTCCACGCCCAATACCGGTTCCATATCGCGCGTGCATCATCGCATCGATGTGAACACGCTGGAAACCCACGAAGCGAGCGACTTAAAGTTAAATGAAATTGGTTTGTGCGAGCTGACCCTTAACAAAACCATCGCGTTTGATGCTTACAAGAAAAACCGTGCGACCGGTGCGTTCATTGTGATCGATCGATTAAGCAATGTGACGGTAGGCGCAGGCATGATCGTTGGCGCAGCTGAGCAAAGCGGAAACGAATCGCTTGCAGCCGTGTCTGCAAGCGAAAAAGCCAACCGCTTTGACCAAAAGGCCGCCGTGATCGCGCTTTCCGGTTCAAACAAACACGTCCTAGCCAGTGCGCTGGATCGTAAGTTGTTTGCACTGGGTAAAGCCGCTGCCTTAATCAGCAAAGATGACATTGGTGACAACAATGCCAATGACATCGCGCGCATCATCACTCAGGCTGGCCTAGTGGCACTGTGCACCTTCGACGGTGTCAGCGCAGCAGATCTTGAGATTGACGCCGATAAAATCGGTATCGATGCCGCCATTGCTGAGATTCAAGATAAAGGCATTATCTAGTCTTGTTCCCCGCTTAAAAAAGCCAGCATTTGCTGGCTTTTTTTATGCCTTGTCGCCTAGGGCCAAGGCCTGTCCCAAAAGACCATTGGCACTCCCCTGCTATCTCTTTAGCCTCAGCAGACTGGGTACGCGCTTACAAACAAAATATTCTAACGAATGGCCAAAATAAACACGTTTATGGCCACTTTTAGCATGTGAGTTTAGGCGCGAGTCACCTAGTATTTGCGCCATCTAGTTTGATGGTGAGAGACCGAATGCGCCGTTTGTTCGGCATTCAAAGTCAATATTTCAGAATCGTCAGAAACTAGACTGAAATTGATTCGGTTTACTCCCTTAGGCAAACAATAATAAAAGGAGCCTATGATGAAGCACCCAGTTTTAAAATCCGGCACGCTTGCCGTTGCCCTAATCGCAGCCAACCAAGCGATGGCGGGCGGTTTTGATAACTCTAGCCGCGGATTCGACGTCATCTATGGTGATGACAACGTCATTTCTACCATGTACGGCCAAACCTCTGTGCCCATGAAGGCTCAGATCCAACAAGGCGCTGGCAACACCAGTAACGTCGTGGCTTCGGGTGACATCGTTGATCACTTTATCCGTAAGCAAGTAGCGGCTCGTTATAACCTCAACAATGCGGTGAGCTGTGCGACTCAATATGAACAGCCATTCGCCGCTGGCGTTGCATATGCCGATGATTCTTTGGCTTACGCTAACAGTGCCACTGATATTAAGTCTGCTCCGATCACTACAAAGTACGACAGTGAATCCATTACGTTTGCCTGTGGCTATGATTTCGCGCTATCAACAGGGGAAATCAAAGTATTTGGTGGCCCTAAACTGCAAAAAGTATCGGGCGCGTTTGACGAAGATTTAACGCCAAATGAAGCGGCCGAATTCGACAACTTGATCGTAAATCTAGATGGCGGAACCGAAGCGGGTTACATTTTGGGTGCAGCCTACTCTATTCCTGAAATCGCCCTTAGAGCGTCTATTCTTTACCACAGCCAGATCGATTACTCTGCCACCGGTACCAACAAAACCTTCCTACCGTTTAGCCTGTTAGGTATCGGGCTATCCGATGAGATCGTGACAATGGATGCCACTGCAAAAACGTTTACGCCGCAAACCGTTGAGTTAGCACTGCAATCCGGTATCGCAGAAAACACGCTTGCGTTCTTAAAGTTACGCTGGAGTGAATACGGTAAACTATCGACTCTCGATGTCACCAGTGATGAAAGTGTCACCATTCAAAATGGCGCAACGGTAGAAGCAATCAATAACGTGGCTCAGGCAAATGGTTCGGACGCGTTCGATCAGTTGATTAACCCAACGGTAGATATGTTCTCGAATGACACGCTCGACTACTCATTTGGTCTTGGACGTCGTTTCAATGATCAATTGACCATGGGCGCAAGCTTCTCTGGCTCCGTAAAAATCGGCGGTAAAGGCTCTGATACGCCAATTGGCGCAGACTCTACTAGCCTTCGTCTACCAGGTGACACGTCTCACACGGTGGCATTTGGTGGTGAATATCTGGTCGTTCCAAAACTGAAAGTGAATGGCGGATTCGGTTACACCTTCATCGATGAATATCGTGTAGAAACCAAGTCTGGCAGTTTCCGTGCAGAATTTGATAAAACCGAAGCGTTCTCTTTCCAGTTAGGCGCAAGCTACGAGATCTAATTCGTCGCATCCTTCCTTTAAAAGAAACGGGCTTCGGCCCGTTTTTTCATTCTTGGCATGGCCTTTGATTGCTTATCCTTATTTGTGATAAGTGCCAAAAAGGTGATGCCTTGAAACACCTGTTAATCGCCATCCTATTCCTGTCGTCCATCGCTTTTGGCCAAGAAGAGGCCGAAACACCAAGCGACATCGAGAATAGTCCAGCGGTAGAAGACGCCGTAGAAAGCGAGACACCATCTGACTTGCCAAGCGATGGCTCTGAATCCACTGAACTGGGTGGAAACCCTACTGATGCACCTGCGTCTATTGATCGGGTTTTACCCGACCCCAATCAACGTCGCATCCAAGATGTCATTGACCATTTGGCCCTCTATGGGCGGGACCAAGAGGTCATTAAGTTCAGTGATGAAGAAGAAAGCATCAGCGGCCTGTATTTGCCGGAAAATACCGGCAAACCTCAGGGTGGCATTTTGATTTTACACGATGTTGAGCAGCACGCTCATTGGCCAACTACCGTCGCGCCATTACGAGAATACCTCCCAGATTACGGCTGGAATACCCTTTCGCTTTTCTTTACAAAGACCCTGCGCAGGCCTCTACCTGAAATACCTCAATCTGAGCCGGTGCCCCAATCCGCAACCGAAAACGACGTCGAAAATGATACCACTCCCATACCAGAAGAAGCGGCAGACGAACTAACCGAAGCGGTTGACGATTTGGCGCCGTTAGAGGAATCACTCACAGAAGACAACCCCATAGATGAAAATTTCGCCGACACCGATCCCATTCAAGATTCTGAACTGGCCAACATTGCCGAAGATTTCATTCCGAACGAGGAACTGTCACCTAACCCCAGTGAAACTGAGCCTGAAGAAAACACCCCGCCGATTGATGAAGTCTACCTCAACGTCATGACAGAACGAGTAGAAGGGGGGCTTCGTCAGCTCAACACGTTAGGACAGTTTAATTTAGTCGTCATCGCTCACGGTCGCAGTGCAAACTGGGCAGTCAATACACTGAAGCAGCGCTTCGAGGCGAATCCGGGCGCAAAGGGATACGCACTGATTTTGGTAAACGCAGTGCAGAGTCATTTTCCTGATTATCCATTAAACGATCGCTTGGCTGACTTTTCGATTCCCATTCTCGACCTTTACACCGAGGGCGACGATACCTATGAACGGCTCGCAAAAGAAAGAAAAGACGCAGTGGTGCGAAAACAAAAAGCGCAATACATGCAGATTCGATTACCCGCCATGGATTACTTAATTAAGGCTAAGCACCAGGTCATTGCAAGAAGGGTTAGAGGCTGGCTAAAAACCAACGCCGCGGGTGAAGAAGTTGAAGTCAGAGTGAGAGGGTCATAAGCCCGCTCACTCTAGCAGTTTTAAAAGAAACCTGTTTACCAAGCCATAGGCTCATGGTGTCCATTTCTATGTTTTCCCCAAGGCCCCTTGCCTTTGCGCTCTTCCATTAACGTCAGAAATTGCTGGCGTTGCTCTTCTGTTAAAATCTCAGATACTCTTTGCATGTGTTCCAATCGTGCGAGCGTTTTCGTCTTGGCTGCGGCCGCCGCTTCATTCGCCAGTTGCTCAGCGGCCTCTTGGGAATAGTTCGTTAGCAGAGCCTTGCTTTTCTCCATAAACTGTTGACGTTGCTCTTTGTGCGCAGCCATATTCTCCTTTTTTTCTTCGTGCAATGCTTTCAGTTGAGAAGCCTGCTCATCCGTTAGATTAAGGTCTTCAAACATCTTTCCAGGGCCACAAGCCAACGCCGCGGCAGCAGACAAAGACAATACAAGGGCAAATATCGTTTTTTTCATTTGGATTCTCCTGTTTTGAATCTAAGGCCAGTTTAGAACAGGTAAAAATCAAGCAGAGATAAGTCATGGCAAAGTCCAGTAAAGACAGGGTAAAGTTGGGTAAAGGGGTCAGGATGTGCTTGAATTTAAGAGTGATCACACGACAATAGTCCCATGAACAAAATTTTATTAATCGACGACGATGAAGCCCTATCTGAACTGCTCTGCGAATATCTAGAGAGTGAAGGGTTTAACTGCACCCCCGCGTTTAATGGCACAGACGGATTAGAACAGGCCCAGAGCGAGTTTGATCTCATCATCTTGGATATTATGCTGCCTGGAATGACCGGTATTGAGGTGCTGAAAACGCTCCGCCAAAAAGGCAATCAAACCCCTATTCTCATGCTTACCGCCAAGGGTGATGATTTAGACCGGATCTTAGGGTTAGAGCTAGGGGCGGACGACTATGTCCCAAAACCCTGTCATCCAAGAGAACTGCTCGCTCGAGTTAAGGCCATACTCAGGCGCGCGAAGCCCCAAATCCCCGTTCAAAGCGAACTTGAGATCAATGCCAGCAGAATGGAGGCTCGCTTCCGTGGTCAAACGCTACGCTTAACCGGTGCAGAATTTAAAACGTTAGAGACGCTTCACCTGGCAACGGGAGAAATTGTATCAAAAGCCCAACTGTGCGAGTCCGCACTCGGACGTAAGCTCACTCGCTATGATCGCAGCGTTGATGTTCACGTCAGCAATTTAAGAAAAAAGCTCATTGAGATGGGAGCCGACGCAGACATTATCGTAAATCAGCGTGGCACAGGGTACATGCTAAAATCGGATCATCCTTCATGATCAAACACCTCGGTCTAACAGGGCGCATTCTTTTCAGTTTTTGGGTGACATTGATTTTGGTTGTGATCTCGATGCCCATCATCTTTTGGGTAGATAGGAACACCACAGATGTAAAGCCAGAAATCCCCCCCATAGAACTAAACGACCGCCTAACCTTAAAGCTTCTAACGGAGGATTATAGTAAGGTCAAAACTTGGTTCGCCCAGCAACCGAAGCGATTCTCAAAGCGCATCTACGTTCAATATCGCAATGAAGAAATTTTAGATCGCGAACTTCCTCGCTCTTTGCGTAGAATTTCAGACAATTTGTCCTCGTCTCGGCCGTTTATCCACCGCCAAAGATTCGACCAATTATTTGTGGGCCGCTATCTCTTAATGCCCAACGGCGAATACGCGAGAATACTCATCCGTACTCATATGAAGCCGCCCCCTGGACACGGCCCTTTTCGGGATAATGTCATTGGAATTGTATTAATGGCCATCGTGATCAGTGGTTTGATCAGTTTCGTATTGGCAAGGCACATTGCTGGCCCCATTAAAATCGTTCGAGCGGCCACTCGCCAGTTTGCCTCTGGCGATTTATCTATTCGTGTAAAGGGACAGCTAGAACCCAGCCATGATGAAGTATATGGCTTGGCGGAAGATTTTGATTCGATGGCTGAACGATTAGAAAAGACCATATCGTCACATAAGCATTTAATACAAGACATTAGCCATGAATTGAGAAGTCCCATTGCGCGCCTTCAGCTGGCTTTAGCACTCGCTAAAAAGAAGTTGCAGTTAAGTGACGATCAAGAGGACTTTTTAAGAATCGAAAAAGAGTGCGACCAACTCAATACGATCATTAATACTTTACTTAATTTGCCTGCTTATGAACTCGACCCTCACGTTCTTACGCTGGAAAAGCACGACTTGGTTGCCTGCTTAAACGATGTATGCCAAGACTTACGCTATGCCCATCCACACGCTGCCATTCAATTCGACCATGGAGATCAAGAGCAGGTCACGGTGTCGTTAAATGAACCTCTTTTTAGAAGTGCCGTCGAAAATATTTTGAAGAATGCCATCACCTATCATAATGGTTCTGACCCCATTGAGGTGACGCTCAGTATCAAAGCAGACAGCGCAGTAGTGGAGTTCTCGGATAGAGGGCCCGGTATTGATGACAGCAAACTAGACGATATCTTCAAACCCTTCTATCGCATCAGTGAAGCACGCGATCGGCGCAGCGGTGGATACGGGCTTGGCCTTGCCATCACTAAACGAGCCATAGACCTACACGATGGTATCATTCGTGCTCACAATCGCACCGGTGGCGGGTTAACTGTTCACATTGAAATACCCAAGAAGGTAAGCTCAGCAAGCCCCTAGATGTTATCTATACTTAACCCATGACAGCCTGTGGGTTAGCTATGGCCAACGATTTAGAATACCGTTTTATCTTGCAAGATAACCAAACTCAAACCTATACCTTTCAGTTCGACGGTGAGCGCTACGAGTTGTCTGAGGAGCGCCATGCCCCTGCCCCTTGGTGCGAGCTGTCATTTCAGCAATGTCCAAACTGCCCATACCAATCTAATGGACCCAAATACTGTCCTGCTGCCCTCAGGCTCAATCAAGTGGTACGCGATGTGGATCATATGATGAGCTATGAGCAAATCGAAGTAGAGGTCATTACTCGCCACCGAACCATCAAGCAAACCAGTACCGTCCAAGAAGCGGTCAGTTCACTATTAGGTTTACTGCTGGCCAGCAGTGGCTGTCCTCACACAGAGTTCCTGCTGCCAATGGCCCGCTTTCATCTGCCGTTCGCCAACGCGGAAGAAACCTTATGGAGAGCGTGCGGCAGTTTTTTACTCGCCCAGTATTTTCGCCGTGAAGAAGATACTCCGACCGAGCTGCTCGAAGACATACTTAGGCACTACGCCAACTTAGAGGTGCTCAACTCTCAATTAGTCAAGCGACTGAAAAGTCAGGTGCACAGCGATGCCTGCCCCAACGCCATCGTGCTACTTGATAACTATGCCAAGCATTTCCCACTGTTTATCGAGCGTTCTATTGAGCAGCTTAAACCCCTCTACACCGCTTATCTAATGCCTAAATAAACAGCGCTTTTACAGAATGCGCTCAATCGGTTGAACACTAGAAGCACCTGCGTCGGTTTCCATCATATTGTGAAACGACTCCACCAAGTGGTCTGTTTCCGCTAGCACTGTACGCCAGAACGCTTCGCGATCGGTATCGCTCAGCTTTTCGAAATCATGGCGATCAGGGATCTTTCCATAGGGCAGTCGATCGATAAACGATTGACTCGGTGTGACCATGACCACATTCGAATAATCTTGAGTTCGAGCCTTTTTCCACGGCAACCCCTTATCAAACCAACCAGGAGTGACTTGTGGAAAAAAGTGCGGGTAAAACACCAGTCCATCCACATCAAACGGGCCAGGAAAATGGTAATCCACGAGACCGCCATCCCAATGCCATCGGTTCATTCCACCTTCCACTTTAGTGGGTTCCATCACCATAGGAATGGCCCCCGAGGCGATGAGCGCTTGCTTTAAGTTAGCGGCCGTGAGCTCGATGGTCTCGGGCCGACTCACATAAGGGCGATAACTGCCCGCCTGAGAAATCAGCACCCGTGGATAAAGCCACTCTACCCAACGACTCGACAGTGTATTCCCCAGTGCAGCCGATATTAACCCGATACCTTGAGCCATTTTGCCTCGGCCATTCATCAGCTTTCGATTGCGAACAGCCACCACATGTAAACGACGCAAAGGATTGTCGACGATATGCTGAACGCGATCGTCCGTAAACAAATGATCTAATACATGATGGATAAACGTGGTAATTTCTTCTGGTGGTATACCCTCACTGTACCTTTGATCCATGTACAAATTTTCAAATTGCTGAAAGGTGGCTAAAGGGTCACGTTGACTATGGCAAGCCATGCGCCACGACCCCACACTTGAACCAAGCAAATCAATAGGATGCGATACCTTAGGTAAAAAGTGTTGAGCGAAGTATTGATCTAGACGGCTCAACATCAGCCATTTCGGACCACCACTGGCACCGACCATCAATTTAATCTGTTCTGGTCGTAATCCATGCTGCTGTATTTGTTGTCGAGCGTGCTCGCCCGCATATAAATCTAATATCGACATATTTGACAGTGCTTATTTTTGTTAGCTCTGCATATTGCCAAAACAGTGATTAAGCGCAATAGTTAGATCCACTTCTTCACAGAAACAGTGTGTTAGCCTAATGGGATATTTATTATTTGGCGTTCAATGTATTGCCATGTTCGGTTGCGTGTTCCCCTTGCAGTGGCATTGGCCGCATCCAGTCCCCATGGCGTTAATCGCGCTCGCCTTAGTTTGGTTAGTGTGGGTCGTCATGTTTAATCGCATGGGAAACTGGTCTGTCTTCCCTAAGCCTCTCGACCACGCCAAACTCGTCACGACCGGCCCCTACCGCTTTACACGCCACCCTATGTACAGTGGTTTCATGCTCGTTTGTCTGGCCATGACACTGCATAACCTCACTTTTAGCGCGCTGCTCAGCTGGGCTATTCTGGTGTTAACGCTAAACATTAAAGCTCGCTACGAAGAACGGCTACTACGACGTTCGTTTGCTGATTATGAGGGCTATTGCAGGGAAACGCGAAATCGTTTTATACCATCGTGGTTTTAGTGAAAAGATGACTAAAGCCCGCACTCATCTCGCCGATATAACTAGCATGGACACGACGATTTGAGGAAGTCAGCATGTACACAGGACGCACTTATCAGTTTCAAACCGCCATTGAACAGCAAGCGTTTCACGAAGGAATGAAAGCCGCGGCTTCAGCAACGAATCCATACCATGATTGCCGCTGTCCACATGCGGCTCGCGCATGGGCTAAAGGCAATCAACTGGCGTTTCGGCTGAATGCTCGCTTAGGGGTTCAGTATTTGAATGCGACTCGCGTCTAACTATTCTCAGCCGCGCGCTGATTTAAAAACGCTTTCGTCCTATGGGGCTGATTAAACGTCAGCCTCGCTCTACTCTTACTATTTTTCCGATAGAACCGAATACGCACACCATCTTTTGAATACCATACAAATTCGAAGGATGGACTCAACTCGTAGCCCTTAGCCCGTTTGTATTGACCATAATCCTGATCTAACTGCTGACGGATCTGCTTATAGGCATTGTCGCTGGTATTGCCTTCAAAAATGTATTGCGCCATAAGCAGTTCATCTTGGTCATTGTACAGTGTCACCAAGGTAGCATTGATGGGAAAAATGTCTTCTACGCGAAACACATCTTTATAACCAATGCTCTTTTGCCATTCATAACCTTCTTTGGAAAGCGCATGAGATAAGACTTGTCGATAAGTACAAATGAAGGGTTGTTCGCCAATAAACACACTGGCGCGATCACAAAGAGAGCCCGATTGGGCCAACATAGGAATAATGAGTAGGGCCGCAAAGAACCCGACGCGCGTTAACAACAGCATCATGAATGAATCTTTTAGTCACACACCCAAGGCCATTCACTGGCCACTCACTCTATTGTAGAAAACTTCGGCAAGTAAATTAGACCAATGGTGCATAAGCCTCGACCAACCTCAAAAGCGAAAGTTATCGACTCTATTTTTAGGTGTATTTGCTCACACGCTCACACCTTAAAGAGCTGAATCGCCTGCCTAATGTCCCCTGCTATGGTATCGACCGACTGAGCTGACTCAAGTACGCTTTGTAATCTCGCATTATTGGATTGACTCAACGACCTCATACCCTGTGCGTGGTCGCTAACCTGAGCAATGACCGACTCCTGCTCGGTCGTCGCTTGAGCAATGGCTGTATTCATCTCTAAGATACTGTTCATGGTTGTCATAACCTGCCCCATGGAATCACTGGTACTACGAGTATCCTCAGCGCATTGATTCATAATTTGCTGGCTAGCTGACATGGCTTCCACCGTATTTCGGCTGCGTTCTTGCAAGCGGCCAATCATAGTGTTGATTTCTTCTGTGCTTTGTTGCGTGCGAGATGCCAATGACCGAACCTCATCTGCTACCACGGCAAAACCGCGCCCTTGTTCTCCTGCCCTAGCCGCTTCGATCGCCGCGTTTAGAGCCAACAAATTGGTTTGCTCGGCGATGCCACGAATCACATCTAAAACCGATCCGATATTTTCACTTTCCGTTGCAAGCTGTTGAATGGCGCCTGCCGCTTCGGTGATTTGCTCAGCCAGCTTTTCCATATTGACTTGGGTACTACGAGACACTTGGCTACCCGTTTGTACCGATTGCTGTGCGTCTTTTGCAGAGCTGGCGGCAGAGTCTGCATTCGATGCGATCGTTTGAATGGCCTGCGCCATATCACTCATGGCATCCGCAATGTAACGAGTTTGCTCTAACTGCTCTGACAGTTGCTCAGCATTTTTTGACATGAGTTGAGTTAACTGACCGCTTGAATCATGCAAGACCTCACCACTGCTGCCCATCTGTTTTATTAGGCTATGTACTTTTTCAATGAAGCCATTAAAGTTTTTGGAAATATCCGAATCGGTTTTACAGCGGTGGCTCAAGTCAATGTGACCTTTACCTGTCACCGCATCCACCGTGTTCTCTAAATCATGACCACTAAGCTCTTTTTGATATAAGTCCTTTGCCATGATGACCAGCACCACAGTCTCCACCACCACATAGCCTGCATGTAAAAAGATGATATTCCAGCTACGGTCGGCGGCCTCCAACACGTAAACACTGCCCCCTTGTTGTTGCATATAAAAGAACAACAAGTGATGGACGGCCACAACGCCGGCCGCCAATACAATGATTCGCCAATCTTGGTAATAAAGCAGCAAAGCCAATAGTGCGAAGAAACCAAAATGCATTTCGATCATGCCGTGGGCTTGATGCACATGCAGAGCCGTCATCACCATTAAGGCAGCCGCCATGAAGCAGCGATACACAAACGAGCCGCTATTGACTTTATAGAGCGCGATTCCACACAACAAGGTACCACCACCCAGCACAATGGCGGCAGCCCAAGTGCCATACATCGACGCCAGTGCCAACGAATATACAAACGTCACCGCTAAAATGCCCAGCATGACTTTGTCAGCTTTTTTATAGTGTTTGCGCATCAACATGTTGTCTTTCATTTAACACCTCATTTGACCATGGGCAGTAACAACCCTTGGCTAACGTATTAATCCATCTAGGGTTTCGATTTTGACGAAGCAAACTCACGACTCGATTCACAAAATCTTCACCCAAACCACAGATGCCACCTGCGGAATAAGGGCCAATGTACGCCAGCTCATTGTTCTCATCCCAAATGGCCACCGCAGGTGTGGCCGGCACAGGATGCATCGACGTCGAGCTGGGCTCGACCACCCACTGATTTACAGCGCCGTCGTCCCAGCTCAAGGTTTTCATATGCTGGACTTGTTTCAACGAGCAATAACAGTTGTGGTCAATATAGTGGACCACCTTGACCCCCTTCTGGCTTTGAAGTTGGGTAGGCAGCACCAGCCCTTGCCCATCGAACTGAAACAATGGATCACTGAACGAACGCCACAAACGAAACTCAAACCACCAAAATCCAACTATGACCAACATGAGCCAAGTGCTTAATATGATGATGGTTTTCCCAGTATTCGACATGGTTTAAGCATAGACGAGACATAGGTTTTCGCCCCTTGTAAGACGTCACTTGCTGGTATGAACAAAGGTGCCATCCCAGTCATCCGGCAGCGCCTGGTGTTGTAAATCGTCTATGCGATCAAGGTACACTTGATACAGAGGCAAGGCAGAACGCTCCCATAACGCCTGAAACGCCTCCTGGGCTTCATGCCACTGTCGGTTTAGATAGATATCGTAAGCCTCATGATAGAGACGAACCTCTTCGACCAGCGCCTCCGGTACTTCCCCTTCAAGACCCAGCGGTTCGTAGACCCTCACCGCTTCTTCTTTCCCCTTAACGACAATTCGATCCACAAACCGGCAAACGAAACCGCGAATGTGGTCATAGGTTTCCTCACCGATTAATATCTTTGCGCCATAAAACTTAGTGATGGATTCCAAACGCGAACCCAAATTTACCGCATCCCCCAAAACGGTATACGCTCTACGGTAGCTCGATCCCATGTCACCCACATTCATATGCCCCGTATTCACACCAACCCCAATGTTCACCTCGGGCAAACCCTGTGCCTTAAACATAGGCTTTAATTGTTCCGTCACCGTCTGCATTCGCAACGCCGCTTTCACCGCATTGGCTCGGTGGTTTTCATCGTCGAGAGGAGCCCCCCAAAATGCCATCACCATATCGCCCACGTATTTATCTATGGTGCCATTGTGGTCAAATATTTCTTTGGTAATCGGCGTAAAATAGGTGTTTAACATCAGCTTGAGGTTTTTCGCGCTGAGCGATTCGCTGATCGTGGTAAAGCTACGAATATCACTGAAAAGAACCGTCATTTCCTTACTCTCACCAGCAAACGTATAGGCATCAGGGTCTGACATCATCTTGTCGATGTGGGCAGGCGGTACATACTGATCAAACATACCTTTTAGCACGCGCTTGCTGGCGTTTTCTCTAAGGAAGCCATCCGCGATAAATAACACGGTCAACGACAGCGTCATCATCAGCGCCCCCGCCAGTGGCAGATCCAAGCCCAGTACCCAAACGTAGCCATTAAAGCCCACCACCAAGACCACGATGACAAGGCCGCCCGATAGCATCGCAACCGGACCCAATCTGGGCAGCACCCAAATCATCATGAGCGCAATAAGAATGAGTTGTAACAAGACCGCGCCCGCGCTCCAGTCTGGTTTTTGGGGAAAGCCACCACTTAACAAGGCATCTAGGATATTGGCATGCACTTCCACACCGGGGTACTGAGGCCCCATGGGCGTGCTCCTCAAATCGGCAAGCCCGATCGCACTCGTGCCAATAAACACAACGGCCCCTTCCAGTACACCCGGCTCTAGACGATCAAACATGACGTCCGCTGCGCTGTAATACGGATAGGTATAAGCCTTACCCTGATAGGGCACACTGACAAACCCTTGGGCATCGGTCGGGGCAGGGAACTCGCTTACCGCCACTTGCGTCACCGTCAGCACATCCCCCACCTCTGCCACCTGAGGCTCAATATTTTCGAGAAACAAATAACGCAGAGCGGCCCCTAACGCCAATGACGGAAACAACTCGTTGCCGTGTCGAATCACCAAGGGTGCTCGACGCACCGTTCCATCGAAGTCAGGAAACATGGTCACGAAACCGCCGCCTGTTGCGGCTTCTTGCAAAGGAGCAATGTTCGCCGTATACCCAGGGCGATCCGTCACCACCAAACGATCTCGCCACGCCTCAGGCACACTAAACACAGAGGGGGGTAACAGGCCGTTCTGATACTGGGCCTGATCTTGAAAAAAGAACCCCAACACCACATCCTGCTGGGCTACCGACTCCGCCATATTCAGATCCGCATCCACACTGGCGGCTAACGACTGCCAAGCGTATTGCTGTTCAAATTCCTTCATAACCGAGGAGGGCGCTAATTGAGCAATGGTCTGAGTTGGATTTTCCTCAGGCTCGCTGAATACCACGTCGAACGCGATCACGATGACACCAGCCTCCCCCAGTTTGTCTACTAGGTGGGCTACTTTGTGTCGGCTCCATGGAAAACGCCCCACTTCGACAATGGAGTCCTCATCAATATCAACAATGGCGATCTTATGATCACTTTGAGCGCGTTTCGTGAGTGGTAATAACAGATTAAAACGTAGGTCGTACATCAAATAATTGATGCGAGTGAAGAGGGTCGCGGTACCACTGCCGCTAAGGGACATCCAGATAATGAGGATGGCAACGACCGTTGCAAGGGTGCGTGTGCCATACCTGGCAGCGAATTTCTTTAAGGTCATAGCCTTTAGCATAGACCTTAGAGGTAAAAATGGTGGTAAAAGTGGACATGCACGCCGTCCAGCAGGATCCCTTGCTACAGGGCGGCTAATTGCACAATCACGGCTGAATTACGCGACCACCTGCCCCCGATAAATGCGTGTAGAATGATTCACCGCTTGTGATGAAGAACGGACCGGCTCTTCGATGACTTGGCCACGATAGATCCGTTTTACCACGGCATCATGGCTCGCCTTGCGACTGGCCTCTTCTTCTGGGTCACGATGGTGTTCTAGCTCCACCCCCATCATGTCTTCCAAGTCAGCGAACAACAGACGGGTTTTTTGGTCGTGGCTCTTGTCGACCCACTCTAGAATTTGTTGAACCACATTAGGTTGAGACAACCGAATGTCGACGTCGAATTCACTGCGCAGCCGCTTTCTAAGCTGCTGCATCACATCAATCATTTCTTTCGATAAATTTGGGATCATGTTGTAACTTCTTTTCGCGAGTAGCGTGTTTTGGTTATAGGTTGTTGTCTTTTAACTAGAGCAAACCCTGTACCAACCTCACAAAAAGGCATAACGGAGAAAGAGGCCTCGTTTTTTAAGCTTCTGGGGCGACGCCGGTACTCGTTTATTCGGCTGTCTCGACTCACGCCAGCCCATCACAGCACCAATTTGAACCTCGAATCTTGATTTTGCACCATATCAAATCACACCCTAACGACACCGCTCCCGCCCATTTGATCGCTTTTTAAACAAATATCCAAAAGGCGCGACCATATCGGGCAATTACGCTGCAAAACAACGCATTTTCTATAATTTGAAAAGTTGGCAAGGAAGATGCATTAGACAGAATAGCCAGCGCTTATTTTGCTGGCAAAGCGTAGATTCGTGTCCATTGACATCGTCAGAGACTCAGGGTTATCGGGGCCAATTAATCTTGCACGGGTTAATTTGATAATACTGGAATTGAATCTACGCTTTTTTTTCGCCCTCAAAAAAATCCACTCTCTCAATGGACGATTAGCTCCCTATTTCGACATGGCAGCAGGCGCGTCGGCTTTCTCCATCAACATGCCACTGTGATCAAACTCATTCACCCGCTCTAACGCGAATACTAAGTTGGGCTTATCGATCTTTTCAGTGGTTAAAAAGACCTGTAGATCGTTTAGAAATAGCTCATCGGTCCACTCTTGGCGCGGACGAGTTCGTACAAACTCACCATAGGTACGGTGCCCCAATGTACGAATCAGTTCTTGGTTTAATTGTTCCATTAGATAGGTATGCACAGCTGCATTTATTTTGCGCGCCACGTCTTGTGACTTACTTTCAGGAAAACCTAATGTCTGCATTTGCTGCAAGAGATCATCTCGCCACACCAATGCCTGCTTCGCCTCGCGTTCAGAGAATTGCTCTGGTTGATCGGTTAGCACCTCCAATGCAATGTTCATCTGTAACTCTGTTAGCTTCTGATATAAGTCGGCCTGTGCGGAAAATGAAGCTTCATAAGTCGCCACCTTTTCTAATAGCGACTGGTCTTGCTCGTAATGCAAGGCATAGATTTTGTCTAGGCTTAACACCGCAAAGTCAAATACAAATAGCAAGCCCACAATTGAGCCGAAAATAATGGGTGGGATTTTTTTGGTGTGCAGTAGCGCCGCTAAGATCGCCAACATGCCCGCACTAAAGAGTAAAATGAAAATGGTCATGCCCATGAAACGCTCCTTAAACAGAGTGCTCACACTAGCAATGCTTGTACACAGGATCAAGGTTGCTAAAACCCAAGGGGTTGGGCATAGGCCTTTTATAACGAATAAAGTGGACTAGGCCACACTATCACCGCCACTAGGAAAAAATTCTTCTTTTAAATGTTTACTGTAGGCGTGGCACGCGTCACTGAACGTAAACACCCCCGCCAATTTCTCTTGACGAGTTACCAGCGCACAATCGGTGTGATGTTCACTCATGAAGTCCAGAACCTCTATGAGCGAGGTATATAGGTCTACACAATAAATTTCCAGCGGACAAAGATCTTGTACCTTGAGTTCATCGAAATCAGTATGACTGTGACCCGGTAGCTGCACGCGCTCTAGCTCTCTCAGGCTGATCACACTCAGGCTTCCGTCTTCCATCTTCACAGGTAAATGACCCACTCGGTGTTCCTTCATCATTTCCTTCGCTTGTGCCATGGTGGCGGCTCCACTAATGGAAAATGGAAATGCAGTCATCACATCTTTGATACGAGGCATTCGCTTCATACTGATTCCTATCTGCTTACTGGTTATATGCCCATCTTACCGAGGACGTCTACCACATCCCTGACAATGGCAGACAACTTTGGAAAGTCCCCTTCGAACGCCACAGCCTGTTCTTCTAAACGTTCTTCTAGGTCATCGATGGCATTGCCACCCACTTTCTCTTGGATGTCATTTTCCAACTGGCGCAATTGGTGCTTGGCCTCATCGTCCAACTCCGTGGCCTCAGACAAGGCTGTGCGCATTTCTTCTAGTTTTTGTTTAAGTTGAGAATCCATGATACGTCCTTAGCAATTTACTGACACACGTGCAGCATACTCTAGCCAGCCCTTAAACTACCTTAATATAGATCAATAAGTGACGTTAGAACACTTTCATGAATCTGTTAAGACAGGCACAAAAAAAGCGCCGAAGCGCTTTTCTATTCTAAACAAGCCGAATTTAAGAGCTTATACACCCATAGTCAGCTTTAACACACCTTTGATTATGAATCCCAGCATGCCTAGGCCCAAAGCAAAAAATAGGACCGCCATGCCGAATTTACCTGCATTACTGCGCTTACCCAAATCGTAGATGATAAACATCATAAAGCCGATGATCGCCGCCAGACCGATCATTAATGCCGCTTCTTCAAACTGCTCGAAATTCATGGCGTCGCCTTCTTAGTGATAAGTCAATTGCGCGCCATTATAACGGTTTCAAATCGGACATGGCTAGCCACCAGCATGATTCATGTCATGGGCCGAAGGGAATTTCGAACACCAGCCAAACGCCTAAAAGAGCGCCCCAGGCAACTAATAAGCTCAGTGCGTAGGGCAACATCATAGTCAATATTCGCCCAACCCCCACTTGCGCATCGTATTTGAGCGCGAACGCCAACACCAACGGGAAGTAAGGCATTAACGGCGTAATGATGTTCGTGCTGCTGTCGGCCACACGATACGCTCCTTGAACCGCCTCTGCCGGCACACCTAACAAATAGAAAGCAGGCACAAGCACCGGTGCCAACAACCCCCACTTCGCAGACGCGCTGCCAATAAACAGATTCAAAAAGGCCGTAAAAATCAAAATCGCCAGCAGCGCGCCCACAGAGCTTAGCTCCCAGCTTTCCATGATACCCGCTAAGTGCACCGCTAGAATGGGCCCTAAACCACTCCATTTAAACCAAGCCACAAACTGTGCGACAACGAACATCAAAACTAAATAGGGTGCTAAATCTTTAACTCCCTGCTCCAAAGCACTTACCCAATCTTTCCAGCCTTTAAGGGTGTTATTGACGCGACCAAATACGGTGGACAGCAATGCGACCGACACCGCGATCATTGCCACTAGCGCGCCCATAAACGGCCCTTTCACTAACGAACCGGTATCAGGATGCCTAAGCCAGGCCTGCTCAGGTAAGGTTAAAACACACCAAGCAATCACGATCAGCAGAAGCGATAACCAAAACCACGCTCCCCAAGCCACGCTAGGAGGCATCTGCTGAAGCCCTTCACCCCCATCGACCTGCGAGCTTTTATTTAAGTATGGCTCGACCCATTTATGGTTTACGAAAACGGTAACAACCACGATGAGTGGAACGCTCGCCACCATAAAATAGTAATTCGAAAGTACACTAACGGAGCCTTCGCTCACCATAGACAAGGCTTCGGTTGTAATACCCGCCAGCATGGCATCAACAGGCCCCACCATGAGGTTCGCACTAAAGCCTCCCGAGACACAGGCAAACCCCAAAGCCAGCCCGGCAAGTGGATGGCGACCAGCAGCGTAAAACATCGCCGCGCAAAGCGGCAGCAATACCACATAGCCAGAGTCTACTGCGATGCTCGACATCACCCCTAAAAAGGCGACCGTGACCGGCAACATCCAATCAGGTGCCTTACGCGCAGCGCCATTTATTAGGGCTGGCAGCAAACCACTTCTTTCAGCTAAAGAGAACGCTAAGGCCACCATAATGACCGGCCCAACAGGCGCGAAGCTCATGAAGTTTTTAACGAGGTTGGTTAGCATGTAAACCCAACCAGATTCACTCAATAAACTTCTTACGGTTAACACATCTTGACTCACTGGGTGCTGAGCTGACCATCCCGCCACACTGCCCCACCAACTTAAGACCCACAGCACCACACACAAATATATAAAGAGTGCCATTGGATGAGGCAGACGATTTGCCCACTGCTCAATTTTTTGCAGCCACATATAGGTTCCTTGATTTTGCTATGACGCAGACCCTAACACGAGCGTTTCGCCATGGTAAGCCTAAACGCGAAAAAGCCAGTGCCACTAGGGTTTTGACGATGAAATCAGTAAACTTCTGAACAAACAGGAGTAGTTATGGATCATGTTGACGTTATTATCGCGGGCGCGGGCGCCATCGGATTGGCTTGCGGCTATAAATTTAGCCAACGCAAAAGCGTTTTAGTTTTAGATCAACACGGTCAAATCGGAACCGAGACCAGCAGCCGAAATAGCGAAGTGATTCACGCAGGGTTGTATTATCCCACCAACAGTCTTAAGGCTCGCCTATGTGTTGAAGGCAAGCATCAGCTGTATGAATTTTGCGAACGATTTCACGTACCCCACCGTGCCATTGGTAAACTTTTAGTCGCCGTCACAGATGACGAACACACTCAACTTGAGCGCATTGATCGTCAGGCCCAACACAATGGAGTGCAAGATTTGGAGCCACTCAGTGCGGCTGCTGTGCGGCACAGAGAACCGGCTTTAGTCGCCGTTCAAGGGTTATTCAGCCCGAGTACGGGCATCATCGACAGTCATACTTACCTGCACACCTTGTTAGGGCTCATTGAACAACAAGGTGGCATGTTCGTGGGGCACGCAAAGGTAGTGGCCGTTGAAGAGGGTGCTCAAGGCCTAGAGGTCACCATAAAAAATGCAGACGAGAGCGAAACACGGTTAAGCTGTGACAACTTCATCAACGCCGCAGGTTTAGGAGCACAGGCTCTGGCGCAGAAAACAACGGGCAAAAAGCCACCTGCACACACCCCCTCACTGATTCCCCCACTGCACCTGTGTCGTGGTCATTATTTTGCCTTTAACGGCAAATCCCCTTTTTCACATCTCATTTACCCCATGCCGGAAGCCGGCGGATTGGGTGTTCATGGCACGCTGGATTTGGCAGGGCAGCTAAAATTTGGCCCAGACGTTCAGTACATAGATCGCGTGGAATACGCTATGCCAGAGCATCGTAAAGAGACGTTTGTTCGAGCCATTCGCCGTTACTGGCCAACAATAGATGACACCCGTCTTCAACCAAGCTATTCCGGCATCCGCCCTAAATTACACGGCCCTACGGAACCCCAAAGCGATTTTGTCATCCAAGGACCTAAGGAGCATGGCATACAAGGATTAGTTCATCTATTTGGCATTGAAAGCCCAGGCTTAACCAGCTCTTTGGCCATTGCGGACCATGTGATGGGCATTTTAGAGTAAGCACTTTAAAGACGGCATATTTTGTCTATTTGGTTAAATTTTCCTTATTCGTCAGGTACATAGCCGCTGAATACGTCGCTCCTTGGCTTTCTGCACCTAAGAAGTAAGTACTTAGGTACTAGTATTCTGAATTTCTGCGTCTACAATGGCGCCGCCGTCACTACTTATGATTACCCCCGGAGACATCATGGGCTATTTCGATAACACCGCCAGTCAGGACAGCCAAGGAGCTGTCAATCATGCCCTATCCAGCGTCGCCACCATTTTACCCACAGACACCGCGATGCCATTGGAATGCGACAACTGTGATGAACCCGCAAACTATTCCGTGGCGTTCTTACGCACACTGCCACAATTGGTGTGCCGTTGTTGTGGGGATGCTCGTCAGTTTAGTCAGCTTGAGCTCACCGTATTGGAACAAGCGCTGAAAAACATGGGCTACTATTTGCCTAAAATGGCGTAGCTGAGTATCTGCACACCCGTCAGCGTCAGCCATAAAAAAAAGCCGCTTCAAGCGGCTTTTTTTTTATGGGTACAGATTCTACTCTGCGTCTGCTTCCGGCACATCGATCTTTAAAATCAAAGACACCTGTCGCTCTAATATCTTTCTCATGGCCGTTAGATCCATTTCTTCGGGCGCTTGCAACAACGCTTCGTATTCCACACGGCGAAGTACATTTATCAGAATCTGAGCATCTTCTTGCGGGTGAGAGCTGTGCACAAGATTCAGGAATTCAATCAATTTTTGCTCTAGTGCTTGCGCATGGGCACTCGCCAATCCTTTCAGGTTATCGTTGAGCAACGCTTCATAACGGAACGCCTGATCGGCCACGGCCATGTCTCTGCTGTGGGTGGTTTTTTCTAACACATAGGCCAGCAACTGATCCACGATCACCTCGACCAACTTCGGGCCAGTGGTTAACTCAGCTAACTTTTTTCCGTCCGCATTTTCTAAAGGCTCATACATTTTACGGGAGAACACGTTCACGATGGACTGTGCCTTCTCGGCATACAGCATGAAGGTATCGCTGATTAACTCTTGAATATCTTTGAAGTAATAGGTGGTGGCGGCCAAAGGAACATCGGCTTCTTTCGCCACGCTTCGATGGCGAATGGCCCGGACGCCGTCTCTGACTACGATACGCAGAGCCGCTTCTAAAATCGCGCGACGACGTTGTTCACTGCCAGCTCTCGAAGTCTTACGGCCTCGGTACTGAATCTGACTAGGCTCTTTAGGTTGAGCACGTTCTAACACTGTCATGTCTTTGGTTCCGTTGTGCGTAAGGTTTGATGTAGCTTCAAACCCGAAACCCTGTATGGTTTCTTTATTATTGTTGTTGGTTGAATAGGGCTAAGGGTACTGATTCCCCCGGCAAAAGCAACGTGAAAACCCGGCTAACCCTTGCCCTTTTTTAGAGTATTAACTCGAAAAAAACGCCTTAATTTCAGTGGTTTAGAGTACCACTGCTAGGATGGCCCAAAACTTGATTGTTCACTATTGCTCAGATTTATGGCAACGACAGAGGCAATCACCATGATGGACATTATGGGTCTTTCTAAACGAATGTTCCAACATTTGGGTCAAATGTCATCCAATAGCACTAAAGAAACATCCAAGGTGGCCTATCAAGGCAACGAATCCCGTCAAACTGCACCCGTTCAGCTACAGGGTTCGCTCAGCCAACGCTTACAACAGGTCGCGGCAGAATATGATGTGAGCGCCCTTAATATTTCAGAGGTATTGCCTCTTCAGTCTCGCTTAGTGGAATCTGGGCTGATTCAAGCAAACCAGGTACGAGCGCAAGGTCTGATTACGCAAATGGCTTATAAGCATCAATCCATGGGCCCCATGAATCTTGAAGCCGCGCTGGAAGATCACATCGGCGAACTCGCACAGCGGTCATCGGTACTTGCAGACCACAAAGAAAGCAAGCATTTGTTAAATGTGGTGCGCAACCTCATAAGCGCTCGCCAAGAGCAAAATAACGCGGCCTAATCTATGCTAGAATGGTGAGCTTTTAGAATTTGTACACGAAGTCATGTCAAAAAAATCGCTTTCTCTCTCGTTGGGCCTTCTCGTGTGTGCGCCCCTTTCGCAAGCCATTACCAACATCGAAAACGAACGTTTAAACCATCATGAAGATGGTACCCGTGGCACCATCAGCTTGACCTTAGACGGCAGTCTTGGGAGTTCCGATGAGATCGCGCTTGGCACCGCTATGAAGCTGATTCGCTCTTATCAACATGATGAGTGGATCGCCTTAATTGAGCGAGACTACGAAGAAAGCAATGACGTCGTCTCCAACGACGAGACTCTATTGCACCTACGCTACCTAACAAAGCACAGCCCACAATGGGGCCATGAAGTATTCTACCAATACGAAGAAGATCGCTTCAGTGCGCTTAAAAAGCGTTGGATCAGTGGCGCAGGTGTGCGTTACACCTTAAATCGAAACCTAGAAAAAAAGACCGCCAACCATCTAGGTTGTGGCGTGTTTTACGAAGAAGAAACTTACGATGACACCGTTACAGACCCAGACCAGCAAAACGTACGCTTAAATCTTTACTGGGCGTATCGCAATCAAATTGCCGAAGACATTGCCTATACCAGCACATTGTATTTTCAACCCGAACTTGAGCATTTTTCTGATGAAAAAGGTTTATGGCAGAACGCGGTGTCGATTAATGTCACCAGTACCATTAGTCTTAGCCTGACTTGGAGCATCGAGCACGATACCGACGCACCCGACGGCGCCGATGACACTGAAATCGACTACAACAGCGTCCTCATTTACCACTTCTAATCGCGCACGATATCTTCCAATCTAAACGTAAAGAATTGGACCCCTGCCTTCGCAGGGGAGACACAGATGTGACGCAGGGGAGACACAGATGTGACTCAGGGGAGACACTAATTTGACTCAGGGGAGACGCCTATCTTCAGGTCGCAGGGCAGGCACTGAAATGTCACAGGAAAGGCACTGTTAGAAACTCACTTTCAAACTATGGGGCAACAAAAAAGGCTGCAAACGCAGCCTTTTTTAATTTAACCATATGCCCACATCGATCAAGAAGCGGCTTCGGCCAATAACCGATCGACCGTTGCATTCAATTGCGATTCATCCGCAGGCTTAATCAAGTAGTCCCTCGCCCCTTGGCGTTTGCCCCACATGATATCGGTTTCCTGATCCTTTGAGGTGACAATCACCACAGGAATGTGCGCAGTAGACGGATCCTTGGTGATTTTTCGAGTGGCCTGAAACCCGTTCATTTTAGGCATGACCACATCCATCAAGATCAAATCCGGCTTCAACTCCAGCGCCATCGCGACCCCGGCCTCACCATCTTCAGCGTGGTGAACAGTATGACCCTGCTTTTCTAAAATACGCTTGTGGCCTTCCATCATCGTTGCGGAATCGTCCACTATCAAAATCGTCGCCATGGAACCTCGATTACTGTCGTTATTATTATGAGAACACCTACCTTGGCGGTGTGTACTAACTAACCTAAAGACCTGAGTTTAACGCCCAAGGCTCAGTGTCGTCCACTGCCTTTGGACTTGCTTGGCCAGTCTGTTAAGAAGTTCTCACTCTAATCCGCTTATAATCACGCTCTGTACTGCAGCTTTAAGCGCCGATACACCAGCCCCCTTTCACCTGCAACAGCCCATACACCAACAATAAAAACACCAGAGACAGAGCCACAACCCCCATTGGCAGCAGCCAACGTCGATACCATGGCAGAATCGGCTCGCGATCTCGCTCTAACAACTCTCGCTGCGCCTCTAGCAACAGCTGAGTGTCCTTGTGGGCATGTTCCATTAGGTGCCAAGCCGCCTCACGCCACAAGGGGTTTTTCTTCCCCTCACGCAAGATCAGAATGGCCTCTTGAACCCGAAACCGAGGTGGGCGATCAGACTGAGAGGCTTTGTATGACACGCAACAACCTTCCTTGATAATCCTGCATGGAACGCTGAATATCAAAGCGCCAAAGCCCTTTGCCATGAATCATGTCAATGGCCATCAAAAACGCCTGCTCCAACTGCATACGCATGAGGGGCCCAAACGCAGCCTTAGCCGCCGCATCACCATGCTGCACTCGATAGAGCTCTGCACATGCGACAACCCAGCGAGAGGCCTCTGTTTCTAGCGTATCGAGCCCTGTGGGGGCCGTCACCTGCTCGGGCTCAAAATGAAACCCCTCAAATAAGTAATCCAGTATCTGGGTTTGCCACAGCCCCCAGCAGGCCTGCTCAGCCGAACAAGCATCCTCGGCCTCCGCGTTAGCCAAGGCCGCATCAATGGTTTGAGCCAATTCATACTGTGTATTGGCCTTTAAATTCATGTACTTAGGCAAAGACTGCTTATTAGGGCGTGCCACTTATGCCCCCTCGGTATAACCATTTTCAAACAAAGTCCGCTATCTTTTGTATAAAGCAGACGGACCTAAAGTTGTCGAGGAATCGGCCGAAAAAAAACCTATTGGGCAACACAATTGGACCCTAGGGATGGGCCATTGCCACTCAGTCATTTTGGTAAGGAACCCACCATCTATGGACGAAATCGACAGCGCCATACTCAGCGGTAAGAAAAAGAAAAAAAAAGGGGGCTTTGGCATCGTTGACCTGGAAACCTGGTTCAACGTGTTGCTTCAGCGCCTATTTCCTGTCTGGTATTGCGTACGCTACGTCACCGAAATGCCCATGGAACTGGTTGGGGAAATTAACCCAAAAAGCTTTTTACGGCACCGCTGGATGTCCGTATCCGCCGTTAACCAAGCCGCTGCCGCCTCCCTCGCCCACGCTGGAGATCAATGGCAGGACCTCGCTAGCCTTCTCACAAAAATCCACAAGGTGAAAGTGTACAAACGGTACCTGTCCATTCGTAACGTGACAGGGGTGGAATCCAGCGTCATCGATACGGAATACAACAACGTACTGGAATACGCTGAACGTGAATGTCGCGATATTCCCAATCATCACGCCGAGCATTTCGATGAGATGAGCCATGAAGTGTTTGGCGAAAAGGGCAAGCACTACCCCTTTGGTTACCGCGAGTGGGACGGCCGTTACTACTTTAAAAACGAAGAAGAACCCAAGCAGTTCGCAGCCCTGCTATTGCATTGCCGCGACAAAGCTCGGGATCTCACCGTCAAAGCAGAAATCGAGATTGAGTATGCGGACCTAAGAACCGTGGAAATCATGCGCAGCCGCTATTGGATGCTGTTGATGAAACGAGATTCGGCTTATCAATTAGCCTATCTGATACGCGCCGCAAAAATACCCTGCCAGCTCGCCGAGTTTGAATGGCGTCGCAGTGATTTGGTGTTTCTGGTGCTCAAGAAAACCGACTATCGCACCGCCCAAATCGTCGAAGCCTTGGTGCGACGTCACTTTCCACGCAGTGTGGTGGAGTGGGGGCGCTACCTGTGTACCCATCAAGTGCCCTTCCGAAATCGCTAGGCCCTTTTCTTCACGACCATCGTGATTACTGGGCTGTGCGACCGGCTTTCTTCTTACGGCGCGACACCAGATAACGATGCCAGCCCATGGTGAGAAACCCACCGCAAATGAAGATGAGGGCCGTCAGAACAAATAGCAGCGTGGTATCAGACATACGTCAAACTCCTAAACCTCAGAATAAATTCTTAGTCCTTACTATTATTTATAGTTGATGCTCAGATGAGTACAATGGCCGACCCAATATACAGATGAATTGGTTCTAACATCCTTTGGACTTTAGACTTGGGTTGCTCAAGAGCCTCGCTAATGAATAAGACACTATGAATAAGACCAACCTAGAAGCCGCAGTCATGCGCCGTTTTTTAGAACACCTCAACACCCGTAAAGACGTTCAGAACATTGAGTTGATGACTCTAGCTGGCTTCTGCCGCAACTGCCTAAGCAAATGGTACAAAGCAGCAGGCAGCGAAGAAGGCTTGACGATCACAGACGAAGAAGCACGCCAGTGGGTTTATGGCATGAGCTATGACCAGTGGAAAACCGAATATCAGCTCCCTAGCTCAGATCAGCAAATGGCGCTTTTCAACCAACAGCAAGCGCTTCAGGCTGACATGACATCGTTTCGCGAGAAGCTGGCCAGCAACACCGTGGCCTTCAGTGAGACCCTAGCCCTTGTTGAAAAGTGGTATGACGTGCAATCCACAGCCTTCACCAATGGCTTGGACGAGCAAGCAGTCGAGAACGCCGCTGGGCAAAATGAAGGCAGCTTAAAAGTGTTCGCCCTTGGTCGCTTGAACGGATTCACTCCTGAACAAGCGCTCGCGTCTTTCGGAGAGCATTATCGAGATGTGTTGGCCACGCCAGACGGCGAAGACCATCAGAACATTCGCCAGTTCATGCGTCACGGTTGGGCAGGCATTCAGTTCCATGGCGCTCCGATGACCCTAAAAGCGGCTCAGTAAATAGCCCACGCTTTTTTTGCGCTGGCCGACAAAAGCACATATTAGGGTTTTCCCAATCCTGCTTGAACAGGCATAATGCCTGTTCTCGTCGCGCCAGCTCAATGCTTAGCAAGGAATGAAAATGGATACGGCCATGAATGGGCAGACCGCTCTTAGCTTAAAAGCCAGCCTACACCCCTTTACTCTACTCGAGCTTCACAGCACCCAGCTGGACGTCATCGAGGCCGACCTACAGCAGCGACTCACCCAAGCACCCGAGCTACTCAAAAACGCCCCTGTGGTTATTCAAATGCCGAAGCAGCCACTGGACGTAAGCTGGGCCGAATCACTCATTCAAACCCTTCGCCAACTGGGTTTCATTCCCGTGGGTCTTCGAGTAGAAGCAAAAGACAACGCCTTGTCAGAACATCTAAACCTACCGATCTTTGCCGACAGCGCTCCCCGAAAAAAAAGCACAGCCACGTCAGAACATGAAGCCCCCATGCTCGTTAAGACCGTGCGCAGCGGCCAACAATTGGTTAACCCCAAAGGGGATATCGTTGTCCTCGGTAATGTGGGCCAAGGTGCTGAAGTCCTCGCCAGTGGCAATATTCATATCCATGGCCAGCTTTCCGGTCGAGCCCTTGCAGGCATCCAGGGCAATGAAAAAGCCGTCATCTCTTGCGGCACCATGAAAGCCGAACTGGTGGCCATTTGCGGACAGTATCTTGTCAGCGAAGACCTGCCTGAGGGTCACTGGCAAAAGGCCTGTTACATTTCTCTCATCGATGGCCGCTTGAACATCGAAGGCAATTAAGAAATACTGCCACTACATTACGAGAGCGAAGATTTGTAGCGGACACAAATCAATAATCGCCAGGCCTCTGGCCACCAGCCAATCACACACACAGAGTTACACGCATTATGGCTAAAATCATCGTCGTTACGTCAGGAAAAGGGGGAGTGGGGAAAACCACCACCAGTGCAGCCATCAGCACCGGATTAGCCCTCAATGGATACAAGACTGTTGTAGTCGATTTCGACGTGGGTTTACGTAACCTAGATTTGATCATGGGGTGCGAACGTCGTGTGGTGTACGATTTCGTCAACGTGATTAACGGCGAAGCCAACCTCAAGCAAACCCTGATTAAAGACAAGCGCAGCGATAACCTGTTTATTCTGCCTGCAAGCCAAACCCGAGATAAAGACGCATTGACCAAAGAAGGCGTCGGTCAAGTGCTTGAAGAGCTAAAGCAAGAATTCGACTTCATCATTTGTGACAGCCCTGCCGGCATCGAGCACGGCGCACAAATGGCGCTGTACTTTGCCGACGAAGCCATCATCGTAACCAACCCAGAAGTCAGCTCGGTACGAGACAGCGACCGTATCATTGGCATCTTACAGAGCAAGAGCCAAAAAGCAGAGAACGGTGAAGAGGTCAAAGAACACCTATTGTTGACCCGCTACAACCCTAAGCGCGTCGATGCCGGTGAAATGCTCAGCGTAAACGACGTCGAAGAAATCCTCGCCGTGGATCTACTGGGCGTGATTCCAGAATCCGAAGATGTGCTTAAGGCATCCAACCAAGGCACACCCGTGGTACTCAACCAAGAGAGCATCGCAGG
>Ga0255776_10000219_pt1 | contig 63506 bp, 64 predicted proteins | sample 071ome_19_FD_179974 | JGI IMG/M metagenome (GOLD analysis project Ga0255776, IMG submission 179974) | Coastal salt marsh microbial communities from the Groves Creek Marsh, Skidaway Island, Georgia - 071413AT metaG (version 2) | ecosystem: Environmental > Aquatic > Marine > Intertidal zone >...
CGATTGGCGATGGGGGCATAGATTTCAAGGGTCTCGCGAGCGATGCGACGCTTTTTTTCCGGCGGCATAGCGTTGAGCGTGCGCATATTGTGCAGACGGTCTGCCAGTTTCACCAAGATCACACGAATGTCTCGGGCCATGGCCATGGCCATTTTTTGGAAGTTACCCGCTTGCTTCTCTTCTTGGCTTTCGAACTTGATGTGAGTAAGTTTACTCACGCCATCCACCAGCTCAGACACGGTCTCGCCGAACTGTTCAGACAAAGCCTGCTTCGGTACTAGGGTATCTTCGATGACATCATGCAGCATGGCCGCCATCAGCGACTGAGAGTCCATGTGCATTTCAGAGAGAATATTGGCGACCGCCAATGGATGGATAATGTAGGGATCGCCACTGCGGCGATATTGGCCTTCGTGGGCTTGTTCTGCGTAATAGTAGGCCCGGCAAACCTGATTGATCTGCTCGGGCTCTAAATAGCTGCTAAGGCGTTCGGCCAATGCATCTATAGTTGGCAACCTTGACCTCCTGAGATACTACGAAAGAGTAAGGGTGCCCCCATCATCACTCCTGCTCAGCAGCCGCTTCAGCCGCCGCCATGGTTTCAGGCGTCACTTTACCTTCCGCGATTTCACGTAGTGCGATAACCGTAGGCTTGTCATTTTCCGCAGGCACAAGTGGCTCAGCACCTTGCAGTACGAGCTGACGAGCACGCTTGCTGGCCAACATGACGAGTTCGAAGCGGTTATCTACGTTTTCTAAACAATCTTCTACGGTTACACGAGCCATTTGAATTCTCTTTGTGTTGGAGGCGCTGATTGCAACGCCCCGAGTATTTTAGGAATAGATAGGTAAGTTTACAAAATGCATGACGTTCACGCCAATGATTTTGCCTATGGAAGCCATTTAACTCAGCAATTCTGCAATCATGGTCTGATGTTTTTGGGTTTGACGTTCCACCCCTAAGCGCCCAGAAACGAAAATGGCTTTTAACTCTTCTAGTGCCACCTCGAAATCGTCGTTCACCACGATAAAATCAAACTCGTTATAGTGGGACATTTCACTCACGGCTTCTGCCATGCGACCCGCAATGATCTCATCACTGTCCTGCCCACGACCCTGAAGACGATCCAACAAGGCTTGACGAGAAGGGGGCAGGATGAAAACCGACACGGCTTGAGGCATCAAACGACGAACTTGCTGCGCCCCTTGCCAATCAATCTCTAGGATCACGTCCTCGCCCGCGGCGAGCTGTCGTTCCACTGCGCTTTGGCTGGTGCCATAGTAGTTCCCGAAGACCTCGGCGTGCTCAAGGAAGTCCCCCTCTTCAATCAAGGACTTAAACTCATCGACCGCCACAAAATGATAGTGCTGACCATTCACCTCTCCGGGTCGACTCGCACGGGTGGTATGGCTGACACTCACCGATATGCCCGGCGTTTTATCTAGCAATGCCTTTAGCAGGCTGGTTTTACCTGTACCAGAGGCGGCACTAACGATATATAAGGTTCCACTCATAACCACTACTCGATGTTCTGAATTTGTTCACGCATTTGCTCAATAAGCACTTTAAGCTCCACCGCGATCTGGGTGGTGAGATGCGAAATGGATTTCGATGACAAGGTATTGGCCTCGCGATTTAACTCCTGCATCATGAAGTCTAGACGACGGCCAACAGGCCCGCTTTGACCGAGCGTCCTCCGCACTTCCGCAAGGTGCGCATGTAAGCGGTCCAGTTCTTCATCAACATCGGCCTTTTGAAAGAGAATCACCATCTCTTGTTCGATGCGCTCAGAATCCACCTGCTCTAGCACTTCGGCCACTTTATTGCGTAGATGCTCTCGCTGTGCGTTCAATATCTCAGGGAGAATCGCTTTGACCTTATCGGTTTCGTCTTGAATGCGCTCCAAGCGCTGTTCAATGAAGACCTTTAACGCCGCACCTTCGCGCGTTCTCATCTCAACCAGCTCAGTTAGCGCCTCATCGAAGGCCGTCAACGACTGCTTTGCCACCGCATCTTGATCCACTTCGCCCTGACGGATGACACCGGGCCACTTTAGAATTTCCAAGGCATCAAGCGCATTCCCGGGTCCAATAATACCGTGCACCTGATCCGCTGCCCTATTTAACTGGGCCACCAATTCCTCATTTACCGAAAGGTCTTGTTGCTGCTCGTTTAGGCTGTAGCGCAGCGAACACTCCACCTTGCCTCTGCTTAAGGTCTTGCGCAGCTTCTCTCTTAATGGGCCTTCGATGGCCTTTAGCTGCTCAGGAAGACGAAAGTGCAACTCTAGATAGCGCGAGTTCACCGATCGGATTTCCCAAGTAAATGTGGCCAACTCAGTTTGCACATCCTTGCGGGCGAACGCCGTCATGCTAAGGCTCATATAACAGTCTCAATTACGTATAGATGACAAAATTGTGGCCATTCTACCCTGCACAGAACCGACTGGCCATGCAGAGCATGAAACCGTCATTCGTTATGGAAAAGTAAAACCCTCTCACTACTCATAGCCCCATGGCCACGGGCTCGTTATAATGCCCCCTAATTTTTGAATACAGAGAAGTACCCATGAGACCCAGTGGCCGCCAGCTAAATCAACTTCGCGACGTGAAAATCACCCGCCAATATACAAAGCACGCTGAAGGCTCTGTATTGGTGGAGTTTGGCGATACCAAGGTTATTTGTACCGCGACGGTTGAAGCAAAAGTGCCGCCTTTTCTTCGAGGCCAGGGTAAAGGCTGGGTTACGGCTGAGTACGGTATGTTGCCGCGCAGCACAGGTTCACGCATGATTCGTGAAGCCGCAAAAGGTAAGCAAGGCGGTCGTACCGTCGAAATCGGCCGTTTGATTGGTCGCTCCTTGCGCGCCGCCGTTGACTTAGAAGCACTAGGCGAGAACAGTGTGACCATCGATTGCGATGTCATTCAGGCCGATGGCGGTACTCGCTGTGCATCGATCACCGGCGCATGTGTTGCACTGGCCGACGCCATCACCTACATGCAAAAAGAAGGTTTGGTAAAAACCAACCCTCTTAAATACATGATCGCGGCCGTATCCGTCGGTATCTACCAAGATCAAGCCGTACTAGACTTAGATTATGCTGAGGACAGCACAGCCGAAACCGACCTTAACGTGGTAATGGCAGACAATGGGGGCTTTGTAGAGATTCAGGGCACCGCGGAAGGCGAGCCGTTTCAGCCTGAAGAGTTAAGCGCCATGCTGGCCCTCGCCAAAGAAGGCACGAACACCATTTTCGAATTACAAAACAGCGCTTTAAACCCAGCGTAATTTATCACTCATAGCACAGTAAGGATGACAACATGGCATCAGCATCAACTCAAATAGGTGTATTACTGGTCAATTTCGTGGCCGGCTTCTTCTTGTTTGTGGTGGTGATGCGCTTCATGCTTCAAGCTGTGCGCGCCGATTTTTACAATCCAATTTCCCAGTTTGTAGTCAAGGCCACAAACCCATTGTTGGTGCCATTACGAAAGGTGATTCCTGGGTTTGGCGGCCTCGACATCGCCGCCTTAGTATTGGCCGTACTCACTCAGGTTGCAGCCATTACTCTGACAACAGTCATTGTAGGGTATCCGCTTTCTATGGCGCATATCGCAATTTGGGCGTTGCTTGGCACTGTCGGCTTGTTCATGAAGCTGTTTTTCTGGGGCATGCTGATTATGATCGTCGCCAGCTGGATCGCACCACAAAGCTATAACCCCGCTCTCATGTTGCTACGCCAAATCATTGAACCGGTTTTAGCTCCCCTGCGTAAACTCTTGCCAGACATGGGCGGCCTGGATCTGAGCCCGATCATCGCGTTCCTACTGATTAACGTGTTTCAGATCATACTGCTCACCATGGCACGCGAAACCGGCGCTCCAGGATACATCATCGGCTTGTAATTTCGGTGTATCCGTTACCCTAATTCTTATAATGCATAATGGCGGTAACCGTACCGCCCGTATTCGATTTTAATTGGACATATTCATGCCTAAAGACATCCCATCGGATAGTGTTGGCATCGTGACGCCGCAGCTGGCTCAATTTAATGAGCCACTCACTCTGCGCAGCGGTAAGGTGCTGAATAACTATGAATTGGTGTACGAAACCTACGGCACTTTGAATGCCGAGAAAAGTAACGCCGTACTTATCTGTCATGCCCTAAGTGGTCACCACCACGCAGCGGGTTTTCACAGCGAAGAAGATAAAAAGCCTGGCTGGTGGGACTCCTGCATTGGGCCTGGCAAAGTCATCGATACCAATGTGTTTTTTGTGGTTTGCCTAAACAACCTTGGTGGCTGCCACGGGTCCACTGGGCCCACCAGTATCAATCCAGATACAGGCGAAGCTTGGGGTGGAGAATTCCCCATGGTGCGTGTGCGCGATTGGGTAGAAAGTCAGGCTCGCTTGGCAGACTACCTTGGCATCGAAACCTTTGCTGCCGTCATCGGTGGTAGCTTGGGTGGCATGCAGGCCTTACGTTGGAGCATTCAGTATCCTGACCGCCTAAAATATTGTGCAGTCATCGCCTCTGCGCCGAAACTGTCCGCCCAAAATATTGCCTTCAATGAAGTCGCTCGTAGTGCCATCATGAAAGACCCTGAGTTCCACGATGGGTTTTATTTAAAGCATAACACCCTGCCTAAATCGGGGTTGATGCAAGCGCGCATGTTGGCTCACCTAACTTATCTCAGTGATGATGGTATGGGTGAAAAATTTGGCCGCGAACTGCAAACCGAAGAAATCCAGTACGATTTCAAACCCGAGTTTCAGGTCGAGAGTTACCTTCACTATCAGGGTGAAAAATTCTCCACCACATTCGATGCCAATACTTACCTGCTAATGACAAAGGCACTCGATTATTTTGACCCGGCTCAGTACTACGAAAACGATTTGGCCAAATGTCTGTCCCATGCCCAATGTAAATTTTTCGTGGTGAGCTTCACGTCTGATTGGCGTTTCAGCCCAGAGCGTAGTGAAGAGATTGTGGATGCATTAGTTGAAGCGGACAAAGACGTGACCTATGCCTGCATCGAATCTGAAAAAGGGCACGACGCGTTCTTAATTCCAATTCCTCGTTACATTCAGCTGTTTAGAGCCTACATGCAACGGGTCGCTAGGGAGTTAGCGCTATGAATATGAATACCACTGAATCGCCACTGCGCAGCGACCTAGAGATCATTCAGAGCTGGGTGCCTGAGGGCAGCCAGATATTAGACTTGGGTTGCGGTGAGGGAGAGCTATTGGCCTACCTTAAAAGCCATAAGCAATGCCAAGGTTACGGTTTAGAAATTCACCCTGATAGCCTATTAAGTTGCGTTGCCAAAGGCATCAACGTGATTGAGCACGACCTCGATAATGGACTACGCCATTTTAAAGATGGTTCCGTGGATACCGTGGTCATGACACAAGCCCTACAGGCCGTTAGACGACCCGACTTATTGTTAGACGAGATGCTTCGCGTGGGTAAAGAAGCCATTATCACCTTCCCTAACTTTGGTTATTGGCGTACGCGCTTCTATCTCATGAGCAAGGGTAAGATGCCGATGTCCAAAACCCTACCCTACAACTGGTATGACACACCAAACATACACATGTGTACGTTCCGTGACTTTGAAAAGTTATGCCAAGACAAAGGTCTCAGCATTTTAGATCGCACCGTGGTCGACAGTAATCATCAACAGCGTTTGGCCATAAAACTTTGGCCGAATCTATTGGGTGAGATCGCCATTTACCGAGTGACTCGTTAAATCATATGGCCTTGTTTGATCGAGGCCATTTCACTTCTGGAGGCAACATGAATTTTAAACACATTATTTTAGCTCTATGCGTTTTCTTTGTTAGCTCAGGCAGTTGGGCTGAGCAGAAAAAAGTGTTTGGAGATTACGAAATTCACTATATGGGTCTCACCACCAGCGAGTTGGATAAACAAGTTGCTAAAATATACGGCATTACCCGTAGCCGAAATCTCGGCTACCTGATGATCAGCGTATTAAAAACCGGCGTGAGTGATTTACCTGTGGCTTGGAATGCCGAGCTTGAGGGTGAAATGTCTAACCTTATCGGTCAGAAAAAATCCATTGAATTCACCCGCATTCAAGAAAGCAGTGCGCTTTATTTCTTTTCCACCTTCGACTTCTACGATGAGAACATGTATCGCTTTCATATTAAAGTCACTCCTGAAGGGCAGGATCGCACGTTTGATTTGAAATTTTCCCAGAAGTTTTATCGTGGCGAGTAAACGCACTATTGGTAAGAAAGAGGCATCATGAGTTTCGTTAAAGTGGTATTGGCCAGTGGCAACAAAGGCAAGCTGGCAGAACTTCAAAACACATTACAGTCCCTCAAAGTTGAGTTAATACCTCAAGGTGAATTCAATGTCAGTGATGCGGAAGAAACCGGTCTAAGTTTTATTGAAAACGCCATCCTTAAGGCCCGCCATGCCAGTGCCATCACGGGACTGCCTGCCTTAGCTGACGACAGCGGCCTAGAAGTGGATGCCTTGGCCGGTGCCCCTGGTATTTATAGTGCTCGCTTTAGCCAAATGGAGCCCGTCGAGAACGGTTCCGAAGACAAGGACCGCAACAACAATGTGAAGCTATTAAACGCTCTTCAAAACGTACCTGAGGCGGAACGCACAGCCCGCTTCCATTGCGTGTTAGCGTATGTTCGACATAAAGATGATCCCACTCCCATCATTTGCCATGGCGAATGGGAAGGTCGGATTCAAACCGAGTTAGACGGTGACGGTGGATTTGGCTACGACCCAGTCTTTTTCGTTGCATCAGAAAATAAAACCGCCGCCCAATTAACTAAAGAAGAAAAAAACGCCATAAGCCATCGCGGACAAGCCATTCGACAACTTCACGATAAATTGAAGACACGGCTAGCAGGCTAATTTTGTCAGTTCATTCTCTTGCTCTGCCGCCCCTTTCACTTTACGTACACATTCCTTGGTGTGTACGAAAGTGTCCCTATTGCGATTTCAACAGCCATAAAGCGGATCAGGCACTCCCTGAAGCGGCATACATCGCGGCCCTGTTGGACGACCTAGATCGTGATTTGCATTGGCTCACCGAAATGGGCGTTCCAGCTCGACCCATAGACAGTATTTTCTTTGGAGGGGGCACACCGTCGCTGCTAAGCGTTGAAGCTTACAGGCAATTTTTTCACGGCCTTAAACAACGATGTGAATTCAGTCCTGACATTGAAATTACCATGGAGGCCAACCCAGGCACTTTCGAAGCTGAAAAATTTAAGGGGTACCATGAACTCGGCATTAATCGTTTGTCCATTGGTATTCAAAGCTTTAACGATGAGCATTTAAAGAAGCTTGGACGTATTCACAGTGGCGACGAAGCGCTACGCGCCATCGAATTAGCAAAACGAGCTGGTTTCGATAATTTTAATTTAGATTTTATGCACGGCCTGCCAGATCAGAGCCAGCAACAAGCCCTCAATGATCTTCAGTTGGGAATAGACTGCCAGCCCACCCACATCAGCTGGTATCAACTGACAATTGAGCCTAATACGGAATTTTTTAAACGGCCACCTAAATTGCCCGAGGATGAAACCTTGTGGGCCATTCAAGAAGCGGGTCAGTCGTTGCTAGCAAAACATGGCTATCAGCAATACGAGATTTCTGCCTACGCCAAAGCGAATAAACAGGCAAAACACAATTTAAATTACTGGCAGTTTGGCGACTACTTGGGCATCGGAGCCGGTGCCCATGGCAAGCTCACGATACCCCATGATGATATTGAAAAGAGTCATCTTTATCGAACGGCTAAAACCCGCTTGCCGAAGGATTATCTAAACCTTGCAAAAAGCTTTACGGCTAAGACAGATGACATTCTGCCAGAAGACCGGGATTTAGAATTTCTCATGAACGCACTTCGTTTACATAACGGCGTGCCCAACACACTCTTTTCAGAACGTACGGGTCTGCCACTGAGTCAAATAGAACCCAAACTTGAGAAGCTTAAACAGGATGGCTGGTTAGAACGGGGAGGTCGCATTGCCCCGACGGAAAAAGGGCGTTTATTTCTGAATGAACTGTTAGAGCGCTTTCTTTAAGTACGCGCCAAAAAATGACATGGCCTCCCTTAGAATATTCTAAGCGAGGCCATTAAATATTTACTGGGCGCCAACTGCCTTCAACGCATCAGAATATGGTTGACCTGGGCCATGACCTGCAATCACTGCCAAGGCCGATTGCCCTTCAAGATTGGTCGCGTTCACGTTATGACCTTCCTCTTTAAAAAACGTCACGAACTCTGCAAACGTGTCAGCCGTCATATATTGATAGGCTTTAATAAGTGATAAATAATCTGCATCTGTACCGTCGTGGCTCTTGGTTTCTAGAAAAAAGCGCATGCCTTCTTCAGTCCACTCACCGCCAAATACTTTTTGCTTATCTTTTTTTAACATCGTTCGTACCTCTATCTCACATTCCGTTATTCTGTGCGGGCGTAAATCAAATCCCAAACACCATGACCTAGGTTTTCACCTCTCACCTCAAACTTGGTCAGCGGCCTAAAATCAGGGCGAGGATGATAGTGACCTTTACCGGCAACATTTTCGTAGCCTAGTTGCTCATCCATTACTTCGAGCATGTGCTCAGCATAGTTTTCCCAATCGGTGGCCATATGAAATGTGCCACCAATCTTCAATTTTTTACGAATGTTTTGTGCAAAATCCGCTTGTAGAATACGGCGCTTGTGGTGACGCTTTTTATGCCAAGGATCTGGAAAATACAATTGTGCCGTCTGCAAAGATCGATCCGGGATACACTCTGCGAGCACCTCAATGGCATCGTGCTCAAACACACGTAAATTCGTCACCCCGGCTTCAGCCCCTTCACGAAGGATTCGCGCCACACCGGGCGTGTGCACTTCAACGCCGATGTAGTTTAGATCAGGGTTAGCCTGACACATCTCCAATAGGCTTTTACCCATCCCAAAGCCAATTTCTAGGACCACAGGATTATCGTTACCAAAGATGGCTTGATAATCCAACATTCCCATATCTGTGGTGAGACCGTTATGCTCAAACTGCGACTGATACAATTCACGATGAGCCGGTGAGATTCGACCCGCGCGTAACACAAACGATTTAATGCGCTTCGCAAAAGCAACATCCTTCGGTACACCCTCGGCATCCCGCTCATTCGCTTCGTTGTTTTGATTGACGGCCGACCCCGTTACGTCTTGGTCATTCGACATGAAAGCCTCTTTCATTCACTGCATGCATAGTATTACTGATGAGGATTAAGCGAGCCGCTCACGGCCAACTTCACTAACCAACCCCATCCAAATAGGAAACCGACCCCTCCGAGGGGAGTGATCATACCAAGCTTAGTCCAACCGGTGGCGGCCATCAGATAGAGGCTGCCACTAAAGACCAAGGTTGAAAAAGCGAAACACCAGGCGACGTGCGTCAGCTGTCGTACTGAACCCTTGCTCAGTAAGGTTAAACCCAGTGCCAGTATCGCCAAGCCATGATACATCTGGTACTGCGCGCCGGTGTCTACCCAAGCTAACGCCTGCGGTGACAGTATCGCTTTTAAGCCATGGGCCGCAAACGCACCAATGGCCACGCTGGTGCCCGCGAGCAAGGCACCCAGCGCGAGAATAGGTTGTCTGTTCATAAGGTTGGCAAAGATACGGGGAATCCATCAGAAATCAAGCCCAGGCCAAATGCGGGCCACAAAAAAAGCAGCCGATGGGCTGCTTTTTTATTCACTCGCCGAACTTAGGCGGCGGCTTCCATCATGGCCTTGACCTTGTTCATGGCATTTTTCTCTAGCTGGCGAATGCGCTCAGCAGACACGCCATACTCGGCGGCAAGCTCATGCAGCGTCGCCTTCTCTTCGTTTAACCAACGGCGCACGAGGATATCTCGGCTGCGATCATCCAGTTCCAACATGGCACTTTGCAAGCGAGAGGACGCATCTTGTTCGTAATCGGCATGCTCAATGGCCGCTGCAGGATCATAACTATGATCTTCAAGGGTATTCACCGGAGCCTGATAGGCTAGGTCACTATCATCGTCACCCACCGGACTATCAAATGCGCTATCGATGGCGGTTAGACGGCCTTCCATCTCTTTAACTTCGCGCAGAGAGACACCAAGGTCATCGGCAATGGTTTGGGCTTCTGATTCGTTTAACCAACCCATTTTCTTCTTGGCACTACGAAGGTTAAAGAACAGCTTGCGCTGGGCTTTGGTGGTCGCCACTTTAACGATTCGCCAGTTTTTAAGAATAAACTCGTGAATTTCAGCCTTGATCCAGTGAACCGCAAAGCTCACAAGGCGAACGCCCACTTCAGGGTTGAAGCGCTTAACCGCTTTCATCAAGCCCACATTACCCTCTTGAATCAAATCAGACTGATTCAAGCCATAACCACTGTAACTCTTGGCAATGTGCACGACGAAGCGAAGATGGGACATAACCAACTGACGGGCCGCATCCAAATCATCTTCGTAATATAGACGGTCTGCCAAAGCTTTCTCTTCTTCAGCAGTCAACACAGCAATGCCGCCGATCGCGTTCAAGTAACCATCTAGGTCACGACCTGGCGTCAGGCTTGCGATGTTTTGGGCCATTAAGCTTGTGCTCATAATTCTGTGATCTCCTTTTGAGAATGTCTCAAAATAGCCAGTGCAGTGTAGCACCGTCATTTTAGAGCGCCAAGGGGTTGTAAAGTTCCCACGGTCCATTTGACGCAACTCAATGTTCCATCCACCTTAACAGAGGTGGAGGCTGTGGCTCAACTAACTAAAGTCTGAACCGTCTACCCTATCCCGATTCAGGGTTCAATATCGCTCAAATGCCGGGAAACCGCTAACCAAGCCCCAAGCCATCCGAGTATCACACCGTCCAAAATTAGTAGCAAACTGTCCTTAGCACCTAGTCCAAGTAAGACAAAATCACTGCCATACAGACTAATTAGGCGTTCTACCGGGCCAGATAGCCAATATAAGCCTGCCGTGAGCAGCAGCCAGGCAATCAAACCACCGCCCAAGCCAAACCAAATACCTGTGTACAAAAAGGGGCGACGCACAAAGGCATCGGTGCCACCCACCAGCTTCACCACACGGATCTCGTCTTTACGGCTTTCTATGGATAATCGGATGGTGTTACCGATGATGAGCAGCACAGCCAAGCCGAGAAGCGCGGCCAGCGCCCAAACCAATCTCTGCCCCAAATCCATGAATTGATACAAGCGCTTAACCCAGAGTAGATCCAGCTGAACCGACTCCACACTCGACTGCTCCAACAACTTTGCCTCCAGCTGTTCGAGCGCCCCTGTGTCCTCATTACCCAACCTTGGCAGCACGCTAATGACACCTGGAAGCGGGTTAGCGTCGAGCCCCGCGATGACATCCGTTAGGCCTGTCGTGGCCGAAAACTCTTTTAGTGCCTGCTCTGGGCTAATGTACTGCGACGACGTAACATCTGGCCATTGAGCAATGGTTTTGGTCAGTGCCTGCGCTTCTGTTTCTGACGTGCCTGTCGTTAAGTAGACGCTCATCTGACTGGTTTGATCCCAGGTGCGGCTCAATTGCTTAACGTTTTCCAAAGAGACATACAGAGTCATAGGTAAGGCGAGCGCGATGGCCAACACCAACCACGTCATAAGACTAGAGCCCATTTGGCTCAATAGCCGACTTAAACTGTCGACCGCCATCAACTTGTGATGGGACAGATAAGATTGCCACTGACTCTGGGCCGTGATCTTGCTTTGCTGGGCACCGCTGCGGTTCGGCTTAGACATGTGTTGTCTCCACCTGAGAAGGGCGTTCCCCCAAGAGTCGCCCATCTCCCAAAGCCAAAACCCGATGCTTTAAACGGCTGATCAACTGAACATCGTGAGTCGCCACCAACACAGAAACACCCACATCATTAAACTGTTCAAACAGTCTCATGATTTCTAGGCTGAGTTTAGGATCGAGGTTACCGGTAGGCTCGTCCGCTAAAATGAGACTCGGTTTATTCACCACTGCGCGCGCAATTCCCACACGCTGCTGCTCACCCCCACTCAGTTCAATGGGGTTGAGTTTCTCTTTGCTTAATAGACCCACTTTATCTAGCGCTGCTCGAACGCGACGTTCAAGGTCACGGCTACTATAGCCACTGATGCGCAAAGGCAGAGCGACGTTTTCGAAGACGCTGCGGTCAAAGAGCAATTGGTGATTTTGAAAAACGACGCCAATACGACGTCGGTGAAATGGGATTTGTCGGGGCGCTAGGCGGGATAGGTTAACGCCGTCCACCAGCACCTGACCACGGGTGGCCTTTTCCATGAGCATGATCAACTTCAGCAAAGTGGATTTTCCCGCTCCACTATGGCCGGTCAGGAAGGCTAACTCCCCTCGGGCCACTTCGAAGCTTAGCTCCGACAGAGCCTGATGCCCACCTGGGTAACTTTTACTAACATGATCAAACTTTACGTGGGCCACAATCCTTTACCACTACCTGATTATTCCTGAGCAAATAACGCCTTGATGAACTCATCGCGGTCGAATGGACGCAGATCATCGATTTGTTCACCGACGCCAATGAAGCGCACTGGCAACTGAAGTTCTTTCGCCAAGGCAAATATAACCCCACCTTTAGCCGTACCGTCTAACTTACTCAGACTCAAGCTAGTGACGCCCACCGCCTCTTGAAAGGTTTTCGCCTGACTAAGCGCATTTTGGCCTGTGCCCGCATCCAGCACTAACATCACTTCATGGGGAGCGGTGTCATCCAATTTCTTCATGACTCGAACGACTTTCTCAAGCTCTTGCATCAAGTGGCCTTTATTTTGAAGACGCCCTGCCGTATCTGCGATCACGATATCCACACCTTTGGCTTGAGCAGACTGCACCGCATCATAAATCACCGAGGCGCTGTCAGCCCCTGTGTGTTGAGCCACGACAGGCACGTTATTTCGTTCACCCCAAGTTTGAAGCTGTTCCACCGCAGCAGCGCGGAAGGTATCCCCCGCCGCCAGCATCACGCTCTTGCCTTCGGCCTGAAAGCGCTTCGCCATCTTACCAATTGTGGTGGTCTTACCCACACCGTTAACGCCGACCATGAGAATCACATAGGGCTTTTGTGAACCGTCAATAACAAGAGGCTGGTGGCATGGGGCTAATAGATCAGACAGACGCTTCTTCAAGGCCTCGAAAAGGGCTTCGCTGTCTTTCAACTCTTTGCGAGAAGAACGCTCGGTCAGGTCATTAATAATATCTTGCGTGGCGGCCACACCTACATCCGCCATGAGCAGTTCGGTCTCGATTTCTTCAAGTAGATCATCATCGATCTCTTTCTTACCGAGCAACAGCGTGCCCAAACCGGACGCAAAACTGTCTCTTGTTCTGGATAACCCTTGCTTAACACGGGCAAAGAAGCCGGTTTTTGGCTTGTCTTGCGGTTGCGCCAAGGCCTCTGGAGTGGGTTCCGCTGGAGCCGATACAGCTTCTGTAGACGACTCATCGTTGATGTCGACTTTTTCGGCAGACTCAAGGGCTTGAGCGCTATTCTCTGGCTTTTCACCAGATTTCTTTTTGGATTTTCCCCAACCGAACATGGGTCTTGTTCCACCTAATACTGTAAAACGGCTATCCTACCATTAGTCACCTATAATTACCCCTAGCACGTGACAAGGATTTGTCCTGCATCATAAAAACAATGCCCGCTAGCAAGGATCGTCATGGCAGAAAGCTACCAACCCAAATTTAGCCGCGCCAGCTTAAACGTGTTGATGATCGTGAGCACAGTTCTCATCGTCATATTCGGACAAACAGCACGAAAAGCAGAAAAAACAGACTTCCCAACCGCGCCTAAATTTCCCGTGAGCGCTTGGCAGACCGACAGCGGCGCTAAAATTTGGTATTCGCCATACTTAACCGATGGCTTAGAAATTCAACTGTGGTACGACGCAGGGTATCGCTACGATACTGAACATCAAGGTTTAGCATTTATGCTAGCCAGCCTCATCAGGCAAGAGGCCAAGGCCCGCGAATTACCCATTAGCGTCTCCTTAGACCCCGATTTTTTAAAAGTAGGCATTATATTAAGCACCGACCCCGTTGCGATGAAACGGCAAATTGATCAACTGCAATCGCTATTACGTCGCCCAACCCTAGACCACAAAATACTGGCTCAATTACGCACAGCCAATACTCGACTATCTCAGGCGCTCATTCAGCAGCTGTATGGGCAACACCCCTACGCAGGACCTGACAACGGTGTCGAAACTCAGAGAGACAGCGTCACACGGGCCGATGTGCAAAAATTTCACCAGCAGTTCATGCACCCTCAGCGCTTGCACGGCGCCATCGTCGGTGACATCAACCAACACACTGCGCAAATCATTATGGAGTCACTACTCCCTCCTAGCCGCCACCCTCATGAAGCCGTGGGCCAGCTATCATCTATGCCTTGGCACAGCAGTGGCCATTCGCATCAAACAGCGTACGCACTTCCAGGCTTTGGACAAGACAACCAAGACCACAAAACACCCAGCGCCCAGCATGCCGTCGATCTCGCCATGACAGAGGCCATACTCAAGCAAGTCGGTGACGTGCAAATACAGCTCATTCCCGGCATGGTAAACTCAACCCTTTTAATCAACGCCGATGCCGCCACACTGCAAACGATGAAGTCTGCCGTGGATTCAGATATGATTGCGCTCGCTCAACGACACCTCATCTCTCAGTGGCTTACACAGGTGAACCAAAGCAGTGGGCTGTGCTTATGGCTCGCCATGAGCAACGCATACGGCTATGGCGAACATGAATTGCAGTTGTGGTTCGATCAAGCAGCAAAGTGGGATGAGGATCAATGGCAGACAGTGGCCGACACTTGGCTTGCCACCCCGACACAACTCTAGCCCGAATTCTATGTTGGTTTGTTTTCAAAAGTAGTACTGAATATGGCAAAAAAATCTGGCAACCGACTGCGCATTATCGGCGGTGAATGGCGATCTCGTATGCTGCCAATTGCGGATGTAGAAGGCCTACGCCCAACCACTGATCGAGTCAGAGAAACCCTATTCAATTGGCTTCAACCCTATGTGCCCGCCGCACGTGTGCTGGATATGTTTGCTGGTGCAGGTGCGCTTGGTTTCGAGTCGCTATCGCGAGGAGCCTCAGAAGCCGTCATGTTAGAAAAGCATGCAAAAGCCGCCAAACAGTTAAAACTGAATGCGCAAACCTTGGGCACGACCGAGGCCAATATCGTCGCCACGGATGCACTGACATGGATTGAGCACGAAAGCGAACCTTTCGACATTGTTTATCTTGATCCACCGTTCAATAAAGGACTGCTTCCTAAAGCCATTGAGCGCTTAGACGAGCGTGGCTTGATTAAAAGCAACGGCTGGATTTATATAGAAAGCGAAGCCAGCCTGGCTGATCTTCCTATCCCGAAACATTGGCGACTGCACCGAGAGAAAAAAGCCGGCATGGTCATGCTGCGTCTATTTCAGGCCGAAACCTAAGCCGATCATTCGTCTAAGTATTCATCAGCACATTCGTCGACTGATTCACCGAGAACGCTTCGATTGCCGTTACCATTTTGTTTCGCGGCCATGGTCATGTCCCCTACAACATTGCGTTCTCATGGTTGCGCCTACAAAAGCCCAGAGTTCTGTGATTAGATAGCGAAAACATTTTAGGTATCACTTATGTCTTCGCTATTTTTTAGAGGCGCCCTAGCCATTGCAGCTGGCGCCTTTCTTGTTGCTTGCAGCCAAGAACCCGCTGCGACAAAAAAACACCCTGCCGCTGTTGCGTCTGCTCACCCACTGGCCACCCAAGCCGGCATCACCATTTTAAACCAAGGCGGTAATGCGTTTGATGCAGCCGTGGCAACAGCAGCCGTATTGGCCGTTGTAGAACCTTACAGCGCCGGCATGGGCGGTGGCGGTTTCTGGTTACTGCACGATGCAAAACAAAATAAAGATATCTTTGTTGATGCCCGCGAAAAAGCGCCCCTTAAAGCCCATCGAGACATGTACCTAGATGCCAACGGCGACATCATTCCAAAACTGTCCATCGACGGCCCCATGGCCGCTGGCATACCCGGTCAAGCGGCGGCGTTCGCCCACCTTGCAGAACACTACGGCAACCTTCCTCTATCGCAGTCACTCTCCGACGCCATTCGCATTGCCAATGAAGGCTTTACCATTGACCAGCACTATCAAAAGCTTGCAGGTTATCGTCTAGGCGCCATGAACAAAGACGCCACTACGCGAGATATCTTCTTGCAAAATGGCGACATTCCGAAAGAGGGATTTATCGTTAAACAGCCTCAACTAGCAAACACATTGACTCTGCTAGCTGCAAAAGGATTCGATGGGTTTTATCAGGGCGAAGTGGCGAAACAGCTCGTAAGCGATGTGAATGCAGCCGGAGGCATATGGCAACTTGAAGATTTATCACAATACAAAGTGATCGAGCGTGAGCCAATCAAAACCCAATACACATTCCAGGGTAAAACATTTGATATTACCAGTGCCGCCCCACCGAGTTCTGGCGGCATAGCTATTGCGCAGATGTTTCAAATGTTAGAACACCTGAAGCAGAGTCAGAACATAGACTGGAGTAAACTCGACAACGAAGACCAAACGCACTTATTAAGCGAGGTTATGCGTCGCGCCTATTTTGATCGTGCTCATTATCTTGGCGATCCAGACTTTGTTGACGTTCCACAAGCTAAACTGTTGAATCCCGATTACAACGCAAAGCTAGCCGGTAACATTATGATGGACACCGCCACCGTGAGTGCAGATATGGGCAGCCAGACTCAAATCTACGAGGGCTTTCATACCACGCATTTAAGCGTGCTTGATAGCGACGGCAATCGAGTCAGTGCCACTTTAAGCATTAACCTTCCTTTTGGCAGTGCCTTCACCTCTAAGCAGTCTGGCGTCTTACTCAACAACGAAATGGATGACTTTTCTTCCAAGCCTGGCGTTCCAAATGCTTACGGTTTAGTCGGTAACGAAGCCAATGCCATCGCACCCGGAAAACGCCCTCTGTCGTCAATGACGCCTAGCTTTGTCAGCTCAGATGATGGGGTGGCCATTTTGGGAACACCCGGAGGTAGTCGAATCATTACCATGGTGTTTCTGGGTATGCTAGAACACCTTCAAGGTCGGCCAGTAGAAGACTGGGTTGCCCGCCCTCGTTTCCATCACCAATACTTGCCCGATGTGATTCAACATGAACCCAATACTTTTACTGAACAGGAAAAAGCAGCGTTAAAGAAAAAAGGACACCAGCTAAAAGACGTTGGCCGCACCTATGGGAATATGCATGCCGTTCTACTTGAAGGGAGTAAGGTAACCGCCGCTTCTGACTCAAGAGGGGTCGGACAAGCCTTGGTGTCCACAGAGAAATAGTTATTCAAATGGAGTTAGGGTTTTTAATTAAAAAGATCATCGGTACATTGTTAATGCCGCTTTCCTTTTGCCTCGCTCTTATTGTTTTAGGTGTGGTTTTGTCTTGGTTACGGCCTAGGCAAAACCAGGGTCGCATATGCGTCTTAAGTGGTGCCTGCTTACTGTTTCTTCTCAGTTGGAACCCAGTCAGTGATAGATTGCTTTATACTCTGGAGCATGACTACCCACCATTAGCCTCGCCGCCAAACGTCCCATTCATTGTGGTACTTGGCAGTAAAGTAAGCAGCGACCCCAGCGTACCTGTCAGTAGCCAGTTGTCCAGCGATGGGCGTGCACGCATCATGGAGGGTATTCGTTTGGCCCATGAAATACCCAATGCAAAACTCGTGGTAAGCGGCTATGCAGGGCCAAATCCATTAAGCTGTGCTGAACTCTACGCACAGGTCGCCGCACAGATGGGGGTTGAAGAAAGGCGTATCGTAAAGCTTGATCAGCCGAAAGATACAGAAGTAGAATCCATCGCGGTTCGGGCGCTGGTAAAGGAAGCCCCCATTCTATTAGTGACCAGTGCTAGCCATATGCGGCGCGCGATGAACTTTTTTACCGAATATGCAGTTAACGCTACCGCTGCGCCCACGTTTTTTACTGCAAAGCCGGCTAGCAATGACTGGTCATTTGGCAGTGATGGGTTGTACAAATCCGAACGCGCCATTTACGAATACGCAGGTTTAGCTTGGCAATGGATTAAATAGCGCGTTAAATCTCAAGATTAATCCTTTCTTGATAGATATTTTTGCGAAATTCGCTGGGGCTCACGCCGCGACTTTTCGTGAACGCATGGCTCAATGAACTTACACTAGAAAAGCCCACTTCTTCTGCAATATTTTGAATGGATTTATTCGAGACCTTTAATAGCATCTCGGCCTTTTCAATGCGCACATCCCCAATCAATTGACGCCAGGTGTACTCTTCTTTTTCAAGACGCCGCGTCAGCGTGCGCTCAGACATATGGAACTGTTCAGCCACATCCTTCTTTTGCACCACCATGGTATCGTGCGCGAGTAAGAACGCCTTCACACGATCTGTTAAGTTTGGCGTGATCTGGCATTGCGCTAGCAGCTGTTGATAAGAGTCTTCGATGGCATTTGAATTAACGACATTACTGAAAGGTGGTGCCACCAATAGCTGCTTCGCATCAAAAGAAATATAAGTATGAATTTGGTTGTGTTTCACGCTGCAACCAAATAAATGTGCAATGCGATCCATGCCTTTTACAAATGGATAATGGAATCCTACTTCGATAATGGCACTGTCTTGATTGGGTAACATATGCCACTCAACCACTTTGCTAATACCAACATCTCGCGCTAGTAGAAACTGTTCAATGCCTTCCTCAAGTTTCATCGTCACTCGCCAGTTCACGATCACTCGATCACCTGTCATGTGTAATTTAATACTGGTGAAATTGAATGCCTGAGCGAGATATCGCTGGGCAATTTGTGTGGCATGGGACATATCTTTACTGCACATCAGTGCGAGTCCAAACAATCCTAAGTCAGTGATTTGATAACTGAGCCCGACTTCAAATCCTGTTTGAAATGGATTGCCTGTGTACTTAATCAAATTGGCGATGAGCACTAACTCATCCATGGGGTTGATATCGAAAGGGGCATCGAGAAATTGCAATGGCACTTGAGTGCCTTGGACTATTTTAGCCAAAGGAACACCCAATGACACAGCATGTCTTAAGATACGTTCTGCGTTTCCCTTACCGACACCAGGGGCTCGACAATATTGTTCGCATTGATTCTGCATAGTCGCCTCCTGCTTATTTTTATTATGGCGGCGTTTTATACCTAACAGCGGCAGAAATTTCGATTAGATGACCAACATTTAACGGAAATTGACCTACCAAAACAAGACTTTGTCCTGTGCAAGCACGCACAAGCGTACCACGAGTTCTACACTGAAAAAGTTTTTCTTTGGCTTTTAGTCCAAAGAAAACATAAAGAATCTAAATATAAAAATTAAACCTTTAAAAAAAGAATAAGAACAAAGGACACTTCCTATGCCGAAAAAACTCCTAGCCCTTGGGCTCAGTTTGTCCATACTGCTCCCCGTGCACAGCGCCCATGCAGATGGCCTATTACCCATTATCAGCTTTGCCGCTGGACTATTAAACGAAGGCGTTTTCCCGCAAAGTGACGCCTACACGACTAACGATAACATCATTATCACGGCTGAAGACGGAACTCAGTTAGCCGCCAATGTTTTTATCCCAACCAACCTGTCAGAACTCGCACCTGCCATCGTTTTTATCAATAGTTGGGGGTTAAACGAATATGAGTACCTTACGCAGGCTGCTCAGTTAGCTGAAAAAGGCTATGTGGTTTTAAGTTACAGCACCCGCGGTTGGGGACAGTCAGAGGGCGTGATTAATACTGCAGGGCCGCTCGATGTTTCCGACTATAAAAAAGTCATCGATTATTTGATCGAACATTTCCCAGTGGACCCTAATGCCATTGGTACTGCTGGAATATCTTACGGCTCTGGGATTAGTTTATTAGGTGCTGCGGCAGATCCGCGCGTAAAAGCCGTATCCGCAATGAGCAGTTGGGGTGACCTAGTGGACGCTCTCTACGGTAACGACACTCCTCGATTAGTATGGGGAGAATTACTGACCATCACTGGTGATTTATTGGGAAATCTTGACCCAGAAGTGAATCAACATTGGGATGATATTAAATCACAAAATCTATCGGCTATTCCTGCAATTAAGGAATGGGCTGCAGATCGTTCGCCCATTAACTTTGTCGATCAACTAAACGCCAACGGCACGGCGGTGTATCTAGGAAAAGCTTACGGCGATAACCTGTTTCAACCAAATACGCTACTCGACATGTTTGCCCAGCTTACTGGACCAAAGCATATTGACCTAGTGCCCGGCACCCATGCCACCGCGGAACTGCTACCTGGCCTTGCCGGAATTGGTGACAACCTGATTTGGGAAAACACCTTTAAATGGTTCGATCTCCACCTTAAAGGCGAAAGTAATGATCTCGCCACAGCAAAACCACTGAATATGAAAGTGAAATTTGCAGGTCGCTACGAAAGTTTTGATGACTACCCAGTACCCAACGCCAACAAAAAAACGTTCTATTTACATCCGCGATCGGCACTCGACACAGGCGATCTAGAGACTTACGGCTACAATGGTTGGTTCAGCACAGACGACACTATCAATGCGTGGGCAGGCACTTTATTCAGCACTCAAATCCCACTCTTGTCTCAGCTACTGGAGCAGTTTGAAATTCCAATTTTGGCCGACATTAGCGCGGCATCAGACACTCGTAGTGTTTACTATCAAAGCGACCGTTTAGACCAAGCCTTACAAATTCGGGGAACACCTAACGTGACGCTACAGGTTCAGCCTCATTACAGCCAACTTCAATTAGTAGCTTATCTATACGACATGGATTGGACGGGTACGGGTCGCCTGATTACTCATGGCGTGATCACATTGCCTCAAGCACCATGGGGCGATAAAATCGAGCTAAACCTAGACATGGTGACAACGGCCTACGACGTACCAAAAGGAAACCGAGTGGTACTGGCGATTGATACCAAAGACCCTGAATACAAGTCACCGACAGGTGTAAACTATTATGTGGATTTCGAGTTTAATCGAAATCGCCAGTCTGTTCTAAGTATTCCTGCACTGTAAAAAATAAAGGGGGCGATGCCCCCTTTTTCAATCATCAGAACTGCCAGACAGCGGGAAAATCATTTTAAAGCGTGTGCCTTGATTGACCTCACTCGTAACCTCTAGTTCGCCCTTTAACTTCTTTGTGAGCAGAGTATGTACGATCGACATGCCTAAGCCAGTTCCACCTTCGCTTCGTTTCGTGGTAAAAAAAGGGTCAAACATTTTTTTTAACGTAGCATCGTCCATACCTAATCCATTATCCTGATAAACCACTTCCAGTTGGTTATTAGACAATTCATCAATATCAATTTGTATTTTTGCGTCGCCGGAAAATCCGGTTCCAAAACCATGAATGCAACTATTATTCACAAGGTTCGTAAGCACTTGTGCAACCGCACCGGGGTAAGTTGTCACTTCACGATCGTCACCGGTAATATCAATACTCACACTGGCTTTTTTCGTGATTGGCACTAATGTCGATAGCACACGCTGTACATAGTCATGCAGTTGAATCGTGTCTTTTTCAAAATGGTTTTGATCAGCACTGGTGCGTTTAAAATTGGTGATGAGTGTTGCTGCTTTATTTAAATTCGCCTCAACTAATTCCAGAGATTCATAGGCATTATCGATAAACTGTCGCAAAGCGGTTTTGGTCATAGCACTCGCTTGAAAATCTTGATCTAATTTTTTTAGATCAACCGCCAAATGCGATGACGCCGTCAGGGCCACGCCGAGCGGTGTATTCACTTCATGAGCCACACCCGAAACCATGCTACCCAACGCCGCCATTTTTTCGCTCTCAACTAACTTACCTTGTAACGCTTTTAATTCGTCGATGGTTTGGTGTAAATGCCGTGTGCGAGCCTCGACCATTGCCTCAAGGTTGCGATTTGTTTTTTCTAATTGCTCCTCATAATCGAGTTTTTCCCGTGCGCTGATTGCGCGCCCAAATAAATCGGACAGCACCCCGGCAAAAACCACTTCGTCATCATTCCACGTTCTGGCCGGCCCCCGATGTTCGGAGCAAATAATGCCTACAGTCGACCCTGAGTGTCGAATCGGCGTATCCAACATGGAAGAAATACCCAAGACGTCCAAATAGCCAGCCGCAAATTCTCGTGTCTCTTGCGCCGCCAATGCGTCATTCGCCACGATGACACGATCCTCATCCAAAGCCGAAAAATAGTTAGGGAAATCTTGGCGATGTAGAACAAGCTCTTCACTGGCCACCTCCATGGTGGCATCGGTTAACAGATAACAGCGAATACCGGACAAGTTTTCGTCAAATAACCAAATCCCAGCGCGATTGACCTGCAATCCTTCTAAAACCGAATCTAATATTAATTCCGACGCCGCCTTTAGATCGCCTTGATCTATAACCGGTGACTTCGATACCTGATTCAGTAATGTTTCTAAACGCTTTTGCATGTGCGCGTCCACCCAACTTCGTTTGTATGAGTGTAGACCATGTGGATGTATTGGAACGCTTTCGAAGGACTCAGCTAACCGTTATTCCAAAGGGTTATCACACACTTAAAAGATTGCTAACAGGTTCGCAGCTAGAGAGATAGACCATGGCGAAATAGCCAAGACCGCATAAGATAAGTCTATTCACATTGGCGCAATCAATAAGGGGCGCATAATGAAATCAACACTTACGCTTGCAATGCTATTGGGCTTAATAATGTCGACAGGCTGTCATCATATGGCGAAGGAAGAATCCAGTGTCAGCACTGCAGCGGTATTTGATGAGGCGGTTATTCAGCCAGTCGCTTATACACCGAGCCTCGATGGCTCAATGGCCACGTTAGATATGGCCGAGTTTGGCCGCCGTCGCTAGCTCTTTCAATTCTCGGACATGAGACACGATGAGGTGGGGGTCAAACACCCCCTTCCATGTGGCATCCTTTCGATTCACCCAGCAAACTTTCATACCCATATCATAAGCGCCCTGCACATCGTGCACTGGATGATCTCCGACATGCAGCACCTGCTCCGGCTTTATGCAGGTTCGCGTCAGCGTATCTTCAAACATGTCAGGGTGAGGTTTGGGTCGTTCGAACTCTTCAGCCGTGAGTGCAAACTCAAAGTACTTGCCAATCGGAGTTGCATAAACATCCGCATTTCCATTGGTAACGGCCACTAGGGTAAAGTGAGGCGCTAGTTCCGCTAGGGTTTCTTCCACGCCCTCGAAAAGAGTCACGTCTAATCGAGTCTGATAAAACGCCTGGAAGCACGCCTCCGCCATATGCTCGGAGTAGTTAAACTGTCCCAATAAATCTTTTAAGAACCACATGCGCAGCGTGCTCATGCGATGAGCAACGGCTCTATGGCGCTGGGCAAAATCAGTTTTAGCTTCACGTAATTCTTGAGGAGATAACGACAGTACACGGGGAGCATACTGGGCAAACCAATCTAACATGGCTTGCTCAGCACGAAGCAATACCTCTGTTCCATCCCAGAGAGTATCGTCGAGGTCAAAACTGATGACTTTAAGGCCTTCCAGTTGATTTAATGCCATTAGAGCAAGATATCGAGTCTACGACTGACAATTTCAGAAACATAATCTAAAAATAGCGTATCCATGTTGCTTTTAAAGTAATCGTCTTTCTTATGGCCAAAGGCCATGATCCCTAAATCATTTTTCAGCAAGCAGGCTGCCATCGAACCAACGTTGGAATTCTCATGGAAAAATAATTCCATTTCCTCATCGCTCAGTTGACCCACTATGGCCTGTCTTCGGCCGAAGTGACGAACCATCTGATCCTGCATTTCCACCTCGATCACGCTTTGCATGTTCATGGCGGGCACAAACAATGTAATGCATGCGTAATCCACGCCGTAGACCAAGTTCATACTCTCCTGCAGGCACTGCTCGACTTCTTCAATCGACTGGGCATCTAACAAGTCTAATGTTAGTCGACGTGTTTGCTCGAACAAACGATCATTTCTACGGGCATTTTCGACCAACTGAGTTAAGCGCTCGTGTAACTCATTATTACGATCACGCAATATACGAGATTGGTGTTCAACTAGAGAAATGGCACCACCCGTGTCGTGGGGAATATCCAGCTGGGCAACCACTTCAGGAAACTTGCGAAAGAAGTCAGGATGCTGTTTTAAAAACGCAGCCACTTCGCGATCATTTAGCTGATTTTCATCCTGTTCCATTTTATGGCCTTCGTTTTTATTCGTTATTCTGCCGGGCAGTGCCCGACCTATTTGCTTCACGCTCAATGGGAGACGCTTAATCGCTCACGGGGTGAGCTCCCACAATTCGTTCAAATTTAAACTTGTATTCTACCTTCAAAGACGCGTTCGGCTGGCCCCTTCATGATGACATCGCCCAGACCATCCCATTGTATGGTCAAGGTGCCCCCAGGCAAATGCACCTGAACTTCATCATCGACTAAGCCCCACTGATGAGCAACCACCATGGCTGCACACGCCCCTGTGCCACAGGCTAACGTCCAACCCGCTCCGCGCTCATATACGCGTAAGTCTAACTCGCCTCGGTTTTTCACTGACATAAAGCCAGCATTCACTCGCTTAGGAAATGTTTCATGGCTTTCTACATGAGGGCCAAGCTGGTTCACTAGCGCATCGTGGACATCATCCACCAGCATCACAGCGTGGGGGTTACCCATGGACACTGCACCGACAGTAAATTCATGACTGCCTTCGTTCAATGGCGCTGATAATTCGTAACGCTCTTGTTGTTGCTCCATAGAAAATGGCAACGCAGACGGATTGAAATTTGGCCTGCCCATATTGACTACCACCTCGCCGTCTTCCTCAATTTTCAACTCGATAATGCCTGAGCTGGTTTCCACCTTAATTGGATTCTTAGCGGTGAGTCTTGCGTCATGCACAAAACGAGCAAAGCAGCGAGCACCGTTACCACATTGTTCAACTTCACTACCGTCGGCATTGAAAATGCGATAACGGAAATCCACCTCTGGGTTTGATGGTGTTTCAACAATCAATAACTGATCAAAACCAATACCGAATTGGCGATCACTTAATTGGCGTACCAGCTCTGGTCGAAAGGCAAAATGTTGTGTGACAAGGTCAACCACCATAAAGTCGTTACCTAGACCATGCATTTTGCTAAAGCGTAATAACATATTTCTTTCCTACTAAACCCAAATCAGGACGCAGCATTCGCTATTATTTCGACGATTACTCGATGATGGATTCTAACGATAACTGATCTGCAACGGTTTCGCGACGGCGAATCAAATGCGCTTTCGCCCCGTCGACCATCACTTCAGCAGGACGATTACGAGTATTGTAATTTGAGGCCATGACAAACCCATAAGCACCGGAACTTTTCACCGCTAATAAGTCACCGGAAACAATCGCCAGCTCACGATCTTTGCCTAAGAAGTCGCCCGTCTCGCAGACGGGGCCAACAACATCATACAAACGCTTTTCCGTGTTATTTCTTGGCTGAACCTCGACAATGTCTTGCCATGCGGAATACAAAGAAGGGCGAATTAAGTCGTTCATCCCACCATCGATAATGGCAAAATGTTTATCTCCATTGCTCTTCAAGAATTCCACCTGAGTGACAAAGATTCCCGCATTAGCAGAAATAGAACGGCCCGGCTCTAACACTATGTTTAGATTGCGGTCTTTTAGCTTTGGTAAAATAGCATCGGCAAATTCTTTCTGTGTCGGTGGCACCTCATCACTATAAGTAACACCTAAGCCGCCGCCCAAGTCGATGTGTTCTAATTCAACACCAAAGGTTTTTAACTCATCAATCAACGCCAGTACCCGGTCCAGTGCATCCAAGAAGGGATCTATCTGAGTGAGTTGAGAGCCGATGTGACAATCCACACCCACCACATTCAGCCCTTCCATTGTGGCCGCTTTTTTATACACCGAAGGCGCAACTTTAATATCGATACCGAATTTATTTTCCTTCAACCCGGTGGATATGTAAGGGTGAGTTTGGGCATCCACATCTGGGTTCACACGTAAAGACACTGGCGCCTTCACGCCCATTTCAAGTGCCACTTCGTTTAAGCGATGGAGTTCCGCCTCACTTTCGACGTTAAAACAGTGAACACCTACAGCCAGTGCGCGACGCATTTCGTCTGCGGTTTTAGCCACGCCGGAGAAGACCACTTTTTTAGGGTCGCCACCTGCTTGGATCACGCGCTCTAACTCTCCCACAGAGACAATATCGAAACCTGCACCCTGCTTGGCTAGAACATTCAACACCGCAAGGTTTGAGTTCGATTTAACGGCATAGCAAACCAACGTATCTGTGCCTGCAAATGCATCAGCATAGGCCTTATAGTGAGTCTCGAAAGCCTCTCGTGAATAAACGTACAACGGGGTGCCGTATTGGTCGGCTAGATCACTGACCGCTTGCCCCTCGGCAAACAACTCACCGTCTTGGTAGTGAAATACTTCGCTCATGTCCTGGGCTCTCTTATAAATCAGGTGACTCGGTGTCGGTGGTGGCCGCCTGTGACGCGGGTTCAGTGCGTATTGGTTCTTCCGTGGGTAAAAACAACGCCCCTTTTTGTCCACAGCCTGCCAACACGAGCAAGCTGATCACCATCCAAATACGCATGGTCGACCCCAAAAAATTGATAAAGTACGCGATTATAGGGGTTTCATGGGGTGCTGGATAGTGCTTCGGGTCCATGCTCAGTGGTTTTGAAGGCTTCGCTTTAACCGGGGTATAAGTCCTTTAGGGCTTGATTAAGACGTTTTTCTAACTTGTGCTTATAGTCGAGGTAACTTGCCGTCTGCAACACATGCTTGGGGTTGCGATTTTGTAATCGATCGGAAATGGCAATGTCGGTAATGTACACAGGGTAAGGGCGATTGTGCTGCCTAAGCCCCACCAAATGACGCACCAGCGCCTTATAAACCTGATCGCCATATTCGATGTGACTGAATTCCTCTTGATCAACATACAGGGTAAAACTCAATTTATTGTGAGCATCCATATCCACCTGAGCATTGACATCAAAATAACGCCCCCTCCCTAGACCTTCTTTCGGTCGTATCGGCCGCGCCCTTAGCGGCTCCTCTTTCGTGGGTAACATTACTTCATAATATTCAATGGGTCGCTCAGTGGGGAAACGATTTTGATGCTGGCGATGACGGTTTTGCCTGTACTCCACCTGACGCAAGAAGTGATGAATCGGGTTAATCAACGCCGCTTCGTTATACATGGGCGTACGCCAATGTATAAAAGCGCCTCGCTCATCAATCACATAGACTTGAGCCACCCCTTGACCCTCTTCATCTTGGCGCAGGTAATAGACCTGCAAGTACCCCGGCTTAGTGCCCTCACACACCATTTTGACGACGGTGCCTTTAAGCGCCTGGCTGTCCATGACAATTTGCGAATAGTAAGGCTGGGGCTTAGCTAGGTTTTTGAATAGAGCCGCTGCATTTTCGAAGTGGTAAATCACGGGTCGGCCCTGCATATCATCGGCCCGTGAAGATTGGCTCATCTGAATAAGGTGAAACCCTGTCCCAACCTGCAACACGTAGCGTCGCCGCAGGCCAATGGGCGAGCCATAGAAGCACGCCCGAACTTCTTCCAGCACACTCTCCACCCGCTCAGCAATGGCTTTAGGCCGGGTTGCGCAAAAGCAATGGACCTTGATGATCGGTGGCTCATCATTACCCTCCGGAGGGTATGACATGAGATAGTCTTCAATGACTCGCAGCAATGCATTCTGGCCCTCATATCGCGTGGCCAAGACCTCCCGCCAACTGTTGTAGACCATCTGATCTATGGTTAACACTAGGTTTTCTTTAAGTGCACTATAGCCGAGGGAGTCGGTGCGATTGCTGATTTTGTGGATGCCTCGGCGGGTATAGTGACTCATGGGGTCGACGAACACATTCACGTAGATACTGATGTATTTTGGGATCGGTGGTCGCGTGAAATCCGGTTCCACCATGGTGGGCAAGGGCGCCTGATGGAAACTGTTTAAAATTTCTTTTAGCTCGTAATCGTTTCCATGCTGGCGGCCCTGATACATGACGACATTGGTCCCCTTTGCCATCACTTGATTCACATGACACCAAGCGAGTAACTCAATCAAGCTCGGCGATTTCTTAATGGGGTGCTGGGAACTACCCGGGCGTGCAATGCCGGTAAACAAACTCCATGTCATTTGCGGAATACGACGCCGCACGTGTTGACGATTTAAATGCAGACTAAGCTTGTCTTCTTGAATGTCTTTGCTGATGCCGGGATTAACAAAATCCACCTTACCGGGTTTACGGTCAAACGTCGCATACAGTTTGTGCCCCAGCAGTGTCATGTCTTGTGCTGTGAGTAACGTTTCATCGTCGCATTGTCGTCCAAAATGGCTGAGAAACTTGTAACTATGAATCAGCTCGTTTACCAGCAGCTTACGTTCTTCAGACACCGTGTGAACCGTCCAATGGGATCGATTATCCAAATGGGACAAATGACTCTCGCTCCACCCCCATTGCTTAATCAGTGGCCTAAGCATGTCACGCTTCCAGTGCTTGCGCCTCGTGGCCTGTCCCATGGGAATATTGGCCTTGAAATAAATACAGCGTCGCACCAAGTCCAAACGGGACACTTCATCCCGCTCGATAAAATAGCGCTCGAGACGGTCATACAACAATAGATATGGGTCTAATTGCTCTGGCACAGTAGTGTCTGAAAATAATTGTTTTTTCAGATCGAGACTAAGGGGTTCAACGTCAGGATGAGCACTGGCGTAAGCTTCGGTGAGAAACAATTTCAGTATGGATTTATAAGGGCTGCCGATGGCCTTATACAGCTGCCACATGCCCGCGCCCACGAACTCACCCGCCGGTATATCCCCCACACCGCCAAAATCAATCGCTTCTTCTGGACTTACAAACGCCTGTTTTTCTAAGCGCAGTACAAAGTCATCGTACAGCGCCTCGTTTTCGGGAGGCACCACCCACCATAACGGGTAGCACCCCGCCACTAGGATCGACGTGCGATAAAATTCGTCCAGCAGGAGCTGATGCTGAGCGCTACCGCAATCTTCCTGCCCAAGCTCGTTGCGCTCTCCTCGCTTGAACGCTTCACTGTCCATGAGAAAGAAGTGCACTTCCAACCCCAATTGATCGCCCCATTTCTCAATGGCTTCCGCCTTCTCTTGCAATAGAACGAGTTCTTCTCGGGTAAGATTAGGGGCATGGCACAGCCAAATATCCAGGTCACTGCCACCTGAGTGCCCTAGTGAGCCACAACTGCCCATAATAAACAGGCTCTTGATCTTAGGGCTACCAAAGCGCCGTTGCTGGTATTGAAACCCCATGGCCACACTGCTGGCCGCCCTCAATTGATCTTTTGACGGGGTATATCGACACACCCCGCACGGGCACTCAACATGAACGAAGCCAGGCAACTTAGGATGATTAACGTGGTAAAGCAGTGGCAGCACCGATAAGAACGCCCGCTGGCGCTCACTGAATGCTAATTGCGTGCGCTCTAAGCGGTGCTCGTTGTAGGCGAGAAAACGCTTTACCACCTGTTCGGCTTGGTTTTTGTCAAACCCTTTTACTCCACTGGTGAGTTCCGCCATATTCCCTTCGCTTTCATAATTGGCCGAATAGGTGATTCGCGCCAGCCCAATTCACTGCTATAATTCGCCGCGCTGCTCTATTTTGAGTATAGAAGAGCTATTTGAGTTAGAGTGATAACTCACTCACCGCCGAAATTTGTCCAAAAAGACAGGTCTTACTCCTCTCGGGAGGCCCCTATCTTTGGCAAGGGCCAAGACTCGTTCTTCGATTTACGCTCATTTTTTACTCAATCTTCTTGCTATAGCGAGGTGATTTTGGTATAAAACGCAGCTCTTTTTAGGCGGGGTAACCGTGGGTGGTCAGCAGAAAACGCTGCAGGGCCCGTGAACACTGACCCCGAACGAATTTTTATATCGGTTTTTTAAAAAAGTCGGGGCATAACAATGGCTAAAGTTTGTCAGGTTACGGGTAAGCGCCCTGTAACAGGTAACAACGTATCGCACTCAAACATCAAGACTAAACGTCGTTTCCTACCAAACCTTCAAACACATCGTTTTTGGGTTGAAAGTGAAAACCGTTTCGTAAAACTACGTATCTCTACTAAAGCGATGCGTATCATTGATAAAAAAGGCATCGATTCAGTACTTGCTGACCTTCGTGCCCGTGGCGAAAAAGTTTAAGGAGCTCAATCATGGCTGCTATTCGTGAAAAAATTCGCATGGTTTCTTCAGCTGGTACTGGTCACTTCTACACCACTACTAAGAACAAGCGTACCATGCCAGACAAGTTGGAAATGAAGAAATTCGATCCAACCATCCGTCAACACGTGATGTACAAAGAAGCGAAAATCAAGTAATTGGTCTCGCTTTTAAAAAACCGGCTTTGGCCGGTTTTTTTATGCCTGTAAAACGCTAAAGATGAGATGAACCCAATAGACGTGATATTCTGCTGGCCCATTTGCTCGCTGTTCGTCACTCAACACCATGCCTGAATTACCTGAAGTCGAAACTACTCGTCGGGGTATTGCCCCCCACATCCAAGATCAAACCATCAAGCAGCTGATCGTTAGGCAGTCGCAGCTTCGATGGCCCATCCCAGAGACACTAGCAGACATCGTCAAAAATCAATCGGTTCTCGACGTGCGACGACGAGCCAAATACCTGCTGATCGATGTTGGCTCAGCTAAAACGCAAAGGGCAAAAGGTACGGTTATTATCCATCTGGGCATGTCCGGTTCGCTTCGCGTTATTCAAGGCCTTGTACCACCAGCCGAGAAGCATGAACACTTTGATCTGGTGTTTAAAAATGGGCCTACGCTTCGCTTTACGGACCCCCGTCGTTTTGGTGCATGCCTATGGCAAGAAGCAAACGATCACAACAACACTTTGCTTGATCACCTTGGGCCAGAGCCGCTATCCGATGAGTTTGACGCAAACTATCTATATGAGAAAAGTCGCAAGCGCACCAGTGCCATTAAGACCTTCATCATGGATCAAAAAGTGGTCGTAGGAGTCGGTAATATATACGCAAGTGAGTCGCTTTTTTTAAGCGGCATTAACCCAAAAAAGGCGGCAGGAAAAATCAGCAAAGCGAAGCTTGAAGCACTGGTATCGGCGATTAAACAGGTGCTTTCGAAAGCCATTGAGGATGGCGGCACAACCTTAAAAGATTTTGTCGGCAGTGACGGTAAGCCTGGCTACTTTGCTCAGCAACTGAGAGTCTATGGCCGAGCTAATTTGCCCTGCCCGCACTGCAGCCATCCCATCAAGCAAATCACGCAAGGACAAAGAAGTACGTTTTATTGCTCAAATTGCCAAAAATAACCCCGTTTCATCAGTACATTATGGCAATTAAGGCTCACACAACCCTAACAAAGCTGTTATAGTTTTTAAAACCGCTTGGAATGGGGTGAGATCGACCCAAGGGTCGGCCGATTCACGAGGAATGATAATAATGATGTTCGCCAATATTAAAAAATCTCTACTAGTTTTAATGACCTTAGCCTTAGTGGCTTTACCCTTGCATTCACAAGCAGCGGAAATTGACGAAACACCGTCTGCAGCCGCAATGGTCTTTGATGGTCTAATCGTTCGACCAATTACATTAGTCGCCACGGTATTGGGAACCGCCGTCTGGCTGGTCACGTTACCCTTCAGTGCACTTGGCGGTAACGCGGGTGAAGCAGCCGACGTGCTTGTGCTAGCCCCCGCTGAAGCCACCTTTATTCGGTGCTTAGGCTGTACCAACAGTGGCCGAAAGATCGAATACGAAGACGACTAAACTTCACGCTTAGCGCGCATAAAAAAACCGGCTTAGCCGGTTTTTTTATGCCTGAATCACGTTCGGTTTAATACCCCATGTCATTCAATATCACATCATAACCCTGTTCATAATTCGAATAGGTGAATGTGAAGCCAAGGTTTTGTAGTCTCTCGCAGGATAAACGTTTACTGCCTCTTCGAGTCGCCTCTGGCACATCATGATCCGGTTCAACATCGCCGATGCGGTCTTTCATCCATTCCAACACATCGAACAGGGTGGCTGGGGTTGGGTCAGAAGCAATGTAGATTGAGTCCAGTTCAACACCCGCTTCATCTTTACCCATTAAAAACGCCAACGCTCGAACGCAATCATCTCGATGTATTCGATTCGTCCACACCTCTGGTTCTGGGTCGCAATGGGCACCTGATTTAGCCTGGTTGATCATACGAGTTCTTCCCGGACCATAGATGCCACTAAAGCGCACGACGGTAGAAGGGTATCCGCAATCCAACGCTTTAGTTTCTGCCTCTAGCATTTTTTTACCTGCAAATGCTGTAGGTGTCGTTTCTGTGGTTTCATCTACCCATGAGCCGTCGTGATGGTGGTAAACACTTGTGCTGGATACAAAGAAAAGCCGCTTAACAGCCTGCTTCTGCTGATGCAGTAAAGAAATAATGTGAATAAGCCCTTTCACATAATACTTGTGATAGCCCTCTTCCGAGAACTCCGGACTGGCAACGCTGTAAAAAACATAATCCAAATGATCGGGCAGTATGCCGATTAAACTTTCCATATCTGAAACATCGGCAGACAGCGTCGTTACCCCACCACCGATGGGCTTATCACTGCGCCTCAACCCCCATACCTGATGACCTTGGGCCACCAAATCCTTCGCTAATCCGCCTCCGATATCACCACTGCCGACAATCAAAACTCGGGACATGGGTTCCTCCTCAGGACACAATTACTGCCAATTACATGTGGGCTATTTCGTTTTCTTGATCGCCTAACTTAATAGAAAAGCCGACCAAGCCAAACACCGTCAGTATGCCAATATGCGATGACCATTCAACTCCTGAATGGGAAGAATTTTGGAGAACCATGGTGTCAATCACCACGCTTGCCCTAAGGCGCTCTGCACCGCTCCAATTGATAGGTGCCCAAACGTCCCACATAGTTTACGATAGACCCTTACGGTCTATCGTGCTTGTAATCCATACCCGTTAAAACATTAAGTTGGCTCCCATGACATTATCGGAACTCAAATACATTGTTGCCTTGGCTCAAGAAAAGCATTTTGGCAAAGCGGCCGAACGCTGCCATGTAAGCCAACCTACTCTCAGTGTTGCGATTAAAAAACTCGAAGGTGAGCTAGGCATCGACCTATTCGAACGCTCCAAAAACGCAGTCAACGTTACGCCACTGGGCGAGGAAGTGGTCAACCAAGCGCAAATAGTTTTAGAAAACGTCAAATCGCTGAAAGACATCGCGGAAGGGGGCAAGGACCAACTACACGGTCCACTCAAAATCGGCGCCATTTATACCATCGGCCCTTATTTATTTCCGCACCTTATCCCACAAGTGCAAGCGATGGCGCCGGATATGCCACTGTATATTGAAGAAAACTACACACGGGTATTACGTAAAAAACTAAGAGATGGCGAGCTGGATGTCATTATCATCGCGCTGCCATTTAACGAGCCGGATGTTTTGACCAAACCACTCTATGATGAACCGTTTGAGGTGCTACTTCCGTGCAATCATCCTTGGACGAAGCAAAAAGCCATTAACCCAGATTTACTACCGGACAGCGACCTATTGCTATTGGGAGATGGCCACTGTTTCCGTGACCAGGTACTGGATTTGTGTCCGGCCCTCAGTCGTAAACAAAACAGTAAATTAAAAGCCATTGCCGAAGGCAGCTCAATTGAAACACTGCGGCACATGGTCGCCTCCGGGCTTGGCGTCACGGTACTGCCCAAAAGTGCAACGGGTGCACAGCATTACGCCAACAACTTATTAGACACTCGCCCGTTCACCAAACCGCGTCCGTCTCGTACCGTTGCTATCGCATGGCGAGCCAGCTTCCCCAGACCCAAAGCCATCGATTTAATCACGCAGGCAGCGAGTTTATGCCAACTGTTTTAAGCGCGTCATTGGGGCAAACCCCAGTTACTGAATTAAAACATGTAGGAGAAAAGCTGGCTGAGAAATTAGCTAAGCTAGGCATCCACCATATCCAAGATCTTCTATTTCATCTGCCTCTACGATATCAAGACCGAACCAAGGTCACGCCCATAGGTGCTTTGCGCCCTAATGTGGACGTGGTCATTGAAGGCGAGGTGAAGTTAGCCGATGTGGTCTTTGGTAAACGCCGCTCATTAGCCGTAAAACTTCAAGACGGCAGCGGCACGATCACACTGCGTTTTTATCATTTTACGGCCGCACAAAAAAACAACCTGAAAACAGGGGCTCGAATACGCTGCTTTGGTGAAGCAAGGCGGGGGCGCTCCGGCTTAGAGCTCTATCACCCAGAATACAAATTCGTCGACGACCTAGAAGACCTGCCAACGGAAGAATCTCTCACCCCCATTTACCCCAGTACCGACGGACTCACACAACAAAGGTGGCGACAGTTAACCGACCAAGTCATGACGTTGTTGCGCCAGGGGCGCGTCATCGACGATTTCATTCCCCAAGAATTGCTAGAGCCCTATGGGCTACCCGATCTTCGTCAAGCCCTTCTATACCTCCATCGGCCGCCGGCTAACGCCAATCTATGCGACTTAGAAGCACGCCGACATCCCGCACAAAAACGACTGATCATGGAGGAGTTACTGGCACACCATCTATCCATGCTCAAAATGCGTTCAGAAATCCAAATTGACCCCGCCCCTAAGCTCGGTCCCTCTCAACATCTGCGTAGTCGCCTGTTGAGCCAGTTGCCATTCTCCCCAACATCGGCACAGCTACGTGTTGAATCTGAGATCAGCCAAGACATGGCCAGTGGCATTCCCATGTTGCGTTTGGTCCAAGGTGATGTCGGCTCCGGGAAAACCTTGGTAGCGGCCCTCGCCGCTTTATCCGCATTAGAACAAGGTTTTCAAGTCGCACTCATGGCTCCCACGGAAATTCTGGCAGAGCAACATTATAAAAATTTTAATGACTGGCTTTCCCCCCTCGGCATTGAACTCGCTTGGCTAGCAGGCAAGGTAAAAGGCAAGGCTCGACAAGGGACATTAGAATCCATCGCCAGCGGGCAAGCCAAAATGATTATCGGGACGCATGCACTGTTTCAAGATGAGGTGACCTTCGAAAATCTAGGGCTCGCCATCATTGATGAGCAGCATCGCTTTGGGGTACACCAGCGACTCGCCCTGAAGGAAAAGGGGAACGGCTTTAGTCCTCACCAGTTGATCATGACGGCCACCCCAATTCCCCGCACACTCGCCATGAGTGCCTATGCGGATTTAGACACCAGTGTCATTGATGAGCTGCCCCCCGGGCGCACGCCCGTCAATACGGTTGCCATTGATCAAGCCCGCCGTGATGTGATCATCCAACGAATTCGAGCCGCCTGCCTAGAAGGCCGTCAGGCCTACTGGGTATGTACACTCATCGAAGAGAGCGAAGCCATGGAGGCACAGGCCGCCGAGGTCACCGCACAAGCCCTGTGTGAGACGCTTCCCGAATTGAATATTGGTTTGATCCACGGCCGTTTAAAGCCCCAAGAAAAAGCTGAAATAATGACGGCATTTAAAGCCGGTGAGATACACCTGCTGGTGGCCACCACGGTCATAGAAGTGGGAGTCGACGTGCCTAACGCCAGTCTGATGATCATAGAAAACCCAGAACGATTAGGCCTAGCCCAACTGCACCAGCTTCGAGGACGAGTGGGCCGTGGCACCGCAGAGAGCCATTGTGTTTTGCTGTATCAATCGCCTTTAGGACAGCAAGGAAAACAACGCATTCAGGCTATGCGTGACACCACAGATGGATTCAAGATCGCAGAAATCGATCTGCAAATTCGTGGACCAGGTGAGGTACTGGGTACACGCCAAACCGGCCTGATGCAAATGCGAATTGCCGACCTACAATTAGATGGCCATCTACTGGACGACATTAAATCTTGGGCACACTTGTGCCAAAGTACCGCACCCTCTGTTATTCCCGCCCTCATAGACAGATGGCTCGGAGAAAATGCTCGTTATGCTCAAGTATAAGCACTTATAGCCAATTGGAATCACGCTTGAATTATCCATCAGGAGATAGTTCACAAGACTACAAAAACTCACAACCAAAGCCACCAGCCTTGCCTATAGTTAACCTAGGTTGGTGGATAAGCACGTTCAAATACCGACCACGGATTATCGGTCTATCATTAAGGTGAGGGATGGTTATGGCGCTGCCCAGTCGAGTGCAAAAAGTCCTAGACGAATGGAATGTGGAATATACCCTCTCTAATCGAGGCTCTGACTCACTACAATCTTCGGTATTCAATATGCCCGGAATTTCAGAAAACACCGCACAGCTGGCTTTGCTTGAGGATGAGCATGGCCGTGTGCAAGTTATCTATCCTGCCAGTCGAATTTTGGATCTCAACAAAGTCCAAGCTCTGACCACGCGGCAACTGACCCCCGTCAGTAAAGATAAACTAGATCAAATCAAACGGGGCCTGAATCTTGATGCCATTCCAGCATTGCCTCAGGTCACGGGATTGGAAACCTACGTTGATGAGTCACTGCTCTCTTTGCCCCTGCTCCATATGGCGCTTTCAGAAGACGAACATCTAGAAATTCCCATTTCTGACTTTCAGACCCTCGCGTCCAGTGCCCGCGTCGGCGACTACTGCGCGGAAATTCCACAGCTTTCCTTGCCCTCAGGCGTTTGGAGTGATCAAGATGTGGCACAAATAAACCGTGCCGTACAAAATTTTACACAACTTAGAATTCATCAGCGGCTAGAAGAAACCCTCGATATGCCCCCCATGCCAGAAACCGCGCAGAAGATCATTGATTTGCGCATGGACGAGAACGCTGAGACAGAAGAATTAGCCAAACTGGTCGGGCAAGATCCAGGCCTAGCGGCCCAAGTCATTAGCTGGGCCAATAGCCCTTACTACGGCATTTCTGGCACCATTACCAACGTGCAAGAGGCCGTCATACGCGTCCTAGGGTTCGATTTGGTCATCAACCTTGCGCTCGGACTTTCCCTAGGTAGAACCCTGTCTGTTCCCAAGGACGGCCCACAAGGATACACCCCGTTTTGGCAACAAAGCGTGTATACCGCAGCCATGATGGCGGAAATGGTGCGCGCGTTGCCCCCAGGAGATCGCCCTAGTCAGGGAATGGCATACCTATGCGGTCTGCTGCATAACTTTGGTTTTCTTATTTTGGGCCATGTGTTCCCTCCACACTTCACCCTCGTCAGCCGTCACATCGAGGCCAACCCTCAGATCAACCGCTATTATATTGAGCAACACCTAATGGGCATTACACGAGAGCAAATCAGCAGCAATTTGTTTAAGCAGTGGGGGATACCTGAAGAAGTGTGTACCGCCATTCGCTATCAGAATGAACCTGGGTACGGCGGGGAGCATAGCACTCTTAGTCGCATGCTGTACGTGGCCACGAGGATGCTAAGACAGCACGGCCTCAATGACGCCCCCTATGAAGGGGTGCCACAAAACCTAGCCGAGCAACTTCAGCTAGACCTAACTAAGGTTGAAATGGGCTTGGAGAAGGTACTTGAGTCCAAGGACGATCTTCAAGAAATGGCTCGTCAGCTGAACGGCTAACCGCATCGAAGGGCACTTGCGTCAGGCTCACGCGTAATGCACTAAAGTGCTGTTCGATGGCCGCTATTGCCAAGTCCGTCCATGACTCCAATTTAAGTGCGGTCTTTGCAAAGACCGCCAATTCAGGATTCTTCACCTGCCTAAACGCGTAGAAATAGAAGGCACCTAGCTCATTTTGAACCTGAGTCATCACGCGATGGCTTTGCTCTGCCCAACGCTGCTCTAGGGCTGTCTCCATCTGATCAGACGGCATGGTTTGATAACCTAGGGCATAACACGTTTTCCAAAGCTCTTTACGCAATGCAATGTTGAGAGACTCACTCATTGACTGAACCTGCCCCACCAGCTGAGCTCTGACTTTATTGGGGGATTGAGTTTGCAGTTTGAAATAGTACTCACGGAGGGCCTGGCGCTCACTCACTTGCATTGCCATCGTTTCCAGCTGTTCTCGAAGTGTCCAGGAAGGATCCTTCCAAGCAGGCGAGCGATCCTGGCTCACCGACGATAGCCCCTGATCTAGACGATTCGCCACCATTTGCTGCTCTAGCCAGGTCAGCCTCGATGGCAGACCTTTTTGCACGGATGTGTCTAACGCCAATACGCAAGCAGGCACCATGTCCCGCCACAAAATAGCCACCTGACTACTAAGGTCATCCAGTGTTTTTGCAGGTGACGCCGCAAAAGCCGGCAACGACAAGCACGAGGCGAAAGCCAAACACCACGTTTTAAATTGTTTTTTCATGAATCTAACCACGTTCTTCTGCTGAACCCGCGCTATCATCTTGGAAAGTGGGTAAGTCCAGCTGCTGCTCACTTTTAGCAACAATACAAGAGACGGCGGCATCGCCAGTCACATTCACTGCAGTACGGAGCATATCTAATAGGCGATCAACCCCAATAATCAATGCAATCCCTTCTACCGGCAGGCCCACTTGAGTCAACACCATGGACAACATGACTAAGCCAACACCAGGTACCCCTGCGGTTCCGATGGAGGCCAGCGTTGCAGTAGCAATCACCGTTAGGAAGTCCATAAAGCTCAGGTCAATCCCGTAGGCCTGAGCAATAAATACCGTTGCAACACCCTGCATAATGGCCGTGCCATCCATATTCAACGTGGCCCCCAAAGGCACGCTAAACGAGGCGACACGGTTATCTACTCCCAAGCGCTTTTCCACCGCTCTCATGGTAATAGGAAGCGTGGCGTTACTCGATGCGGTACTAAACGCAAACACTTGCACGTTACGCATTTTTTTGAAAAACATAACGGGACTAAGGCGCGCAAGCACAGCCAGTAAGGATCCATAAACCACAAACCCATGAATCAATAGCACCGCGACCACAACAGCAAAATACACCACCAGCTCAGAGATGGCCTTCAAACCTTTATCCGCAAACAGAGAGAACAACAAGGCAAATACGCCGTAGGGCGCTACTTGCATCAACATCGTCACCATCTTCAAGATGACGTCGTTCCAATCCTCAAATTGACGCTTCAAACGCTGGCCAGCTTCACCACTGTGGCTAATCGCCACGCCTAAAAGCAACGCAAAGACAATGATTTGTAACATCTTGCCTTCAGCCAGCGCTGAAATAGGATTACTCGGGAAAATATTAATTAAGACTTGCGCAAACGAGGCTCCTTCTTTGATGTTCACCTCTGTCGTCGCCGTCAGATCAGCGCCAACTCCCGGTTGAACCAATAAAGCTGCCATCATAGCTAAAGAAATGGCCACTGCGGTGGTGAATAAGTACAACACAAGGGTCTTACCACCAAGACGACCGATTTGGCTGCCAGACCCCAAGCTAGAGGCGCCGCAAACCAGGGATACCAAAACCAGTGGCACCACAAGCAATTTCAGCGTGGCAACAAAGATTTTACCTAAAATGAAAAAGACACCGCCCACCAAAACATCATTCAAAACTTGATCGTACAGCGTCCAGTAGCCAGTGCCGGCTTGAGCGATGGCACCCAGTACAATCGCCAAAACCATGGCCGTTAGAATTTTTTGAGTGAGTTGATGGGGTTGGCTCATGGTTCGATTTACTTTTTCTTTTTAGCTGGCTTTAAAAATTTGGTTAATCCTTGGAACCACATCACTTCACCGAAGTCTCCACTAATAACCAAATCTTTATTTTGAATAGCCATCATAAACGCATTTTTATCTTTGGCTGTCAAAACAGACATGCCGGTTTGTGCGTCTTTAAAGGTCAGGGTGAACGTAGGCTCTTTCGTCAAACCACCAGAGGTTTTCACTTTGCCATCTTTAATCGCGTAGTGACGACCACTGCCACTGGCGGTTTGTATTTGAAACACGATTTCTTTGCCGTCGATGTACTCAGCACAGGCTGGGTTAGTCTTTGCAGATTTTTTTAAGAAATGGCCAATGGCCCATAACAGGAATTTAAATTTTAACATCTGATTTACTCACACAAGTTTCACTCTGCCCCACTGCTCGAACACAATCTCGGTATATGGAGGCAATTACCCGCGCAGGTGCGCCGCGGAATGATACCACGGCGACCAGATGCATCAATCTAACTGTTGGACAAAATACAGGAAGGTGATTAGCTGTTTACCGCGTCTTTTAGGGCCTTACCAGGTTTAAAGCCAACGGAGTTGCTGGCCTTGATTGTAATGGCCTCACCGGTTTGAGGGTTCTTACCTTGACGCTCTGGACGATGCTTTTGCACGAAACTACCAAATCCTACCAGACTCACACTGTCATTTTGACGCAGTGCTTCGGTGATTTGATCAGTAATAATGGTAATAATTTCGGCTGCTTTATCCTTGCTAATGTCCGCTTGATCCGCCACGTACGCAGCTAATTCAGGTTTACGCATGATCCGACTCACTTCTTTGTTGTTATTTTTATCTATGCCAGCATAGCTGGCAGTTCCTTATTCAAAGCCATCTTTTCAGCTACTCCTGCTCCGGTCAAGGCGTAACCAATTAAATTTCCATCGGAGTCTTCAAAACGTGCCACCAAATCCGGTGCGACCCCAGTGACGACCCATTGACCGGCGGCATCGGCCGCAGGCGGACAGGTCACAATCGGCAAACTAGGCGTCTTCACTTGAACGGGCATAACACCGTAGCTCACTGGCGTCGGCTGGCCTGCTAGGGTCTTCGCTAGTGCTCGCGCACTGGCCATCAGCGGCAGCACATACAAAAGGTTCAACCCCTCTACCGCTGCACAATCCCCCAGCGCATATACGTGATCGGCTGACGTTTTCAGAAGACGGTCTACTTCAATGGCCCGACCCACCTTCAGGCCCGCCGCAGCCGCGATTGCTTTTCTCGGTGCAAGACCCACTGCACTCAAAACAATATCACTGTCCACCACAGAGCCGTCATCTAACAGCACACTGTAACCTTCACCATTTTTTAGAATCTGCTTAGCCCCTCGCTCCAAGTGTAAGGTCACCCCTAGATTTTGAAGTGCGGGTATTAACGCCTGCCCACAGACATCGGGGATTAAACGTGCCAAGGGTTGCGCTTCAGGAGCAATTAGATTGACTTGAAAGCCCGCGCTCGCAAGATCATGCGCGTATTCCGTGCCCACTAAGCCGGCACCAATCACCGTGACTGAGCGTCGACCCTGCACCTGAGTATAAAAACGATCGTAATCTTCCAGATCGTTCACATGATGAGCAAACTCAGAACCATCGATTGGCAACTGAATCGGCTCAGCACCCACAGCCAAAACCAAATCGCCATAAGTGATCACTTCCTCACCAAGTGTAACGGTGCGGTCTTCAGCGTTAATTTGGGTGACGGTCTGATGTGTGCGAATTTGAGCATTTAACGCATCAGCCATGGCGCCAGCATCATTCATGGCTAATCCGTTTGCGTCTTTTCCTTTGCTGAAACCGGTCGAAAGCAGGGGCTTACTGTACTGTCGTCCGTCATCTTGACTCACCAATATGATTTGACGGTCTGCGTCCAGCTTACGAAATTCTTTCGCGAGATTGTAGCCAGCGAGTCCAGTGCCAATGATGATCAACGGAGCAGTCATAGGAAGCCTTTTTAATACTATTCAAAGATGGTCAAAGGCAGAGAGTAAGTCGTCTGCCTCTGTTTTAGACAAGTTAGATTTCGATCATTTCAAAATCGTCTTTACCCACACCACAATCAGGGCAAAGCCAATCTTCTGGAATGTCTTCCCAGCGCGTGCCCGGTTCTAGACCTTCTTCAGGGCAACCTGCTTCTTCGTCATAAATCCAACCACAAACAATGCATTGCCATTTTTTATAATCTGCCATGGCGTCATCCTCTATCGATACCACAATTAAGCTGCGCCACCTTAACCAAACTTGCGCTTGGGCACAATGACCCTAGCAACCTCGATCACTTGATTTCAGGCCACGATTCCCGCATCCTGCGGCGACCTACCGACACGAGCTGCAGTATGTCATTGTCGTTTTGTACGCGATTCACCCAACAGCCTTGGCTGGCGCCTAGCCCCATGCCCAAATCCTTGCTGGACGCACCATGGCGAGAATGGTTACTTCATCCAGATTCACTAACGCAAAAACTGAGAGATCACGCACCTGGTACATTTGAGTTAACCGTGCTGAGTGAACGACAACAGCGCCCGACCATTTCAGAAGCGCAAACTCTCGGCATCAGCCCGAGAAGCCGAGTTCAGATCCGCGAAGTAGTCATGTCTTTAAAAGGGCAGCGAGTGGTTTTTGCTCGTACGGTTATTCCCATGTCCACCTTAACCGGGTTCGAGCGGCAATTGAGAAGTTTAAACAACAAACCGCTCGGTGAATTCTTGTTTACCCATCCAGCGATGGAGCGCCAACCCATAGAGGTAAAGTCCGGCACACTCAATGGACAGCCGGTATGGGGGAGGCGTTCCATTTTCAACTTAAGCCATAAGCCACTGCTGGTGAGTGAATTCTTCCTACCTGATTTATTCTCGATTAACCGCTAGAATAGCGTCGAAACCTCTTCGCGTGATGACTATGTACGGCCTAGCAAATCGATTTCCTCGTCTTCCCTATTTTGTTCAACTCATGCGATTGGACAAGCCGATTGGCATATACCTATTACTTTGGCCCACATTATGGGCGCTGTGGATAGCCGGCAATGGCACACCCAGCATCGCCAACACCCTCATATTTGTGCTCGGCGTACTGGTAATGCGCAGCGCCGGTTGCGTCATTAATGATTACGCCGATCGACACGTTGATGCCCATGTAAAGCGCACGGCCTTGCGCCCTTTAGCGCAAAAATTGGTATCGGAAAAAGAGGCCCTGGCTTTGTTTGCCGGGCTTTGCGCCTCAGCGTTTGTTTTAGTTTTGTTCACCAACTGGATGACCATTTCCCTTTCCATTGGCGGACTATTACTGGCTAGCGCATACCCGTTCATGAAGCGATACACCCATCTTCCCCAAGTGGTTTTAGGCGCAGCATTCGCGTGGGCCGTGCCGATGGCATTTGCCGCTGAAACGGAAGCACTACCCGACGTGGTGTGGTTAATCTATTGTGCAACCCTGTGCTGGACCGTGGCATACGACACCCAATATGCCATGGTGGATCGAGATGACGACCTAAAGATCGGCATCAAAAGTACCGCCATCCTATTTGGCGATGCTGACAAAATCATGATCGGCGTACTTCAAGGGCTGACCGTGTTCAGCTGGCTGTTGATCGCCTCAGAGATCAAAGCCACTTGGCCCGTGTACGCTGCCATTCTTCTGGCGTCAGGCTTGTTTGCATATCAACAGTGGCTCATCCGTAACCGTGATAGAGAAGCCTGTTTTAAAGCCTTCCTACACAACCATTGGGTCGGGGCCTGCTTATTTGCTGGGTTATTGATTCATTACTTATTGGCGAGTAGCCAATAAAATTACCTTGTATGTCACATATCTGTAATACTAAGACTGTGTAATACCCCTGTCATGTAACTACATTCAGAGCAACATCTATGAAACAACAGGGTAAAAAAATCTTAATCGTAGATGATGAAGCTTCCATCCGCGAAATGATTGCCGTGGCCCTCGAAATGGCGGGTTACGAATGCCTAGAGGCCAGCAATACGCAGGACGCCTATTCCATTATTGTGGATGACAAACCACAAATGATTCTATTGGATTGGATGCTACCTGGAACCAGTGGATTGGAATTCGCTCGTCGTCTAAAACGGGATGAACGGGCGACCGAAATTCCCATCATCATGCTCACGGCTAAAGGTGAAGAAGACAACAAGATTCTGGGATTAGAAGCGGGTGCTGATGATTACATCACCAAGCCCTTTTCCCCCCGTGAATTGGTTGCTCGGCTAAAGGCCGTGTTGCGTCGTACCACACCGGCTGGAGTTGAGGATCCGATCGAAGTCAATGGCCTCATTCTTGATCCAGTCTGTCACCGAGTGAGCGCGAACGATGCGCCACTGGATATCGGTCCAACCGAATATCGATTGCTGCAATTTTTTATGACTCACCAAGAACGCGCCTACAGTCGAACGCAATTGCTCGACCAGGTTTGGGGTGGTAATGTGTATGTTGAAGAACGTACCGTGGATGTCCACATTAGACGCTTAAGAAAAGCGCTTGGATCGGACTTTGAACATCTTATTCAAACCGTACGCGGTACAGGCTACAGATTCTCAACTAAAGCATCCTAAGTAGTACTGTATGAATCATGATTGGCGCACGGCAGTGAGACACTCCGTGATGGCACTTGCAATAGCCGGTTTTGTTGGCTGGCTATTCGGTTCCATTCCTTGGGGCATTGCAATTTTTGCAGTGGGTTACCTCTTCTGGCATTTTCGCCAACTTCATCGACTCCAAGACTGGCTAACCAGCCCAGATGCGGAAGACCCCCCAACCAGTCATGGTATCTGGGGCCAGGTATTTGATGATGTTTACCGTCTTCAACGCCGACAAAAGAAATCCAAGTCTCGCCTCAAAGCGGTCTTAAAACGCGTACAGGACAGCACCGCCGCGTTGCGTGACGGCGTACTCATGGTCGATAGCCAAGGCAACCTTGAGTGGTGGAACCGATCCGCCAGCCGACTTTTAGGATTAATGGACCGTCAGGATATCGGACAGCCCATTACTAACCTCGTGCGCGACCCCGAATTCAAAGCCTATTTCGAAAAAGCCGAATACGACGACCCACTGGAAATCGCCAGCCCCGTGAATCACGAGATGACGCTGCAATTTCAAATCACCTTATTTGGTCGCAAAGATCGCCTTATTCTGTGTAAAAACGTCACTCAAATTAAACAACTGGAGGCCATGCGCCAAGACTTTGTGGCGAATGCCAGCCATGAGCTACGTACGCCGCTGACCGTCATATCAGGCTACGTCGAAACCTTTCTAGATTACCAAGACACACTTCCCAGTCGTTGGGGCCGAGCATTGAACCAAATGCATCAGCAAAGCCAGCGCATGCAAGCGCTTATCAACGACCTTCTGCTTTTGAGCCGAATCGAAGGTAACCAGCATAGTCAAGCTGTTCATGTTCATGCCCCCGCTATGCTAGGGCGCATTTTTGAAGGGGCGAAAGCCCTAAGCAATGGCCGACACACTTTTGACTTCGACGCACAACAGATCGATATTTTAGGAATAGAGTCTGAGCTGGACAGCGCTTTCAGTAACCTGATTTTCAATGCCGTTAAGTACACGCCTGAGGGTGGCCACATTGCCATACGATGGTATGCGAACGACCACCACTTATTTCTTGAGGTAAAAGATACAGGCATTGGTATCGACTCACGCCACATTCCAAGGCTGACCGAACGCTTCTATCGCGCCGATCCTAGCCGACATAGCGACACGGGTGGCACAGGACTCGGCCTTGCCATTGTGAAGCATGTGTTATTGCACCATGAAGGACAGCTCACTATTTCCAGCATACTGGGCAAGGGCAGTACCTTTAGGTGCCAATTTCCAAAACATCGAGCTATCACCAACGACATGGAAGAAACGGCCTAGCGGCAATCGCAATGTGATAGCTAGCGAACCTTCTCGACGAAGCGCGAAAGCGCTTCTAGTTTTTCTGGGTCCTCATCCTCATATCGCACCAGCATATTAAATAGCTCTCCATCGACCCGCTTATCCGGCGAAATCACTGAGCAGACAAAGCAATTCACTCTTGCCACAATGTCATCCGCCTTGCTGACAATATCCACCACCACCTGATCAAATAGTGTCGGCACCCCTTCCTCGCGCTTCACCACAAGTAACATCTCGTTTAGGTTAATGTCCTTTACGATGCAGCGAAGCTCCTGGCCCGTTGCGGTTCGAACATGGGCTAGGGCCAAGTTCTTAGCGGGAGATTTTTTTGCTGCTTTGGCCGGCGCCGATTGAGAGAGCAATTGTCCACTTTGCGAGCCACCGGTTAACAAGCCTGCACTGCCACCATCACTTGAAGTGGCGGGTTTTGGCGGAGGCGCTGACCCTCCTGTGAGTAAACTGGCACTATCCCCACCTGCGCTTTGCAAGGCCTGGCGAGCCGTTTGCGTGGGCTTGGTTTTATAAAATTTGAAAATGAGCCGGGCCAGCTTCGTCCCCAGCTGCTCGTTATTAAAAGGTTTACCGATATAATCGTTCACCCCCGCCTCTACCGCTTTCACGATGTGGCTTTTCTCTGAGCGACTGGTGATCATCATGAACGGCACCTTGGCATAACGCTCATCAGCCCGCATCCACTGCAATAACTCTAAACCACTCATGCGGGGCATTTCCCAATCACACAGGATCACATGATAGGTGCCCGCCTTCATCATGGATTGCGCTTTTAGGCCATCGACAGCCTCTTCCACCTGACACTGTGGGAACTGCAACTTAACCGCTTTTTTCACCAAATCCCGGATGAAATTAGCATCGTCAACAACGAGGATATTTAACTGCATAGTCACCCCTGACCCGAGCATTGGAGAGTCCTAAATTCAGCCTAGCACATCTATTGGACGTCTCGAGCCGCGACGCTTAAAATTGCCCCGAAAAAGTAAGCGGTGACCCCATGACCCCAGACAGAGTCCAACGCATTCACGAGGTACTAAAAAAGCGCCAGCCGGACTTAGCATTGCTGACGGACGGCGTGCATAAACCTCACAACCTCAGTGCCATTATTCGATCGTGCGATGCCTTTGCTGTAAACGAGGTGCACGTGGTATGGCCGAAAGAGGAATACAGAACCTTTCGCGGTCGAGCCATGGGGTCTCAGCAATTTGTCACACTCAATACGCACGAGCGCGTCAGCGAAGCTATCGCCCAACAAAAAGCAAAAGGCCATCAAGTGGTGGCTGCGCATTTCTCGCAACGGGCCGTCCCCCACTACGACATCGACTTCACTGTCCCTACCACCGTCATTATGGGAGCGGAAAAACATGGCATCAGCGACACCGCCGCTGAATTAGCCGACCACCATGTTTTGATTCCTATGGAAGGCATGGTGCAATCCCTCAATGTGTCGGTGGCTGCAGCACTCATTCTCAGCGAGGCGTTACGCCAGCGCCAGCAGGCCGGATTGATCGGAAGTCGTAGAATCGACGATGACACCTATCAACGTCTTTTCTTCGAGTGGTGTTATCCGGATCTTGCAAGACGCTGCCAGGGGAAAGGATTACCCTACCCAGATATTGACGAAAACGGCGACTTCGTCGATCCATCCGCCTTCAGTGATGCGTTTAACGCTCACTCTAAATAGCATTTTAGCGGTAATGATTTTAACCTGAGATGACTCGGGCTAACCGCCATTTGGTGGGCTTGCACATGACGGAATCCTTGGTCCATTTTCAGCCATTGCGCAACGCTTTGAACATTTGCCATGTCGACATTTAACCCCAAATAGACATCCGTTAACGCGGCCGTAGGAAAGCGAAATATGCCTTCAGTACTTACCGGTCGAATAAGACGGGATTCTTGTTCGAACGCGTTGATTTGAGGCTGACGTAACAATGGTTTATACGGTTCAGCTTGAGTGGATGTGACTCGTTGGTCGTCATACTCCACCATGCTAAACACCTGAGGCTTGCCATCAAACTTAGGGGCACGAAAGTATTCATGCTGAGCATCGAAACGCAGTGCCAGCCCATCATGTGAACCGTGCAGCTGCCAGAGCAATGCCTCGTTAACCTCTGAGAATAACCGCAGCACAGCAAAGCGGCTCAGCAAAGTGGAATCGGGTAACAGATTATCTTGATTGCCACTTTGGCTTTGAAACTGCGCCTCGAAGGAGGCGCGATTCACCTTGGCTTTTTCTAGGTAATAGTTCCATTCCACCATGGCTCTTATGTGGGGCTCAAGCGCATCGTATATGGGTCTCAGGGCCGCCTCGAATTCGGCATCAGAAAGCGGCTCCTGTGGATCCTCGTACACTCGTCTGTTGACGAGAAATGGATCGCCTAGCGCCGCCACCGATTGAAACCTTAAGCAACGCTGTTTAATCAGAGGCAAGTTTTCCAAACTGAAAAAGGCAATCATGGGCACCAACCGTTTTCTTTTAAGTTTAGTGCGCCGATGCCAAATAGGGCAATGTAGTTCATCTGCCATACCGCTTGTAAGATATTTCTTACACGGGTTGTGAGAAATGGGTAGAAATAACCTAGGTTATTTTTCTTACGATGGAGTAAGCCAGCCTATAGGCCCCGAAAACTCTAGGGTTTACCGATATGGATGATTCGCGCCACCAGGGCTGTACAAATATTAAACAGACAAAAAAAGTGGATTTGCTAAAGTAACACCGTGTTCAGGACGAACGCACATGGAAGACCAGTCAGGATGACTAAAAACACGGAAGTGTTTCAAAGGATTGAGTAGACCGCTATTGGAAGGTGGACCTAGGGTGCATTGAGAGAAAACGCTAGGACGGCGTTTTCTCTCACTTTAGCTCCACCCTTTTTTTCTTCGCGCTCGCCGTCGGCGCATCGTTCCCACGCTAGATTTGTTAACCCACGCCGCTGTCAATTGTGCTGACTTAACGCTCCACTACACGACATATTTACCACAATTTATTTAGCCACATGGCCAGACGCCACCCCGCTTTGGCCATTTGGCTTCGCGTGACACCATCCGCCCACACCAAATACTCATCCGATACAGACTGGTTTTCATTCACATCGTATACGCCGTTTACGGTAATAGCATGGCTTTCCTGAGCCCAAATCACTGGCGCCGCAACATCCACAGAGGCCTTCACTTTTTCTAATTCTGCCACAACAGACTCAACATCCTCACCCATGCGCTCAACCATTTGATGATCCCATAATTTGTGCAGTGTGACGGGGTTCCCTTGGTAGTGGACCTCGTACCAGTTGCCTCCTCGGTCCTCATACAGGCCTGCATGCAAAGGCTGGTGTACGTCCGCGACCAAGTGAATAATCATGCGTAGCGCCAAAATCTGTTCAATCTCGCTTCCGTTCTTAGCAACCTTACTAAAGTGTTTAATGGCTTCAACCACGCAGCGATCCTTTCGACAGTCTCGCTTCCGGTCGTACCACTTCTCATCTTTTGGCATGTTGACGTAATGCATGGGCTTCAAGTAGTTGAAGCGTTCATCTTTCTTAATGTGATCCGCCCAAACGCTGGCGTTGATAAAGGCATCCTGACCCAAGCCCAAGATACGCTCAACATTTTGCTTACCGTATGGAGTCAGGTGTTTCCAGGCCAATGCGGCCACGCTTTTATGACCAAGGTCGCCATAACCATGGGAAAGCGCCGACACGGAAAAGAGTGCTACTAAGATTAGTTTTTTCATATTTTTATTATTGATTGAGTATCTGCAAAAAGTATAAAAGCCTTGGCTCTTCAAGACCATAGCCTTGTATGAAAGGGAGGAACAGAACAAGGGGGTCAGCTTTTGTGATAGCGCTCTGCCAGAATACCTAGAATACAAAACGCGCCTACCACGGTCACAGGCTTGTAAAGATCGGGAATGGACCATAATAGGCTTTTGATTTGTGCGGATCCCCACACGGTTAAGAAGCCATAACCTAAAGTGCACAGCAACACGAATGCCGTAATGCGAAGAATAAACGGGTACGGCTTAACGAATACCCTAACTGTCTTGTTGATGGCGTCACCATAAATCACCAACAGGGTCGCCACAAAGGCCACTGAGATCTGTCCAATGTAGGGCTTCATCCAAGCCGTGATATCTAACATCCAACCCATTGGGCTCCTCTCCATTCTTCGACGTTTATGCCGTGCCTGTACCCTTAGCATAGTGGGGCAATATATTGTTTTTTGTGAACCAATATTCTGTCACTTTTTCGCTTGGCTAAAGGCAGGCTCGCTAACCTATTGATTTTTATCAGCTAAGTAGACAACGGATCTTGTTTACACAATGTTAAGCATAGCAGCCAAGCCTAAGGGTTTTGACTTGATATTCACTATGGGTCTAGTGGCAATCTTATGTAAATCCAGTTTTGTGTCAGACTTCACAGGACTGATTTGAACTGAAACGGACTGTCCCATGACGCAACGCTTAGTACTCGGAGAACTGCTGCTGTTAAAGCAATGGATTACGGAAGATCAGCTCATGAATGGGCTTCAGTTTCAGAAAGCCCATGGCATGCCTCTCGGAAAGAGCCTGATCGAGCTCGGTTACCTGACCCCAGGCCAATTGAAGAAGGCGCTTCGACGCCAGACTCGAATTCGCTTCCTAGCTGCCTGTGCGGCTTTCCTAATGGCGCCATTTGCTCAGCTGTGTCAGGCACAAGATGACCTAGAGTCCTACCCAGAATACAGCCTGACTCAAGTGGCGGACCTTCACCATAGCGTATCGGGTGGCGATTTTAATCAGCTACATTCTGACGGTTCTTTCGACGTGCTAGAACTAACCACCGCAGCCCTGTGGTACCTTTCGCAAGGTGGCGTTCAGGACAACGAACTTACTGCTATCCCGGTCAGTTTACATATTACTAGCACGCAACCAGACAGCTACGCCGTCAATATCAGCTTGAGTTTTTAACACCGTCAATAATCACTGGCCCGGTTAAAAAAGCGGGTTTTACTGGCGGCTTTAAGCGCGCCTGAGTGCGTCTGCCAAATTTAAAGTCATGGCTTGCCGTAAACCACCACTCTTCACCCCTCAATTGTGAGGGCACGCCAATGCGGCCACTGAATGACTGAATCACTCTGCGCATCTCTGCTGCGAGCATGCTCGGAGCCTCCTGCGAAATATCGATGGCTTCGACCTCTCCCTTCCCATTTACTTTAAAGCGAGCGACCACCAAGCCTTCTTGCTTTAATTTTCGCGCCCACTCTGGATATTCAATTTCAGCACGGACTTTTTGTCGCCACTGCCACTGTAACCACTGCAAATAATACTCTTGAACTTCAGCTGAGCGCTGTTGCTGTCGCTGCGCCTGCCATTGCAACTGACGCTGACGGTCGGCCACTTTATGATCTGTCATGGCTTTTTCTCGTGCTTCTTGTTCAAGCCTATGCTGACGTATGCGCTCTAACTTCGCCGCTATGGATCGAGCGGCTTTCTCTCGGGCTATTTTAGCGTCCTTCGCCTCTTGTAGTGCTTGGGCCTTCTCCTGTTCATTGGCCTGATACGCGATTGCTGACCGCCACTTCGCCACGTTCTGGGTTTGCAATTGCTTCAATGCGTCATAGGCAAAGTCAGATTGCCAGTCAGGCTTGGGCGTTTCTAAGCCAAGAAGACCCTGCTTAAAGCGCCGGCTCGGAGGAATATCACCCAAAAGACTGCTCACGATGGCATCCAGCAATCGATCGCTGGGAAACGCCATCATAACGGTGCCATTAATGATCAGTGTAGGCAGGGCCTTTTCACCTCGCCTCAGCACAATCCAGTCGTTTCGATTCAGCGGCTGGTCTAATACCCCGAGAAATCGCTGTAGCGCTTTCTGATCCTGTTCTGTTGCGCTAGCGGGTAGCGACAGCGTACCTTGCCAATGGCGCCGCCACTGCCTTGGCCGCCATTGATCTGTTTCGACCTTAAGACGTAACTCTTTTGGTGTCTCAGAGCGATATACAAGGTCGGTGGATGCACCACTGGGCAAGTAAAGCGCAGCACTGTATAACGGACTACCAAGGTGCTCATGGACGCCAAAGCCCACAGGTTCCAGCAAGGGCGCTGAGCCAACCTTCGGCGTATTAGCCAGAAGGTTCTGGGAGGTACATAACAAAAATAAAATACAGGCAATCGCCCTAATTCGAGCTTCCATTCCACGAATAGGCCATCCCCGATGATCATGAGGGTGCTTCATTCGTATGTCTTTCTAATTGTGAGAATGTTATTCGAACTTAAAAGTTCGTTTATTATTACGTTTAATACTAAATACTTAGAATTAAAAAGTTGAGAGGGACAATAGGGCAAATTTGTTACAGATTGTAAAAACGAGAAGCAGAAATACAAAAAAAGCCCGCTTATTGCTAAGCGGGCTTTTTGAATAAATGGTGCCGACACCAAGAGTCGAACTCGGGACCTACTGATTACAAGTCAGTTGCTCTACCAACTGAGCTATGTCGGCACTAGTGGGGGCGCATTTTATGGGGTCATCTATATTTGGTCAAGCCCTTTTTAAGGTTTTTTTTCAAATTGATTCAAACACTTACGCCCGCTCGCCGATTTAGTCGGCTTTTACCTGTCGCTCCATTTCATCAATGCTCACATGTCGTACATCTTTCCCTTTAACAAGATAGATCACGCCTTCTGCAATATTACGAGCGTGGTCACCAATGCGCTCTAAGGCACGCAAAGACCAAATGACGTTCATCACTCGTTTAATAGAGCGTGGATCTTCCATCATGAAGGTCACCATCTCACGCATGGCACTCTCGTATTCACGATCCACGTCTTTATCTTCCTGAGCCACCTCAAGAGCCGTATCCACGTCTAGACGAGCAAATGCCGTCAACGCTTTTTGTGTCATACGACGCACGCGATCACCGATGTGACGAATTTCTACGTATCCGCGCGGCGACTCGCCTTCCTCACATAATTTCATGGCGAGGCGAGCGATCTTGGCACTCTCATCGCCAATGCGTTCTAGGTCGGCAACGCCTTTACTGGCCGCAATGACCAAGCGAAGATCTGACGCAGCTGGCTGACGGCGAGCGATGATGCGCGTGCATTCCTCATCAATGTCGATTTCCATCTGATTGATGCGCTTATCATTGGCGCGAACACTGACCGCTAAGTCGCTGTCTGCATCAATGATGGCCTTGATGGCGTCGCCCACTTGGCGCTCCACCAGACCACCCATTTCTAGAAGGTGATTTTTAACGTGCTCCAGTTCAACGTTGAACTGTTGGCTGATATGATCGGAATGAGCATCTGTTGTTAAGTCCATTCTTATACCCCTGTATTCTGTACCTAAAGATCGGTTTCGCCATTGGCTTTAAACGAGACTGCAGCCCAATCAGGCCCAGCCAGTCACTGTCGCTTAAAACTAGCCGTAACGACCCGTAATATAGTCTTCGGTTTGCTTCTTGCCTGGGTTCGTAAACAACTGGTCCGTGTCACCGAATTCAATCATATCACCCATATACATGAACGCTGTGTAGTCACTCACACGGGCTGCTTGCTGCATGTTGTGAGTAACAATGGCGATGGTGAAATCGTTCTTTAATTCATGAATCAGCTCTTCGATTTTCAAGGTTGAAATCGGATCGAGTGCAGAAGCAGGTTCGTCCAACAACAGCACTTCTGGCTTCACCGCAATCGTACGGGCAATGACCAAACGCTGCTGCTGACCACCCGACATGCCCAAAGCACTTTCGTGCAAACGATCTTTTACTTCCTCCCACAGTGCCGCACTCTTTAGCGCCCACTCAACCGTCTCGTCAATTTGACGCTTTTTCTTAATGCCTTGAATGCGTAAACCATAGGCCACGTTTTCATAAATGCTTTTTGGGAACGGGTTTGGCTTTTGAAACACCATACCGACGCGGCGACGCAGCTCAGCCACGTCAACGCTCTTGTCATAAATGTTTTGATCGTCTAGCAGGATTTGACCCGTGATGTTACATCCATCTACGAGATCGTTCATGCGGTTAAAGCAACGCAATAAAGTTGATTTACCACAGCCTGAAGGACCGATAAATGCCGTTACGCGCTTCTTCGGAATGATCATATCAATGCCGTGCAAGGCTTCTTTTTCACCGTAAGACAAACGCAAGTCTTTTACAGTCAACGCTGGAATCTCAGCGGCTAGATTCAAGTGCTTTGTTTCTCGGCCCATGGCCGCCATATCAATGCTATGGCCTTTTTGTTCTGGTGAGTCAGTCATCATATTCATCTTCAATATTTCAAATTCGGTTTAAGTGAAGGGGCTTATCGACACCCCTTTAAACGCGCCTTTGCGCGACTCATTACATTTCTAATGCTTTGTACTTTTCACGTAGGTGATTTCGAATGGCAATGGCTGACAAATTCAGCAATGCAATTACCAATACCAGTAAAAAGGCGGTGGCATAAACCAATGGTCTCGCCGCTTCTACGTTTGGACTTTGGAAACCTACATCATAGATGTGGAAACCAAGGTGCATGAATTTTTGATCTAGATGCAAGAATGGGTAGTTGCCATTTAATGGCAGGCTAGGCGCTAACTTCACCACGCCGACCAGCATCAAGGGGGCCACCTCACCCGCTGCACGGGCAACCGCCAAGATCACCCCCGTCATCATAGCAGGGCTCGCCATTGGGAGAATCACTTTCACAATGGTTTCCCATTTCGTCGCTCCTAGGGCCAATGACCCTTCGCGAATCATACGAGGAATACGTGCTAAACCTTCTTCTGTTGCCACGATCACCACTGGCAGAGTGAGCAGCGCTAACGTGATGGAGGCCCATAGTAGACCTGATGTACCAAAGGTGGGTGAAGGTAAGGCTTCAGGGAAAAACAACTCGTCAATGGTGCCCCCTAAGAAGTACACAAAGAAGCCCAAGCCGAACACACCGTAAACGATAGACGGTACACCCGCTAAGTTATTGACGGCGATGCGGATCACCTTAGTTAATGTGCCCTGCTTGGCATATTCACGCAGATAGACGGCGGCCACAACGCCTAACGGTGTCACCATGATGGCCATGAGAATCACCATCAGTACGGTACCAAAGATCGCCGGGAACACACCGCCCTCTGTGTTCGCTTCACGAGGATCATCACCCAAGAACTCACCCAGTTTCGAGAAGTAGTGGCCTGTTTTTTCAAATACATTCATGCCATTTGGACGAAACGCGCGCACCACTTCTGACATATGAATGGTGACCACAGTGCCCCCCATTTCACGAGCTGTGAAATGGTCGCGTTTCAAGTCAGAGAACAATTTGTTCATTTCTGATTGATAGCTTTCGTATTCCGCTTGCAGCTCCGCTCGTTCTTGATCGATGTCAGCCTGACGGGCTTCTGTTAATTTCCCTTCTAGCTCCAATGCTCGCTGCTTTAAACGAAGTCGCTCCATCGCGTAGTTAATGCTACCGATATCATGCTTCTGTAAATCTGTAATGGTGTCATGAATATCTAACGAACGTTGGATCAGATCTTGGAAGGCTGCCCAAGCGGCTGCATCGTCCTGCTGAGCATCTGCAATGAGTTTATCGCCTTCATAGATTTTATCTAAATAACCATAGAAATTACCCCATTCACGGCGTTCTATGGCCATGGCCTTATCTGGATAGCTTTGATCACCTAGATGATGTTCAAGTACCCAACGGAAATCACCGCCATAAACATCTCGGTTACCGACTTTCAGCAAAATACGGGTGGCTTCTTCCTCTCCTTCTGGAGCGTCTAAACCAATGGCGCGCAATTGCGCCGCACCCACGATTTCTGAGTCCGTTACTTGACCCATAATTCTTGTGGTAGCTTGACCCGGAATGGTGTAGCTGGCCTCTACGATGGCACCAGGCCAAAAGTGCACCAAGCCTTTTGCCGCGATAAAACCAATTAACCCCACGACCATAATAATACTGATCGCTACTGCGCCGGCGTTTAGCCAAATGAAAGGGGAACCTGACTGAACCCACTCTTTAAATGAAACTCTCATGATTCAATTTCCCCTACAGCTGACCATACTTAGCACGCAGACGTTGTCTCACCGTCTCAGCCGCCGTGTTGAATACAAAGGTAAACAAGAACAAAACAAATCCGGTCAGGAATAAAATACGATAGTGAGAACTGCCCACTTCTGACTCTGGAATTTCCACCGCGATATTGGCCGCGAGTGTCCGCATACCCTCAAAGATGTTGATATCCGTAATCGGTGTATTACCGGTAGCCATCAGTACAATCATAGTCTCACCCACAGCGCGACCGAGACCAATCATCAACGCCGAGAAAATACCAGGGCTGGCTGTAGGCAGAACCACTTTGACCATGGTTTGCCAAGGGGTTGCACCCAGCGCCAATGAACCGTAACTCAGAGATTTTGGCACACTGAAGATGGCATCCTCTGCGATGGAGAAAATAGTAGGAATCACCGCAAAGCCCATCGCCAAACCCACGATCAATGCGTTACGCTGTGAGAATGCGACACCCATTTCATTGTTTAACCAGTTCACCATGGAGCCATCAAAGAACAAGCTTTCGATGCTAGGGCTGATTTCAATGGCAAACCACACCGCAAGAATGATCACCGGAATGAGTGGCAATACGTCCCAGCCATCCGGTAGCTTATGTCGAATCTTGGCAGGTAAATTCACCCACGCAAAACCGAATGCGAGCATGGCCAGAGGCATAATAAACAGCACCGCAAAGATGCCTAATAGGTTGTTCTCAATAAAAGGCGCTAATGCCAAACCAGCCAAGAAGCCCAATATAACCGTTGGCAATGCTTCCATTAATTCAATGATCGGTTTTACTTTGCGTCGCATGGCAGGTGCCATGAAATAAGCGGTGTAAACGGCACCCGCAATCGCTAAAGGTGCGGCCAACAACATGGCGTAGAATGCGCCCTTCAGCGTACCAAAGGCTAACGGCACTAAAGAATACTTAGGCTCGAAGTCGCTGGATGAGGCGGAACTTTGCCAAATGTATTCCGGCTCACTGTAACCTTCATACCAAATTTCATCCCACATGGAAGCCCAAGAAATTTCTGGGTGCTCGTTTTCAATTTTGTAATGAGTGATTTTGCCATTGGTTTCGATTAATAAGTCTTTAGCGCGAGGACTTACCGACAGGGTTAATATGTCACCTTCTACTAGTTTCTCATTTAATAGATTACGGTGAGCGGTGCTGTGATAGATTGCCACCTGACCGTTTTCACCCGCAACATAGAAACCTTTACGACGCTGTTCAGTGGCAATGAATTGAACCGCCCCTTTATTCATTTCAAATTGACGCACGTTCTGAAGGCGCCATTCTTCATTGCTGTTACGCGCCATAAACCATTGACTCACTTCGCCGTTTTCAGCGCCAATCATCAACGAGTTTTCACCTAGCAGTAATGTCATGTAACTAATGCTGGCAACCTCATCGAGGGTGACAGTTTGCTCTAATGTTTCGCTGTTCAGATTAATCACGTGAAGTAAACGACGATCCGCCAGAATAAACATCCAGTTCATGGCCTGATCAATTTCAACTTGGTTAATTTCACCGGCAATGGATGGCAGTGATACCTCTTCTCTTTCCAGCACCATTTCGTCAGTTAAAAAGTCCACCTCTTTAACAAAACGAATTACTTCTAATTGATTCTGTTCGTCAAGCGCAGCAAGCATCAACGCGTCTTCACTGTCTCGAACTGTTAGACCACTAATAGCACGACCGTCTTCGAATAACTCGATAGGTTCTTCGCCATAAGGATAATCCATTCGCGGCGTGATGAGTCGTTGGTCATTCGGATAGGTTACTTTGTAGTTATGCTTTGCAAACAGCACATCGCCTTGGTCAGAGCCAAACGCCACCAAACGGCTCGCCTGAGTGTTCACATCAAACGCTGAAATATTTCCGTTTAATGTAATTTGTTCTGAATCGATGGTCTCACCATCTGCCACATTAAAAAACGTGAATACGCCATTTTCTTGAATGCGCAAGCCCACCTCCGCTTGCTCTTCCATGGCTAGAGTGAGCGTCGGTATTCCCTCGCCACCCGGAATGACATATTCCGCTTGTTTTTCCACATCCGCTGGCACAAACATAGGTGCCACTTCATAAAGCAGGTAGAAAAAGATTAACAATACCGCACCGATGATACTGACACCGCCAAAAGCGATGCCCCACGCGGCAAATTTATCTTTGAAAGCACGAGTCTTTCGAAACCGCCTTAATGCGGGGGTATCGAAATCTAAATCTGGAGTAGATGGCGTTGTCATAATTCAATCGTTACTTCATCAGATACAATGTGGGCCTGCATTGTAACAATACGGCCGGGTTTAAATAGGCATTTCAAAAAATACTTTTGAATGCACGTTCAACACAGGCAATGTATCTGCTTTATCATTGCCTTTTACAATTTCCAACGCCGCTTGACCTAATTGTCAGATACGGCAACGGGGGAACAGGTCCCCCGAATAAATATCCATATTATCTAAGCGATTAGACTCTGAATTAGATGCCTAACTGCTTTAGAGTTTTCTTCACTACTTTGGCAGGCAATGGAATGTAGCCGTCTTTCGCCACAATGCCTTGACCCTGTTGAGACAGCATCATTTTTACGAACTCACGCTCAAGAGGAGCCAGCTCACCATTTGGCTTTTTGTTTACGTATACAAACAAGAAGCGAGATAGAGGATAAGAGCCGTTAACTGCATTCTCAGACGTGGCTTCGATGAACTGACCGCCTTTCTTAGATAATGGTACTGCACGCACGCTAGACGTTTTGTACCCCATGCCAGAGTAACCCACACCGTTCAGAGAAGCCGATACTGCTTGCACAACAGACGCAGAACCTGGTTGTTCTTTCACCGTGTTTTTAAAATCGCCCTTACACAGGCCTTTCTTCTTGAAGTATCCGTAGGTACCCGATACAGAGTTACGACCGTATAGCTCTACTTTTTTGCTCTCCCACGCACCGGTCAAACCAGCATCGCCCCATGTGTCGATCGACTTTGCAGAACCACACTTACGAGTAGTAGAGAAGATCGCGTCTACATCTTTGATGGTTAGGCCCTTGATTGGGTTATCTTTGTTTACAAATACCGCTAGAGCATCGATAGCAACCGGAATCGCTGTTGGCTTGTAGCCAAATTTGTTTTCGAACGCTTCGATTTCTTTGTCTTTCATCTTGCGGCTCATAGGACCTAGATTCGAGGTACCTTCGGTCAACGCTGGGGGCGCAGTAGAAGAACCAGCCGCTTGAATTTGAATATTCACGTTAGGGTACTGACGCTTAAACTCTTCAGCCCATAGAGTCATCATGTTCGCTAGGGTGTCCGAACCCACGCTGGATACGTTACCTGAGATACCGCTCGCTTTAGTGTAAGCTGGGATATCTTTATCTACTTGGTTTGCTGTAGCTGGCATCGCCACAACACCGGCCAAAAGGCTAGCAGCAGCAAAAATCTTGGTTAGTTTCATAAGTCTCTCTCCTGTAGGAGTTCGTTCTAATATTTGACGCTGCCTAATATATTTCACTTATATGACATTTATATTACAGACCGTCACATTGGAAAAAGCGAACGCAAATCCCCCTCTAGACCAATAAACATGGGCCATACAGCGAGACTATTCCGCCTACATCGTTATAATAGGGCGCAAAAAATGACAGGGATTCGCCCACGCAATGATGTTTTTTTACACTGCCCTGAGCCGATTTACAGAAAAAGTCGGCAAAATCACCCAATATTTGGGGTTGATACTGGTCATCAACACCGCCCTCGTCGTGGCGCTAAGGTATCTCTTTAACTGGTCACCCATCGCCCTTCAAGAAGCCATGACCTATTTCCATGCGACGCTATTCATGGTGGGCGCGGCCTATACCCTAAAGCATGACGGCCATGTGCGCGTCGACGTGTTTTACCAGCATTATTCAGAACGCAAGAAAGCGCTAATCAACCTGCTAGGCACCCTACTACTACTGCTTCCCACCTGTTTATTCATTTTGATCATTTGCTGGCCCTATGTACTCGATAGCTGGGCTATTTACGAGCGCTCCATCGAAGGTAATGGCCTGCCATGGGTATATCTATTGAAGACCTTGTTGCTCATTCAGCCTTCATTACTGATTGTGCAAGGCGTAGCCGAGGCCCTTAAGAACCTCCTCATATTAAAGGGTGCCGCATTACCCAACGATGACACCGAACAGCCAGGGGGCCTGTGATATGGAATTTATGCCGTTAATCATGTTCCTTGCCGTCTGCGCCGTACTCATGCTGGGTTACCCTGTGGCCTTTACCCTATCGGGCGTCGCCTTAATGTTTGCCCTGATCGGCACCCTCACTGGGCAGTTCGACACCGCTTTCCTAGAAGCACTGCCCAACCGTCTGTTTGGCATCATGGGCAACCAAATCTTGATTGCCGTCCCTTTGTTTGTGTTCATGGGGGTGATGCTGGAAAAAAGTCGCATCGCCGAAAATCTACTCAAGACCATGGGCGGTCTATTCGGGGGCCTAAGGGGTGGGCTGGCCATTTCGGTTATTTTGGTGGGCATGCTATTGGCCGCCAGTACCGGTATCATCGGCGCTACCGTGGTGACCATGGGCCTTATCACCCTGCCAACGATGCTGAAAAATCGGTACAGCCCTAGCCTTGCCACCGGCACCATCTGCGCGACAGGTACACTCGGGCAAATCATTCCACCCTCCATGGCGCTTATCTTATTGGCAGATGTTCTGTCCAGTGCATACCAACAAGCGCAACTCAAAATGGGCATCTTTAGCCCAGAAACCATCTCAGTCGCCGATCTGTTCATGGGCGCCCTCATTCCAGGGCTGTTGCTGGTCATCGGCTACATGGTGTACGTACTAATATTGGCGTGGCTCAAACCTGAAACGGCGCCGGCCATGGAGAAAAGTGACGATACCGTTACAGCACTGGACGCCATTAAACAAATGGCACCACCTTTATTGCTCATCATTGCCGTCTTGGGAAGCATCTTGTCAGGCATCGCAACCCCCACCGAAGCAGCTGGAGTCGGTGCCGTCGGTGCCACGTTATTAGCCTGGTTTAATGGCTCCCTCAACTGGCATCAGCTAAAGGAAACGACGCAAAGTACGCTTAACGTCACCAGCATGGTGTTCTTAATCTTCTTTGGTGCGGCCATCTTTTCTTTGGTGTTCCGCGGCTATGGTGGCGACGAGCTGGTTGAACAGATGTTTGAGGACATGCCTGGCGGCGTCATCGGTGCCACCTTGGTGGTGATGGTGGTGATCTTTCTCTTGGGCTTCATCTTGGACTTCATCGAAATCACCTTTGTGGTGGTACCCATTGTGGCCCCAGTACTGCTGGCCATGGGCCTAGACCCAGTCTGGTTAGGCATCATGATTGCGATCAATCTTCAGACCAGCTTCCTCACCCCGCCATTCGGGTTCGCCTTGTTTTATCTGCGAGGCGTCGCAGGAGATTCCGTCAGCAGTATGGATATCTATAAAGGCGTGATGCCGTTCATTATCATCCAACTTTTGGTCTTGATCATACTCGCCGTTTTCCCAGGCTTAGCCACCTGGCTACCCGATCTGATTTATAACTAGGCGCATCTTCGGGTCGAACGCAGCTTCGACCCCGACGACGTCATGTTTTCGTTTATAAACACCGCTGAAACACTGGGTTTTCTTGAGTTATCCAAAGATAAGGAGTAAAACCCAAATAATATTCTCTTAACAACAATAAGATCATGACGGACTACACCGAAGATACCCCGCTACCGAACGGGCGCCTAACCTTGCGCCTCATACCCACCCAAGCCGACACCAATGCCAGCGGCGATATTAGCGGCGGTTGGGTACTCAGTAAGATGGACATGGCAGCCGAAGACACCGCGCGCATGATTGCGCAAGGCCGAGTCACCATGGTGGCCAGCGATCACACGCAGTTTCTTTCACCCGTAAAGGCCGGCAAAGCCATTTGCATTTACACCAAGGTAAACGAAATTGGCAAAAGCTCAGTGAAAATTAACGTGGAAGTGTGGAGTCAAAACACCTACTACGATGAACTCACTAAGGTGTGCGATTCCGAATTTGTTTATGTGGCCATTGATGAGAATGGTCGGATTCGAAGAGTACCTGAAGAGTAAGCTAAATTAAAAAGGGAGCATAATGCTCCCTTTTATTTTTTTACTGGCTTCTCGCATTCAAAAACGCTTGCTCAGTCAATTTGTGATAATCCTGAACGTTATCACGATACGCTTTAAACGACTCGTACGCTTTTTTCGCTAACGGATCCTTCGCGGCCACTTCCTCCAATACCACATCAGACAAGCCTTTTAGCTTTGACAATACTTCGGTGGGATAAGGGCGAAGGTCTACCTTGTGTTTCTCCACTAGCTCTTTTAGTGCATGATTATTTCGCGCTGTGTACTCATCTAGCATGTCTTGGTTTACCGCGCGGCTTGCCACTTTTACGATGGCTTGTAAGTCTTTCGGCAATGCCTCGAAGGCTTGCTTATTCACCATGAACTCCAACATAGAGCCTGGCTCATGCCAACCTGGGTAATAGTAGAACTTAGCCGCTTTATACAAACCAAAGGCTAGATCATTGTATGGCCCTACCCATTCGGTGGCATCAATGGCTCCGGTTTGCAATGCGGTAAACAATTCCGCTCCCGGTAGCGTCACAGGCGTACCACCAGCACGAGCCAACACTTCACCGCCCAAACCTGGAATGCGCATCTTCAGACCTTCTAGATCTTTTAGGCTGTTAATTTCTTTATTGAACCAGCCACCCATTTGCACACCGGAGTTACCGCCAGCCAATGGAATTAAATTAAATGGCGCGTACACCTCTTGCCAGATTTCCATGCCACCGCCGTAGTGAATCCAACCATTCATTTCTTGTGCGGTTAATCCAAACGGAACAGACGTGAAAAATTGCGCAGCCGGTGATTTGCCTTTCCAATAGTAAGCGCCACTGTGGCCCATCTCGGCGGTGCCGCGAGACACGGCATCGAATACTTCTAATGCGGGCACTAATTGTCCGGCACCGTAGACTTTCACCTGCAAACGACCGTTGGACATGTCGTTAACCATTTCTGCAAATTTTTCTGGGCCCGTACCTAAACCAGGAAAGTTTTTTGGCCAGCTCGTCACCAATTTCCATTTAATGGTTTCACCTGTGGATTGCGCCACTACACCATCCGTGGGTTCACAATCCTTTTGGCCGCATGCACTGAGCAGCAGTGCAAACGCGGACACCAATAACAGTTTTAATTTCATTATGTGCTCCGTTTTTATTGTTTGATTTTAATTCTTTTTGTGTTGGAGGGGCTAGGGCGGAATGGCTTACGCGCGCCCCCATCTTACATTAGTGTTCGTTCGAAAAAGCGTAAGCGCTTAAATTAATGCAATCACCAACGATGCTTACTTTTTTAAATTAGGCTTTTGGCGTCGGGCGCAGGCGCCACTCCTACCATTGGAATGTTCGGTAGAGCGTTTTGCGAGGCAGCTAGCTTCTAATCATTCTTCCATAGGGCGAAGGTTGGCAAACGAGGCCACCAACCACTTAGTCCCATCAAAATCAAACGACACTTGCAAACGCGCCTGTGCCCCTTGACCTTCCATATCCAAAATCACACCCTCGCCAAACTTCTGATGCCACACACGCTGACCCACTTTTAACCCCGTGGATTCTTGCGCACTTTGACGAGAAAAACTGTTACTCACGGGCTTGCTAATGGCGGCTTTTAAACGAACTTCTTGCAAGCAATCATTGGGGATTTCTCTTAAGAAACGCGATGGGCCATTAAACGTTTCCTGGCCGTGCAAGCGTCGACTCTCGGCGTAGGTAAGCACCA
>Ga0255776_10000225_pt1 | contig 62814 bp, 54 predicted proteins | sample 071ome_19_FD_179974 | JGI IMG/M metagenome (GOLD analysis project Ga0255776, IMG submission 179974) | Coastal salt marsh microbial communities from the Groves Creek Marsh, Skidaway Island, Georgia - 071413AT metaG (version 2) | ecosystem: Environmental > Aquatic > Marine > Intertidal zone >...
GAGTTTGCTTAGATGGAGTTTGCTTAGATGGAGTTTGCTTAGATGGAGTTTGCTTAGATGGAGTTTGCTTAGATGGAGTTTGCTTAGATGGAGTTTGCTTAGATGGAGTTTGCTTAGATGGAGTTTGTTTAGATGATGTTTGCTTAGATGACGTGTGTGTGGTGGCATTTTTTTTCGCACTTTGCTTAGCCGCAGATGCCTTTTTCGATGCCGCCGAGCCATCGGATGGTTTCTTCGAGGCGGCTGATTTTCTTGCCGTTCCTGCCTGTCCCGATGTCTTTGCCGTGGCCGACTTGCTCTTAGCGCTGGACGTTTTGGCTGCTGCCGCTGATTTACCGGATGCTACTGACTTACCGGATGCCGTGAACTGCCCCGACGCAGAAGCTTGCGCTTTCGCTTGAGAACTTCCTTGAGTACCGCGTTTTACGGTCGTCGGCTTGGTACGAGCGCTGGCACCCTGTGTACGACTTCCTGCTTTACTGGCCGCACGCTTTGTCGTGCCACTGGCAGAACGTGACTGAGCGCGCTTTTTCGATGATGGTTTGTCGGACTTCTCCGGCATTACGTTAAACTCTTATGATCGTCGGGGAGGATTATATCCTGATACTCGGGCTTCATGAGTACGAACCGGATTCCTTGTGACCTGCTGCTCAGTCACCTTGAAGAAATACGAGCATGGGTCAATCACGATGGCCGATAAGACCGTGGCAGAATCTGACCACACGACAAGAAATGGGTTCCTGACACAGGGGCTAATTTCACGATCTGTTCAGATTTAGAAAACAGAGAGAAGTCACTCCCACTACCCAACGCCAGCTATGCTATTCAATGCTGACCACCAAAGACACAACGATACCGAACGATGACCATGAATGATTCACCCTCCAGCTCAGACGCACATGCAAATCCCCTTACATTGCGGGCGCTTCCTGCGGTTTTAGCGCAACACTGGCAGGAGGCCCAACCGCGAATCAGTGATCATGCTCAGCGTCAGGGGTTGGAATGGCCCACGTTCTTTGAGGGCCTGAATGGCATGCAGCAGGAAGCTCTGAGTCAGGTACTGTCTCTCAGTGACTATGTCGCCGATGCTTTGCCTCGAGATCACGCCTGGTTCGCCGCCGTCATTCAGAATGATCGCATTCACCAACCGGTCACTGGGAACGACTTTGCACAGTGGCTGAACGACTTAAGTCACGGCGCGACGAAAGAGGAAGAGTGGCATCTGGCACTGCGCAAGTTACGCAGACGCGCCATGGTCCACATCATCTGGCGTGATGCACTGAAACTGGCCAGTACCCTGGAAACCACCCGTGCGTTATCTGAGCTGGCGGACACCTGCGTTAATGCCTCATTGGCATTTCTGAGCCCCTTACTGGAAGCCCGTTACGGCCAACCCATCGGCAAGGAAAACCAAGCACCTCAGTCACTGCTGGTGATTGGCATGGGCAAGCTCGGTGGCTACGAGCTTAACCTGAGTTCAGACATCGACCTTATTTTTGCCTACCCCGACAGCGGACAAACCAGCGGCCCGAAAGTCATCAGTAATCAGGAGTTTTTTATTAAGCTCGGGCAGAAACTGATTGCGGCGCTGGATAAGCCGCTACCGGATGGATTTGTCTTCCGCACGGACATGCGTTTACGCCCCTACGGCGATAGCGGCCCACTGGTCATGAACTTCGATTCTCTCGATGATTATTATCAAGCGCAGGGGCGGGATTGGGAGCGTTATGCCATGGTGAAAGCCCGCATCATGACGGGTGAAAGCACGCCTGAAGCTCAAACATTACTCAATATTTTACGCCCATTTACCTACCGCATGTACCTCGACTTCGGGGCATTTGAATCACTGCGCTCCATGAAAGCCATGATCCGCTCGGAAGTACGTCGACGCGGACTGGATAACAACGTCAAACTCGGCCCCGGTGGCATTCGCGAGATTGAGTTTATTGTGCAGGCCTTCCAGCTGATTCGTGGTGGCCAGGAACCGGAACTACAGGAACGCTCCCTGATTAAAGTACTGTCGATGCTGGCCGCCGATGGTTACCTGCCCCCCACCGCCGCCGACGAGCTGGCCGACGCCTACTACTTTCTGCGCGACACCGAACACGCGATTCAGGCCATCAAAGACGAACAAACTCAACAACTGCCCGATGATCCTCTGGATCAGGCCCGCGTCGCGCACTCGCTGGGGTGCTCCGATTGGACTGAGTTCAGCAGCCAACTGGATGCTCACCGTGCAAAAGTCGCGTACCACTTTGAGCGCATCGTGGATCACGAAGACGATACTGAACAACGCCAGGAGGAAGCCTGGACCGATCTGTGGCATGGCGACTGGTCCGAGCAGCGTCGGGAGGCTTGGCTGGCCGAACATCCTTGCCCGCACTTTCATGCCATCGAGGAGCTGCTAACCAAATTCCGCTCCAGTCGATCAGTCGACAACATGCAGCAAATCGGCCGCGAACGACTGGAAGCCCTGATGCCACTGGTACTTCAGGCCGTATGGACTCAAGAAGACCCTGCCATCACTCTCGAGCGGGTACTGGCCTTACTGGACGCAGTCTTACGACGCACCGCCTATCTGGTCCTGCTGAGCGAAAACCCTCAAGCACTGACGCAGTTAGTGCGCTTGTGTTCGGCCTCCAGCTGGGTGGCCGATTACATTCGCCAAACCCCCGTGCTGCTCGACGAGTTGCTGACGCCGGATACTCTGTATCGACTTCCCGAACCGGATGAACTGGCCGAGGAGCTACGCCTGCGTCTGCTGCGTATCGATGCCGATGACCTCGAGCAGCAGATGGATCAACTGCGACAATTCGTACGCGCCCACAAACTGCGTGCGGCCGCCTGTGAAGTAGCCGACCAGCTCCCCCTGATGCGCATCAGTGACTACCTGACGCGACTGGCGGAAACCGCCATGACCGTCGTCATGCAACTGGCGTTTGAGCAAATGGTCGCCAAGTACGGCTATCCGACTGATGCTCAGGGCGAGGCGGTATTGCAGCCGGAGTTTCTGGTGGTTGGCTACGGCAAAGTTGGCGGTCTGGAGTTGAGTTACAGCTCGGATCTGGATCTGGTGTTCCTACATGGTGGCCATCGCAACGGCTACACCACCGGCGAACGCTCGCTGGATAATGGCGTGTTCTACACCCGCATGGGCCAACGCATGGTGCACATTTGCACCACCCAAACCCGCTCCGGGGATCTGTATGAAATTGACTTACGCCTGAGACCCTCGGGCAACTCCGGCATGATCGTCGCGTCCATGCGCGCCTTCGATGAGTATCAGCAGAAACACGCCTGGACCTGGGAGCATCAGGCGCTGGTGCGTGCCCGTGCTTTATGCGGCGATCCCGCGCTGAGTGCCCATTTTCAGCAGACCCGCAAGCAGATACTGACGCAACCCCGCGATCTCAGTGCGCTGCGTGAAGAAGTGCGAGCCATGCGACAAAAAATGAGGGATAATCTCGGCTCCAAAGATACGAGCGGTCAGCGGTTCCACCTGAAACAAGATGAAGGGGGCATTGTTGATATCGAGTTTCTGGTTCAATATGGCGTACTGGCGTGGTCACACCAGCATCCTGCCTTACTGCAGGTCACCGATAACATGCGGTTGCTGGAGGCCTTTGCCCAAGCCGGTCTGATGACTCCACAAGACTGTCAGACCCTGCAGGACACCTACCTGTCTTACCGAGCCGAAACTCACCGGCGTGCATTGCAGACACAACCCTTGCTGCTGGATTCAGAAGCACTGAGTGCACTGGATTTTAATGCGCGGCGTCACGATGTGACCCGACTGTGGAAACGCTGGCTGGAATCCGTTGGTTCACACTAACGGCCAGACTTACTGAATTAATTAACGAATGAGGTCCTTATGCTTCCTTCCATGGCAGACCGCGATGGTCTGATCTGGCTTGACGGCGAGTTGGTTGACTGGCGCGATGCCAAAGTTCACGTCCTGACTCACACCCTGCACTACGGCATGGGCGTCTTTGAAGGTGTGCGGGCTTATGAAACCGATCAGGGCGCGGCTATTTTCCGTCTCCAGGAACATACCGATCGCCTGTTCCGCTCAGCCCACATCCTGAACATGGAACTGCCCTACAGCAAAGAAGAGCTGAACAACGCTCAACGTGCTGCCGTGCGTGAAAACAACCTGAACAGCGCCTACATCCGCCCAATGGCCTTTTACGGCTCAGAAGGCATGGGACTGCGCGCTGACAACCTGAAAGTGCACGTCATGATTGCTGCCTGGGAATGGCCCGCCTACATGGGCGAAGAAGCCAAAACTCAGGGCATCAAGATCCGTACGTCCAGCTACACCCGCCACCATGTGAACATCACCATGTGTAAGGCGAAAGCGAACGGTAACTACATCAACTCCATGCTGGCTTTACGCGAAGCCATCGACAGCGGTTGTGAAGAAGCCCTGCTGCTGGACAACGAAGGCTATGTGGCAGAAGGCTCCGGCGAAAACTTCTTCCTGGTACGTGATGGCATCATTTACACCCCAGAGTTGACGTCATGCCTCGACGGCATTACCCGTCGCACCATCATCGAAATGGCCGAATCTCAGGGCTACGAAGTCCGCGAGAAACGCATCACCCGTGATGAAGTGTACGTTGCCGATGAAGCCTTCTTCACTGGTACCGCTGCAGAAGTACTGCCGATTCAGTCACTGGACGGTCGCAAGATCGGTGAAGGCCGACGAGGCCCTGTCACAGAGAAGCTGCAGACCATGTACTTCGATACCGTGACTGGCAAAGACCCGTTCAATGCTGAGTGGCTGACGCACTGTAAATAAGTGCTGAGTTACGATTGATGTAACGGCTGAACGAATTGCTGAAGTAAAAGCAAAAAAGCCCCGGGCGCGACCGCCCGGGGCTTTTTTTATGGAACTGAATTCCATGTCTCAAAGCAGTTTAGTACCGGACACTTCTTCACTGTATGTACAGGTTTCAGTGTCACCGTCTTCGACATAGGTTTCCGTCCAGTCGTCTGTGCCGGTGAAATTTCCGGTTGCGCCATTAACAGTCAGCACCGCACGGCCTGACAAGCTGTAAGAATCGCCAGCATAGCTATAGCTTTCGCTGTAATTAATCGTGGCCGTGTTGCCTACGACTGAATCGAAATTCTCTCGCTCGCCGTCGATCAACAGATAGCCCTGCTCCCAATTCACGACAAAGTAGTAGCTGTCATCATAGTTGTACGTGTAGCTAGAGCACGACTCCGAGCCTCGCGCATTCACACGCACCAGATACTCGTCACTGGTTAACCCCATGCTTTCCCGGTTAGGTGTGACCACCTTCAGGGTGTAGCTACCGTCGCCATAATACGACTCCACGTCAATCCGATATTCTTGATTTGCGGTTGCAGTAAAGTAAACCTGCTCAAACGAGTCATCACTTTCGCTGGCTTCGTACACCCCCATTCCAGATACCGACAGATCCAGATCTCTGACGCTGGACGTCAGTACGACCAACACATCACCGGTTTCTGTAGCGGTAAAAATATAAGTGTCTGTGTCATCTTCAACGATAGAACCGGTCGCTTGCGTATTCAGCGATAAATCTGACCCGGTGGCCGTGGTTAAGGTAGGTTCGTTAGCCAAGCCGCGAAGACCGTCGCCAACGCCGATGCCAGGATTGGCATCATCTCCGCCACACGCAGCCAGAATAGATGTCAGTAAAAGTGGAGTAATCACTCGGATTGTCATGGTATATCCCTATTGCAGTATTAATGATGCATCTCACCAGTGCCCATAGAGTACGGCATCTGCTCTTCGGTAAAAAGTGGTCATGCGCGAATTTGATCAGTGAAGAACCTGACAATAACACCATTCTTACTTTTCAATGGCTTACTCATACAGACGATGAACATTGACCAGCCATGAGATGAATTAATTGGTCTTAGATACCCGACGCTTAGTCGCAGTCCGTTTTCGTCTTGCAGAACTGGACTTCGTTCCCCGGCTGCCAGTAGATCGACGTCGCGCACTCGACTCAGTTGCAGTCATTCGCGGCATCGGTGTTTCCCGGGCCAGTTGAATCAGCTGCTGCAATTGCGAATTCAACGACGTCATAAAGGTGGCATAGCCGTGCTGGCCCTGGCTGATCGCCTCTAACGCCTGTTCCCAGCGCGCCGTGGTGTCAGGCAGCGTCGTCACCTCCGGCAAGGCCTGAATTAATTGTTTGCCTGTTGCGGTCGCCATAATGCTCTTGCCCTGACGCTGTAGAAACTTTCGCTTAAACAGAAGCTCGATGATACTGGCGCGGGTCGCTTCCGTGCCTAAGCCATCGGTCTCTTTGAGAACGCTACGTAACTCGGCGTCTTTCACGTAACGTCCGATGCCGGTCATGGCGGCCAGTAAGGTCGCATCGGTAAAGTGTTTTGGCGGTTCCGTGTGCTTTTGCTCAACGGACGGCTCACCACTCCATAGCGTTTGACCTTCAGTGAGCACAGGCAACGGCGGTTTTACATTTTCTGCGTGAGGTAGCAGGGTCTTCCAACCCAACGCCAAGGTATCGCGTTGTTTGGCCGTAAAGGTGCCACCCGCAATCGTTAATACAATACGCGTATCTGTATATTCGAAAGGTGGACAAAACTGCATCAGATACTGTCGCGCAATGAGTTTATACACTTTAAATTCGTTAGGAGGCAGGCTTCCTGAATATTGCTTTTTGGTGGGGATAATCGCGTGATGGGCACCGGTTTTGGCATCATTAAACGCCGCCGACTTCAACCGATGATCAACAAGATCAAACCAATCCCCGGTCTCTTTCAAAACACTTTTAATTCCGGAAAAAACAGACTCCGCTTCGCGATGATGTTCCGCAGGTAAGTAGCGACAGTCGGATCGTGGGTAGGTAATTAATTGGTATTTTTCATACAAATTTTGACAAGCATCCAATACCTGCTTTGCCGACAAATTAAGTGCTTTGGCCGCATCAATCTGAAGAGCAGATAAGTTATAGGGTAAGGGAGCACGCTGCCTGGCTTGTTTCGTGTCGTAGGCGCTGACTGCCGCTGGCTGCTGGCGAATCCGCGAGGCAACGTTCTCCGCCAGTTTATGATTCAGTACTCTGCCATCGTCGTCCTGATGCGGACGGCAAGCCTCACTTGGCTGCCAGGTAGCGTAAAAGCTCAAAGGAGCCTGCTGAGAAAGGTGTATTGCCGCCTTCACGTCGTAAAAAGGTCGGCTGACAAACGCATGGATCTCCTCATCACGACGCACGACCAGCCCGAGCACGGGAGTCTGTACCCGCCCAACCGAAAGCACGCCGCGGTTTCCGGCTTGTTGGCCTTTAATCGTCCAGGCGCGTGTCTGGTTGATACCGTATAACCAGTCGGCACGGCTGCGCGCCAGCGCTGATACCGACAAGGGGATAAACTCCCGGTTATCACGTAAGTTATCTAACGCGCGTTTTACGGCACTGGGGTTCAGGTCGCTGACCAACAGTCGTTTGGCATTCTGACGTTTGCTATCACTGACCTTGAGATAATCCAGCACCTCATCCACCAGCAACTGGCCTTCCCGGTCGGGGTCACCGGCGTGCACAATCTCAGACGACTGCTTCACCAGCTTACGCAAGACGGTCAGTTGTTTCCGTGTTTTTGGTTTCGGCTGAAGTTGCCACTGCTCGGGCACAATCGGTAGATGATCTAAGCGCCACTGCTTGTATCGGGCGTCGTAGGCTTCAGGTTCGGCCTGCTCCAACAGGTGACCAATACACCAGCTGACCACATCGCCATTGCCTACCCGGATGCAGCCGTCTTCTTTCTGATGAGGTTTTGGCAACACCTGTGCAATCGCACGGGCCAGGCTGGGTTTTTCGGCTATGTAGAGTCGCATAAGGGAGGGCTATCGGTTCAATCTCGATAGCCACACGTCATTAACTGTATGAATGCACAGTAGTTAACCAGTTTGCACAGCCCTTGGCAACTCAGCGGGCGTTTAAGCCGCCAGCGGTGCACGCGCCCAGATAGAACCGCGGTGATCGCGGTAGAGGTCGCGCACCCACTGCATGGCAGGACTGTCAGCCCAGGCCTTTGCCGGTGCTGCCATTTTTGTACGGAAATCTTCAGAACCATAAATAGGATGCTCTGGCGGGCATGCCAACGGTGCCAGTAAAGAAGCCGCCGTCATGTCAGCGATACTCAATTGGTCACCCACCAGATAACGTTTATCGGTAATTTCCTGCTCGAGCCATTTGATGGCGGCATCGATCTTTTTCTCGGCTCGGGCGACGTCTTTTTTATTAATTTTTAATTTTAATTTAAAAACGAATTTAATCACCGGATAGGTTGCGCGCAACAGTGTCTCTTCCCACGGTTTTGCAAACTGAGTCCAGATGGTTTTTACCACATCATCGTAGGCAAAGCCGGGTAAATACAGGAAACGCGCCACGGGCTTGCCGATAGCATCAAAGCGCGACTGAATCTCTCGAATGGCTTCTTGTTCAGCCTCAGGGAAGCTCTTCAGAGGGCCTTTATTTTTTGCCAGCCACTCAACGATGCGAGGACTGTCCTGAACGCAGACATTACCTTCCTGAATCAGAGGCACCGTCGTTTCGGCACGCTTCCCCTTAATCAACATAGGAAGTGTATGAATGGCTGGGGTCAATGCCCGCTCACGATATTCCACGCCCTCATAGTCAAGGATCCAACGGATTTTCTCGCTGTAATGGGACATGTTGATGGTGTAAAGAATCACACGATACCTCCTGAGTGAAACGGGCGTTGTTACGCTAGCCTGGTGAGAGCGAATGCAGGTACTGAACAGTCGGACAGCGACGCATAAGAATATCGACGCATAAGGAGACTTGCCCTAGCGTACGACTGAGACCTGATCGTAAATTATTGGGAGCACTGTACGCGCTCTGTAAAAAATTGGCAGGTTCAATGCGGCTAACTTTGGTGCTGCCAAGAAGTGCACTATGTATTTCGGGTCGCATCATCCTCCCGCAGGTAAAACGAAAGAGGATAAGCCCGAAGCCTCAACCTCCGTCTATTGAGAGGTCGATGCCCGGGCCGAACGAGCACTGCGCCATTGGGACCAGGTCGTCCGCGCCGCAACTTGCGCAAGCGTGATCAGTTCCCGGTCTGGGCAGCTGTTGTCTTGGTAGTAATATTGATACTGCGCCCGAACAAAACGCTCCAATGCAGGCGATGCCAGTAAGTCCGGCCGGTCTTCGCTGATACGCTGATACCATTTCAGGATATCTTCCTGTGGCTGGCGGGCGCAGTCCTCACCCGCCAGCATCACCACGACGTTAGCCACGCATTGCCCTGTGATCCGGGCATACGCCTCGTTTTGTTTTTTCTCAGTCGACTTGAGACGGTAGAGACGCCATGCACTCATTACACCAACCGAGCAGCGTCGCCAGGTTGACCACCACCAATGGCGAGTCGCGGCGGCAACAATGGCAAGCACGGTGAGCCCCAGCCACAGAGGCCATAGCCCAACAATCAATAATTTGATCCATGACAGCACCCAGACCATGGCGGCATACACCCATACCCAGAGCTGACTGAATAACGCAGCCAGGGAGAAACCACGGCTGTCACTGCCAGCGTCTTGAGTTAAACGCTCACGAGTCAACATATCCTGTGCGTAATCCGTGATTTGCTGCGCAGTGATGGCCGAGGAATCGGGCGACGGGAAGTTAAAATACGCGGTGGGCTCAAAGGTCACCCAGCGTCCATCGATCCAGGCTTCGGTCCAGGCATGGCCGTCCAATACCCGCGCTTCAAAGTAGCCTGTCAAAGGGTTGCGTGTGGTCACGCTGAAACCCGTCGCTAACCGGGCGGGCACGCCCAACGATCGCAACATCATGGTCATGGCACTGGCGAAGTACTCACAGTGTCCTTGGCGATGTTCGAACAGAAACTCCGGCAACGGCGTGTAGTTCTGCGACGCTGTGACTGAGGCAAGGCTGTAGTCATACTCACTGCGTAAATGCTGCTCCAACGCTTTCGCCAGCTCGTAATTCGAAGTGGTATTGGCGGTCACGCGCTGTGCTAACTGCGTGATGCGCGGGTCAAAATTAGCGGGGATCTGTAGATCGGGGGTACGAGGGGCGGGCCCTTCGTGTAATGGTCGCTCATCCAGCAAGGTTAACTGTGACTGTACGGTGTAGCTCACCCCTTGTTGCAGCACACCGGGCAACAACGGGTGATCAAACTGATCCAGCGCAATAACGGTCGATGGCACCCATAATTCAACCGGTTCGCCGGCCAGCGGCAGCCAGGCGGGAATCGAGGTTTCTAGGGTAATCGTGTGCTGAAAGTTCGCTGTTTGAATATCCTCCCCCAAACGCACGTACCCTTGAGCGCCCGTTTGTTGCTTACGGGAAATATCTTCAACCGACGATGACCAGGTGGTGCCATCAAAGTGATCAAAACTGCGCACCCTGAGATACCCACCATGGGGGGCTTTCATGCGTAAGACAATGGCATCCGGCGGTAAGCTCCCATGCTGTCCCATCTGATCAATATCAAAGCGCTCATTGAAACCTCGGTAGCGAAATTCCTCCCGGGTCTGACTATCAAACTCCGATAATTCTGTGATTTGTTTGAGGTCCTGATATTCCTCGTTCTGCTTATCCAGCTCAGGCAGTGACTCCGGCGCGTCATCGCTAGGCGGCTCGGCGTTATCGCTCCATTCGTCAGAGTGATAATAATCCGGCGATGACGACACTTGTGCCCCTAAATTAAGCGCATCGAGTCTGGGCATCAGCAGATAAATCAGCACCGCCAGTCCCATCATGATGCCCGCCACCGTTGCTCGCTGCATCAGTGGCGGCCCTTGAACGACCACATCACTCTGGTGATCGTGTTCTGTACGTTGACCGAGATCGAGCCAGACTTCCGTCAAGGTAAAAGCCGATAACACACAGTAGGCAGCCATCACGATCAAGTAAGCACCATGCGTGGCTTCGGTGGCGCCAACCACCACAAAAACAAAACTCACCACCAGCGCCATAAATAACTTACGGTGATTGTCGGTTTGGGTCGCCAGCGCTAACATGGCCAGATACAGCAGCACCAATAGCGCTTCCATTAAGCCGCTCTGAAACAGAAAAAACAGAAACCCGAGCAAACCACCAACAGCGATACCATCGGCCAGCGGTTTATTTTTTTCAGGCGTCTCACGCGCTAACCAACCGCTGTGCAAGGCCATAAAATTTATAGGAAGGCCAATCAGCGCCAGAGCAATACCCGGCCAAAGGCCCCACAGCACCGCCACGGCCCCTGCCACCGCAACGGTCAATTGTAGGGAGTACCAGATAACGATTTCGTGACGATTAATTTTCATAGCGTCAGCACCCGCTCCAATTTACTCAACCGATGCAAATTCAGACGCTGGTGCTGATCGGAGCATTGCTCCCACCCCTCTGCGTAGCGCCCCATGGGTTGCTCAAAACTTTGTGCGTTGATAACAACATCCAGGCAAGGGCCGCTCGGTTCGTGGCTTACCTTAGAGGTACGAATAGTCATTAATACGGTGGCGCTGTCATCCACCTGACATTGCGCATTCTCCACCGCCTCCCCCCAATTCTGCTGACCGTCATTTTTAACCGCCGCCAACTGCGCCAACGCATCATTCAATCCATCGGCAGACAGAGGACTACCCTGCTGCGTACCAAGGTGAATGACCAGGGGCGTATTGCCCGTCACAACTAAGGTCATGGCCTGTTGCTGCTCTACGCCGTAGTTCAGTACCGAGGCCGCCATTTCAATCGCCATCTCGAAGCTGTCGGCATCGCCATCCACCACGTGATTATCCGCATTGGCATCCACTACGATCAGCCAACTGGATTGTTCATAGCTGTGGTATTCGCGTACGACCATTTCCTGTAATCGCGCGGTCGCCCCCCAATGCACATGCTTCATTGAATCACCCTGTCGATAAGGGCGGACGCCGGCATACTCCGCTTGTGCACCGCTGTGCAATAGCGACTCATGACCATCGTCGATTAAGGTGGCAGCATGCAACTGTGGCAGTTGGCGAATGCGGTGAACCCGCGGCCAGACGATGACGGTCGATTCACCGACAGGCGCCTGCAATTGACGTTGTATAAATCCAAACGGCCAGCCGCACATCAGCCCACACGTGGGCAGTGGATGTACTCCGCGGCGGTGACACTCATAGTTGAGAAGAACAGGTTCATCAGGGATCACGTGCGGCAGAAAATGTGACTGTGCCGGGCTGCCCGGTAAGGATTCAATTAACGTCAGAAAATACAACGGACGCGATGCCGCAATACGGTAATCGAGAACTAAACGGCCTCCCACTTGTGCGATGCCGCGTTGTGTTCGTTCCAGACTCACCTGACGCATTAACCACCAGGGCGCAACCCAGCTGATCAGCAACAGCGACAGAATTAATGCGGTCAATCCATAGAGCAGAGCGATGTCGCGGTTCCAGGCGATCGCAAACGACACGACCGCTGCAAGCAGCAGAAATCGTACGGGAGTCAGGTGTTTTCCTAACCAATCACTAATGCGTTCAGCGACGTCGGTCAGCGGCGGCTGAGCCTCGGTTCGACTATTCATCGCGGCAGGCTCAGAAATACGGCGTTGGTGACGTGTCGGCTTGATCCGGCACAGGAATACCCTCGAGTAGCGCCTTCCAGAAGGATCGGCGTTGCTCTTCATCGTTTAAGGCACTGTCGCGAAACACCATACGGTGTGCGAGCACCGGCTCCAGTAGCGAGCGTACGATGTCTGGCGTCACGTGATCCTGCGCCTGTATGAATGCGGCGGCTCGCGCGGTGTGCATCAAAGCCAACGAACCACGTGGGCTGGAACCCAGTTTGATACTCGGATGGTTGCGCGTGGCTTCGACAATGGCCTGAATATATTGCGCCATACCCTTACTTAAGGTCACCGACGCCATCTGCTTTTGTAAGGCCTTAATGTGCCCTTCAGACAGCACCGGTGACACGCCCTCCAGCGGATGCCCGGTTAATTGCGCCATCATCATGGCGACTTCCTGTGCGGCGTTAGGGTAGCCCAGAGACAAGCGCATCATAAAACGGTCGGCCTGCGCCTCTGGCAACGGGAAAGTGCCACTAAACGCCACCGGGTTTTGAGTAGCAATAACAAAAAACGGATCGGGCAGCGGGTAGGTTTTGCGATCGCAGGTAACGGTCCCTTCGCCCATTGCTTCCAGTAAGGCCGACTGGGTGCGTGGCGTTGCCCGGTTGATTTCGTCGGCCAACAAAATGTTGCTGAACACCGGACCGGGAATGAAATGAAATTTATGATCTTCGCTGTTGTAGACGCTCACCCCAGTGATGTCCGATGGCATCAGATCGGGCGTGCACTGGATACGTTTCATGCGCACCGCCAGCGCCTGGCTTAATGCTCGAGCCAGCGTAGTTTTCCCCGTGCCCGGCACATCTTCAATCAACAGATGCCCACGACACAACAAGGTAATGATGACTCGCTGCAAGGTCTCAGGGTGCGTTTGCACCACACCCGACAGGGCTTTCTGGAGCTTTGCCAGCAGTGTGCGTGCTTTTTGCTGAGCGCTCTGCTGTGAGTTTCTCTGGTGTGAGTTGGTTGATTCCTGACTTGCACCAGCAATGCTAGCTGGGCGCTCTTCCGTAAAATCGTTCATCGTCATTCCCTGATCAAAGGTTCCGTGGACAGTATGCCAGTACTGTTACAGACGCCCAACAAAACTATATCGAAATTAATTGATATAGATAAAAAGCCTCTCTATACTGCCCCCATGTTAGAAGATGCCGATGTCTCCTTGTTGTCCTTAGCACAGGCTGCAAAAGCAGCAGGTGATCCATTGCGCCTCAGTATTCTGAAGCTACTGGGACAAGGTGCGTTCGGGGTTCTGGAGCTGTGTCGCATTTTCGACATAAAGCAGTCGAGCATGAGCCACCACTTAAAGGTGTTGGCACAGGCCGGTCTCGCTAGCAGTCAGCGGGAAGGCAACAGCATTTTTTACCGTCGTCCACTGACCACCGGTAACGACGGCATGAGTGAGTGGCTACGCAGCCTGTATCGCGCCATTGATCAAACACCGAATGACGATGACGTAGTGCACGCCGTTGAGAAGGTGCTGATAGAACGAGCCGAGGCTTGTGCTGATTTTTTCGCTCGTCACGCCGATGACTTTCGCGAACAGCAGGATCTGATTGCCTCGTACGAGCAGTATGGCGATGCGTTGGCGACCATTCTTGACTCGTTCGCCACACAAGGCGAAAGAAGCGGCTACGCTCTTGAGGTCGGTCCCGGCGAGGGTGCCTTTCTGGGCGTCCTCAGTCAGAAATTTGAGCAGGTCGTCGGGTTGGATATTTCGCCTGACATGTTGGCCAAAGCCGAGCGCTTTTGCCAGAACGCAGGGTTAGACAACGTCACCTTGCTACAGGGTACAACGGCCTCGGTGTCGATTGAGCCCGTCGATTTTGCGGTGGCAAATATGGTGTTGCACCACGTGCCATCGCCGAAAACGATTTTTCAGGATGTTGCTCAGCGTTTACGCCCGGGCGGCACCTTTTTAGTCACTGACCTGTGTCGCCATGATCAGGCATGGGCGCGGGAATCCTGCGGTGACTTGTGGCTGGGCTTTGAGCCTGCCGATCTCAGCCAATGGGCTGTAGAGGCGGGTCTGAAAGAAGGCCAGAGCCAATATTCCGGTTTAAGGAACGGATTTCAGATCCAGTTCCGATTGTTTCATGCCTGAGGGCATTTATTTGAGGAGTCGCAGATGAGCGAATATTCAATTTTTACGTCAGAGTCCGTCTCTGAAGGCCACCCGGACAAAGTTGCCGACCAGATTTCTGATGCGGTTCTGGACGCCATCATTGCCCGCGATCCCTACGCACGCGTTGCGGTTGAAACACTGGTTAAAACCGGTATGGCCGTGGTTGCTGGTGAGCTGACGACATCATGCTACGTTGACCTCGAAGACATTGTTCGTGATGTGATCACGGGCATTGGCTACAACAGCTCTGATGTGGGCTTCGACGGAGCCACCTGTGCGGTACTGAACGGCATTGGTAAGCAGTCTGTCGACATCAACATGGGGGTTGACCGCGCAAAACCAGAAGATCAGGGCGCGGGCGACCAGGGCCTGATGTTCGGTTATGCCACCAATGAAACCCCTAACCTGATGCCTGCCCCTGTGTACTACGCGCACCTGTTGGTACAGCGTCAGTCTGAACTGCGTCGTAACGGCACGCTGCCTTGGTTGCGTCCGGATGCGAAATCTCAGGTGACGATCAACTGGGAAGGCGACTCGCCGAAAGTTGATGCGGTGGTTCTGTCGACCCAGCACGATCCAAGCATCAGCCTCGAAGATCTGCGCGAGCAGGTTCTTGAGCACATCATCAAGCCTGTACTGCCTGCGGAATGGCTGCACGAAGGCACGCTGTATCACATCAACCCGACCGGTAACTTCGTGATTGGTGGCCCGGTGGGTGATGCTGGCCTGACCGGCCGTAAGATCATCGTAGATACCTACGGCGGCATGGCGCGTCACGGTGGTGGTGCCTTCTCTGGTAAAGATCCATCAAAAGTTGACCGTTCTGCGGCCTACATGGGCCGTTATGTTGCCAAAAACATCGTGGCTGCAGGTCTGGCGGATCGTTGTGAGATTCAGGTGTCGTACGCCATTGGCGTGGCTGAGCCAACCTCTATATCGGTCAACACCTTCGGTACTGGCAAGATCAGCGACATCGAGCTCGCACGCGTAATCCGTGAAGTGTTCGACCTCCGTCCATACGCGATCCAGAACCAACTGGAACTGCTGAACCCTATGTATCAGGCCACCGCAGCATACGGTCACTTTGGTCGCGAGCCATACGAGATGACCTACGAGTACACCGAAAACGGCGAGAAAAAGAGCAAGACCTTCACTGCGTTCACCTGGGAGCGCACTGACAAGGTAGACGCACTGAAAACCGCCGCCGGCGTCTGATTACAGCGCTTAATTTCATTTATTTTCTGGTCGCTGGTATTCCCCGGCGACCGTAACAGCAAAAGGGCAAAAACATGACCCAGTTTACTGATTACAAAGTTGCAGACATGAGCCTCGCCGATTGGGGCCGTAAAGAAATCAAAATCGCTGAAGGCGAAATGCCAGCCCTGATGGCGCTGCGCCGTAAGTACAAAGAATCACAGCCTTTGGCCGGCGCCAAGATCATGGGCTGTATTCACATGACCATTCAGACTGCGGTTCTGATTGAAACTCTGGTGGATCTGGGCGCCGACGTCCGTTGGTCATCGTGCAACATCTTCTCGACTCAGGATCACGCGGCGGCGGCCATTGCGGCGGCTGGCATTCCAGTATTCGCCTGGAAAGGTGAAACCGAAGAAGAATTCTTGTGGTGCATCAAGCAGACCATTCTTGCCGAGAAAGACGGCGACAAAGTCTGGGATGCCAACATGATTCTGGATGACGGTGGTGACCTGACTGAAATGGTTCACAACGACTTCCCAGCACTTTTGAACGACATCCACGGCATCTCTGAAGAGACCACGACCGGTGTTCACCGTCTGCTGGAAATGTTGGAAAAAGGCGAGCTGAAAGTACCCGCCATCAACGTGAACGATTCGGTCACAAAAGCGAAGAACGACAATAAGTACGGCTGTCGCCACTCCCTTAACGATGCCATCAAGCGCGGCACCGACCACCTGCTGTCCGGTAAAAAAGCGCTGGTCATCGGTTACGGTGACGTGGGTAAAGGTTCTGCCGCTTCTCTGCGTCAGGAAGGCATGATCGTTAAAGTCACTGAGATCGATCCTATTTGTGCTATGCAGGCGTGCATGGACGGCTTTGAAGTCGTTTCTCCGTACATCAACGGCGAAAACAACGGTACGCTGGAATGCGTCGACGCGGACCTGCTGGGCAAAACTGACCTGATCGTAACGACCACGGGTAACGTGAACGTTTGCGACAAAAACATGCTTCAGAAGCTGAAGAGCGGCGCCGTTGTCTGTAACATCGGCCACTTCGATAACGAGATCGACACCGCGTACATGCGCGAGAACTGGAAGTGGGACGAAGTGAAGCCACAGGTACACAAGGTGTACCGTGATGAAGCCGCGGATGACCACCTGATCCTGCTGTCTGAAGGCCGCCTGGTAAACCTGGGTAATGCAACCGGCCACCCTTCACGTATCATGGATGGCTCATTCGCCAACCAGGTACTGGCGCAGATCTATCTGTACGAGCGCAAGTTCGCCGACATGATGGAAGCCGAGAAGAAAGAAAGCATCTACGTGAAAGTTCTGCCGAAGAAGCTGGATGAAGAAGTGGCCAAAGACATGGTTGAAGGCTTCGGTGGTGTGATCACTAAGCTGACCGGTGATCAGGCGAGCTACATTAATGTGGATGTTGATGGCCCGTATAAGCCAGAAGCCTACAAATATTGATGTTTGAGCGGAGCTAGCTGCATCGCCAGCTCTTTGTTGGATTTGCTCCGGAAATGCTCATGTATGACTTATACACTGCGCGTTCCGAAGCAAATCCGCCTCGATCTGGCTTCTTCGCTAACGCTCCTAAGGCTGTAATACGTGCGAAGCAAATAGCCAAGAACAAGACAATAGGTAGCGGCAAACACCGCCTCTATCCGATCAAGAGAAGTTAAGATGACGACCTTAAGTTTTGAATTTTTCCCGACCAAAACCGAGGAAGGGACAGAAAAGCTCCTGAAAGTGCGCGACGAACTCGCTGCCTTTAACCCAGAGTTTTTCTCGGTGACCTATGGTGCCGGTGGCTCTACCCGCGACCGCACCTACGCCATCGTCAAAGCCATTCAGGAACGCGGTATTGCTGCGGCGCCTCACCTGTCGTGTGTGGGTGACAGCAAAGACGATCTGCGTTCACTGCTGAATGAATATAAGGACCTCGGCATCGATCGCATAGTTACCCTACGTGGTGACCTGCCAAGCGGCGCCGGCCTCGCCAGCAGCGAGCTGCGTTACGCCAACGAACTGGTCGAGTTCATCCGTGAAGAAACGGGCGACCACTTCACTCTGGAAGTTGCGGCTTATCCAGAAATGCACCCACAGGCGACCAGCTTCGAAAAAGACCTCGAACACTTCGTCAACAAAGTGAAGGCTGGTGCAGACAGTGCGATCACTCAGTACTTCTTCAACGCCGACAGCTACTTCAACTTCGTTGATCGTGTCCGTGATATGGGTGTCGACATCCCGATCATCCCGGGCATCATGCCGATCACCAACTACAGCAAGCTGGCGCGCTTCTCTGACGCCTGTGGCGCTGAGATCCCGCGCTGGATCCGCAAGCAACTGGAAGCCTACGGCGACAACAACGAGTCTATTCAGCAATTTGGCGAAGAAGTGGTAACGGAAATGTGCCATCGCCTGCTAGAAGGCGGTGCACCGGGTATTCACTTCTATACCCTCAACCAGTCTGAAGCCAGCCTGCGTGTGTGGCGTAATTTGGTGTAATCTCAGCCCAGGGACCCGAAGACATACTCGGGTCCTTCTTGCCCCTCCTCACCTTGCCCCTCCTTACCTTGCTTGTATAATGCGCGGTTGGTTCCATTCATAGGAATCTCTATTTCAACCGACAACCCAGGTCATCCCGTGCGCATTATTACTTTCGGAACGTTCGATATTCTTCACTACGGCCACATCCGGATTCTTGAACGCGCCCGTGCAATGGGCAACGAGCTGGTAGTAGGGGTGTCCTCTGATGCGCTGAATGAGCGCAAAAAAGGCCGCTGCCCGGTGTACTCTGAGTTCGAAAGAATGGCCATGATTCGTGCGCTCCGCTGTGTCGATGATGTTTTTCTGGAAGAATCTCTGGAGCAAAAACGCGACTACATACTGACACATCAAGCCGATATGCTTGTGATGGGAGATGATTGGGCAGGTAAGTTTGATGAATTCAACGACATCTGCAAGGTGCATTATTTCGAGCGCACGCCGTCTATTTCCACGACCTCCATTATTGAAGTCGTGAAAGCACTGGACACGGAATAATGATATGGAAACCCGCACCAGTCATATCACACATGGTGTGTTATTAGCCCTAGCGCTGCTGTATGCAGCATTATATCTTCCCTTCCGAAATGAAATGGCGGTGCTTGTTGGACTAATGGCCTTGCTTGGTATCTATGCCTACGCACGTTATCACCGGGACCAATTAACCCGACTGCCTCACTGGCTTTTTTGGTTAGCAGCACTGCTGCCGGTCATGACATGGCTGCTGGTACGCTGGCAGGTCCCTGAAGAAGCCATGGGCTCACCTCGCTCTGAAGACTTCGCCAATAAGTTTATTTTCTTACTTCCTGCCGTTGCTCTAGCCGCAGATACACGCCGTATCTGGATATTTTGGGGGGTAGCCGCCTTATCAGCTCTACTGCTGCCTTGGATGTTAGGGGGTGGCTGGAGCGAAGTGATTGCTGCTTGGGAAGGTAAACGTACTGGGTTTGGTCGGCATATCATCACGATGGGAATGGTTTATGCGACGTTGCTGATCGCCGCACTCGTTTTTTTACATCGTTTTGTTATAAAGCCAGGCAATCAGATGTGGCGCTGGATACTATGGTCTGTATCGATGGCGGGTGCGGTCACTGGCATCGTTGGCTCTGCAAGTCGCTCCATATATCTCGGATTAATATTTCTAAGCTCAATTGTCGTCTTCGTAGGATTAATAACAGCAATCAAGAAGCCCATACTACGACCATATTTCATCAAAATTGGTTCACTAGCTGCTGTTATAGCTATTCTAAGTCAACTGATAATCTACCAGTCGGGTATTTACGACAATATTTTAAGCAGAATTGGTAAGGCAAGTGCTTCCGTGGAAGCATTCATAAACACTGGCATAGAGTCAGTGCCGTATAGCAGCTCGGGGCTTAGAATTCACTTCTGGCATGATAGTGTTGCTTTGATTGCAGAGCGCCCGATAACTGGATGGGGGTTAGGGGCTAATGAGCGCATGCATGAAAAAGCAAATAATCGTTTCGGCAAACGTTATTACATCACAGTCCACAATGATATCCTCGAGTTCCTGTTAGCCTTTGGCATACTCGGTTTGAGTGTCATGTTTGCACTGATTGCCTGGCTATGCCGTCAGGCTTACCTGGCCTGGAGAGCCTCTGTACTACCTGGCGATGTACTCATATTCTTTGGGCTCTTTATCGTCTTCTATTTATTCAATGGACTGTTTTTATCCACCTTCTTTTTCCGGGACAGTATCTTTCTATGGAATGTCGTAGCTGCTGGTATCACCGGATTTATTATAAAAGCGAGTCAGGAACATGCCGGGCAGCAAAGCACTTAGTGGTGAACTAAACGAGAAAGCCGTCGCCATGCTACAGACGGTGACCGAGGTCCTTGAACGATACCAGGTCCCCTATATGCTGGATTGTGGCACTCTTTTAGGCATCGTTCGTGAGCAACGCATTCTCCCCTGGGATGACGACATGGACATCAGCGTGCGCTGTGACAGTCTGAAAACCCTGAAAAGAGTTCAGTACCACCTCTGGCTGAAGGGGTTTCGTGCCCGCATGATCAAAAGTGCCCACGGCTACGGCCCCATTGAGAAGGGAGCCGTGCGGATTCTCAAGGTGAAAGATACCAAAGGGCTTCGCCGCGGTGACTTACAGCTCGATATTTTCGTGAAATACCCCGACGAGAACGATACCGATCTACTCATGGTTGGTGGCGATAAGACTCCGATCATCCAAGCCTTTGACAGCAAATATTTCGATCAACTGACATACGTGAATTTCGAGGGCAAAAACTACCCGATACCGGCCGATTTTGATGGCTATCTGACTGCTCGCTATGGCGATTGGCGTACGCCAGTGAAGGACTGGAACTACCTCGAAGACGATCAATCGAAGATCACCGATCTGACAGTGAACGATAAGCTATGAAGGTCTATTTCGACATCGCCAGCCCCTACTACTGGCCGCAGTATCAACCGGTCTTTGAACTGTTACGAGTTCGCGGGCATCAATGCCACGCCGTTTTGCATGACACACCACAAAACAGCGCTCTGGCCTCTCAATTGGAAGCGGATGACTTTCCGGAATTTCAACGATGTCCTCAGGCTCAGCTCGCTGAGTTTTACCGGTCAGCCTCTCCCGACTGGATTATCTTTGGAAATTCATCGGTTATTGACCTGAAAACCTTACCCGCATCAACCTCCACGGCACTGCTCTACCATGGCATTGGTATTAAGTCATGCTATTACGATAAAGAGCTCGCCGAATTTGACGTTCGCTTCACAGAAGGCGGGCACCGGCAGGCTCAGCTTGTTGAATCAGCACCGGACAGCTGCTTCGAAGAAGTCGGATTTGCAAAGCTTGATCCGATCTTCAATGGCGAGCTGACTACATCTAAATCACCGCTGACGCAGGCTGGATTGTCCGAAGATCGCCCAACACTGCTCTATGCTCCAACCTTTTATCCAAGCTCCATTGAGCGAATGCCATGGAACTGGCCAGAGAAGTTCAGAGACTGCAACATCATCATTAAGCCGCACTTTTTTACCTGGTCTCACGAAAAGTATAAGCGCCAACGTCGCTTTCTCGATCACTGGGCAACGTTTGACAACGTGTATTTGGTACCCGCCAATAAACTCTCTCTGGTGCCCTACATGGCCGTTGCGGATGTGCTATTGAGTGAAGCCTCTTCAGCACTGTTTGAGTTTGCCGCCCTTGACCGACCAGTACTTTGGTTAGATTTTCTTCAGCTACGTTGGAGTTATCGTGGGCCGCTGCGCTTTCGTTTCGATCGCCGCATGGACCAGACCATCAAGCCCTACTGGGATGTTGCGCGCCACGTACAACACCCATGGCAACTGGAGCGTGCAGTGCGGGAAGAATTAGCATCTCCTGAGGAGTTTCAATCGGCGCGGCAACGCACCACGACTGAGCTCATTGGACAGACCGACGGTCGAGTCAGCGAACGTATATGCGACTATCTGGAAGCAAACAGTCGCGGAGCGTAATGTGTCTCCAGTTAACTCTATTTCGAACCGTTAATTGAGTCTATAGAACAACAGATAAGAGCGTCAGTCAGTCAGTCAAATTAGCCAGTCGTTCCAGTACATCCTCCACCGTAATCAACGCCATGGCTCTGGCATCGTGCACACGCTCGTGCCAGCCAGCCTCAGCCACGGGTTTATTCAGGCACAGAGACACAGCCTCTGGATAGCGATTCACGGATAGCTCCTCGCGAGCCTGATAGGGTCCTGATAACTCGGGACGTGCTACCGCATAGAGTCCAATCACTGGTGTCCCTACGGCAACCGCGATATGAACCGGGCCAGTATCCGGTGCTATCAGGCAATCCACTTCACTCATCAGTGCCGTCATCTGACCGTAGCTGGTCTTTCCGACGAGATTCGTGACCTTATCCCCCACAGCTGCTTCGATAGTCGCTGCGATTTCCAGCTCATTTTTCGCAGGGCCACCCGTCAATACAATCTGACAGCGATATTGATCAGCCAGCTGCTGAACCAGTTCAATATATCGCTCGGTCGGCCAGGTACGCTCTGCCTTACTGGCGGCCGGGTTGATCGCGATCATACGCTCAGCACAGCGCTGTTGCGCCGCCCACTGGAAGTCGTTATCCGCTACCGGCAAATCCCATTGATAATCAGGGCGATCAGGGGTTGGAATTCCCAGAGCTCGGGCAAACCCCATGAATCCTTCAGCGAGATGTTCGTCCCGATACGGCACTTGTTCAGACACGAAACAACGATGAAGCTCGCGCCCGCGACGGGAGTCGAAACCAATTTTTCGCTTGGCACGAATAAACGGGAAAATCAGGTTAGCGCGCAAGCTGGCTTGCGCAGCAATCAGAATATCAAACGAGTAAGGCTTGAATCGCTGTCTAAGCGCCAGATAATCCGCTAGCCCCCTGGGCTTGTCGATGACGATAAAGTCCACACCGCTCAGGCCTTTGAGCATGGGCGCCACGGCGCTACTGGTAATCCAGGTGATCTTACAGTCCGGCCATGCCTGTTGAATTGCCCGAATCGTGGGTATGGCCAACACGACGTCGCCTAAGGCGGACAGACGAAAAAAAGCAATGTGTTCTGGCGCAGACACCACAGACTCCAAGCGTTATAGGCAAGGCGCTATTCTGCCGCAGTGTGGTCAGTTTACAAGTTTCAGTTGAGATTCAATGCTCATCAGGTCAGGCACCATGGCAGTCACGCCATCCAATGTGACCGCGACCTGATCCAAGTCGCCCATGCCCATGGCATTCACTTCCTGCAAATCCGCCTCAGTTACGTGCATCAAGCGCGGAATACCTTGCACCAGAATGGCAAAAAACGGCAAATCACCACGATCGGCATTAACGATAATAAAACGTGCATCGGGGTTCGGCGCAGGCGCTGCCAAACCGTTCAATAACTCGTAACACACGGCAGGAACCAGGGTGCCACGCCAATCGAGACGTCCCAGCAGCCAATCGGTACTGGTATTGGTGGTGAGCAGATGCGAAAACGGCACTACCTCTGCCACAGTGACGTTTGGCATCAGTAAGTGGCGGTCCTTTAAGGGAACCAGAAGGCAGTCAATCTGATCCTGTTCGCTGACTGTCGCCGTGATTTGGGTGTCGCTCATAACTCTTATCCTGTGTCGTCAGGTCACGTTTTAATGTTTGCACCAGCTGTAAAGCCAACTGGTGAGTATCTCCAATGAAAGTTACCCGGCCACTGGCCATCGCACTTTCAGGCATAGACGCATTACCGCAAGTCGCCGGCGTCTGAACCCAGACCGGCGTTCCCTCAGGCAATGCCATGATGGCCTCGGAACCATCGCTGCCCATACCGCTGAAAAGAATGCAGCCAAATCGTGTTTTCGCGTGCCGCTGAGTCACCTCAATCACACCATCAATGGAAGGTCCGTACGGTCCTTCCCAGGTGCGATTAACCGCCACCGCCCGATCCAGCCCCACCAGATCAAACTGCTGAGTCACGGGTGCAATCAATACATCGCCGCTGGCGAGTACCATGTCGTCTTCAAGGTTACGCAAACGATAAGCAGAGTGACGCCCTACAGCCTGACACAGCGCCTGCTCGAAGCGTTCATCAATGTGCTGAGCGTATACAAAAGCGACCGGCAAGCCTTCTGGCAGCGCATCCAGAAACCCTTTAACGGCTTCCGGGCCACCCAGCGAAGCACCCAATACCCAAATCTGTTCCGCCGGACGATCGGCGTATTCCGATAATTCAGGAGGCAGTGCGATTCGCGGGCGCGGCACATGTTCAATTAACTCTGACGACACCGTCGCGGCTGGCGCCGGGCTGTGAGTCAGATCCCGCAGCTTGGTCAGTAACTTTTTTTCCCAGCGCATAAAGGTGGGAGAGTGGCGATCAGGCGCGGGCTCCATGCCGACAAGCACAGGCACATCGCCTACCAGCAAATTGAGAATGCAGGCCTCGGTAGCCTCGTTATCTTCCTGAGCAACAATCCAGACATCGGTGGCAATCTCGCCACTGTCGAGAAGCTCCAGACGCTCCGCACTGCTGCAGAAGACCACATCGAAGCCCAGACGCTGTATGGACTCTTTGAGTAGCTGGCGCTGCAAGGCATCACAACACAGCACCGCTACCCGAGGCGAGCTCATTTAGCTGACCTCTTGAGCCAGAAAGCGTTGGATGTTTTCAAGCAGCGCTTCTTCCTGGAACGGCTTACCCATGTACTCATTCACACCAATGCTCATCGCCCGCTCACGGTGTTTATCACCGGTTCGCGAGGTAATCATGATGATCGGCACATCCTGCAAGCGCGCATCGTGGCGCACCAGAGAAGCCACCTCAAAACCATCCATGCGCGGCATTTCAATATCCAGCAACATGACGTCGGGTTTCTCGTCCTGCAACACCTCCATGGCGTGCATTCCATCCTTCGCGGTGCTGACTTCAAAACCATGACGCTCCAGCAAACGAGTCGTCACCTTACGCACGGTCACGGAGTCATCGACCACCAGCACTTTCGGCAACTGACGCTCCTGCTCATGGCGGGCCTCAGCGGCTTTTTGCTCAATGGCGCGAGCCTGCTGGTATTCAAGGCTGGTATGACTGCGGATCATGGCCGGCAGGTCGAGAATAATGACAACACTACCATCACCCAAAATTGTACCGCCGGAAATACCGCGCACCCCAGAGAACTGAGGTCCAAGGCTTTTCACCACAATTTCACGCGAGCCCAACAGCGCATCCGCCTGCAGAGCAAACGGCACCTGTCCGCGCACTAACAGCAGCGGCAGCGGCATGGATTGCCCAGAAATCTTAGGCTGTAAGTGTTCATCCAGCATGGCGCCCAAGTAGCCCAACTGGTAATCACGCCCGGCGTAGTTAAACGTACGCTCGCCTTCTGGCAAGTCATACAGATTCTGTAGCTCGGAAACCGACGCACGCACAATACCCTGAATGTTGTTCAGAGGAACGGCGTAGAGGTCTTCGCCGATCCGAACCATCAAGGCACGGTTCACCGATACCGTAAACGGCAGACGGATCTCAAACTCGGAGCCTGCGCCTTCTTCGGAGCGAATTTCAACGCTGCCGCCCATCTGTTTAATTTCGCTGCTGACCACGTCCATGCCGACGCCTCGGCCGGAAATCTGGGTGATCACTTCCGCCGTCGAGAAGCCAGGCTGCAGGATAAACTGGCGAATGTCATGATCGCTCGGACGAACATCGTCATCGACCAGACCACGCTCTTGGGCTTTGCGCAACACGTTATCAAGGTTGATGCCTTGACCATCGTCGCGCAGCGTCAGTACCACATCGCCACCGTCGCGACGAATATCCAGCTCAATATTACCTTTATCAGGCTTGCCCGCCGCAGCACGTTGCTCGGCATGCTCGATACCGTGGTCAACGGCATTACGAACCATATGCTCAAGCGGCGAAATCATGCGCTCAAGAATGGTACGGTCCATTTCACCGTCGGCGTTGTTCACACGCAGGTCCACCTGCTTGTCCAACTCAAGGCTGACCTGACGCACAATACGACGCAGACGCGGTACCAGTCGCTGGAACGGCACCATGCGCGTTTTCATCAGGCCTTCTTGCAATTCGGTATTTACCCGACTCTGCTGGAGCAATAAGGTCTCAGCATCGCGGGTTTTCTGCGCCATGGTTTCGCGCAGATCAATCAAGTCGGAGGCGGATTCCATCAGGGCTCGCGACAACTGCTGCATGGCCGAATAACGGTCCATTTCCAGCGGGTCGAAGTCTTCGTACTCGGGGCCGTGACGCTCCTGTCGGAACAAGACCTGCGCCTCGGTTTCCATATCCAGACGACGCAGCTGATCGCGCATACGATCCAGCGTCTGATCCATCTCACCTAAGGTGGTTGAGAAGTCACTGACCTGCTCTTCCAGTCGACCACGCCCAATGGACGTTTCACCGGCCAGGTTCACCAGGTTATCGAGCAGATCGGCGGATACCTTCACCAGCTCAGCGGGCGCCTTACGGGCCGCCGCTTTATCGACCACCTGCCCTGTGGCTGGGGCAGCTGGGGCGACCTTGGCTGGCAAGTCGGTCATCACACTGACGACCGAGGATTCTGCTTGCTCTACCTTGGATTCCGATTGCTCTGACGAGGCATCTCGCGTCGGCTCTTCAGACGTGGACTCGGTGTTATCCATCGTGCCATCGAGGTGCTCAGGCGCTATCGCATCATCGTCCTTGGCCATATCCTCAAGTACAGCCGCTGGCATCAACGCATCATCTGTAGATAATTCTGGGGTGTCGGGCTCACTGGTCTCGCTATCAAGGTCGGACGTCACCTGAGGCGCAGTGTCATTCACACTTTCAACCGTCAGGTCATCATCACCCAGAACCAGTACCCCGTCCTGAGCCAATGCCGCTGACACCTTATCAACCTGTTGCTGCAGAGCATTCTGGCGCTCACTCACGTGAGCAAAGAAGGTGTCGTCATAACGCGCATTACGATCGAGCGACTTTTGAATATCACTCTCAAAGTGATGCGTAATGTCACCAAGCTTTGTTAAACCCGCCAGACGGGCACCGCCTTTTAACGTGTGCAATACACGTAGAATTTCATCCGGAGCCGCTCGTGAACTGGTGTCGGCACGCCAGGCCTCTACCGCATCGTCCAGAGACTCCAGCAATTCATTAGCTTCTTCCATAAAGATGCCAAGAATCTCGCGGTCACTTTCATCGGCAGACTCCGACTGAACATCAGGCACCGGCGGTACAAAGACCGGCGCTTCTGTGTCTTCGGTTACGACATCACCTTTCACGTGCGCTTTCAGCGCTTCGATCAGGCTGGCGGCATCTTCCGGCACCTCTCCATCGCGCACCGCCTGCAACTGCGAGGCAAGGGCGTCGTGTGAACGGTGAATCAGCGGGAACGTCGCGTCGGTTCTCTCGATGACACCGTCATTCAGGCGCTCGTATAAGGTTTCCAGCTCATGGCACAGGTCGGCCACTTCTGGCAGTTCTGCCATACGCGCGCCACCTTTCATGGTGTGCAGCTCTCGCTGCAGCTCGGCCACCGGTAACAGATCGTCCGGGTTGCCTTCCCATTTTTGCAGAATGCCTTCGATGGCCTCTGAAATCTCCTCGGCTTCTTCGAGGAAGATCTCAAGAATCATGTCATCTTCCTGCTCATCGAGGTCGGTCTGCGTCGGCTGATTGAGGTCTACCGTGTCTGGCTCGACCTCTGATCCAGCGTCTGCCTGGGTTTCATTAACCGACTGAGACTCACTTTCTGACACAGTCTCGAACTGACTATCGGCGCCCGGAGCAGCCAGTTCGTCGCCCGTGAAAGTGTCATCAGAGGCGTCGCTAGCCTGATTCTCGTCAGCCAGCAGGCTCTCGATAACATCAACCACTGGAAGCGCATCGATAAACTCGGACTCCGCGACCTCTGTCGCATCAGAATCATCGACGTCCTCTGCACAGGGCTCGTCATCTGTTGACGCTTCGACAGGCTCTTCTAATGACTCTTCTATCTGCTCCGCTACATGCTCGTCCGAAGAGACAGCCTCCGGGAACTGCCACTGACGCAGGCGCTCGACCATCTCGGTCACGTCCGGTAAATCCTGACCGGCAGCCAGGAAATCCATCAGGTTAAGGAGTTCTTCGTGCGCCTCGGCCGCCATACCGACCAGGCCTTCGTCCGGTGAAAGATGACGAGCACGGACATTCATGTAGAAGGTGTAAAGCGCGGCAGATAAAGCCTCGACCCGACTCAGGCCGATGCGACCGGCAGCCGCCGCAACACTATCGAGATCGGCAGTGATTTCATCCAGTACGTCAGCGCGATTCTCGGCTTGCCAGGTTTGCAGCAGCTCATCCGCTTCAATGAGCGAATCCATACCGGCTGCGAGGAAATGGGTAATGTCCTGCTGCGATGTGGGTGCGTTGTCGCTGTCCTGATGCAGGTGCGACAGTTGCGCAATTTCAAGTTCACCAATGCGGGCAACGATGGCATCGCCCTGCGGCACATAAGGTAAGGTTGCCAGTGTCTCAAGATTCAGACAGTCACGAATCGCCGCACTGGCGATCATCAACAACTCGCATAACTCTGGGGTATTCGGCTGCTGGTAACCACGCAGCTCTTTCACCAGTTTCTCCAGTGGTGAAGCGATGTCCGCCAGTGGCGCTAACTCCGCCATGTGTGCACTGCCTTTCAGCGTGTGCAATGCACGTTGCAGCGGATCACTGATCGGGTTGGTGTACGACTCAGCGCGGGATTCCGCAGCAAACTCATCAACCACCGCCAAATGCGATTCGGCTTCTGCAATAAAGACCTCAAGCAGACTCAGGCGGTCATCATCCTGATCGTCAGTTTGCTCTACTGACTGCGCATCACCTGAGTGCAGCTCGTCGAGCATCAATTCTGGAATGGCATCATCCGCTTCGTGTCCTTCAGAAAGCTCTGCTTCCAAGACCGGTAAGACGTCGATCGTGTCGTCATTCTCGAGCGTATGTTCAGTCTCAGCCGTTTGTTCAGTATCAGGCGCCTGCTCAATCTGAGTTGCTTGCTCTGCTAAATCTACTGATGGCAGATCAGCGGGCCCCTCGCCCTGCGCCGTCGCATTGGCGTAGGCCTCCAGTGCAGCTACGTCGATCGACGCCGGACGACGCAGACGGAAGTCTTCGACTAATCCCGGCAGCTGTGCATTCACCAAATGGACAAAATCAATCAGGTCGTCGGTGACTGGAATCGTATTATCCAGCACCCGGTTAAACATGTTCTCGACCGCCCAGGCCAATTCACCCACCACGCTGGCACCAACCATACGGCCACTGCCTTTTAAGGTGTGGTAAGAACGGCGAACGGTGGTCAGCGCTTCTTGATCGTCACGGTTGGCGACATACTGTGGCCAATATTCATCAAGGCACTCAATGACTTCTTCCGCTTCTTCCAGGAAGACTTCGATGATTTCATCATCAATCAGATCATCATCACTGTCGTCATTAGGCGTTGCGGCACTCGAATCACCAGAGACATCCGACTCCCCAGAAACATCAGGGCTCTCAATGTCCAACACTGGAGCGTCATCGCTCGAACGTTCAGCGTCAGTACTTTCTGTATCAACGGAAATACTGTCCAGCTCGATCGGTGCAGGCGCCAGCGGATCCGGTGTCACCGCACCCGTGTCATCCAACCCAAGCGCCGTTGAGAAACTGGTGACTTCAACGGATTCATCGCCAAACTCATCAGGCAGATCAATCGCACTGAGGTCGTCCTGATCGCCGGTAATACCACAGGCCGCCATCAGGCGCGCCAGTGTATCTTCGGCCCGCTCAATGATGGCAACATCCACCCCAGCGGCTTGATCGGAGTAGCGCTCTAAGTAGTACTCAATCCCACTGAGCACTTCTGCCACCATGTCCATCACCCCCCATTCTGGGGCAGGACGGTCACCAAGCAGCGCTTCGTCGATAAAGCTCGACAAGTCAGACAGCAATACCGCTACCCGCGGCAGCGGAATCATGTTGAGAGAACCTTCGATGGTGTGCAGCAACTGCGGCACACCCTCAAGTTTGTCGGTTTCCCACTGATGAGCAATGTAAGACACAACAGCATCTTTCACTTGCTCAAGCACGTTGCGGGCTTCACGCAGTACCGCGCGCTGAGCATCCGACATCGCACTGTCCGTCGCATTACCCGTCATATTGCCATCGCGGATCATGCCATTAAGAGTCGCCTCGACGTACAACAGTGCTCCGGCAATATCGAGCAACTCGGCATCGGCAGAAACCGCTTCATCGCGCCCCTGCAGAGCAACAATCATGCTCTCCTGTTCCTGCATGACCTTACGCGGCATGCCCAGACCGAGAATGCCCATGGTATCGGCAATCTGGCGAATCGACAGGCGCGCGTCTTCCAGCGCGGGAGTACGCTCGGCCGCGCCACGAACAATCTGATCCAGACCTTCTTTAACGCCGGTAATTTCTTCCACCAGCGCCGTCAGAGCACCGCTCATGGCGTCAGTGTTAGCGCCCATGGTCTGCTCTTCCATGGCATCAGAATCAGGCAGCGCCTCGTCCAGACGGAAACGCTTCTGCACCAGGCGAATGGCCTCGCCACGGGCATCCGTACGCGCCACATAAAACAGCAGGTTTTTCAGTAATTCATCGGCAGGCGGGCGGTTAATCGCCGCAACGCCTTTGTCCAGATCCTGCTTCAGCAGCTGATCCAATTGACGCAGCAGAACCTTGGCACTCTTCGGCAGCGCGTCCTGTTTCGCTAACCACTCGCTGAACGCCAGCGCAGGCAACCAGATGACACCCTGCGGCGTGCCACCCATGGTCTTATTCAGACGAGCAAATAATTTGTTGATGTAATGCTTTGCCAGCTCAGGATCCCGGTCCTGCAATAACTGCAGCGTCGCGGTCTGCATCATCTGGCGGGTTTTGCGCAGCCACTGAGTGAAGTTCGGCTGACCGAACATCTGCTTCTGAGCTTCATTTAACGGATGGTTATGCTCAACGTGTGGCGTAAATAACGAGGTTTCCGACAGGAAGTTCTCACCACGAGTGGAACGTAATTCGTTCAGAATCGGCAGTAACACGACAGGCAGGTCACGACGACCCACCTTCACGTGCTCAAGGTAATGAGGCAGCTGGATGATGGCTTGCATCAATACTTCCAGACCATCCTGTTCATTCGACAGGCGGCCCTCAGTCAATGCCAGTGCAACGGCCTCCATCTCTTCGGCCAGCAAGGCTGCGCCGTAGAATTCGACCATCTGCAAGGTTCCGTGCACCTGGTGCAGATAACTCAGACAAAAGCGCAGACGGCTCTTATCCTCCGGGTGTTCAACGTACGCTTCTAAGGCTTGTTGCGCCTGCAGCAGCGTTTCCTGAATCTCCCCTTTTACCCATTCCAGGGCGATGTAGTCCTGACTCATCGCCTTGCGCTCTCCCCTGTCGACGTGGATTGTTTACGAACGAAGGCCGTAACCTGTCCGCTATGCACTGGTTCAAGCAATGGGTGCTGCCAATCAACCATTTCGCCCAAACCAATCACCAGCAAGCCACCCGGGGCAAGCCGATGCGCCAATGCATCAAGAATTTCACGACGCCGCCAGCGACGGAAATAAATCAAAACATTCTGGCAATAAATAACGTGTTGAGACTGCAGCGGACAGTGTTTCAGGTTGAGGATATTCACCTGACTGAAACAACAGCGCTTGCGTAATCCTGGGGTGATTTCAACTTGCTGAGAAGACAGCGGCTGAACGGCCCAGTTGTGATAATGAATTGGAATACGTTCCAGTGCGCGCAGTGGATAACGGCCACTACGGGCCTTACGCAACACGATGGTCGATACGTCAGTGCCGGTCACTGAGTAGCTAAGGGACTCTTCTACCAGAAGCTGCTCAGCAATCATCGCAAGGGTGTACACCTCTTCGCCGGAGGAGCAACCCACACTCCAGAACTCCAGCCCCTGCTGCTCTGCTCTCAGGCCCGGCAGCAGTTTCTTGACGTGTTCTTCGACCAGCTGCAGGGCGTCAGGATCACGGAAGAAACGCGTTTCCTGAACGGTCAGACGGTCTACTAGGGTGGCCCATTCCATCGCGCCACTGGCACCATGTAATACCTGATCGTAGTAGGCCGCATAGTCTTTCAGACCCAGTTCCAGCATCCGCAGACCGAGGCTGGTCTGCAGGAAGGAACGACGCTGGGGAGGCAAAAACATCCCGGTACGTTCTTCCAGCAACGCCTGCCAACGGCTGAACTGAACATCGTCCAGTTCTGGAACAGTACTGAGGCCGGTACGCAATGACTGACTCATGATTCAACCCTGCCGGGACAGGCGCGTCAGACCGCGCTCTGCTCGGTCTCGATGTCAGCATCGACGTCCATGGCTTCTTCAACCAGCCCCGACGTTTCAGGCAGTTTGAAGCCCGCCACCGACTCACGCAGCATGTTGGCCATTTCCGCCAGATTACCAATCGATTTCGCTGTCGCCGTGGTACCGGCTGAAGTCTGAGAGGTAATTTCCTGAATCACGTTCATGGTGTTAGAAATGTGACCCGCAGACGATGCCTGCTGGCGTGCCGCGTTGGAAATGTTCTGAATCAGTTCTGCGAGGTTGTTCGATACCGTTTCAATCTCTTCCAGGGCCACACCCGCATCCTGCGCCAGGCGAGCACCACGTACCACCTCGGTGGTGGTCTGTTCCATCGAGATCACCGCTTCGTTGGTATCGTTCTGAATCGTTTTCACCAGCGCTTCAATCTGCTTGGTTGCTGCCGCTGAACGTTCTGCCAGTCGCTGTACTTCGTCCGCAACCACGGCGAAGCCTCGACCGGCGTCACCGGCCATCGATGCCTGAATCGCCGCGTTCAACGACAGAATATTCGTCTGGTCGGCAATGTCGGTAATCAGGGAGATGATGTCACCAATTTCCTGTGACGATTCACCCAGACGCTTAATACGCTTCGAGGTTTCCTGAATCTGCTCACGGATATTATCCATGCCGCTGATCGTTGACTGTACAACCTCGGCACCTTTGTTTGCGATCGCAACCGACCGCTCCGCAACCGCCGATGACTCAGAGGCGTTGGCCGATACCTGGTCAATCGACACCGCCATTTCATTAATCGCCGCGGAGGCCCCAGCAATTTCCTGGGCCTGATGCTCGGACGCTTCTGCCAGATGCATCGCCGTGGCCTGCGTTTCCTGTGCCGCCGACGATACCTGTACCGCCGTGTCGTTAATCGAGGACACCAGCACGCGCATCTGGTCGATCGCGAAGTTAATCGCGTCAGCAATCGCACCGGTAAAGTCTTCCGTTACCGTTGCCGATGCCGTTAGGTCACCGTCTGCGAGGTCAGCAATTTCATCGAGCAGACGCAGAATCGCCACCTGGTTCTGTTCATTAGTCTGACGTGTGTCTTTCTCACGCTGCTGCGCTTCTTCTTCTCGTGAACGCACGTCGTCCTGCTCACGACGGAAGTAAAATACCAGCAAGGCCAGTGCAATGGCGGCCGCGCCGTAGCCCACCAGCTGATACAAGCTACGCTCTTCAGCGTTGTTCTGAATGTCGTTGGTCAGACCAGACGTCTGCTCCAGCAGAACACGAGAGTTCTGGAAGATGTTGTCGGAGGCTTCACGAACCTGGAAGAGTTCAGGAGAGGTTTCCAGGATTTCATCCACCGAGCCCGATACGAATTCAAACAGCTCAGCGACCTCGGCCAGTGCGTATACGGCTTCTTCATTCGTTACCTGAGAAATGTTCATGGCAATGTTGCCCTGAATCATACCGTTCAGTACCCGACCGAACAGCGAGGCATCGCGACCAAACGCATCCGCCGCCATCACCGCATCTTCACCACCGGCCAGCACTTTGTTTACCGAACGAACAATACGCTCAGCTAACCATGACTGACGCTGGGCTACCGCCACCTGATCGGCTGGCGCACCACTTTCCAGCAGAATGTCGACAATCTCATCGTATTCCACCTGCAACTGCGGGATGGTTTCAGCCAACAGTTCAGCAACTTCGTGAACGGAGAGGATAATTTCTTCGGAGCGGATAATCTGGTCAGCGTCAGACTTTACCGAATTCCAGGTCGCCTGCACGCCCGACGCAGCGGCTTCTTCCGCTGGCGCCAGATCACTGGCTTCATCACCGGAGGTCAGGTAGCCCCAACGCTTATCAAAGTTGTCACGTGCCTGACGAAGCTGGGTAAATGCGTCCGCTTTACCACCGGCCGCTTCCACCGCGTTTTTCGCCAGTTCCTGCGACAGAACGCGCAACTCACCGGAATGCTCCAGGTACTGTTCGTCCTTCGTGGTCAGAATGTTGACCCAGATGGTGATACCAATGAATCCCAACAGGAACACAAACATCAACCCTACCAGGCTGACGTTGCTCTGCTTTCCTGCACTCGCTGTATGCTCACTCATGCCGTCCTCTCCAAAACTCGATGCATGCGTTGTTGACCCGGATGGGCCAGCCAATTTGTTATTATTTTCGATCCGTCGTCAGACCGCGATATTCATAAATTCCGGGGAGCGGATCAAACCGCCCAGATCCAGTGCTGCCCAGACCTTTCCATCCCGTTCAAATGCTTTCGTGGCGTAAGGCACCAGCGCCTCCACCACACCCGGTGCCGCGACTTCACGGTCGACCGGAAAACTTTGCATACCCAACACGGCGTCTACCAGTACGCCGGTCAGGTAGTCGTCTTGTTCAATCACCAGCACTCGCTGGCTACGCCAGTTACCCTTCGACGGTTGCCCTAACAGACCATTCAGATCCATCACGGACACCATGCGACCACGTACATTGGCAATGCCCAACACCCAGTTTTTCACCCCGGGCACACGAGTCACTTTCGGTAACTGTAAAATCTCTACGACTTCGTTCATGTCGGCAACGAACTGCTCCCCCGCCAACATAAAGCCGATCCCTCGCCAGGCCGATACCGCCTCCACCTGTTGCGGCAAGGGCGCGGCAAACTGGCGACTGCGGTGCTCCATATCCCGGAGCAGAGCAAAGGCAGACATGGATTACTCCGTCTCTGGGGTCAGCAAGGCGCCAATTTCAGACAGCAGACGTGCCTCTGACACAGGCTTAACCAGATAGCCCGACGCACCCTGGCGCTTACCCCAGACGCGGTCGGTTTCCTGATCTTTAGTGGTCACAATGACCACGGGAATGTTCTTGGTTTCCGGACTGCGAGTCAGCTGACGGGTCGCCTGAAAACCATTCAGGCCAGGCATAACGATATCCATCAACACCAAATCCGGCAGCTCCTGACGAGCAACCGCGACGCCATCAGCGCCGTTTTCTGCATTAATGACTTCGTGACCGTTTTTTTCGAGGACAGAGCGAAACGCTTCAGTTTCAGTCGGTGAATCATCCACCACCAGAATGCGTGCCATGATTTACCCCTTATTTCGCGTGCTGTCGGATTGAACCGAGCAGCTCTTCTTTACTGAATGGTTTGGTCAGGTATTCATCAGAACCCACGATCCGCCCCTTCGCTTTATCAAACAGACCGTCCTTACTCGACAGCATGATGACTGGGGTAGTTTTGAACTTAGAGTTGTTCTTGATCAGTGCACAGGTCTGATACCCGTCGAGACGAGGCATCATAATGTCAACGAAGATGATGTCTGGATCCGAGTCGGCGATTTTAGCCAGGGCGTCAAAGCCATCCGTAGCGGTGATTACTTCACAGCCCACCTTTTTCAGCAGCGTTTCTGCCGTGCGGCGGATTGTCTTACTGTCGTCAATCACCATGACTTTTACATCTTGAAAATTATCGTCCATACGAGTGGCCTTCACCATCCAATATTCTGTTGTTGTTTTACTCTGTGTGGCCTGAAAGTTCTGTGACTGACCCCTCAGACCGGAACGAGCCCCCGCCGATCCGCCTGATGACACCGTGCTGACCGCCGTTTCCCCGGGGCATCCGGGACGTTACCGCTTTTGTATCACACTAATCCGGGGCTGGCCAGCAACCCCAAAGGGCAATGAAACACTTTGATCACCGTGAGATATACGCTCGCCTTCGGGTATACTGCGCGCACTCACCTGACAATCACGAGGGCGCAGCATGACCATCCGACTCGGTGTTGTAATGGACCCAATCCAGCACATCAGTTTCAAAAAAGACACCAGCCTGGCGTTATTAAACGCCGCGCAAGAGCGAGGCTGCGAACTTTGGTACATGGAGCAAAGCGACCTGTCGATTCAACAGGGTCGAGCCTACGGTCGCATGGCGCCATTAACGGTTGAAATGAATCCTGAGCACTGGGCGGACGTCGGCGACTACCGCGACCAGCCGCTGGCGGAGCTGGATATCATCATCATGCGCAAAGACCCGCCGTTCGACAGCGAGTTCGTTTACAGCACCTACATTCTCGAACGTGCGGAACAGGAAGGCGTGCTGGTCGCCAACCGCCCTCAGAGCCTGCGTGACTGCAACGAGAAAATGTTTGCAACGGCCTTCCCTGATCTCATGTCACCGACACTGGTCACCCGTCGCGCCGATCTATTGAAAGCGTTTCACGCCGAGCAAGGCGACGTGATTTTCAAACCACTGGACGGCATGGGTGGTTCGTCGATTTTCCGTTTAAAAGAAGACGATCCGAACGTCAGTGTCATCATCGAGACCCTGACCAATCACGGCAGCCAACAAATCATGGCGCAAAAGTTCATCCCGGCCATTACCGAAGGCGACAAACGCATCCTGATGATTGATGGCGAACCTGTGCCCTACACACTGGCGCGCATTCCAGCCAAAGGCGAAACCCGTGGCAACCTCGCTGCCGGTGGCCGTGGTGAAACCCGCCCACTGAGCGACGCTGACCGCAACATTGCTGAAATCGTCGGCCCGGAACTTAAACGCCGCGGCCTGTATTTTGTTGGTCTGGACGTCATTGGCGACTGCTTAACCGAAATCAACGTCACCAGCCCCACCTGTGTGCGTGAAATCTCACGCGACAGCGGCATCGATGTTGCCGGACAACTGATTGATCGTTTGTTGCAAATCCGCAGCAACGGTGTGGACAAATAACCACACCGGTAGCAGACTTGCCCCAAGATTGAAGCGTACCAAGAGAACCTGAAACACCATGACCGCCACCACTGTGTCCAGCAATGATCGCCTGATGTTTGCGCTGTTCATCGCACTCATGGTGCATGCCATGGTGGTCCTGGGGATCAGCTTCAGTGCCGAAGATCCGCCGACCTTCAGCTCAACCTTAGAAGTCACCCTGGCCGGATATCGCAGCAATAAAGCCCCCGACGACGCTGATTTTCTGGCACAGGAAAACCAACAGGGCAGCGGCACACTGGACGAGAAAAAGCTCCAGACGACCGACGTCGAAGCCGACTTTCACGCCAATGATATTCGGGAAAACGTTCAGGAAGAGCAGCGACCGTCCGCGCCTAAGAAAGTCATTACCGAGCAAACACAGCTGGTCTCCACCACGGAAAGCCCACGTAAAGTGGAGCAAACGCCACGAGAAGTGGAGCGAGCTCAGGACGTTTTACCAGACGGTCCGGAGCAATCGCTACTCGAGCGTAGCCGAGAGATTGCAAGCCTTCAGGCCAAACTGGCCAGCGATCGTCAGCTGTACGCTCGCATGCCACGCATTACACGCCTGACCGCCGCCTCGACCATGAAGGCCGCGGATGCTTACTACGTGAATAGCTGGCGCCGTAAAATCGAACAGATGGGCGCGATCAACTACCCGCAAGAAGCAGAAAACTGCTATGACAATTGTCGCTTGCGCTTATTAGTATCCATCAATCCGGATGGCAGCCTGCATGATCTGGTGGTACTGGAATCCTCTGGTCGTCGTATTCTCGATGACGCCGCCATGCGCATCGTGCGTCTGGCCTCGCCCTTTGCGCCTTTTACCAATGAAATGCGCCGCGACATGGACCGCCTTGAAATCATCCGGACCTGGCAATTCAAAGGCAACCGCTACCTGTCGGAATCCAATTAATGGAAACGCTTAACAGTCTGAAAAATCATCTGCTGATCGCGATGCCGTCATTAGAAGGCGACTTTTTTGGCGGTAGCATTACCTATTTGTGTGAGCACAATGCCGAAGGCGCCATGGGGCTGGTACTGAACAAGCCGTCAGACTTTTCATTTGCGGAAATCTGCGACCAACTGAACATTGCCCGCCGTGAGCACATCACTCCGTTGATTATGACAGGCGGCCCGGTGGGCCCGGATCAAGGCTTTGTCCTGCATCAGGAAAGCGGCAACTGGGGCGCGACCATGCACATTGACGAGAGCGCTCACCTGACCTCATCGCGCGATATTCTGCAAGCCATCGCTCAGGGCACAGGACCACAGAATTACGTTCTTGGACTGGGATACGCAGGCTGGAGTGCCGGCCAACTGGATCAGGAGTTACGCGATAACTCCTGGCTGACCTTAGAAGCTACACCGGATCTGCTGTTTAACCTCGATCACCGCGATGTGTATCAGGTAGCGCTCAGTAAGCTGGGGGTTAGCGCGGAGTTTCTGAGCAGTGAGGCCGGTCATGCCTGACACCATTCCAGACCGCATCCAACAACTATTGGCGTTCGATTTTGGCACCAAGCGAATCGGCATCGCTACGGGGCAACGCCTGACCAATGGCACACAAGCCCTGTCTCCAATTGCCGCACGCGATGGCGTGCCGGACTGGGGCCAACTGGAAAAGATTATTAACGAATGGCAGCCCGATGCCTTTGTCGTAGGCCTGCCATTAAACATGGATGGCAGCTCGTCAGACATGAGCCTGCGCGCGGCAAAATTCGCGCGCAAACTCGAAGGCCGCTTTCATAAACCGTCTTACACTCACGACGAACGCCTTAGCAGCTTTGAAGCAAAAGGCATCGTTATGCAAGAATCCGGGCATCAGGACTTTGGCGAACACTCCGTCGACGGCCTCGCCGCCTGCCTGATTCTCGAAAGCTGGATGACCGAGCACCCGCGCTCAGGAGACCCCGAATGACTCTGCCGGACATAGAACAGACCTGCACTGAACTGACCCAACAGCTCATTGAGCTGATTGAACGCGAAGGCCTTGAAAACCCGTTACTGGTGGGCATTCGCACCGGCGGTGTTTGGGTGGCTGAACGCCTCAATGCGGCGCTGCCTGGCAACGACGACGTCGCCACGCTGGACATCAGTTTTTACCGTGATGACTTCACCCGCCACGGCCTGCACCCAAAAGTGCAAGGGTCCGAATTGCCCGACAGCATTGAAGACCGCCCGGTGATCCTGATCGACGATGTCATCATGAGCGGCCGAACCATACGCGCCGCCATGAATGAGCTGTTCGACTACGGTCGCCCGGCCAGCATTCACCTGGTGTGCTTGCTGGACATTGGCCGCCGCGAACTACCGATTCAGCCCGATCTCTGTGGCGCCAAACTAACCTTAAACGACGGCCAGCTAGTGAAGCTGACTGGCCCGACTCCGCTGGAACTGACCCTCGCCTGATACAGGACGCGACCATGACTTACGACCCCGCCAAAGTACAACTGACCGACGATGGCCGCCTGAAACACTTCCTGACCACCGAAGGGCTCAGTCGTGAACTGCTCACGGAGATTCTCGATACGGCGGATTCTTTTATCAGCACTCAGGAACGTGCGGTAAAAACCGTGCCTCTGCTGCGTGGTAAAACCGTCGTGAACCTGTTTTTCGAAAACAGCACGCGTACCCGCTCGACCTTTGAGCTGGCCGCCAAGCGTTTATCAGCCGACATTCTTAACCTCGACATTGCCCGCTCGGCGACCTCCAAAGGGGAAACCCTGATGGACACCCTGTGGAATCTCGAGGCCATGTACAGCGACATGTTTGTAGTGCGCCACGCCGACTCCGGAGCTGCGCACTTTATTGCCGAGCATGTGACGCCCAACGTGGCCATCATTAACGCCGGTGACGGTCGTCACGCACACCCGACTCAGGCCATGCTCGATATGCTGACCATCCGTCGTCACAAGGGCAGCATCGAAGGCAAAATCGTAGCTATCGTTGGCGACATCCTGCACTCCCGAGTCGCTCGCTCTCAAATTCATGCTTTACGCACGTTAGGCGCCGCCGAAGTACGTGTCATCGGACCGGGCACACTGTTACCACGCGACATCGAAAGCATGGGAGCCGTGCCTCACTACGACATGAAACAAGGCCTTGCGGATTGCGATGTGGTCATCATGCTGCGTTTGCAAAAAGAACGTATGCAAAATGCGTTGCTGCCGTCGGAAGGTGAGTTTTTCAAATTGTACGGTCTCACCGAAGAGAAACTGGCGTACGCCAAACCCGACGCCATCGTGATGCACCCGGGGCCAATTAACCGCGGTGTTGAAATTGAATCCGCCGTTGCTGACGGCCCGCATTCCGTCATTCTCAACCAAGTGAGCTACGGCATTGCCGTGCGAATGGCCGTGATGGCCATGGCCATGAGTGGTCAGCAAACCCCAACGGAGGAGCCAGCCTGATGACTACCCTGCACATTCAACGGGCTCGCGTGATAGATCCCTCTCAATCCCTCGATACCGTCACCGACGTTTGGGTTCGCGATGGCCGCCTGCAAGCATTCTCAGCACCGCCTGCAGACGTGACCGCTGATACGGTGATTGATGCTGACGAACAATGGCTGCTGCCTGCACTGGTCGATCTCGGCGGCCACCTGCCAGAACCGGGTTACAGCCAGAAAGGCAGCATCGACAGCGAGACCCGCGCCGCAGCGCTCGGTGGCTTTTCTCACCTGTGCAGCCTGCCGGACACTAAGCCGGTAGCGGACACCTCCGCCGTCATTAAACTCATTCAGGAAAAAGCGCTGCGCGCTGGTCACGCCCGCGTATTGCCGCTGGGCGCCATGACTCAGGGGCTCGAAGGCGAGCAACTGGCCAGCATGGTGACGCTGCAAGAAGCCGGCGCGGTGGCCATGAGCAATGCCCGCCAGCCTATCCGCGACAGCTACGTGCTGCGTCGCCTGATGGAATACGCGGCCACCTACGACATTGCGCTGTTTCTGAACGCCAACGACCTCAGTCTGGCTCAAGGCGGCTGCATGCACGAAGGTCCAGTGGCCACCCGCATGGGCCTGTCGGGCATTCCAGAAACGGCCGAAACCATTGCTCTGGCGCAGTTACTGCTGCTCATTGAACAGACTGGCGTGCGTGCTCACATCAGCCAGATCAGCTGCCGCCGCAGCCTGAGCATGCTGGCCCAGGCCCGCGAAGGTGGCTTGCGCGTTACCGCCGATACGCCGCTGGCAAACCTGCTGTACACCGACGCTGCCGTCACGGGGTACAACAGCCTCTACAATGTGCAGCCACCGTTGCGCAGCGAGCAAGATCGCGACGCTCTGCGTGCCGCCGTCGGCGAAGGACTGCTGGCCATCAGCTCCAACCATCGTCCACACGAAATTGCCGCCAAAAAAGCACCGTTTGCGGATGCCGATGCCGGTATGAGTCAGTACGATGGTTTCTTACCTATGGTGATGTCATTGCTTGAGCAAAGCGACCTGACCGCCAGCCAGCTGATTCAGGCGACCTCCGTGCTGCCCGCACGCTTGGTCGGACTGCCGGGCGGCTTACGTCCGGGTGAGGCTTTCCATGCCACGCTGTTCAACCCGCAGGCAACGACGGAACTGTCATCAGCACGCATGGCATCACGAGGTCATAACCATCCGTTCCTGAATCAGTCATTAGCCGGCGCTGTGACCGCGACCTTTGCGGACGGTCTCGCCATCGCCTGACGCTCAATCGTCAGTCACCAGTAAGACAACCGACCAAGCAACAAGCAAAGCCGCCCGGGGCATCTATACTCAGCCAGATGACCCCGGCAATTTCTCTCCCGGACAGTGGCACACTTGATCGATGGCGCCAGAGTTTTCTGTCTTTGAACGCTCAACGCCTGCAAGCGGCCCGGGATCAACTTTCACACCGCCAACAGGCCGTTCTTGATGCGCTGCCTGCGCTGCTGCACGTCAACAGTACCCGCTTGCCTGGTTTTGTTACCCCGGACACCCCCTGCGGTATCCATGGTTTTCAACCGGGCAAAGCAGAACACAGCGCACTGCATCAGGTAGCCCGAGGCATCGCCCTACCCAAAGACCCCGGCCAACGTCGTATCGAGGGTGTCTTCCTGATGGGCAGCCTCGGCAGCATTGCGCAATCCCGGCAAAGTGACCTCGATGTCTGGCTCTGCCACGATGAATCGCTCTCCGACGCTCAGGTAGAACAACTGCAGGAGAAGTGTCAGCGCATCGAGCAATGGGCAGAGACGCAAAGTACCGAGCTGCACTTTTTTGTGATGAATCTACGGGACTTCCGTCAGGGGCAGAGCCGCTCCGCCGAAGGCGAAGACTGTGGCAGCACTCAGCAACTTCTCTTGCTTGATGAGTTTTATCGCAGCGGCCTGTGGTTAGCGGGCAAAACCCCGCAATGGTGGGTGCTGCCAAATGAGTACGAGAATCAGGCAGAAGTCACTTGGGCGCGTCTGGTGGAGCATGGGCTGATCGACGTACGCCAATGGCTGGATGTCGGTTGGCTGCCAACGATTCCCGCCGGCGAGTTCGTCGGTGCTGGCCTGTGGCAGCTCAACAAGGGCCTGAGTTCGCCCTACAAATCTCTGCTGAAACTGCTGCTGTGCTGCGAATACGCCAGCCACTATCCCAACATCCGCCCCCTGGCCTGGGATCTGAAAACTCGCGTGCATCAGGGCGATGTTGACCCCGCGCATACCGATGCCTACCTGTTGATGTTGGAGCGTCTGGAGGCCTACGCCAGCCCAGAAAACCGCGACCTGATGCGACGCGCGTTTTACATAAAAACCGGCATTCGCCTGACGCAGCTACACGCCAGTAAGCAAGGCCAGTGGCGTACTCTGGCCTTGCGTGCCTTGGTGCAACAGTGGGAATGGTCGCAAGCCACCCTGATGCACCTTGATGAACGCAAACATTGGTCACCAGCAGACGTGATGAAAGAGCGCGCTGCATTGGTGACCCTGATGTTGCAAAGCTATCGCACGCTGGCCGCCTTCAGCGACGAGCACGTCGATGCAGTACACATTCAGCCCGATGATCTGACCCTATTAGGGAATCGCCTGTACGCGGCTTTCCGGCCCACGCCGGGAAAAATTGCCGAGATCAATCCCGGTATCCGCAACGACATGGAAGAGGCCAAGCTCACACTCAATCTGGTTCGCGATCGCTGGCAGCTGATTCCCGGCGCCTGGCGTCCCGGAGAGAGCTATACCGCTCTGACCCAATCCGCATCCTTGATGGAAGTCCTGCTATTTGCGCGCCGCAACGGCCTGTTGACTCGTCACACCCACGTTGCTCTCTATCCGACATACAACCCTGTGAGCCAGTATGAGCTGCGGGCACTGCTGCATGACGTACTCACGATCACCCCCTTACCGCCACCGCCGGACGCTTTCCGGCGGGACGCACACATATTGGCGTGGCATGTATTTATCAATCCCGGGGTAAACCCACAGCACGCGCTGACGCGTCGGGGCATGCAGAAGATCAGTAATCGCGATGACGCCCTCGGCTTTGGCTCAGGTAAAGAAAATCTGGTGCATAGCATTGAATTGCTGACCATCAACAGCTGGGGCGAGTGGCAGGTCACTCATTATCAGGGGAATGAGGCCATGCACGATGCCCTGATGCAGATACTCAGTCATCGTCATCACCTGCATCGCTATCCATGGCCAAGTTACGCCGTGCACTGTCATTGTCAGGTGCGGGCGGCCGCCATCTACCAGCGTGTTCATCAGCTTCTGGAAGACGTCACGGCGCACATGAGCGCACCGCATCCACCGCCCTATCTGTTGCAGACCGGCGAGCGTTTTTATCTGCTTGAATATCGTAAAGGCGACATGATCAGTCATCGCGCGGCCGATCATACGGCGTTGATCGCTCTGTTGGCCCGCCCACGACGACGCTTTCGCCGCTGGGGGTTGGATGCCCACGCCCTGCCGGTCAGCCCGCTGCGGTGCATTCTCAGTGAAGCTCGCGGTGGTGAATGGCATGTCTGGTATTGGCGCCAACCACAGCGCACATACGTCTATGTCATGGACCACTGCGGCGCCCTGAGCTATCACCCCACCGCCAATACCGACATCCGTGCCGCGCTGGTGCCCTTACTGCGCTTTCTCCGCCAGCTGAACCAGCGCTGGAGTCAGGACCACCAACGTCCGGCCTGGCCTCTGGTGCTGTCCGAATTGCAAAGTGATCCAGAAACCGGCGCCTTCAGCAGTGCGCCGCGGCGCTTACCGCAAGAGGCGCACGCCGACCCAAGCCTGCACCTGCGCGCCCACTGCACGGATCATGGCCCGGTAACCTTTGAATTTGATCAGGACCGGCTATCCACGGCAGAACTCGGGGCCGAGGCGTTTCGTCGCACCCGCGATGCCGTCATACAGGCGCGTCCAGCGCCCGCCGACCAACCGGTCTGGCTCAGCGATCTGACCGTCAATGGCAACCAACAGCTGGTGCACCATCTGCACCTGCGCCAACGCCTCGAACACCTGCTGAATCATCCGCCAGAAAGCGGCTCGAGCGAGCGCAGACAACCCGCACAATAGCCCGTATAATGCCGGCATTCTGCGGGAGATACCGATGCCAAACAGCTTGATCACTGGATTGTTTCTGATAGCAATCAGCGTCCTGACCGTCACTGGCTGTGGCCAGAAAGGGCCACTGTATCTACCAACCACCGAACAACAAGAATCACGGTAATTTTATGTCTGTATTTACTTACCAGAACGGCAGCCTGCACGCCGAAAACGTTTCTCTGGCCGCACTGGCAGAAACCCATGGCACACCGCTGTACGTATATTCGCGTAGCGCGTTTGAGCAAGCCTATCAGGCCTACACCGATGCCTTAGGTGACTGGCCGCATCTGGTGTGTTTTGCAGTTAAAACCAACTCCAACCTCGGCGTGCTGAACGCACTGGCGCGCTTGGGCGCCGGCTTCGATATCGTCAGCATCGGCGAATTAGAACGTGTGATTGCCGCCGGTGGTGATCCAACCCGAGCCGTATTCTCAGGCGTTGGTAAGCAAGCGCATGAAATGCGCCGTGCACTGGAAGTCGGTGTGCACTGTTTCAACGTCGAGTCCGAAGCCGAGCTGGAGCGCCTCAGTGCTGTGGCCAGCGACATGGGCGTGACCGCACCGGTATCGCTGCGCGTTAACCCTGACGTAGACGCCCAGACGCACCCTTACATCTCCACCGGTCTGAAAGACAACAAGTTCGGCATCGACATTAACGATGCCGTGCGCGTGTACGAAAAAGCCGCGACGCTGCCGGGCCTGAACGTCATTGGCGTTGACTGCCACATTGGCAGCCAGCTGACTGAAATCGCCCCCTTCTTAGACGCTCTGGATCGCGTACTGGCTCTGGTCGATGAACTGGCCGGACGCGGCATCACCATCGAACACCTCGACCTGGGGGGTGGCTTGGGCGTGCAGTACCGTGACGAGCAACCGGCGACGCCAGCCGAATACATTGCCGCCGTGAAAGAACGCCTCGGCGATCGTACCTTCAAGCTGATCTTTGAACCGGGTCGCTCAATCGCCGCCAACGCTGGGGTGTTCCTGACTCAGGTCGAATTCCTGAAGCTGAACGACCACAAGAATTTTGCCATCATCGACGGCGCCATGAATGATCTGATCCGCCCAGCGCTGTACAGCGCCTGGCAGGCCATCGTGCCCGTCAGCGAAAGTTCAGACGAGCCAGAGCGTGTCTACGATCTGGTTGGCCCTGTGTGCGAAACCGGTGATTTTCTGGGTAAAGACCGCGCCCTGCGCATTACTCAGGGCGATTTGCTGGCCGTAATGTCCGCCGGTGCCTACGGCTTTGTCATGGCATCCAACTACAACAGCCGTGGTCGCCCGGCCGAAATTATGGTCGATGGCGATCAGGCCCACGTGGTTCGTGAACGTGAAACCGTTGAGTCTCTGTTCGCTGGCGAACACCGTCTGCCCGGGTAATTCTGAATGCTGCTGAAATTCACCAAAATGCATGGCATCGGCAATGACTTTGTCGTCGTTGACCTGATCACGCAACACGCCAACATTCGCCCTGAGCGCGTGGCTGAACTGGCCGACCGCAACATGGGCATTGGCTTTGATCAGTTACTGATTGTTGAACGCCCGAGCCGCCCTGACGTGGATTTCAGGTATCGCATTTTCAATGCCGATGGCAGCGAAGTAGAAAACTGCGGCAACGGGGCACGTTGTTTCGCTCGTTTCGTGGTCGACCATAACCTGACCGGCAAGCGTGACATCCGCGTTGAAACGGCAAATGGTCTGATGGAGCTGCACCTGACCGACGACCAGCAGGTAGTGGTCGACATGGGGCAGCCAATCCTGACCCCGGCCGAGATTCCGTTTAAAGCCAATGCCTTTGCCACCGAATACACCATTGATGTCGACGGTGTTGGCATCGTGAATCTGGGGGCGGTGTCGATGGGGAACCCTCATGCCGTGGTGCGCGTCGATGACATTGATACCGCGCCGGTGGACACTTGGGGCCCCGCCATCGAAAGCTGCGCCTCGTTTCCGAATAAAGTAAACGTCGGGTTTATGCAGGTCGTGAACGAACATCACGTGCGCCTGCGCGTGTTTGAACGCGGTTCTGGCGAAACTCTGGCCTGTGGCACCGGCGCCTGTGCGGCTGTCGTTTCCGGACAACTGCGCGGCTGGCTTGGTCAGGGCGTAAAAGTCTCTTTGCCGGGCGGCGATCTCTTTATTGATTGGGATGGCGAAGGTACAGTAAAAATGACCGGCCCGGCTGAGCGGGTATTTGAAGGAAAGATCAACCTCTGACGGGATCACAGTAACTATGAGCCAGACACCGAGACTGACCGAAGCCGACGTCATCGCCTACCTTGAAGATCATTCTGAATTTTTCATTGGCAAAGATGAATTACTGGCCGGCATGCGCATCCCGCACAACAGCGGCTCCGCCACCAGCCTGGTCGAGCGTCAGCTGGCGGTACACCGCGAACGTAACGTCGAACTGCGTCAGCGCCTGTCAGACCTGCTGGAAAACGCCCGTCGCAACGACCAGCTGTTTGAGAAAAGTAAACGTCTGGTACTGGCACTGATTGAAGCCAGCAGCTGGATTGATGTGCAGGCCGCCCTGGACGACTCCTTGCGCAAAGAATTTTCCGTCGACGCCTGGGCCATGCTGCACTTTACCGAACGCCAGTTAGAAGCGCCTCTGATCGCCATTCACAGCAGCGAAGTGCAGCGTTCAGTACACCGCCTGTTTAAAGGACACCGCGCAATTTGTGGCCAACTGCCGGCGGAAGATATTGCGCAACTGCTGGGAGTGGATGAATCCCCTTGTCGCTCTGTCGCCGCCGCGCATATTCGAGGCAAAGACAACCTCGGCATCCTGACCGTCGCCAGTGAAGATCCGGGCTACTACCGCAGCTCAGTAGATACGCTGTTCCTCGACTTTATTGCCGATGTACTGGCCCTGCGCCTGCCACAGATTCCGGTCAGTTAAGCGTGCCCGTCACCTTACTGAGCTTTGACCTGGATCATACGCTCTGGGACCCAACGGCCTCTCTGATCAATGCAGAGCAGGCCATGCTCGACTGGATGGCCACCCACTCCCCGGTGACCGCCGACTTTTACCCCGCGGATAAGCTGCGCGAATACCAGCAGTGGGTCGCACAGTCGTATCCGGAGTTACGTGGAAAAGTGTCTGAGCTCCGATTTCAGACATTACGCCGGGTCTTTCTGCAATCCGGTCATGACTCTGAACAAGCCGTCGAGCTGGCACGCGGTGCCTTTGGCGCCTTTTTCACGGCGCGAAGTCAGGGGCTGGAATTATTTGAAAACGTCGCGGATGTGATGGCCGAACTGGCGCAACGCTACACGCTGATTGCCATCAGCAATGGCAACGCCGATCTGTCACTGGCCGGGCACGACCATTTATTCAGTGCGCATTACAAAGCGGATGATTTCGATGCTCCCAAACCTGCCCCGGACATGTTTATCAGCGCGCTTAAAGCACACAATGTGACCGCGGACCAGGCGATTCATATCGGTGACCATCCGCAACAGGACATTCAGGCAGCCGCGGAACTTGGAATGAAAACCTGTTGGTTTAACGACAAACAGGCGGAATGGCCACTGGACACCTGCCAGCCCCACGCCGAATTCAGTCACTGGTCGCAATTGGCTCAGTGCCTGGCGTTACTGGACGACCCGGCTCAATCAGGTAATTGAGCGCAATCTGCTCAAAGTAACCGCCAGCCTGTACCTTGCGGCCATCCGGCTCTCCGATCCCGGCGGTAATAGCCAGCAGGTTCACAGACAAACGCTGCCCACTCAAGACTTCAAGATCCATGGTGAGGTCACGTTCAACCTGATACCAGCGACGAGCCTGCTGTTCAGGTGTTGATACCACCCACACATACTCAGTGTCAGACAGCGACTGACGCACGTCGCGATTGAGTGCCGGGTTCCAGACATAGTGCACGCGATACTCGCGCTCACTGTCGACGTCCTGCAACGCCACGCTCACACGCATTAGCGCGCTATCCGCCCTCTCGTTCAGATCGTCCAACGACCAGCCCCAGGACAACAGGGGCACTCGCCCTTCAGGGATGTTGTCCGCTGGAGTCACAGCATCTTCGGCGTCGGTATCTGAGGTAGGAGCGTCCGTCATCAGGCCACTGAAGCTGCTGCTGGAAAGTAAGGCGCGTCCCATGCGGGTCTCAAGGCGCACAATCTCACCTTTGAGCACATCGTATTGGGCTTCAATATCGCAGTGGCGACAGTCCGCTTGCCAGTCACTAAGACTAGACGCGTCAAGCAGTACCTCGGCCTCAGCCCGGTGCGATAGTAACCAGAGAACGGCGACCACGATCAGAGCGAACGCGGCAGGGATGGCGTGTAAACGACGACGTTGTTTGCGGGAAAGTGTGGCCATAGCGCTGCTTCCATGCATTGTGTTGAGTAGGTACAACCTGATTAAAGCGTAGCAGCTGTTTACTCGTTAACCAGTCACACCCCGACTCTGGCCTGATTTCCTCCCTGAATCAGGCCACTTTTAACCTCAGTAGCGCGTCAGATCGGGCGACTGCCGTAACTGGTCTGAGGCTTACGAGGGGGATCCGCCATGACGTTGTCATCGACCTGCTGAATGCTGCCACCGCGAGCAAGAAACGCAGCCACGTCGGCGGCCATGGACTCGCGCAATGCATTGCGTGCCGCTTCTGATCCCACAACCTCGTCATCTGGGGTGCTGGCCTGTGCGGTTTCACTATTGTCACTATCAGACGACGCCTCGAGAGAGTCGTCTTCCTGCGTGTTGCCGTCCTCGTGTTCGGCGTATTCTTCGTCGTGCATGTCTTCATGCTCTGCCATGAAAAACTCCTTATCAATTCAGGATCAGATTAGACGGGAATACTTATAGACAAGCCCCATGGAGTCGCCAGCCGCCGTCACCAACCGTTACAATTTTTCATTCAGAGCCAGAAATCAGACATCCGAGCGTCGATTCGCTGTCCATTGCATCGACGAACAAAGATTCAGTCATTATCGCGGTGACACAAATGTTTCGTCTTCGTACGAGGCAGTGAACCACACTCAAGCACCAGAAAACTGACCTCTGAACGTGTGATTTCTGTACCAATCCTTACGTGCGTGTCTTTGCAGGCTTTTCAACCACAGGTAGAGTAGTGACATCCCAGTAAGGACTCTGATCATGAAAAACCCGCTGCTGCTGTTGATGGCACTGGCACCGCTAACGGCCTGCACTCTGAAGGTCGCGGCACCAGAAAAGCCCATCACCATCAATCTCAACGTCAAAATTGAGCACGAAGTCCGTGTCAAAGTAGAAAAAGATCTCGACGCTTTGTTTGAAAGCGAAGACGGACTCTTCTGATAAGGAAATGCCCATGACTAAATTTCTGACCGTCATCACTGCCCTTATGATCAGCGCTGCTGCCTGGGCGCTGGATCTGGATAGTGCTAAAAATATGGGTTTGGTAGGCGAACAACCCAATGGCTACTTGGGTGTCGTCAGCGTCGAAAGCGTTGAAGCCGCAGCCTTAGTGGTTGATATCAACGCCCAACGTAAGGCGCGCTACCAGGCGATCGCGAATAAACAAAACACCGCACTGGCGAATATCGAACGCATCGCTGGTGAAAAACTGATTGAAAAAGCCCAGGGAGAAGGCGAGTTTTATCTTGATTCTCAGGGTCAATGGCAACGCTGAGAGGACCTCATGGCCACATCTACGATCATCACACTGGCGGTCATTGCCGCCATCGTTATTTTTCTCGTCAATATCTTCAATACGCTGGTCGCATTGCGCAACCGGCTGGATAACGGTTTCTCGCAGATCGACGTGCAGTTAAAACGCCGCTATGACCTGATTCCGAATCTTGTGGCCACCGCCAAAGAGTACCTACGCCACGAAAGCGAAACACTGGAAGCCGTGATTGCCGCACGTAACGAGGCGCTGTCTGGACTGAAAGCTGCGGCCAGCGACCCGGGCAATGCCAGTGCCGTCAAACAACTGGCAGGGGCAGAAGGCATGTTGGCCAGCGCACTGGGGCGCATGAACGTGGTGATGGAAGCCTACCCGGACCTGAAAGCCAACGAAAACATGATGCAGCTGACCGAAGAGCTGACCAGTACGGAAAACCGGATTTCCTTTGCCCGTCAGGCGTTTAACGACGCGGTCATGGAATACAACACCTACCGTCAGAGCTTTCCGACCAACCTGCTCGCCAATAGTTTTGGTCATGGCAAAGACGCCAGCATGCTTGAGTTTGAAGATCGTGCCGCTCTGGAGGTTGCACCGAGCGTCCGTTTTTAATTCTGAATCATGAACTTTTTTCGCCATCAGGAAGAGGCCCGGCGCGCAACGACGCGCCTGCTGGTCTTGTTTACCCTTGCAGTGACGGCAGTGGTGCTGGCCATCAACCTGTTCTTTATTGCTCTGGTTGCACTGGCCGTGCGCCAGAGTGATGCCTCGGTCTGGTCGCTTTATACAGGTGAACATTGGCTCGTGGTGTCTGGGACCACGGTGGCGGTCATCGCGATCTGCAGTTTCTTCCGGCAACTCTCCCTTCGCGACGGACGCTCCGTCGCCGACGCACTCGGTGCTCAGCGCCTCGATCCGGGCACCCGTGATTTCGACGAAAAACAGGTATTAAACGTGGTCGAGGAAATGGCCATCGCCTCTGGCATGCCTGTGCCCGATGTGTACCTGATGAATGACTCTGGCATCAACGCCTTTGCCGCCGGGTACCAACCCAGCGATGCCATCATTGGCATCACCCGCGGGGCAATTCAGGCACTCAACCGGGAGCAACTGCAGGGCGTTATCGCGCACGAATTCAGTCATATTTTTAACGGTGACATGCGCATGAATATGCGCTTAACCGGCACGCTCTACGGCATTGTATTTATTGGTGAAATGGGTCGTATGGTCCTGCGTGGAACACACAACAGCCGTCGCGCTGGCGGGGTTGTTCTGCTTGGGCTGGGCTTAATGACCATTGGCTATGTGGGCGAGTTTTTTGGACGTTTGATTAAGTCCGCCGTCAGTCGTCAACGCGAGTTTCTGGCCGATGCCTCCGCCGTGCAATTTACCCGCAATGTCACCGGCATCAGTGATGCCCTTCGCGTTATCGGCCATGGTTCGGGCACCCGGGTTGCCTCACCGGCAGCGCTGGAAGTCGCGCATTTTTTCTTTGGTCCTGTGGCTCGTTTTAAACGTGCCGTCCTCGCCACCCACCCGCCCATTGATGAGCGCATCCTGCGCCTGATTCCGGGCTGGGACGGACACTATCTGGCACCACGTCCACCGAAGGTCAATGCACCGAAAGACTCAGTTGAACCTATTCCGTTTACCAGTGCCCTCAACGGAGACGGCAGCGACCAACTCAGTGAGCAGGTCAGCGAACTGGCCAGTAGCCAAAGCGCAGAGGCTACGCTTGAAAGCGCCCTGAATAATGCCATGAGCGCGCAGTCTCTGGTGCTCGCGCTCTTGATGATGAACAGCGGTGAAGACACCGCACGACGCCAGCAGGATCTGGTCAGCATTCATCTGGGGCAGCCGGTATTTCTTGAGTCCTTGCGGTTACTCAACGTTGCTCGTACTCGCGCTGAGGATGAGCATCTGGAGTTACTGGAACGCGCCATGCCAGCGCTGCGTCACCTGTCACTGGCACAGTACCGCGAGTTTCATAAAACGCTGGTCGCCGCCATTAAAATGAATGGTCAGGTCAGCCTGTATGAGTGGTGCCTGTATCGTCTGGTGCTGCAATATCTGGGCAGCCATTTTGGCACACTAAAGCCCGTCACACCGCACCGCAAAAGTGCTCATGCGTTGGCTGATGACATTGCCACGCTACTGGCCTATGTCGCCCGGGCGGGGCATGCCGATGCTCACGAAGCCGAGCGCGCTTACGAAGCAGCACTCGCCAAAGGGCAGTTTCTGACTCGCCCGATGCTGCCTGAGTGGAACCCGGAACAAAGCCTGAAACCCATGAATCTGGCGCTGACGGCCATCAGTGGCAGTCCTCCTGCGGTGCGCGAGCGCGTCGTCAACGCCCTGTTTGCCTGCATCTCGTTTGACCATCAGATTACCGCCACCGAACGCAGCATGCTGAAAGCCATTGCTGCCGTGCTCGAAACGCCGGTCGGCATGTTCGAGCACACGCTGGGCTAAGCTAACGAGTGGCGTTTGAGCCTAACGAACAGCGCTGAAGCCTAACGGTCGTTAGCGATACTCTTCTTTCGACCGACAAGGGCTACAGCCCACGCAACACCGTCAAAGGTGCGACCCGAGTCACCGGGCGCAACATCCATTGCCCCGGCAGCCACAACGCCAGCACCGTCATAGGCGGCAGGATTAACCACGCCCAGCCCAGACTGCGATACGGTAAGTCCAACAGTCCCAGATACAGGCCTGCCGCTACAGCTTCGCCGCCGAGTAAAGCCAGCAGCGCCGAGACACTGCCCAGAATCACAAACTCAGTGCGTTGTGCCCGCACCAACTGCTGGCGAGAGGCGCCCAAGGTACGTAACACCGCCCCTTCTTCCAAGCGCGCCCGAGTGGTCGTCAGCAGTACCGCCAACATCACCAGAATGGCACCGGCCAGCACACACAACAGAATCAGTTCGACCGCCAGAGTCAGACGCTCAATCAGACTCTGCACCTGACTCAGCAAAGCGCGGGTATCAATCAGCGTCACGCCGGGGTATTCCTGAATCAGCGACACAAAGTCCGTTTCTTTGTCCGCCGGCAAATGAAAGCTGGTCATGTAGTTCAGCGGCAAAGTGTTCATGACATCCGCCGACAACATCATGAAAAAATTTGGCGTCATGGTCGTCCAGTCGAGAGAGCGCAGACTGCCGATGGTGACATCCACCGTCTGACCCGCTGCCCGGAACGTCAGCACATCCCCCAGCGCAAATCCCAGACGCTCAGCGACTTCCTCCTCGACAGAGACCTGTGCCGGGCCCTCTACCGTCGCCTGCCAATCCCCGGCAGTCACGGTATTGCCTTGAGGCAGACGCTCAGCCACCGAGCTGATCAGATCGCGATTGATGGAGCGATCATCGGCAATCGGTAACTCCGACACCGCCGTCTGATTCACCGCGATCAAACGCATGGGCAACACCGGATAGAGTGGCTCAGGTGTTAAGCCGCGATCACTCAAGGCCTGCTGAAACGCCTCGGTTTCGTAGGCCTGAATATTAATCGCGAACACATTGGGCGCATCCTGCGGCAAACTGCGCTGCCAATCCGCCAGCAGGTCATTGCGTAACAGGCCGATAATCAACATCACCATTAAGGTGAGGGCAAATGCCAGCACCTGCCCTGCCGTGGCCGTGCGGTGGCCACTCAGGTGTTGCCAGGCAAAACGAACGCTCAAAGGCAGCGCTCGCCCCGAGAGATAACGCCCGGTGAAACGCAGTGCACCTTGCAGCCCCGCCATCAATAGCAGCAACACGAACGCGCCACCCAGCATCAGACCGACGCTCAACAGCACATCCTGTGTCAGCAAGACCAGTAACACGGTCAATGCCGACAGCGCCAACAGGGACAATACCCAGCCATGAAGAGGCACTGGCGTGAGCTCGCGACGCAACACCCGTAATGGACTGACCGCCGACAATGGCAACAGGTGGGGCACGCCAAAGCCAAACAGACTCAAGGCTCCCGTGCTTAACCCAACGGCCCAGGCCTGCCAGCCTGCTGCCGGTAATCCTTCGGGGATTAACCCGGACAGCGCCTGCATCAGACCGGCCTGCAAGGCCAACGCTGCTAAGGCGCCGATGAGCGTCGAAACGAGGGCCAGAATGACCATCTGCCACAAAAATATCCGGAGCACCTGAGTTCGCGATAGACCGAAGGTGCGCATCAGCGCACTGGTATCGTAGTGGCGCTCAGAAAAACGTCGGGCCGTAATGGCAATTGCAATGCTGGCCAACACAACCGCGAGAATCGCGGCCAGCCCCAGATAGCGTCGCGCACGATCCAGCGACGTGGCCATGGCGCGATTACCATCCCCCAAACGCTCTAACGACTGATTAGCCTCAAGCACGATCTGCTCTGCAAACTGTTCACGAGCCGCTTCCGGGCCACTCAACAACAAACGGTAGGTTAAACGGCTGCCGGGACCCAACAGAGGGCTGCCCTGCACCTGCGACCAGTGCACCATGACACGCGGCGAGAGACTGTAAAAATTCCCGCCACGATCGCTTTCTTGTTCGATCACGCCGGTCAGGCGCAGTGTTTCGCCACCCAGACTGAGCGAGTCTCCTAAGGTCACGCCCAATAGCGCCAACACCCGAGGTTCCACCCAAGCCTCGCCTAGACCCGGGCCATGCTGTTGTAACGTGCTGGTCTTGTCGCTGGTCTTGTCGCTGTTGCTATCGTGGGTGCGGACTCGTAATTCTCCGCGCAGCGGGTAACCATCATCCACCGCCTTAATCGCCGCCAGTGTCATGCGCTCACCCGCGACCACGACACTCGGAAACTCCACGGTACGCGCCTGCTCGAGTCCGATCTCACTTGCCTGAGTTCGCCAGTCATCGGACAACGGTGTGGTCGAGCGCACACGCAAGTCCGCACCCAATAAATCCTGAGCACTGGCACTCATGGCCAGATCCAGTCGCTGGCTAAATAAGGCAATCGCGGTGGATACCATCACGGCCAACACCAATGCGACAGCCATAAGCGTCAATTCACCACTACGCGCCTCACGCCACAACAATCGAGCGGCTAAGCGCGCATTCGCGACACCGGCTAAGCCACTCATTCAACGGCCTCCCGCAAGTTGCCGCCGTCCATCACCAAACGTCGCTGGCAACGCGCGGCCAATCGGTCATCGTGCGTCACCAACACTAAGGTGGTGCCTTGTTCCTGGTTCATGGTGAACAACAGATCTTCAATTTGTAGCCCAGTCTCACGGTCGAGATTCCCGGTAGGCTCATCCGCAAAGAGAATCTTCGGCTGACCAACAAAGGCGCGAGCCAGTGCCACCCGTTGCTGTTCCCCCCCGGATAACTGGGAAGGGTAATGCCCCTGACGATGGGCCAGCCCGACCGCCTCTAACAGGCGTTCAGCCTGTGCTCGTGCATCGCGCGTTTGGCGGATATCCAATGGCAACATAACGTTCTCAAGGGCCGTCAGACCACCCAGTAACTGAAAATTCTGGAATACAAATCCAACGCCCTCGGCGCGCACAGCCGCACGCTGGTCTTCGTCAAGTTGATGCAGAGGCTGCCCAAGTAAATGAACTTCCCCATCGGTGGCCGAGTCCAACCCGGCAAGTAAGCCGAGTAGCGTTGACTTACCACTGCCCGACGCACCAACGATGGCAACGCTCTCCCCTGCCTTGATCTGTAGATTAACTCCGGTCAGGATGGTGAGCGCCGGCCCGGAGCCAGACACGGTTTTGCCAAGGCCAGAGACCACTAATGAGGATTGAGAAGTGTCAGTCACACGAACCCCGTCTGTTTGGTTATTAAGTCTGAAGAGTACCATCACTGGCATCACTGAAGGCTGGTTCATCAGAACGACAAAACGCGCCCGTATGCCCCTGTTCCTGGTGCTCGCCAGCGCGCTGGGTATCGACGCCGCTCACGCCCAGAACGCTGAGCCTGCCAACGCGCCAACCTTACTGATTGTTGGAGACAGCATCAGTGCCGGGTTTGGTGTCGCCGTTGAACAACAGTGGCCAAAACTATTAGAACAGAAGTTACAGGCGGAGTTTCCGCAACTCACTGTTGTGCCTGCAGCAATAAGCGGTGATACCACCTCAGGCGGACGAGCACGTTTACCGCAACTATTATCTCGCCACCAGCCGGATGTGGTGATGATCGCGTTGGGAGGTAACGATGGTCTGCGCGGTACGCCCGTCACGGTGATTCGTCAGAACCTGTTGGCCATGACACAGGCGGTACAGAAGAGTGGCGCCACAGCTCTGATTGCGGGGATGCAGATTCCCCCCAACTATGGCCCTCAGTATACCCAGCAGTTCCGGGATGCTTATCCCGCGGTGGCTGAGGCCACAGGCGCTGATTTGATGCCGTTTTTGCTGGATGAAGTGGCACTGACGCCGGGGATGATGCAGGAGGATGGCATTCATCCCAGTGAGGCCGCACAACCCACACTGGCGGATAACGTATTCCAGTATGTAAGTGCGGCGGTTCGCGCTAGCCAGTAACTCTGCTTATGGCTGCGGTGTCAGCAACAGCTTGCTGGTATCGACCTCAAGCGCTTCCAGCTCGCCCAGAATCATGGCGTAGGTGTTGTCATCCATGGTGGGCGTCCGGCTGAGGATAAAGAGCGTGTATTCGAACGGGTCGGTTACCGCAGCGTACTGATAATCGACGTCATCGAGGACCACGATCAGATAGTTCGGATACGGTAAATCCGGTGCGCCCGGGAAGACGACCTTCAGCTTAGCGTTCGTTTCCTCATCCCAAATAGTGGCGTTGCCGGTGATGTCGCTGACTTCACCGTCCAGTGAACCCTGTAATCCGCGGTTGTAGACCTCCACTGAACCATCGTCCAGCAAGGTATATTGCGCCGTCACACCGACCAGGCCCTCATTGAACGCGACCTCGTTAGCAGCAATCTGATACCAGGTCCCCATGTAACGAGGGACGTCAACAAAAGGAACGGTATCGACGAAACGGCACGCCGATAGCGATAGAGACACTGCGACCAGCGCCGCCATGCGAATAAGTACAGACATAGTGAATTCCTGTATAGGTTAAATAACTAAACAAAACCTATACAGAAGCACTACAAAACTCAAGTCAGCTGATGCCTCTGGCCCGAAGTGCACTAATTGCCTGGGTGCGATTGGCCACCTCCAACTTGGCAAAAAGATTCGAGGTATAATTTTTCACCGTGCCCAGGCTCAGATAGCAACGATCGGCGATTTGCTGATTGGTCATGCCGGCCACCAGGCAACGCGCCACTTCAAACTCGCGCGCTGTCAGATCATCGTGGGTACGCGCGCTCGTCAGCGCTGGGAAAACCGTTTCACCCCGAGTCACACAGTGCAGATGTTCGATCAGCTCGGTCACATCAATGCTCTTCGCCAGCCATCCCTGAGATCCTGTACGACGGGCTTCCCGGCTGAGCGCCGCATCAGCAAACGTGCTGAGAAAGACCACTGGAATAGCGCTGATCTTACGCAAACGACGCAGCGTCTCCAGACCGTCGCGCCCCGGCATATGGAAATCCAGTAATACCAGATCACTGTCCGACACAGTCGTGGTTGAACCCTCCGCGAAGGTCGCCGGCTGCCCCGATGAAGCAAACGCAGAGAGTAGCGCATCACCACTGGCAAAAGACGCCGCCACGCTGACTTCTCCGGTCAGCGACAACAGAGTCGCAATGCCCTGCTGCACCAACGCCTGATCATCGACCAATACAACCTTCATCATAATTTCACCTCCGGCAGACGCAGCCGCCACAGCAAACGCTGGTCGACGACATCCACCTCAAACGATCCATCCATGGCCGCAATGCGTTCGGCCACGCCGCTCAGACCATTCCCCGCCGACCACTCACCGCAAAAGCGAGATTCATCCAGCAAAGTAATCTGCAATTCACCATTTCGATACTGGCCAGTAATTGTTGCCCGATGGCCCCCTGAATGCTTCATGATATTGGTCAGAAACTCACGAATCAGGGATAACAGGGTGTCCGTCTGCTGGGCATCTGTCACGACTGCGGTTTCTTCCCATTGCAGCGTCACTTCCAGCGTCGAGGCCTGCTCAATCAACTCGGTCAGTGCATCGACGAAATTCCCCTGTCCGCTGGACGTCGCGCGCAAGCCGTTCACGACACTGTCCAACACCGCAAATAACCGCTTGGTCGCGGCACGCGCTTCACGTAAGGGGGTACTCAGACGCTCGGTCAAAGAGGGAGACGCTGGCGGGCTAAGTAATTGTGGGCTGAGTGATGCATGCTCGTCAGGGCCCTGCTCAAACTCGGTGTTTTCAGCAACGGTTCTCTCCAGCTGTTTCTGCAATATCTGCAGATTCATATGCAGGGTCGCGAGTTCATGTCCCATGTTGTCATGCAGGTTATGCCGCATCGAGCGACGCTCCAGTCGCCGCTCGCTTTCTGCAATCTGTGCCTGCGCCATACGCAATTCATCGCCCAAAATCCGCAGACGTTTTACCTCACTGACCTCAAGCACAATGCTCAGGCCAAAACTCCACAGCACCCATTGCTGAATCAGGCACAAGGCAAAAATCCACCCCGCCCAGATACCCGAAAACTGAGCCGCAAATGCCGCTGCGACCAGTAGGTGATAGGTCACCGCCACCGGTGCACTGAAGCGCACGGCCATGGAAGCCGAATTCACCAACAGCATGGCAACCAAAGGCCCCATCTCATCAGGCACAGACGCCACCGGGATCAGTGCGATGCCGCAGCCATGCGATAGCAGCAACAAACTCCAAAAGCGCCAGTCGCGGTTATCCACCCGCCAACTCAAGTTACGCGACAGCAATTCATGCGTCCCAAGCCAAGCCAGCAAACAGAAGGCGCTGCCATTCAGGATGATGAGCACTAAGGCCAGCAGAAAGGTCGACTGGAGGACATGCCAGAGCGCCGCCACGGCTCCCAATACCCAGGCGCTACTGCCCAATAAAATGATGATGCCGACACGCAGAATATACGGCAGCCGGACCGGAGAGGTCGCACGGTTCATAGTCTTATTATTGTTATTCCATTAAGGACAACCATGGTGGCATTCCATGCCGACGAAGACCACAGGGCATACCTCAGATTGGCGCTAATCGCGCACTGCTGATTACTTTTCGACCAATACTAAGAATAAAGGACTAGACACTATTTAAGCTGGCTAAATTTCATACATAAATAGTGCAAATATTGATCTGAAACCATGGTGCAAATCCGGTGCTTTTTGCTACAGTGCGCGCGCAAACGTATCTCGGGGGAGAGAACTATGAAACGCACCATTCTTGGCGCAGCCATTCTTGCTGCATCTGTCGCGGCTCAGGCCAGCGAATACCAGTACTACGGCACCATTGGCGCTGCTCACACTGACAACGAAGTCAGCGTTGACCACTTTGGCGATCACATCAAGCACAGCTACACCAACGAGCTGTCTCTGGGCTACATGCACAGCGATGATCTGGCACTGGAACTGAGCGTTGTGATTCCGTCCATCATTCAGGGCGACGAACGCGCAGACGTTGAACAGTTCCGCTTCAACAGCCTGTACTTCATGTCCGATGACGCACTGAAGCCTTACCTGACCGCAGCCATCGGTTTTGAAGACATGAGCACCGCCAACGGCGGCGTTTCTAACGCACTGCTGTCTCTGGGCGCGGGCGTACAGTACGACAGCACTGAGCGTCTGTTTGCGCGTGCCGAAGTACGCTACGACGACATGGTAAACGAGTACCCAGAGCACACTAACTACGTGATCGAACTGGGTTACCGCTTTGGCGCTACCGGTGCTGCAGCCACCGCAGCTGTCGCAGCAGCGGCCAGTAACATGACCGACGAGCCAGTAAAAGCAACCGAAGCTCCGGCCGAAAAAGCGGCTGAGCAAGTTGCGACTGAAATCAAAGCAGCACCAACGGCCGCGGGTATCAAGCCTGCTTCAGCGCTGACTGATGCGGACAACGATGGCATCGCCGACAGCATCGACAAGTGCAACGATTCAGCGAAAAACAGCATGGTCGACAGCCAGGGCTGTGACCTGATCAAGTCTGCTGAAGCTCTGCTGCGCTTCCCACTGAACCAGGCGGGTATGCCTGCGAAAGTTCAGAACTACCTGGACCAGATCGCGGCCAACGCCAAAGCCGATCCTAGCCTGAAAATCGTTGTGGAAGGCCACGCCGATGAAACCGGTTCCGACGAATTCAACCAGTTCATCTCTCTGGAGCGTGCTAAGACGGTGGGTAACTACCTGATCGCTCGCGGTGTCAGCAAAGATGCTATCGAAATGAAAGGGTTGAGTGATTCAGAGCCAGTGGCTGACAACAGCACTGATGCTGGTCGTGCCCAGAACCGTCGCGTTGAGTTGACGGTGAAGTAATGGCTCGACCGGGCTCGAACCAGTAAGACTGAACAAGTTCGAGCTCGTAAGACCAAAAAGGGAGGCCTTGGCCTCCCTTTTTTATTGCGCTGCGACGGGTATGAGCATACGCTCGCAGCACTCTCAGTGGTTAAGCGCGATTAACGCTTTGGCATAAACTTCTGCATGTGGAACATGCCAAACACCATCACCTGAGCGGCATCCAGCTTCACGTTAGTGCTTTTTTTACGAAACGCCACCCAGAAAAACAGCACTTCCAGTACGTGAATCCCGGCCACTACCAGTCCCACTGTTGGTAAGTAACCCAGTAATCCCTCCCAGCCCTGCACGGTCGCGGCAATGACCAGAATCCAGAACAGCAAGGTAACGGTTTTCATCAGAACAATATTCACGACTTAGCTTTCCTCAAACTACCTATAGAGTTAAGCGATCAAGATTGCCTGAGCCTCTAAACTCTGCACAGGTGCACATGCGCCAGCTTTCGGGACATTCCACGCCCGACGATTCCGAAGTGACGAATACACACAGCGAACCACAAGAAGCCGTGCACAAAAGCAGACATTCTCAATCACGGTCGTTAGAATGACGACCTGACTGGGGAGAGAGCTATGTCCGATAAGAACACCACACACTTTGGGTACGAGACCGTAGCCGTTGAGGATAAGGCCGACAAAGTCGCCGACGTTTTTCATTCTGTGGCGGCAAAATACGATGTCATGAACGACCTGATGTCGTTTGGCATTCACCGTCTGTGGAAACGCATCACTATTGATATGAGTGGCGCGCGTCCGGGTAACCAGATTCTGGATCTGGCAGGCGGCACCGGCGACCTCACGCGTAAGTTTTCCCGCATTGTCGGCCCGCAAGGCAAGGTCGTACTGGCCGACATCAACTCATCAATGTTGAACGTCGGACGTGATCGCCTGACCGACCAAGGCTATGTCGGCAACATTGAATATGTACAAGCCAATGCCGAAGCCCTGCCATTTGAAGACAACACCTTCGATGTCATCACCATTGCATTTGGCCTGCGCAACGTCACCGACAAAGACAAGGCACTGCGTTCGATGGCCCGTGTACTGAAGCCCGGTGGTCGCCTGTTGGTGCTGGAATTCTCCAAGCCGACCAACCCACTGATGAGCAAAGCCTACGATATGTACTCATTCAGCGCGCTGCCGTTCATGGGCAAATTAGTGACCCAAGACGCCGACAGCTATCGCTATCTGGCCGAGTCCATTCGCATGCACCCAGATCAGGAAACCCTGAAAGGCATGATGGAAGACGCCGGTTTAGTACGCTGCAACTACCACAATATGACCAGTGGTGTGGTGGCTCTTCATCGCGGTATTAAGCCCTGATGCTGCCTGCTGTGCTATCGCAGGCACTGTGCCTGCCCATCGAAGCACTGATTAATCGGCTCCTGGCTCAGGATCCGGTGTCTCTGGCGCGCCTTGCTCGGGAAGAAGGGCGTTTACTGAGCCTCGACATTGAGCGCGTCACCCGCGTCAACGTGCGTCTGGAACGCCATGGCGTTTCGTTAAGCCTGACGCCCGAGGCTGATGCCGAAGTGACGCTGCGTGGCGAACTGGCGGACTTTCTGGCGCTGTCACAGGCCGAAGATAAAGCCAACGCCCTGATCAATAGCAAAATCGATATCGTTGGTAATACCGACTTAGCACTGTCCCTGACCCGTACCATGCAAGCGCTGGATATCGACTGGGAGGCGGCAGTTCAACCCCTGACCGGCAGTCTCCTCGCCCACCAGCTGGGGCGTGGTGTGCGCGGCTTGCTGCGCTGGGGTAAAGACACTGGCGACACCTACCGCACCGCCGGTAAAGAATACCTTGAAGACGAACTGAAAATTGTTACGCCCGCGCCGCTGCTGACATCATTCAGCCGCTCGGTCGATGAACTGAGGCTTGCTGCTGACCGCCTGGAAGCACGCCTTTCCCGTCTGGAACAATCAAAGCACACTGAGGACTAAGCGTGGCTAACCTCTGGCGACTCTGGAAAATTCTGTTTATTTTCACCCGCTATCGACTGGATGCGCTGGTCCCGACGGAACAACTTCCACTGAAAATCAGGATACTGTTATGGTTGGCTCCCTGGCGCCTGAGCCCAGTCCCTAGCAAGCTCAGCCGTGGCGCGCGATTGCGTCTGGCACTGGAAGCCTTGGGCCCGATTTTTGTGAAGTTCGGGCAGATTCTCTCCACCCGCCCGGATTTGATCCCCGACGACATCGTCAGTGAACTGAGAAGCCTGCAAGACAATGTCGCCCCGTTTC
>Ga0255776_10000227_pt1 | contig 62798 bp, 61 predicted proteins | sample 071ome_19_FD_179974 | JGI IMG/M metagenome (GOLD analysis project Ga0255776, IMG submission 179974) | Coastal salt marsh microbial communities from the Groves Creek Marsh, Skidaway Island, Georgia - 071413AT metaG (version 2) | ecosystem: Environmental > Aquatic > Marine > Intertidal zone >...
ATGAAGCTTTGCGGTCCCGCTTCGCGTGCGGTAGTGCTCAACGCGACGGGCCATCCCTGTCTCTATGTGGCGATAGCCGAGCAATGATTTAAACGTGGTCACAGGGTCTGCGCTCGACATCACAATCTTTGCAGAAATTTGCTCACCCGAATCCAGTTTTACCCCGCAAACACGATCGTGCTCCTTCATGATCGACTGCACCGGCGAATTCAGCCTTATGGTAGCGCCATGGCTTCGTGCCGCCTGCGCCAGCGCCTCACCCAGGGCACCCATCCCTCCAAGTACCTGACACAGTCCCCGCTGTCCCAGTTGATTGCCTGCGAGTCGGTGCAGATAGGTAAACACCGTATTCGGCGATCGCGGTCCCATGATGGATCCCGTGACGGCATCTAGTGCCAGCGCCGCTTTCAGCCCGGGGTGATCAAAGTGCTCGTTTAATACGTCATAGATATTGATCAGGGCAATACGCATTAAATCGCGCATGTCCTCACGACCCAAAAGCTTCAAGCCAAGGCCGAGTTTCAGCAGGGTCAGTCTGTCATGCCAATTCTGGTCCACTAATTTCGGCGGGCGCTTTTTGTATAACTGGACAATCAGCTTGGCAAATCGATTCATTTGTTTCCTGAAACGCCGGTATGCATCCTGATCGTCGGCGCTCAACCCCCCGCCGCTAACATCTGTCTCCTCCAATGTCAGATGGTTGCCATCCGCTTGAAGCGCGATGGTCTGCTTGGTCTCTCCAAGTAGCAGCCCGTGCTCCACAAGCTTCAGGTCTTTGATGATGTCCCGATCAAACTGGCCCAGCCATTGCGCGCAATCGGAGACGGTAACCTCCTCCGTAAGCTGGCGGTTACTAGCGCAACCACCCGGCTGCCCACGTGCGTCCAGAACCAATACTTTGCTGCCCGCTTTAGCGAGATAACTGGCTGCGACCAAACCGTTGTGGCCGGCGCCAATAACGATGGCGTCGTAATCAGTCATCGGCATATCCTCCGGGGACCGTGTTGGGACGCTTTAAGTCCGCCAGAATCTCCCTCGCGGCATTTGCGCCGGGGGCGGCCATTACACCCCCTCCCGGGTGAGTCCCGGAACTGCAGAGATACATGCCCTTAATCGGCGCTCGGTACTGTGCGTATCCGGGAAAAGGACGATTAAACAGCAGTTGGTCGAAGGTCAGCTCACCCTGAAAAATATTGCCTTCGGTAAGTCCCACCTCCGCCTCAATCTCTCGGGGCGTGCGGGTCTCCACATGAAGGATTAGATCTCTGAAATTCGGGCTGTAGTTTGCAATCTGGTCGATCACCGATTTTTCAAACCCCGCCTTGTCCTCATCGGTCCAGTCGCGACCATTTATCTTTGGTGGCGCGTACTGCACAAACACCGACATCATGTGTTTGCCGGGGGGCGCCATGGTGGGGTCGGTAAGAGAAGGAATCATCATGTCGAGATATGGATCTTTCGACCATGTGCCTGCCTTCCAGTCATCGTAGGCACGCTCCATACGCTCCAAGGAGTCGCTGAAATGGAGATCCCCTGCCATCAACCGGCTCTTGGGATCCAGGCCATTAAAAACAGGGAGTCCGTCCAGAGCGATATTCAGTTTTCCTGAAGACCCACGAATCTTGAAATTCTGCGCTTTCTCAACCACATCTTTCGGGAGATCACGAGAGTTGGTGATATCGAGGAAAGTTCGCTTTGGGTCGAGATTGGAAACGACAATATCCGCGTAAAATTCCCTGCCGTCCTTGAGAGCAACCCCCTTGGCTTGCCCTCCTTTGACGATAATTTCATCAACATCTGCGTCGCAGACAATTTCACCACCGAAGGACTGTAGTGATTTTGAGAGTGAATTGGCTATGGCGCCCATACCACCCCGAGCAAATCCCCAGGATCCGACATTGCCATCTACATCACCCATGTAGTGATGCAACAGTACATATGCGGTGCCAGGGGAGTAGACGCCCAACGCTGTTCCAATGATCCCGCTGCCGGCGTGCTGCGCTTTAATAACGTCGGTTTCAAAATATTCATTCAAGTAATCACCGACGCTGCCGGTCCAGAACTTGATCGTATCGAGTAATTTTTCTTCCCCCAGTGCCATGAAGGAGCGGGCGAATTCCAACAAATCTTTGAGATCCCGGGGCTTAATGGAGGTTGGGTCCGGAGGTGTCTTCAGAAGATAGGGCCTGATCAAGCGAGTCTGCAAACTCGTGTCTGCTGCGTAGCGATCGTAAGCGGTTGCATCGCGACGGGAGTGACGAGCGATCTCCCGATAATGCCGGCCAGGGTCGCTGTAATTACCGAAGTAGTCGCCGTTCCTCATGAAGGTACAGCCACCGCCAAAGGGCACCACCTGCAGACCGTGTCGTGGTAATTCAAGATCCCGGGCTATCTCGGGACGGAGCAGGCTTGATACGTAAGAGCAGTTTGAGTAGTACCAACCCTCGTACAACTCGCGACTCACAGTGGCACCACCAATGTAAGGGTTTCGCTCCATCACAGCGACACGGAGTCCTGCCTTCGCGAGATAAGCGGCATTCGTCAAACCATTGTGGCCTGCCCCTATCACTATCGCATCGTATTGATTCAATCATCTCTCCTCGGCGCTGAAACGCCGAGACGAATCTTGACATGCTCACCTAGGGCTTGCCATGCCAAAATTGAAAAAAGAGGACTATGTGCGGCCTAGCTGGCCAAATCTCAGACGCCTTCTTATATGCAGCAGCTGCGATTCTGCGACTAAGCTACTTCAGCTATAAAACGCCTCGCTGTGGTCGACCCACCTCAGCCACCGCCCTCCTTACCTCATTCCGGTTGAAGCAGGGAGTCGCGCTGACGCAAGGTGAATCTTTCACCACAACCAACAGGGAAGCGTTTCTCATGAATTTAAAAATTGCAGCCTTTATGGTCATTTATCTCGCAAGCACACTTGCTCTAGCCCAGTCACCAACACTCGTCGGAGTATGGGAAGTAAAGAGCGCTTATTACGACGATGAGTCCATCGAAATTCGCGAACCGAGGCAAGTAAAAGTATTCACCGAGCGACACGTGTTCTATACCTACTACGATGCCTCAACCCCTCCAGTGCTTCGTATAGGCCATGGAACTTACACTTTCGACGGCACCAACATGGAGGAGACTATCGCTAATCACTCGAATGAAGCCATCATCGGCGAGGCGTTTTCAGTGGAGGTCGAGATCAATGCTGCGGGGACGGAGTTCACGCAAGTTGTCGATTTGGGCAAATACGTGCTGAGGGAGACCTGGCAACGCATCGAATAGTAGGTAGCAAACACATCTACTTCTCATTAAATCCGTAATTACCTTGTTACGGTGCGCCTCACTCTAAAACCATTGCGGGAACACATCGCTATGCTGGAAGTCATCGCCACGATCGGGCTGTTTTTTATTATCACCGCTCTGGTCTATAGCCATGTGGGACTTGGCAATATCGTCAACAGCTACAAGCTCTGGTTTCAAGAAGGGTATTGGGTCAACTACAACGTGGTGGAAGCAATCTCCTGGGTTGCCAAAGCAGCGGTTATCCTGCCAGGGCTCGTCTGGCAAAAGGAAATTTGGCAACTTCACGTTATTACGCTGGTGACCTCGGCATTGTTGATCTGGGTATCTGAGCGGAAACTGCTCCCCACAATGGTAGCCTTTAACACCCTGTGGATAGGTTTATCCAGCGTTGTTATTGTCCGCAACCTGCTCTAAGGACGATTGTCCTTGATAAAGCAAAGTCACACCGCTGTCTTGTCTCGTTTTGATAAGCAGTCGCTGTACGCTGTCTATGGCAAACAAGTGTAATGTCGATACCTAGACAATATCCTTAAACGGAGGCAACTCGTGATCACTTCCTTGCTCAAAGGCTCTTTAGCCATCGGTGTGCTTCTATCCTGCCACGCTATCGCCGAGCCATCAGACTCTACAGATGTACCGGAGATCAGGCCCGGTCTCTTGATGGGATATCTCCCGATGGACAACCCTTTGAGAAGCGATGAATTTGTCCCACCACCCCCAGCGGCCGGCTCAGCAGCACAGGCCGCAGATGACGCCTTTAGCGCGCAGTTATTAGCAACTCAGGATAAAGACCGGTTCGAGCTCGCCAGGGCAGATGCCCATCTCGGCCCTGACTCAACGGCAACATTTTCCTGCGCCGTGGGAATCAACATAAATCGAAAGGACACGCCCCACCTACAGATGTTACTGCGCAGGACTCTTACAGATCTGGGACTCGCTAGTTACGGGGCCAAAAATGCGTATCAGCGCGAGCGTCCCTTTATGAGTAACCAACAACCCATTTGCACGCCGGAAGACGAGGAAATGTTGCGGGGTGATGGCTCCTATCCGTCGGGGCATACCGCGATCGGCTGGGGGTGGGCCTTGATTCTGTCCGATCTGGTGCCGGACCGGGCGGAACAAATCCTAGCCCGCGGTATTGCATTCGGTGACAGCCGAAATGTGTGTAATGTTCATTGGAGGAGCGATGTGCAAGCGGGGATTTTGGTCGGGTCGGCCGCTTTCGCTCGGCTCCAAAGCAATGCCGACTTTCTTGAAGCGCGAGCATTAGCTCGTAGCGAGATAGGCGCAGCGAAAGCAAATGGTGATGATCCAACAGGGGATTGTGAAGCTGAGAAAGAGACCTTATCGAAATAGCTGCCTGGATCGCCGTGGCAAGTCACATCCCTGAAAGAGAGGGTATTTCCGTTGGCCATCTCACAAATATTGCTCGAACCTACTGTTATCACCTAGTCTCTGATCACACCTACTGATGTGGCGACAGTGTATGACCCGACACTTTCTCTAGCCGCATCTCGATAATCTGCCACCCAAGCTGCGGGGTGAACGCTACTTTATCCCGATAAGTACCGATGAAGATGTCTACCACCCCACCCGAATCCGCATGCCAGGCTTGTACATAGCTGACCATAGATGCGCTCCCCCCCATTCCTTCGGAATTGGGTAAGCTGTTGATCGTCACCAGCTGGGTACCAATGAGGTGCTGGGTAACCGCAAAGGCTGCAGGGCATGAACAACCACATCAACCCAGGCATCGGCACCAACCGCATCAAAAGTAGGACCGTCACCACCGTTACTGGCTGAGATTTTCACCTCTGGGGCGAAAATAGCGCGATAGATTGCCCGCCCCTCTTCAATGCTTTCAGGCACTTTGGATCCGATCAAATCTGTTGCCAGCCCGTATTTTTTTCGCAAATACTCAATTTGCTGGGTAGCCATACTGACAGCGGCTTGATGTCCACTTTCCTCGTTAAATCCCATACTCACCTCACACCTCCGGTAGTTAATTCAACACCTGCTCAAACTACTCTCTAATGCACACGCCACCCGACCACCATCGGGATGAACAGTTGTACTCAAGTCGCCCTCTCGAGCCATGCTGCCAATCCAATACCCGAAGTATCGACGGCGTAGGTGCCATACCCGTATTGCTTTCATCCTGAAGCTCTTCCAAAGGTATGGGGTAGCTGGCCCAATCGCGGGGAGCACGCCAGCCAGGCGGCGGAACCAATTCTGATCGAGTGCCATTAATGGGATAGAGAGCTCGCCACTCGTGAATCGCCTCACTGAGTTGCTCAACGACCTCTGGATAAGCAGAGGCCAGATTGTTGTACTCATTCGGATCCTTCGAAATATCGAACAAATAATTGGTCACCGTCACCGAGAGCTGCTCCTGCTCCACCTCCTGCACCAGCTTCCAGCTCTCATCGAACGCAGTAAATTTAAAGCTCCCATAAATGGGAATTTCAGAGGCAAACATCAGTGGTTTCTCCAACGGAACTGCTTCACCCTGCGCAATGGCCGGCCACATATTTCGTCCATCGAGCTCGAAGGTATTGCCAGCCTCAATCCCCGCGGCAGCAGCTAACGTCGGAAAAACATCCATCACACTCATGATCTGATCGAACTGCTGGCCACTGCCTAGCATGGCCGGCCAGCGCAATAGGGAAACGACCCGTATTCCCCCTTCAAAGGTCTCTCCCTTTCCGCCTCGAAGGGGCGCGTTGTTGGCGCCGCCATAGGAATAAGCCGCACCGCCGTTGTCACTGAAAAAGAGCACAATGGTGTTGTCGGCAATGCCCTCCTCTTCCAAGGTCTGCAATACCCGTCCAATCGCCTGATCCATGGCGTCAACCACTGCGGCGTACATCGGCCGAGCGCTGGGTTGGAGCATCATTGTCGCCATTCGGCGAGTGTCATCGGTCTGACGCGATCGCGCCGGTGGGAGATCCGTATCGATATCCTTATACTTATCCTGAAGTTCTTGGGGAGCATCGAGCGGGGTGTGGGGAGCAATAAACGGCATATACATAAAAAAAGGCCGGTTCTTATCTCGCTCCCTAATGTACCGAGACACCTCATCAGCCAGTAAATAGGTTTCATAGCCATCGTCATTGATGGAGACCCCATTGAGTTGAAAATCCTTGCCGCCCTGATTGGCAAAGGGCGGATAAAAACCCACCTCGGTATGAAGGTGGCCATAGAAATGATCAAACCCGCGATTGTTCGGGTGATAGGTCATTTGAGCGTGACCTAAGTGCCACTTGCCCACCATGGCTGTTTGATATCCCGCCCCCTGAAATGACTGGGGCATAAAATGCTCATCCGGGTGCACGCCGATATTATCCCAGGGGAGAATCACCCCATAAGCCACGCCGAGGCGAATAGGATCCCGGCCGGTCATCAGGGCGGCACGGGTCGGCGAGCAAATGGGCGTTGTGTAGAAGCGATTGAGTTGGACCCCCTGCTCGGCCAGGAGATCGAGGGAAGGGGTGTCAATGTCACCGCCGTGATAGCCCACATCTGCCCATCCGAGGTCATCCGCCACCATCACCAAAATATTGGGTTGAGCCTCAGTGGCGCCTGAGACAACCTGCGCCAGAGGTTTCTCGGGCACAGCCATCGCTGCAATTGCGATAAGGGTGATGCCGATTGATATCTTTTTCATCTGAGCTCCATAATGGCCTGGCAGCCTGGCTATTTGTCGTCACCTGAATTGTCGCGCGCTATCAACAGCTTAAATGGTGTACGTTGAGAATAAATCGGCAATCAACTCCTCAGCCTGTTCTCTGGCCAGCCGGCTGTCCTCTGCCTCGGTAATCGTCAGTGCCGCTTCTGTGAAGGCACCCATGATAATGCGGGCAAAAAGGACTTGGCGATAACGAATACGAGGGTCCTCTTGCTGCTCATTAATGATCAGTGCGCGGGCACTTCTGCTTACCACGCTATCAGCCCATCGCTCCCGCCCGAGAATATTGGGACTGTCGACGAGCACGATACGGCGAAATCCTGGGTCTTCACATAAATCAAGGAATGCCCTCCAGTGGCTGATGATGCTCTCCATTTGGGTATCGATCGATGCGGCGTTCATACTGTCTAAAATGCGCTGTTCCATCACCCCGACAACCGCGGTAAACAATGCTTTCTTGTTACCGAAGTAGTGATAGATGGGCGTAATGGTGAGCCCACAATCCTTGGCAATATCCTCAAGTGAGGTTTCCCCATACCCCCGTTGCCCAAATAACTTGCGCGCGCTGCTGAGCACCGCTTGCTTCGATGAGCTCCGGCGGTCTGCCTGTGTGCGCTTGCTAGTCGGGCTGTTTTTTGTCATCGCGCGCTTTTTATCCGGCGCCGCTTGTAAATATAGGGCGGCTATATATGATATATAGTAATACTATATATCTTGTTCGCTGAAGGTCGCAAGCGCGTGACAAATGACTACTTACTCAAGGCTTTCTCCCCCGCAAAATTGGGAAGCCTTCCCCTCAAAAACAGAATTATCAAAGCAGCTACCTACGAGGGTAAAACACCCGATGGCATACCCGGCCAAGCACTGCTTGACTTTCATCAAGCTGTTGCTGAGGGCGGTGTTGCGATGACAACGATCTCCTATTGCACCGTAGAGGCCGATGCACGCATCAACGACCAGATGATGTGGCTTCACGAGGGTATTCGCGGGCAGTTGACCGACCTGACCCAAACGCTAAAGCGTACCGCGCCGGGCATCAAGATTTCCGGGCAGCTCACTCATAGCGGTGGCTTCACAAAAAATCGAAAGTTAATGCGGCTCCAACGCCCTGTAGGACCCTCAAAAACCTTCAATATGCTTGGCGCGACTGCGGGCATTCCCTTCATCGATGCCATGGACAGCCGGGAGATTGATCTGATGGTGGCGCTATATGCAGACGCAGCCTCCTTTATGCAGTCCGTTGGCTTTGACGCGGCAGAAATTCATTTCGGTCACGGCTATGGGCTCAGTCAATTCATCAGCCCAAAAACGAACAAACGAACAGACGAATACGGCGGCAACCTCGGAAACCGGATGCGGCTGCCATTGCGCGTATTGGAGGCCATTAAGGCGGCCGTCGGCGATGACTTCCCCGTCATAGGCAAAATTAATCTCACCGATGGCATCAAAGACGGACTGCACCTAGCGGAAGCCATAAAAGTTGCCACCCTTCTGGACAAAGGCGGCTTGGACGCTCTTGTTTGTTCTGGGGGCACCAGCCCCTACAACCCCATGGTCTACTTCAGGGGAGAGAGCTTGGGCACGGGCCTCGCCGAGCAACAGAAAAACCCTCTCGCTAGATTTTTTTTAAAAATTGCATCGAACCGACTGTTCAAGACTTACCCCTACTACGAAAACTATTTTCTCGAGGACGCGAAGAAAGTCAGGGACAGCGTGAGCTGCCAGATGATTTATATCGGCGGTTGTACCGAGCTCGAGAGCCTGGAGGAGGTGATGCGCGAGGGATTCGACTTCGTGCAAATGGCTCGCCCGCTGATCAAAGACCCCGCCTACGTTAATAATGCCATCGCTTCTCTGGACAGTGGAAAGACCTACGTTAACGGGTGTATCCACTGCAATCGTTGCGCCTCGCTTATCGAAGCGCCAGGGGGGGTTTACTGCCCCCTCAACAAGGAGCGTGCTCAATGCAATTAGCTGACTTTGAAGCGCCGCCCACCCCGCCACCGATTTATGGTCCCGTAAGACAAATTGCTTATATTGTGCCTAATATCGATGACGCCATCGCCTTTTGGCAATCTCAAAACGTTGGACCGTTTCTCGTGACGCGCCAAGTAAGCCCCTTCAGTAACAGCTACTACAGAGGGACCAAAACCGGCGGAATTACGATTGATATTGCCTTTTCCTATGTCGGCGATATGCAGCTTGAACTCATCGCTCCAGTCAATGACGTGCCTTCACCTTATCAAGAGATGATTCAACGACGTGATCAAGGCGTGCACCACTACGCGGTCTGGGTAAAGAATTTTTCCGAGGCTTACCGTTATGCGACAAGCCAACCTGATAATACGGTCGTTATGGATACCGGTATCGATGGCATCGCACGCATGTCCTACATCGAAAACTCAACGACGAAGATTACCTTGGAAGTTATCGAGTGGAACGCCATGACTGCCGTGTATTTTCAAAACATTGAAAAGCGATTAAGTGCCATTGCCCAACGCGAAACGGTAGAGGAATTTCATCTTGGTGAACTGACCCCGAAATTGGTCTTGCTACCAGTGCTCGCCAAATTCGCCATCAATAAATTACTAGGGCGGTGGAAAAGATGACCGGCCGCCATTGATCAATGAGAACTTCAATAAAAGGAATTCCACCTTGAGGAATATTGTGATCACAGGAAGCGCTTCGGGCATCGGCGCCGCGTGCAAAGCCCAATTTCTGAAAACGGGGGATCGTGTCGTAGGTATCGATTTATCGGACGCTGACATCGCGGCCGACCTCTCTACCCAATTGGGGCGCGATGCGGCTATAACGGCCGCCCTCGCTCACACCGAAGGGAAAATCGATGGCTTGATTTTATCGGCTGGCCTCAGTGGCATGTACCACCCTGGCGACATGACGCTTTCTGTCAATTATTTTGGCTCTGTCGACTTGCTCGACGCACTGAGACCGGCCATGGAAGGCAGACCAAACGCCTGTGCTATTGGCTTGGTGTCTAATTCATCGCAATTCGACGTCGATTACAACGATCCCATGGTCGCGGCACTTCTTGAGGGTGACGAAGAGAAATGCCGGCAAATGATACTTGGCCTTGATCGAGGCGCCGCCTATCGATTTTCAAAGCACGCGCTCGCGAGGGCAATCCGTCGGAGGGCGAGCACGTGGGGCCCTCTCGGAGTCAGAATTAATGCAATTGTGCCCGGCATGACCGAGACACCAATGGTTGATGCTTTGAAGCAAGACCCCGAAGTCGGTCCTTTGCTGGATCTCTTACCTATCCCCGTTGGGCGCAAAGGCAATGCTTCCGAGATGGCAAAGGTCATCGCCTTTTTATTGAGTCAAGACGCCTCTTACATCCACGGGACTATGGTCTGGGTAGACGGTGGGACAGACGCGGCCATCCGCCCAGACTCATTTTAATCACCGCCCTTATTGGCCGTATTCAGCGAGGAGATGACACAAATGGCTACACAAATAACAGGTCAAAAAGCCGTGGCCGTCAATGCATCGGCGGAGCAAGTGTGGCTCAAGATGCAAGATTTTGCGGATTTGAGCTGGGCAGTCGGCATTGCCGATATTGAAATTGAGGGTCAAGGCATTGGCATGGTTCGGCGCGTGCGCTTAGAGGGAAGCGATGACTGGCTCGAAGAGCGCCTGTTGATGGTAGATCAGGATACCAAAAAGCTCGAGTACGGTATCGATGAGGGCATGATAGGCATTACGCATTATCGTGCGACTGCGCAGGTAAAACCCCAAGCACAAGGTTGCCAGATCGAGTGGGCCTGTCGCGGCGAGGTAGAGGCCGCGGAAGTGGCAGAAAAGGAGCCTATTCTCGCAGTCGTCGCCGAGGGCATTGTCACCCTCTTCGCCGCACAGTTCAGCGAAGACGGCCGTTGATATGATTGACGCCGACGACATTGGACTCTGTTGCGGCAGCCTGGTGCAGGCTGACTTTTTAGGATTGGTCGAAGCAGCATCGGGAGCGAGCTTCAAATCCATTTCAATGTGGCCAACCCTGTACTACGGCGCGTTGGAAAATGGTTATAGCGAGGCCGATCTGATCACCATGCTCGATGACAACGGTCTACGCGTCACCGAACTGGATCCGTACTGTGCCTGGTTACCGGTGAAGGTAGATCCGAATGACATGACCGCGACTTTTTTCAGCTATGGCGAAGATGAATTCTTTCGCATGGCTGACGTCCTAGGAGGTAGTTCTCTCAACATCATTGAGGCTCTGCCATCCTCAATCACAGAAGAGCAACGCGTAGAGCTACTTGCTGAGCTTTGCCTTCGCGCCGCCACCCGAGGACTCAAGGTGTCCATTGAGTTTTTACCATGGTCCCCCATCGACAATCTCGAGCAAGCCGTCGCCCTTGTTCAGACGGTGGGCCAGTCAAATTTTGGCGTCAACATTGACCTTTGGCACCACTTCCGAAGCGGCGGTACAGTTCAACAGCTGGCAACTCTCGACCCTCACGTCGTGACAGCGGTGCAACTCAACGACGTGGCGTTAGAACCATGGCCGGACATCCTTGAAGAAACGTCTCTCGGGAGGGAGCTGCCAGGCGCGGGAATGGGCCATGCAGCTGCGAGCATGGAGGCGCTTTACTCAGCAGGCGTTCGGTCCACAATAAATGTCGAAGTATTTTCAGCCGAGTTAATGGCACTGCCTGCTCTAGACGCCGCGCAACACCTAAAAACAAGTATCAAAAAGACGGTCAAGCTTGTTGGGTAAAGACAATATGGGATGGTTTCCACCACCGTTTTTCTGACCAACCTAACACCGTATCAGACTGTGACAGCAGCTCACGCAAAGAGCGTCTGATAACGTTTGGACTCATTTGTCGGAGAAGAATGGTGGGTCGTGCTGGGTTCGAACCAGCGACCAATTGGTTAAAAGCCAACTGCTCTACCGACTGAGCTAACGACCCGAAAAGAGGTGCGGCAACGCCGAGACGGGCGTATGGTACTTATCCTGACCAAAAGTGCAACCTTCTCCTATGCTGCGACCTTTTCACCTCGCCCTACCCGCAGTGGATCTCACTGCCACCCAAGCTTTTTACTGCGATTTACTGGGGTGCAAGCTCGGTCGCACAGACGACACCTGGATAGATTTAGATCTCTTTGGCCATCAGGTTGTCTTTCACGACTGCGGGGGCGAGGGCCTGCCCGACCGCTATAATCCGGTGGATAAGCATCAGGTACCAGTACCCCATTTCGGCATCATCCTGACTCCGGCGCAGTTCGAGGCGCTGTGTGAGCGGCTGGCTGGCAACGTGGATTTCGTCATCGAGCCCTCCGTGCGCTTCGCAGGTACCCCCGGGGAACAGCGCACGCTTTTTTTTCGGGATCCAAACAACTACGCGCTGGAATTCAAAAGCTTTGCAGACGATCGATTTATCTTCGAGCCATTTGACCCGTAGCTACGTCAAACGTAGCGTGTAGGGTCGGGAACCCCAGCCTCATCAAATCCCTGACGACGCAGCCGGCATGAGTCACACACGCCGCACGCCAATCCTGAGTCAGTGGCCTGATAACAGGAGATAGTTAAACTGTAGTCGACGCCTAACTCGATACCCGCACGAATGATGTCGGCCTTGCTGAGATTAATAATCGGCGTACGTAACTTAACCGGATTACCCTCCACGCCAGCTTTGGTGGCCGTTGCCGCCATGCTCTCAAATGCCTCAATGAAAGCAGGCCGACAATCGGGATAGCCCGAATAGTCGACGGCGTTAACACCAATGTATATTTCGCCTGCCTCCAGCACCTCGGCCCAACCAAGCGCAATAGACAAAAATACCGTGTTGCGAGCAGGCACATAGGTCACCGGGATACCTTCGGTTGGCTCCACAGGAACATCAATCGCATCGTCGGTCAGCGCCGAGCCGCCGATGCCTCGTAAATCAAGTCCAACGGTTTTGTGAACCGTTCCCGGAACCCCGGCGGCGACTCGTGCTGCTGCCGCCAATTCAGCCCGGTGCCGCTGACCGTAATCAAATGACAGCGCATAACATTCGACCCCTTGACTGTGTGCCATGGCGAGAACTGTCGCTGAATCGAGTCCACCCGACGTTAGAATCACCGCACGCTTAGCCATGTCTTTTAATGTCCGGGTTCATCGTTCCAAAGCAGTTTATGCAGCTGTAGCTGAAATCTGGCGGTAAGCCCATCAGACAACATCCACTCCGCCAGGTCACGGGGATCTAGCTGACCGTGAGTCGGTGAGAACAATACCTCTCCTGCTCGCTCCCCCAATGAAAGCTCATCCATCTTGAAGCGAGCCCACTCGTAATCTGCTCTACTGGCTATCACGAACTTTATTTGATCATGAGCCGTTAGCAGATCGATATTGCTCCACATATTCCGATGGCTCTCTCCAGAGTCGGGGCACTTGATGTCCATGACCCGGCTTACCTTGTCGTTTATGTCGGCAATGGACATGGCGCCGCTGGTTTCAAGAGATACCTCATGCCCCGCTTCGCAAAGCGCATTCAAGAGCAGAACGCACTCAGGCTGGGCCAAGGGCTCACCCCCAGTCACACAGACACGTTGGCATCCAAAGCTCTCCACTGAATCGAGCACCGACGCCACCGACATCAGTTCGCCTCCGGCAAAAGCGTATTCGGTATCACACCACACGCATCGAAGGGGACAGCCAGTGAGTCTGACAAAAACAGTTGGCAGCCCGACGGAGCGGGCCTCTCCCTGCAGAGAATGAAATATCTCGGTAATCCGCAACTGCGCTACCGCCACCTCGGCTTCCATGGTGGCTAAAAATTTTCGCTGAGGAAATCTGTCGCCAGCTGAGCCGCTGGGTGGCCGGGGTAGCCTGTGATGACCCGGTCAAGGTATTCACGGGATCGCTCACTATTGCCCTTGAGGTAGTGCACCTTGCCAAGCTTATAGAGTGCGTCGGGGATCTTTGCATTACTGGGATACTGATCCAACAACAACTGAAAACTCTGTCGCGCCAGCTCCGGCTCCGCAGGGTCGATCACCAAATACAACTCCCCTAACCAGTAATGGGCATTGGGCGCATAGCGGCCATAAGGAAATTTCTGAAGGAACTGCTTAAATCCTTCCACGGCTTCAGTGAAGTTCTTAGTTTTTACGTAGCCATAAGCTGACTGGTAAGCGCTCTCTTCACCGGGTTCCAGCGCGGGAGGTTTATCGCTCCCAACTCCTCCAAAGGTCAGGCCATCACCATTAGTTACGCTATCTACTGAAGGCGCGCCACCAATTACCTGGTTGCCAGCTACAGCGATGCCAGCGATGCGCCGGTCCAGATCGACATAGCGATCGAGGCTCTGCTTTTTCAAACGACTGATCTCGGCACTCTGTTGCTCCACGAGTCCGTTGAGCCGCATGACCTCCTCTTGTAGCTGCTGCAACTGAATGACGAGAGACCCAACATTCATCTCCTGAGATGCGGACGGATTGACAGCGGGCACAGGGGCCGCAGCTGTCGTTTGACCCGAGTAAGGCTTGATGCCAGATGCGCTGTAACCAGATCCACTATCTTCCTGAACGGATGGTGCCGACGTTGCCTCAGATGCTCGACGCGCGGCCTCGCGCTCCGCCTCAACATCGATATAGTTCTGGGCTGTCGCGAAGGATGCGATCAAGGCGCTCGTAAAAAAGCCGGCTAAGGTAACCGGCTTTGTAACCAACTTCATCAAGTGCTGTCGTCCTATTTGAGCTCGACGCGGCGGTTCTGCTGCCAGTTGGACTCACCAGATCCGTAAGCGGCGGGATTTTCTTCACCGTAGCTGATGGTCTCTATTCGGTAACTAGGAACACCGTTAGCGACCATGTAGTCACGAACCGCGTTGGCACGACGTTCGCCCAGGGCTAGGTTGTACTCGCGGGTTCCACGCTCGTCAGTGTGACCCTCGAGTCTGACGCTGGCATCACTACCCAAGAGCGCTGCGATGTGAGCATCGACGGCTGTGCGCGCAGAATCAGTCAGCGCTGAACTATCAAAATCAAAGTAGAACACAGTACCAACAGCATCGGCAGCGTCTTCAAGTGCCTGCTGGGCGGCGGCAGCCTCGGCAGCCTCGGCAGCTTCCGCAGCAGCTTCGGCAGCGGCAGCTTCAGCGGCAGCTTCAGCAGCAGCGGCTTCTGCAGCGGCCGCGTCGGCCTCACTGGTATCTGTGCTTGAACAGGCCGCCAGAAACAAGGCAGCGAAAATAAGCGATGTGGCTTTAGCAGCGACTGGTAATACTTTCATGACAGCGTCCTGTTTATGGTTTCGAAGAAGTATAGATGACTCTTGGGGATCCGCAAGACGTTAAGGCCTCAACTAAGTGGAAAATAACAAAAAACTAGGTATGTAAGGTCAGGGCATGAAAGGCGACCACGCCGGTTCCTGAACATCGCCCTCGCGCGCCGGCAAATTGAAACTGACGCCTCCGTCTACGGCAACCGCGCCCAAGATACTCTTGCCACCTCGCTTTGTGGCATACAGCACCACCGACCCGTTGGGCGCAATACTGGGGCTTTCATCCAGATTCGTCGTGGTGAGAACCGTCAATCGCTCCGTAACCAAGTCAAACACCGCGATGTGATAGGCCCCATCCTGCTGATGGACCAGCGCCACATTGCGCCCATCCTGAGCCACGCGAGCGCGAGCGTTGTAACGGCCTTCGAAGGTGACACGGGTAATGGCACCTGTTTTGAGCTCATACCGGTAAATCTGTGGTCGCCCACCGCGGTCAGAAGTGAATAACAAGGACTTGCCGTCAGGCATCCAGGTGGGCTCGGTGTCGATCGCGTAATGTTGGGTGAGTCGAGTCAATCGCTTCGACGCCATATTCATCAAGTAGATATCGGGACTACCGTCCTTGGATAACACCATGGCCATTGAATTCCCATCCGGGGAAAATACCGGGGAGTTATTAAGGCCCTTGAAGTTGGTCAGTTGCTCTCTGGCTCCCGTTCGCAGATTCTGTCGATAAATGGCGGGTCGCGTCGTTTCAAAAGAGACATAGGCAACCTCATTGCCATCCGGAGACCACGAAGGAGCAAGAATGGGTTCACGACTCTCGAGTAGCACAATCGGGCGCGCACCATCAGAGTCGGCAAGGGTCAGTCGGTAGAAGTCTTTATCCGATGGATTGCGGGTGACTGACACGTAGAGCAATCGGGTCGCAAATGCCCCGGGAATACCCGTCAGTTTTTGATATACCGCGTCGGCAACCTTGTGAGCCAACATGCGCACTTCCGACGCTGGACCCACCACATTTCCCGCCGCTATCTGCTGCTGTCTGGTGGTATCGAACAACTCCCAATCGAGTCCGATGCGTTGTCCATCAAGAGGATCCGCTCGACCAATGAGCACATAATCAGAGTTTATCGCGCGCCAGTCACGAAAAAAAATCTCTCCCGCTGTTGTTGGATAACTCAGCATGTCGCGCCGGCTCACGGGTGCAAACTGACCGCTCCTGGCTAAATCGGAATCAATAATGCGGGCCACATCCTCTGGAGATGACCCTGCGCCTCCCCACCCGAAGGGCACAATCGCAATGGGCGTCGGATTATCGATACCCTTTGTAATTTCAATCTGTAGCTGGCCATAGGCAGCGTTCGCAGCAGTCAGGCAGAGGGTAATTACGACAGCGACAAGGAAATGCATCAGTACCTCAAATCATCAGGTCGAAAAATCAACTGAAAACGTCGAAAGTCACGCTCAAATAGGGCTCGCTCAACCTGGCTTACTTCCGGAAAGCGGCCGGCTCGCTCCACTGCATTAATAGCGCTTCGGTCAAAAGCGTTATCACCGCTGGACCTCAGTACGGCAACACCCACGACATCACCCGTGGGAACCAACGCGATCTCTAGGACCGCCACCATACCATTTCGGGCGGAGGGTGGCCTAGTCCAGCGCCCCACTACAGCCTGCTGAATGATGGCGGCAACGGTGTCACTAATGCTCCCCACGCTGCCTTCTTGAGTGGTCTGCTCGGATGCCAGGGCAGACTCAATCTCTTCCATGGCCTGCGCCGCAATCTCCTCTTCCCGACGCTCACTGGCCTCCTTTTCTGATGCTTCCTCTGCCGGAGGATCGACAGGCTCTGGAGTCACCGCTGGCGTGGTGTCGGTCGGTTTCGGCTCCGGTTTAGGCTTAGGTTTGGGTTTGGGTTTGGGTTTGGGTTTGGGCTTCAGGGATTCAGCACTGACAAGCTGTGCTTTGATGGCCACCGGCTTTGCAAGGCGCGCCTCAATTGTCGAGGGTGACTCCCAGCGAATAACCAAGGCAGCAATGACTGCAGCATGCAGGAGTAAGGTAATGGCCAAGGGTGTCCCAAACCACGACACTCGATCGACTGTAGCATTCACGGGGACGAAGGTTCTTCCGTAACCAAGCCAACCGACGGCGCCCCAGCCTCCTGAAGTGTGGTCATTAAAGTGACCACCATACCGTAAGCCACTCCCTCATCTCCCCACACAAGCACCGGTTTTTCAGGGCTCCTCCGCAACACAGCCCCCACGCGCTGTTTAATAGTCGCCAACTCCAGCGCTTGCTTCTCGTTGCCGCCAACGTTCAAGTAAAACTTCCCTGCGGCATCTACCGACACAATCAGCGGCTCGCTGTCCTGATTATCGACGGGTTCTGCCGCGGCATCGGGCAAATCAACTTTCACCCCCTGCATCAACATCGGCGCGGTAACCATGAAAATAATAAGAAGCACCAGCATAACGTCGATATAGGGAACGACGTTTATCTCAGCAACCGCGCGACGCCTTCTCAAGGGGTTTATCCTTGCGCCCTGCGAGCACGCTGGGCGTACGTCTGGCGCTGTAAAATACCCGAAAACTCATCAACGAAAGTGTCATAGCGGTTGATCAGATTATCCGATCTCGCCGCAAAACGATTGTAGGCCAACACAGCAGGTATCGCCGCAAAAAGACCCATGGCAGTGGCGATCAACGCCTCGGAGATCCCAGGTGCAACAGTGGCAAGGGTTGCCTGTGTGGCATTGGCCAGCCCCCTGAAGGAGTGCATGATGCCCCATACGGTGCCAAACAAACCAATATAAGGACTCGTTGATCCCACTGACGCAAGAAACGGTAGACTTGCCTCCAACCGATCTATTTCCCGCAAGGTGGCGACCCGCATGGCACGGCGCGCTCCCTCAAGAACCGCATCCGCCTCGATATCACTCTGCTGAGATAACCGTGAAAACTCCTTGAAGCCCGCGCGGAAAATGCTCTCCACTCCGGTGTGAACAACACCATCGGCGACAGCCTGATTTCCCTCACGATAGAGTTCGGCCAGGTCCACGCCAGACCAAAAATGCTCCTCAAAGTTGGTAAGCTCGTCACTCATCCGTCGATACAGCATCAACCGTCGAACGATGAGATACCAGGAACTGACCGAGGCAAGCAGCAAAATAAACATGACCAACTGAACGGTGATGCTCGCCCCGAGGATTAAATCTGCTATGCCTAACTCTTGGTTCACCTTGGTCTCCTCCAGAGTTGTTAGACGGCGGGTAAATCTTTCCGCAGGGTTGCGGGAAGCCGCTTGGGTTTCCCGCTGATTTTATCCACCAGCGCGATGCGTATTTCGCCCGCTACCAGACACTCCTGATTACGATACACCCTCTGCTCGAAAGTTAGCGTAGCGGCCCCAATCGACACCAGAAAAGCAGTAGCGCGAAGCGCATCATCCAGTCTCGCGGGCAGCCTGTAGCGCACATCAGCATGGGTGACGACAAAGAGACTGTCCTCCCCCAAAAAAGCAGGCTTGTCATAGCCGCGGGCACGCATATATTCCGTCCGCGCCCGCTCGAAATACTTCAGGTAATTGACGTAATACACGATACCGCCAGCGTCAGTGTCTTCAATATAGACACGTATCGGCAGCGAAAATTCCCCCGAGCCCTCTGTCACGAGCTATCGCTCAATTCTCATTACCATCATCAGCCGCCCCGAGATCCAGAGGCAGACTGTGTGGCCCCGAGGGCGCCGGGGGCTGCAAACCAAAATGGATATAGGCTGACTTGGTCGCCATGCGCCCCCGTGGAGTCCTGATCAAATAGCCTTGCTGGATAAGGTAGGGCTCCAATACGTCTTCCAAGGTACCCCGCTCCTCAGATAACGCCGCCGCGAGACTGTCGATGCCAACGGGGCCGCCCTCGAATTTTTCAATCAGCATAAGAAGAAAACGACGATCCAAGTTGTCGAAGCCCTGCTGATCTACGTTGAGCATGTCCAGCGCCTGCTCTGCGATCGCTTGAGTAATCTCGCCGTCGCCCTTTACTTCAGCAAAATCCCTCACGCGACGCAGCAGCCGATTGGCGATTCGGGGCGTGCCCCTTGCTCTTCTGGCAATCTCACGACCCCCTTCGGGCTCAATCGGGATATCCAAAAGCCCCGAGGACCGCGAGACAATACCCGCCAGATCATCAACACCATAAAACTCGAGCCGTTGGACAATACCAAAACGGTCACGCAGGGGCGACGTGAGCAAACCCGCCCGGGTGGTCGCTCCCACCAGCGTGAACGGCGGCAAATCGAGCTTTATGGAGCGCGCGGCCGGACCCTCACCAATCATGATGTCCAGCTGGTAATCCTCCATCGCCGGGTACAAGACTTCCTCAACATAGGGACTTAAACGATGGATCTCATCGATAAACAGAACGTCGCCGGGCTCCAAATTAGTCATCAGCGCGGCGATATCGCCCGCTTTCTCCAAAACTGGACCACTGGTGGTCTTCAGGGAGACGCCCATTTCATGAGCGATAATGCTCGCGAGAGTCGTCTTACCAAGCCCAGGTGGGCCAAAAATCAAGGTGTGATCGAGTGGCTCGCCACGCTTTTTAGCGGCCGCCAAAAAGATTTCCATCTGCTCACGAACAACATGCTGTCCCCGGTAATCTGCCAGAGTCTTCGGCCGAATAGCCCGGTCCAACTGGTCATCCTGAGTCGAGGAGGATTCGGCGGCCACCAGTCTGTCTGTTTCTATCGTCATCGTGTGCTCTTCGGTGCAGCCGCCTTCAAAGCAAGACGGATAAGTTCCTCACTGGAATCGGCATCGTCGGCCTGTACCGATGATACCAACCTCGCGGCTTCCGGCAGTTTGTAGCCCAGCGCCACCAGTGCCTGTTCCGCCTCTGCGCGAACATCGGTAGATGCGGGCGTAACGGGGCGCCTGTCGGTCACTGCTGGCGCAAGTTCCTCAAGCCACTTACCCGCCTTATCGCGCATTTCCACCAATAATCGTTCCGCGGTTTTTCGCCCCACCCCCGGCAAGGCCACCAAAGCAGACACATCATCACGCTGCAAACACTGTGAAAAAGCTCTCGCATCCATGCCCGAGAGTAACGCGAGTGCCAACTTAGGGCCCACGCCACTCACCTTAATCAGCTCGCGAAACAGACGCCGCTCTTCCTCGGCAATAAAGCCGTAAAGCAATTGCGCGTCCTCGCGAACCACGAAGTGCGTTAGCAAGGTGACCTCTTCGCCCACTGCCGGCAATTCGAATAACGTCGTCATTGGCACCTGAATTTCGTACCCCACTCCGGCGACATCAACGAGCAAGTCTGGCGGCTGTTTGGCGACCAATACGCCGCGAATAAATCCAATCATGGGTGCTATCCTATCGCAGCCTGCCTCGGCTGAGGGATGTGGCGGGAATCCTGCTCAAGGTCTGGCTCGCGTGCACATGACAGAGGGCCGCGGCGAGGGCGTCAGCGGCATCTTCTTTTGGCGCCGCAGGGAGGCTCAGGAGCGTCTTCACCATATGTTGCACCTGCTCTTTGTTGGCGGCCCCGGTCCCCACCACTGCCTGTTTAATCTGCCTGGCAGCGTATTCATGGACACTAAGTCCACGCTGCACACAGGCGACCATCGCGGCTCCCCTGGCGTGGCCTAGCTTGAGGGCCGAATCAGCGCTTCTGGCCAAAAAAACCTGTTCTATTGCCAGCTCATCGGGGGCGTGTTGATCAATAATCTCATTGACGGACGAGAACAAGACCCCAAGTCGTGGCCCTAGCGGCTGATCAACCGGCAACCTGATGATTCCGCTGCTGATGTAGGTCGCTCGCCCCTTGTTCACGCGCACGACACCAAAGCCGGTCTTGCGCGACCCTGGGTCAATCCCAAGAATGATTGCCATCTTAGTTCCCCTTCGCTCAGCCTATTGTGACCGAAAGCGACCGGCGCGTCAGGGGTCCCAGCGCGGACTATGGAGAATCAGGGGCCGCTACTGACTGGCGGAGGCGAATAGAAAGATCCCGGAGCTGCTGGTCTGCCACCTGTCCGGGCGCATCTGTCATGACACAGGCCGCGGTTTGGGTCTTTGGAAACGCAATAACATCACGAATTGACTGACCCCCGACCATAAGCATAACAAGTCGATCCAAGCCGAAGGCAAGGCCCCCATGAGGTGGAGCGCCATACTTCAGTGCATCAAGCAGGAAGCCAAATTTCTCCGAGGCCTCTTCGCTGTCGATGCCCAAAATATCAAATACGGCCTGCTGCATGTCTTGCTGGTGTATACGCACCGACCCACCACCAATTTCGGATCCATTTAACACCATGTCATAGGCTCGCGAAAGAGCGTGTTGAGGCGCCTCCCGCAGGGTTTCTACATCGCAGCTCGGCGCCGTGAAGGGATGATGCAACGGGGTAAGTCCGCCCTTGCCATCTTCTTCAAACATCGGAAAGTCGACAACCCACAACGGCGCCCAACCAGGCTGAACCAAACCAAGGTCCTCCGCGACGCGCAGGCGCAGGGCGCCGAGGGCCTCGTTGACGATAGAGCGCTTATCTGCCCCGAAGAAAATGATGTCGCCGTCAGTAGCATCGAGACGTTCCATCAACTGATTGACTACAGCTTCGGGCATGAATTTCAGAATGGGTGACTGTAGTCCGTCGACACCATCGGCAAGCTTATTGACCTTGATCCAGGCCAGACCCTTGGCGCCATAGATGCTCACATATTTGGTGTAGTCATCGATCTCCTTGCGGGACAATGAACCGCCGCCCACCACTTTGAGAGCGGCAACGCGCCCTGCCTCGTCATTGGCCGGCCCACTAAATACCTTGAAATCTACCGAAGCCATCAAATCATCGATGGAGACAAGCTCCAGAGATATCCGCAAATCCGGCTTGTCTGACCCGAAGCGCTCCATTGCCTCGTGCCACGTCATGCGCGGAAAGTCGCCGAGGTTCACGTCGAGATGCTCGCTGAAAAGCGAGCGAACCATGCCCTCGGTCAACTCCATGATGTCGCGCTCTTGGAGAAATGAAGTCTCGATATCAATTTGGGTAAACTCGGGTTGCCGATCCGCGCGCAAGTCTTCGTCCCTGAAACACCTCGCAATCTGATAGTAGCGATCAAATCCTGACACCATCAGGAGCTGCTTGAAGAGCTGAGGCGACTGGGGCAGCGCAAAAAACTTTCCCCCATGGGTGCGACTGGGCACCAGATAATCGCGAGCTCCCTCGGGAGTCGCCCGAGTCAATATAGGAGTTTCGATATCAAGAAAATCCTGATCATCGAGATAACGCCGAATACTGGAGGTAATCCTCGCCCGCATCATCAGGTTTTTCTGCATCTCTGGTCGACGCAGATCCATGTAACGGTATTTGAGTCTGACTTCCTCCCCTACTGACTGATGCGCATCGAGGGGAAAAGGTGGCGTTGCGGCGCTGCTGAGCAACTCGAGCTCCTTGCCAAGGACCTCAATTTTGCCTGTAGGCATCGCCGGATTGACGGTCGCCTCATCGCGTGCTCTGACGCGACCGGTAATTTTCAGCACGTACTCACTGCGAACCTTATCCGCCAAAGCAAAGGCCTGTTCGGTATCGGGATCAAAAACCACTTGAACAATGCCCTCTCGATCCCGCATGTCGAGAAATATCACACCGCCATGATCACGCCGCCGATCCACCCACCCGCAGAGGGTGATGGTCTCGTCGATTAAGGCTTCTGTGACTGAGCCACAATAGTGGGTGCGCATGAATTTTACCGCCCTAGAGTCTGTAGTTACTGCAATGAGCCAACTGTGGCTCAGGCAGCGGTGGTTTTCCCGGGGGCATCAGAGCTTTTTTTGCTCTCCCCTGAGGAGGTAGAGGTCTTGTCCGAGCCGGCGTCCGAGGCTTTCGCTGCACCATCGCTTTGGCTCCCCTCACCCGCGAGGTTTTTTTGCTTGCCCGTCTTGAAGTCAGTCTCGTACCAGCCACCACCCGACAGGCGAAATGAGGGGGCGCTCACCTTTTTCTTGAGCGCCTCCTCATTGCAGGCGGGGCAGGATGTTAGAGGATCATCCGAAAACTTTTGAATCGCTTCGAGTCCATGCCCACACTTGGTGCATTGATACTCATAAATTGGCATGGTGAAAGTCTCCTCCGGGTCGAACTGCCGACACCCTTCTGTGAGGTCATTGGTGCAAAAAATAAGGTCGCGAAGATACCCGAAAAGCGCCGGCCTATAAAGCGGATGCCTGAATTCAGACGAGCAAAATCGCTATTTTTCCCGCATTTTAGAGAAGAGGACAGGCCATGAAGGCCTCAAATTGATTCCGTTACGCTGGCTGTGTGTCGTCATAAGGCGCGACGACCAGTGAAAACAGTCACCAAAAATAATAAAAAAAGCGGCCCTCCGGCCGCTTTTTTTACAGTGGGGCTAGCGCACCCCGAAATCAAACCGCTGCGATCAAGAGTTCGCAAATTCCTTCATTTTCTTCAAAGGACGAATCTTGACGGCCGTGGTAGCGGGCTTGGCTTTGAACATGGTCTCCTCGCCAGTGAAAGGATTAATTCCTTTGCGCGCCTTGACCGCAGGCTTCCGAACCGTGGTGATCTTCATCATGCCGGGGATAGTAAATTCGCCGGCGCCACGCTTCTTGATGCTGCCTTCGATCAGGTTATTCATTGCGTCCATCACGGCGTTAACCTGCTTCTTGGTCAAACCGGTACTGTCCGCCAATGAACCAACAATCTGAGTCTTGGTCAGCTTCTCAGAAATTGCCTTGACCTTGGGAGCCGCGGCTGGAGCTTTCTTCGCCGGAGCTTTTTTCTTTGCTGCTTTTTTTGCCATGTTTCATTCTCACCTTTGGTTGGGTTGTTTAATAACTGCGCTCTCAAAAACACTATAAAAAAAGTGCTTCCGCTACAGTCGCAAGAATTCAACACGAAGAAACCCTTTAAAACAAGGCTTCAAAAGGAAAAACCAGAAAATTTTTTTCTTGTATTTAACGTAAAACTAGAGGCCAAAAATTTTAAGCCGCAACAACTATCGCCGCAGCTACAACACCCGTAGAATTGTGATCCTTTTTGAAGAGCCTCTTTTGTTATGCGCGCCAGCGAATTTCTTCTTTCCACTCTCAAAGAAACACCTACAGACGCTGAAGTGATCAGCCATCAGCTAATGCTGCGAGCAGGCTTGATTCGACGGATAGCGGCAGGCATTTATACGTGGATGCCGCTCGGTCTTCGCGTGCTGCGTCGGGTAGAGGCAATTGTTCGTGAGGAAATGAATAACGCCGGCGCCCTAGAGCTATCAATGCCAGTCGTTCAACCCGCAGAACTATGGCAGGAGTCAGGTCGCTGGGAGCAATATGGTCCGGAGCTGGCAAGATTGCAGGACCGCCATAAAAGGGACTTCTGTCTGGGTCCCACTCACGAAGAGATTATTACCACGATCGGACGCAGCGAGGTGAAGAGTTACAAGCAGCTGCCGATAAATTTTTATCAGATTCAAACCAAGTTCCGCGACGAAATAAGACCTCGTTTCGGTGTGATGCGATCGCGGGAATTCATTATGAAGGACGCCTACTCCTTCCATATCGACCAGCAGTCCCTGGAAGAAACTTATTGGCGTATGCACGAGGCCTACACCGCTATTTTCACTCGGCTCGGCTTAGACTTTCGACCCGTTGAGGCTGATACCGGTAGCATCGGCGGCAGCCACTCCCACGAGTTTCACGTATTAGCAGAGTCTGGAGAGGATGCTATCGCCTTCTCTGACAGCAGCGACTTTGCTGCAAACGTTGAGCTTGCCGCCGCAACGGCACCGAAAGAACAGGAATCCCAGCTCACAGAGAATCTCGAAAAATTTGAGACACCGTTGGTAAAAACCATCGATGATCTGGTCGACAAACACAAGTTCGCCGTTGAACAAACCGTGAAGACACTGTTTGTGGTCAGCGAATCTAATGAATTGGTCGCACTCGTGCTTCGCGGCGATCACCGACTCAATGCCCTCAAGGCCGAGAAACTGTCGGGGATCGCGACGCCCCTTACGATGGCCGATGAAGCCACTGTCAAAGCAATTGCGGGCGCCGGGTTTGGGTCTCTTGGCCCGGTTAGTTTGAGCTGCCGCATCATCGTCGATCAGTCAGCCGCGGGTTTATCAAGCTTCGTTTGCGGCGCCAACAGTCCTGATGCCCACTACAAGGGGGCAAGCTGGGATCGGGATGTTCGCCATTATGAGGTGGCTGATATTCGCGAGGTGGTCGCGGGAGATCCCAGCCCTTGTGGCTCCGGCACTCTCGAGATTCGACGAGGTATTGAAGTGGGGCATATCTTTCAACTGGGAACAAAATACAGCGAGGCCATGCAGGCCTCGGTGCTTGATGAGCAGGGCAAATCAGTGCCGATGGCCATGGGGTGTTATGGCATAGGCGTCACCCGCATCGTCGCTGCTGCTATTGAGCAAAACCATGATGACCGCGGCATTATTTGGCCCGGTGCAATGGCGCCTTTTCAGGTCGCGCTGGTGCCGCTTGGTATGGATAAGTCTGAGCGGGTCGCGGAGACGACCGAGACACTCTATGAGGGTCTGGTTGCGATGGGGATCGAGGTACTACTCGATGATCGAAAGGAGCGGCCGGGAGTCAAATTTGCTGAAATGGAGTTAATCGGTATTCCTTTACGCATCATCATCGGAGATCGCTCCCTCACAGAGGGCTCTGTGGAAATTCAGGGGCGATGCGATACTGAATCCGCTAAAATCACAGTCGACAGCGCGCTTGATGAAATCACTCGCCGACTTGGCACAGGCTAGCCTTTTCCGCGTCTGCTGCAGAACTCACACCCGAACTAGTTGTGGCTACCATCGAGTTGGAGAGTGGGTTCATCGCTTCGCCATCTCTCGAGTAGGTTCTAAAAGTTATATCTCGGTCAGGAAAACAGCACCAGTCCCTGCGCTTGCAGGCTACAACGGCTCCTCGGGCAGCACGGTTTACAGTGACAAAGTTCGCAATGCCGGGGAAAGGCGCTGGAAAGTCGACAATTTACCTTGGTAAATTGAGAGCGGCTGGGGCGATTCTCTAACAACAGGATAGCTATCGTGGTTGATCTAAAGAGCTTCACCCGCTGGAATGTGGATCTGGCGAAGACGATCGCAGCCATTGGAGACGACACGTTTTTCTCCCAACTATTCTCTGCATTGGGCGCGCAGGTGCAACACGAGTACCCACAGATCTGGCTTTATCATCGAGATCTCCCACCCCGAATTCTTTACCACGAAATACCAAAGCAAGCGGTAGCACTTCAGGTGGATCGCTACCTAGAGGGCCCTTACCGGGAGGATCCTTTCTATCAGCTCTCAATGAGCAGCCCCCGCAACAGTATCTATCGACTGGCCCGGCTCACGGGCACCCGTTTTGAAGAAAGCAGCTACTTTCGCGACTATTACGAAGCGACAGACACCCGGGATGAAATCATCTTCCTAACGCGACTCGATGACGGCAGCGTCATTAACTTCTGCATCATGCGGCTCAACGGGCAGCGCGATTTTCACAAGGATGAGTATGACCTCCTCTACACCCTTGCCGAACCGATAGCCGCCGCCATCAAATCCCACTGTCACCGCGACGACTTTGAGGTGACCAATCTATTGCAACCTGCCTGGGACGCTCAGATCGACTTGGCGTTCAAGACCTTTGGCCGAGACCATGTCAGCGCACGCGAGCGCGAGGTACTCGAGCTGTTACTTCGGGGCTACGGAGCTGATACCTCCGCCGAACGTCTCGATATCTCTTTGGAGACAGTGCGGCGACACCGAAAGTCGATCTACAAAAAACTCGACGTGAGCTGTCAGGCGGACCTTTTCGCGCTGTTCATCAACAGCATGCCCTATATCGGCGAGGCACAGGGCAACGACCCCCTATCGGTTTACATGAACTGAAACTGTCCCCACGGCGTCTATGCCCTTTTTGGGTCATTGCCCTGCACCGAGTAACAAGCCAGCATGTCGGGCTATGTTGCAAAAATCGGACATCACATGAATAGGGAAGTCGACTCATTCCTTCAGGCCTACCCTTCGGTAGCCATGATTGAAGCGCTAATTACCGACTGTAATGGCGTGGCCCGCGGCAAGTTAATACCCCGCAGTAAAATCCAGTCAGTGCTGAAAGATGGTTTGAAGCTACCCAAATCCGCGCTGGGCCTCGATATATGGGGTAGAGATATTCCCGCGCTGGCCCATGCGAATGGTGATATCGATGGTTACTGCCTGGCGGTGGAGGAATCTCTTAAACCCACCATGACCAAAAGGGGGATCGATCAAGGTCAGTTGATCATGACCATGGTCAACGAAGATGGCTCGCCTTACCTGGGTGATCCTCGGCAGATACTCAGCCGGTTGGTGAGCGAATTCAGGCGCAGGGGTCTCACCCCGTGCATGGCGGTTGAACTGGAATTTAGCCTGCTGCCCGACCCCGGACGGGATCGCCCGCTGCGCGAAGCGCTCAAGGAGCATGACACCCTCGGCGGTAATTTGTACGCCCTCGACGAGCTCGACCGCCACGGCGATATGTTGGATGAGCTGCGCGAGGCCTTCAAAATTCAGGATCTACCCTATGAAGGGATCATCAAAGAATCCGCCCCCGCCCAATTCGAAATCAACATGGCCCACAGCGATGATGTGCTCACACTTGCGGACCAGATTATTAGAATGCAACGAGGTATTCGAACGGTTGCAACACGACACGGCCTTATTGCGAGCTTCATGCCGAAACCCATGGATAACGAAGCGGGAAATGGCATGCACGTTCACTGCAGCCTTCTTCAGAAAGATGGCTCCAACGTTTTTAATAATGACAGCGAGCAAGGGAGCCCAACCCTTGGAAATGCAATCGCTGGATGCCTTGCTCTTATGCCCGAGTCCATGTTGATTTTTGCACCCAGTTTTAACGCCTACCGCCGCTTTCAGGCGGGTAACCACGCCCCCACAGTGCCAACCTGGGGCTACGACAATCGAACCACAGCACTGCGTGTCCCTGCGGGTCCGCCAATGGCCAAGCGTATTGAGCACAGAGTTGCCGGCGCTGATGCCAACCCCTATCTGGTCCTCGCGGCCGTGTTGGCTGGGATTCTTCACGGGGTTGATACCGAACTGAGCCCACCAAATCCCATCGACGGCAATGCCTGGGATATGGAGCACGAGGTTGATGACTTACCCTGTCTGATGGAGGTTGCTATCTCCCGATTCGAGAAATCTACCTTACTAGCGCAGTATCTCAGCGCCGATTTTCAGACCCTCTTTGCTTACACCAAGAGGCAAGAGTTGTCAGAATTCCAACGGCGGGTCACTGATTTTGAGATCGAGAGTTATCTACGCGGATAAAGAGTTACTATAGTGCCCTTCACTCCATCAATATCTGAGCAAGGATTCCAGTATGACAACGGTCTTCGACTTTTCAGCAGAGGACGCTAGGGGCGACAACGTTGCGCTCGAAAATTATCGGGGCAAGGTGCTATTAATAGTCAACACGGCCTCAAAATGCGGCTTCACGCCTCAGTACGACGGACTGGAAAAGCTTCAGGCGGACTATCATGACAAAGGTTTTGATGTGTTGGCCTTTCCCTGTAATCAGTTTGGCAAGCAGGAACCAGGATCCAACGAAGAAATTGTTGAATTCTGCACCACGCGCTTTAGTGCGACCTTTCCTATTTTTGCCAAGATCGATGTCAACGGCTCGGATACCCACCCCCTCTACGCCTGGCTCAAGCAGCAAGCAAAAGGCATCATGGGAACCGAACGGATTAAATGGAACTTCACCAAGTTTCTGATCAATCGTCAGGGTGAGGTGGTAAAGCGCTACGGATCTCAGGCTAAACCAGAGCAAATCGCCGACGACATTGCCGCGCTGCTATAAGCGCTTTTGTTAATTAGCCGCACCGACGGACAATTCCGGTAGAGCTGTTCGTGCGGCTATCTCACTATCGGAGCTAACCCATCGACGAGGACCTGCCGGCGGATTCCAATCTCCAGAAGTAGTCCTCTCTTTGCTCCGAGCATCAGAGACCGCGGGGCCCCGTCCGCCGATTAATGCTCTCGAGTCTCTCTGAATTGAATGTCGGACCAGCGCTCTTCCATCAGGGAAAGATTGACCCGCGTCGGAGCGAGATAGGTTAAATAACCCCCTCCGTCCTCGGATAGATTTTCGGCCGCTTTTTTTCTGAACTCCTCCAACTTGCGAGGGTCGTCCGCCTCTACCCACCGGGCCGTGTACACGTTAACGGGCTCGTAGATGGCCTCAACCTTGTATTCATCCTGGAGCCGATAGGCCACAACGTCAAACTGAAGCTGACCTACCGCGCCGACAATGAGGTCGGTTGAGGTCAGCGGCGAGAAAACCTGTGTCGAGCCCTCCTCAGACAATTGCTGTAACCCCTTTTGCAACGCCTTGAGTTTCATCGGGTCTTTTAACCTGATTCGCCTGAAAAGTTCGGGCGCAAAATGGGGTATGCCCGTGAACTGCAGCTCCTCTCCGATGGTGAACGTATCACCAATCTGGATCGTGCCGTGATTGTGTAGGCCAATAATATCTCCAGATACCGCGGACTCGACCAGCACACGCTCACCTGCCTTGAACGATACCGCATCAGCGATTTTGACGTCTTTTCCAGCGCGAACATGGCGCATCTTCATACCTTTTTCATACCTGCCAGAGCACAGACGCAGAAAAGCGATTCGGTCCCGATGCTTGGGATCCATGTTTGCCTGAATTTTAAAGACGAAGCCTGAAAACTGCCCCTCAAAGGCGTCGACCTCTCTGGACTGAGTTGCCCGACTCAGGGGGCGAGGAGCCCAATCCACAAACTGATCGAGCATCTCTCTCACGCCAAAATTGCCGAGAGCAGTGCCAAAGAAAACCGGGGTCAACTTACCCGCCAAAAATTTCTCGTGCTCGAAGGCATGGCTGGCGCCACGTACCAGATCAATTTCCTCACAAAGATCTTCATAATCCTCGCCGAGCAAGGATTTCGCTTCCTCACTCTCCAAGCCATCGATGCGCAGATCAGGAGGCAAGATGGCATTGTGGCCGGCTTCAAAGAGGTGCAGGGTATCGGAGTAGAGATTGTAAACTCCCTTTAATTCCTTACCCATACCGATAGGCCAGTTAATCGGCGCCCCCTCGATACCCAAAACCGATTCAATCTCATCAAGCAATTCGATGGGATCACGAATGTCTCGATCCAGCTTATTGACGAAGCTCACGATTGGGGTGTCTCGCAACCGGCAAACGTTCATCAACTTGATCGTGCGATCCTCGACACCTTTAGCGCCATCAATCAGCATGAGGGCGGAATCGACCGCAGTCAGAGTGCGATAAGTGTCCTCAGAAAAGTCCTCGTGCCCGGGAGTGTCCAGCAGATTGACGACGCAATCCCGGTAAGGAAACTGCATCACAGAGGACGTAACGGAGATCCCTCGCTCCTGTTCCAGCGACATCCAGTCGGAGGTCGCCTGAGGCCCGCGCTTTCCCTTCACCGAACCCGCCACCTGAATAGCACTACCCAAGAGCAGCAGCTTTTCCGTCATGGTTGTTTTACCCGCATCGGGATGCGAGATGATGGCAAAGGTACGGCGTGCGGCGATGTCTCGTTGGAGATCGGCCTCGGTATCTGACATGGTTACTCCTGCGTGGGAGCGCGATTATGCCAGCGACAGCCAAGGGGGGCCATCCTCAACCTGGGATTAGCTGCTTCTCAAGATGGTCCAGCAGCTGATGACCAATAAGATCCATCGGCAAATCGGTCGTGCCCGTGAGCGCTGCCATCGACGTGACTTCAAGACCTGGGTGGCCGCAGGGATTAATGCGGGCGAAGGGCTCAAGATCCATCTCCACGTTGAGTGCAAGACCGTGATAGCTGCAGCCCCGGCTGACCTTGAGTCCCAGAGAGGCAATTTTCCTTCCATCCACATAGACGCCGGGGGCATGGGGATTGGCCGCGGCGGTAATGTCGTAATTCTTAAGCAATTTTATAACCGCCTGCTCCAGATCAGTTACCAGCTGCCGGACCTTTTTCTGAGCCCGACGCAGATCAACAAGTACATACACCACCCACTGACCCGGCCCGTGATAGGTTACCTGCCCGCCTCTATCAATTTGAACGACAGGAATATCCCCGGGGGACAAAAGGTGCTCGGCCTTGCCGGAAATACCCTGAGTGAAAACGGGGTCGTGTTGCAAAAGCCAAAGCTGATCCGCAGCACTGTCGTCTCGCTCGCGGGTAATTTTCTTCATGGACTCAAAGGTTTCTTGATAGTCCACTTTGCCGAGCACATGTCTTTCCATGGGCATGGTCACAGCACCATCGATACCAAACCAGTCGCCATGAGCGCCCCGTGGAGAGCTGAAAGTTGCTCCGGCCCGGTAGCGACGATAGTCACTGTAATTGACGTGAAGCTCCCGCCGCTCGACGCTTTGACCTGAATGGTCTCCGCATCAAATCCCGGAGCATGTAGCTCAAAAACCGCGAGGACGACCGACTGAAAATCCTCCCGCGCGCGACCCAGCACCTTGATGGGATAGTCGCAGGGAAACTCAATGGTCACTGACTCCTGTGACATCTCGCTTAACCCGCTCAGACAAATAGTTGAGAAAACCAGAGCTTGAAACTGTCCCAAAGCCGCTTGAAGAATCCAGCAGCCTCAGCGTCCTCAAGCACCTGCAAGGGCTGTTCAAACAACAACTCCCCGTCCTGAAATACTTGAACAAGACCAATTTCATCGCCGCGCTCAAGAGGCGCCAAGACCGGATCTGCAAAACTTGCCACCACCTCAATAGTCGCGTTTGATCGCGGCATGGTCAGCGTGGGCGAAGTTAAGACACCCCCGGTAATAGTTTCCCTGTTACCCTTCCACAACCGGGTCTCTCCGAGGGACTCATCCAACTTAAGCGGTGTCACATTCTCGTAGAAACGGAAGCCGTAATTGAGCAAGGCCCGGGTTTCAGCTTTTCGGCTTCGGGTACTGTTACTCCCCAACACCACGGAAATCAATCGCATCCCGTCACGCTCCGCTGACGCCACCAAGCCGTAACCGGCGACGCTTGTATAACCGGTCTTAAGTCCATCGACACTCGGGTCTTCCCGCAGAAGATGGTTTCGGTTGTATTGGGTAATATCGTTGTAGGTATAGGATTGCTCCCTGTATACCTCGTACCTCTGAGGATGCTCACGAATCGTCGCTGCGGCTAGCGTGGCAAGATCCCGAGCCGACGTGAGATGCTCCGGGTGTGGAAGCCCATGAGTATTCTCGAAGTGGGTTGCACCCAATCCCATTTCGTCAGCGTAATTGTTCATGAGGTTCACAAATGCCTCTTCGCTGCCCGCAATATGCTCAGCGATGGCCACCGTGGCGTCATTGCCAGATGAAATAACAATCCCTTTCTCAAGCTCGCCTACGGTCACCGGCTTGCCGGGCTCAATCCACATCAAAGATGATCCTCTGAAGGTCGGATTTTGCGACCATGAATTGCGAGTTACCGTGACATCGTCATCGAGGGAAAGCCGCCCCGCATCTACCTCTTCCGCAAGAATATAGGCAGTCATCAACTTGGTTAGACTGGCAGGCGGCAAACGCTCGTCAACATTGTGAGCTACTAGAACCTCCCCTGTTGCGTAATCGACCAGCAGGTAGGCATCCGCATTGATCGTCGGTGGTGCGGGAACAAGCGACGCCGCAAATCCAGTTGAACTGATCAATAGCAGAAAAACGAAACGCAGCATCAGCTACCCCTTGAATGGTTTCCACGATGGTGACGGTAATGACGGCGAATGGTAGCAGTCGTCAGGGTTGGAGCAAAATCGACGGTCCTAGAGAGCACCTTCTCGCACTGCCTTGCCCTCAGGTAGGCCCGCAGCCCGCAGCGCCCGCTGGTCCTGAATAAGAAGTGCCGGTTCGCTGTATGGTCCAAGCCTGACCCGATGGAGGCGACCGGTCTGTGTATCAACGGGTTCGATGGATACAGGCGCTGATGTCAGCGCACGAACCTGGCCGGCCAGAGCCTCGGCTGAAGAGAGGCTCGCGTAGGCGCCCAACTGAAGCAAGTTAGGTCCCGGGGAAATTTCCACATTCCTTAAGTCCTCCGCCCCCGCGACCGGCAAGGCCGTAACGCGCACCCTTGCGGTTCCTTGCTCGGCAAAACCTAGTTTCAGCGCAGCACCGTAGGACAAATCGATCAGCCGATCACCATGGAAGGGCCCCCTGTCATTGACTCGCAGCACCATGCGCCGCCCATTTTCGAGATTGGTTACTGACACATAAGTGGGAATAGGCAGGGACCTATGAGCCGCTGTGGGCTGATAAACGCTGAAGCGTTCCCCATTGGCTGTCGCACGTCCATGGAACTTAAGGCCATACCAGGACGCGACACCCACCTCCTCATAGCCAGCAGCGTCCTCCATTACCTGGTAGGTAACGCCATTAATCTCATAAGGACTGGTATTTCCCGCGCGCCCGATAGGGTCAGCCCGTGGCACTGCGTCCGGTACCGCCGCGGGATCAATAGGGGGTGGCCGACTATCTGGTCTGTCCTCTGGTGTACCGCAGCTTTGCAGAAAGAGAAATAGCAGTATCCATTGGACCTGTGCCAAAACCGCATGACCTCGGGCGTCACCAAAGCCGCCCATCAGTCGTTCGAGACCTCCTTGACCATGCCCTGATCAGCTCCCGCCGCGATCGCCTCACTGAGCTGCCAGACGCTCATGGCATACATGGCGCTGTGGTTGTACCGGGTGATCGTGTAAAAGTTATCAAAGCCCAGCCAGTATTCAAAACCATCAGCAAGCTCAAACCGGAAGGGTGTTGCGCGAACATCAATATCCGTCGGAGATAGCGGTGCAACCCCTGCTTCAGCCAGCTCTCCAACCGTAAGCATTGGCTTTAAGCCCTGCTGAAAAATTGCCTCCGGTGCTCCATCCCCATGGGCGGCAGCCACTACGGGGTGCCCATCGCTCCATCCATGGGCGATAAAATAATTGGCAACACTGGCGATCGCATCATCTGGTGAAGTCCAGATATCTGCCGACTGATGACCCTCGAAGGCCTTGGCGTAAGCCCGATAGCTCGAAGGCATAAATTGGCCGTAGCCCATAGCGCCCGCGTAGGAGCCTTTCAAAGAGAGTGGGTCTTTACCGCTTTCATAGGCCAGCACCAAAAAGTGCTCAAGCTCCTTCGTGAAAAAAGCGGAACGTTTCGGGTAGTCAAAGGCCAGTGTCGACAGGGCATCGATAACGCGGTAGCTGCCCGTGATACGCCCGTAATACGTCTCCACGCCAATAATGGCGACGATAATCTCGCTTGGCACTCCAGTGGCTGCCGATACGCTGGCCAGCGTGTCGGTATGCTCTTTCGCAAAGTCGATACCGCCACGAATTCGCTTGTCTGTAATAAAGATTTTCCGATACTCGTGCCAGGGCTTGGTTTTTTCCGCGGGTCGGGCAATCGCATCGAGAATGCTTTGCTTTCGCTCGGCAGCCTCCAGCACCTGCTCAGCCCAGGCGCGATCAACGCCTTCTGCCACAGCGGCATCAAGCACCTCCTGAGCCTCCGGTCTATCGAGATAATTAGATTCACCGAGCGCGCTGTGGACCATCAATAGGCACGCCATTGGCAAGAAAAACAATTTACCCATGACAGTCGATAATCGTCGATTCATTTTTCCTCCAGCCCAAGCACACCAAGTCTTTTTCTACTGGGAAATCCTTTTTTTCTCTGTACTGATTGCCATCAACACGCCGAATCCCAGCATCAGCGTGACAATAGAAGTGCCGCCGAAACTCACCAAAGGCAGAGGGACACCAACCACCGGCAAGACACCTGCAACCATACCGATATTGACGAACACATAAACAAAAAACGTTAGGGTAATCGACGAGGCAACGAGTCTCGAGAAGGAAGATTGGGCCGTGAGGCCGATCCAGAAGCCGCGCGCAATAATTAACAAATAACACCCCAGCAACAGAAGAACGCCACGCAACCCAAATTCCTCTGCGAGTACCGCAATGATGAAGTCGGTTTGACTCTCGGGTAAAAAATCGAGGTGGGATTGAGTGCCCTGCAACCACCCTTTCCCCGACCAACCACCGGACCCTATAGCAGTCTTTGATTGGATGATATTCCAGCCAGCGCCAAGGCGGTCTGCCTCGGGATCAAACAGCGTCAGAATTCGCTGGCGCTGGTAATCCTTCAGTAAATAGGTCCAGGCCGGCCAGGCACTGAGCAAGGCCAGGGCGATTGCGGACAACAAGTACCAGACACTCACCCCTGCAATAAAAACAACAAAAAGTCCGCTCGCCGCGACCAACAGTGAGGTGCCTAAATCAGGCTGTATAACGATGCATGCAGCAGGCAGCACCACCAGGCAAAGGGAACCAAGCAAGGGTAACAGCCTGGGGGGAATGCCATAGCGGGTGTACCACCAGGCAATCATCAGGGGCATGGCGAGCTTCATGAGCTCTGAGGGCTGAAATCGGACAACGCCAAGACTAAGCCATCGCTGTGCACCCTTCGCACCGACGCCTACCAGTGGTACCGCGATTAACAATATCAGGCCAAACACATAGACCAGTGGTGCCCAACGCCGGTATTGATCCACTGAAATTTGCGCGGCCAACAACATGGCAACCCCAGCGATCGCAAAATTCCGGCACTGCCTCCACAGGGTGCCCACACTGCCGTCCGACGCGCTATACAGGACAAGCAGTCCTCCGGCAATTAAGAAGAAAACAGGCACAAGCAACCAGACATCGACGTGCAGAAGCTGTGCCAACGGTGTGCCTCGTCCCAAATCGCGATCATGGCTGGGTAAATTGCGATCGTAATCAGACATCGTCCTGCCCCATCACCCAGTCGTCCAACCACCTGTCCATCCACTGATCCAAAACCCGTCGGGCGACCGGATAAGCCGCGCTGCTGCCGCCGCCGTTCTCAGCCAGCACTACCACTACGATGCGAGGCTCATCGACGGGTGCAAAAGCGACGAACCATCCATGATTCCGGTGCCGTTCACTTATCTCGTCCTCGTTATATACCCCATCCTGTGCTATCCCGATAACCTGCGAGGTCCCTGTTTTACCCGCAATCGTATAGGCAAGATCCTTTGATATAGCAGCCGCTGTTCCCCGCTGTGTATGAACAACATCCATCATGCCAGCAATCACCGCTGCCCAATGAGCCTCATCGGCTTCCACCGCGGGCCGCGCAACAGGGACCTGCGGTTTGTCACCTATCCTACGCACCAGTGAAGGCTGGAAGGATGCGCCGCGATTGGCGATCACCATCACCGCCTGCGCCAACTGCACAGGGGTGGCAAGCATGTAGCCCTGTCCAATACCGACGCTCAGAGTCTCCCCGGGATACCAGGGCTGCCCCATGCGCTCCCGCTTCCAAGCGGAGGTCGGCAAGATCCCCGACTGCTCACTTGTTATGTCAACGCGGGTTTTCTCGCCTAAACCAAAGGGTGCAAGCGCTGTGGCTATTGCATCGATGCCCATCCGACGCGCGAGATCGTAGTAGTACACATCGCAGGACTCGGCAATCGCCATTTTTAAATCCACTTCATCGGCGTGACCTCTGCCCCGAATCCTGAGGATCCAATCTCGGTAACGGCGACTGTCACCCGGTAGGGTGTACCAGCCCGGATCAGGAATAGCGGTATCGGGCTCCACCAAATCAAGTTCCAGCCCCGCGAGTCCAAGCATCGGCTTGATGGTAGAGCCCGGGGGATACTGACCTTGCACTGCTCGGTTCAACAAAGGGGTATCGGCGGAGTCGCGCAATGCCGTGTAGTCTCGCTGACTGATGCCGTTTACAAACAGATTGGGATCAAAACCGGGATTAGAATAAAGCGCCAGAATGCCCCCATCCCGGGGATCAAGCGCCACAATCGCGCCACGTTGATTCCCCAAAGCCTCGGCCGCGGCCCGCTGGAGATCGAGATCCAAGTGCAGGCTTAACGTGGCGCCGTCACTGGGCAACTCCTGCTCCAGCACTCGCAAAATACGGCCGTGAGCGTTGGCCTCGATGTTTTGGCTACCTACCAGTCCATGCAGTGCCGACTCGTACCAGCGTTCGAGCCCGACCTTTCCAATATGCAGGCTGCCACGATAATTTTCCGCATCAATGGTGGAGGCTTCCCGCTCGTTAATCCGACCGACATAACCGACAACATGGCTTAACAAGCTCCCGTGTGGATAGGCACGAGTTAGCTGTGCCTCTATCGTCACCCCAGGCAGCCGATGCCGATTCACGCCGATAATGGCCATCTCCTCGTCAGAGAGCTGTAGCTTCAAGGGTACGGGATCATAAGGGCGTCGCCGGTGCCGACGCTCAGCGAACCGCTCAAGATCATCGGAGGAAATGTCGATCAGCGATTGGAGTTCCTGAAACAGCAGTGCCTCATCGCCGACTCGCTCGATGACCACGGCTAATGCGTGTGTCGGCTCGTTAACGGCGAGCAACCTTCCCGCCCGGTCAACGATTAAACCTCGCGTTGGTGGTATCGCCTCGAGCCGGACCCGATTTCTATCCGACTGGGTAAGGAACTGATCGTAGTTGCGGATCTGAAGGTCGTAGTAGCGATAAGCCAGCATTACCAAAGCGCTTAAGACAATAAACCCGGCAAAAACAACGCGCTGCCGATTGATCGCCGCTTCCCGATGGGTATCCCTCAGTACATCGCGCGACACAAACACCAGCTAACCTCGGTGATAAGGGTGATTTGCGTTGATGGACCAAGCACGATAGATCTGCTCGGCCAGCACGACCCGAACAAGCGGATGCGGTAAGGTAACCCGGCCTAGAGACCACCGTTTAGACGCCTCAGACAAAAGGTCGGGGGCCACACCGTCCGGGCCGCCAATGACAATCGCCAGTTCATCCCCCTCCATTTGACAGGTAGCAAAGGTGGCAGCGATATCTTCAGTGCTAATGATGCTGCCAGCAACGTCCAGCACGATACACTGCTCCCCGAGCCTCAACTGCTTGCGCAAACTTTCCGCCTCTTTAGCCATCAGCTGCGCAGCTGATTCTCCCTGACGCTTTGCCGGCGGGATTTCCACCCACTGCAGCTGATACTCTCGCGGTAGGCGTTTCGCATACTCTGCGATCCCTTGATTGACCCAGGCTGGCATTTTTGTGCCGACGGCCAGGACCCGAATTCGCATCACTCGGTATCAGGCAGTGCGGTCCAAAGCCGCTCTAAATCATAAAAACTTCGGGTGGCAGGCTGCATCACATGGAGCACCACATCGCCGAAGTCTACCAAGACCCACTCACCAACACTCTCTCCTTCGACACCGATCGGGCGCATACCGCCCTCCTTCGCCTTGAGGATGACGTTGTCAGCAAGAGACTTAACGTGTCGCGTCGAGGTGCCGCTAGCTACCACCAAGAAATCCATCACAGAGCTAAGAGCCCTGACGTCAATGACAACAGGATCGAGCGCCTTCATGTCATCGAGGGCGTCGAGTACCAGATTAGTAAAGGTATCGCTTTCAACCGCCAGTGCGTCAGTCACATCGACAGCCTGTTAACGAGAGTGTGGGTGCTAAGAACGGTATAAGCCATGCGACTGAATATACTCTATTACGATGGACGGCAGGAGGAATGAAATGTTTTTTCCCTCATCGATGTCCGCACGAAGACTGGAGGATGATATTTGTAACTGGGGTTGCTTCAGGTGGCAGATAGCACCAGCAACGGGCCGCTGCCATGCGGACGGTTCTACCTCATGATGTTTTATCCATGCCAGTACGTCGGGATGAATAAACTCGGGCGCATCCGGCCGCACAAGGATGGCCAAATTCGCCACACTCATCATGTCCTGCCACTGATGCCACCGGTGAAGTCGGGCCACGCTATCGCTTCCCACGATAAACGTGAGCGACACCTGGGCTCCAACCTCGCCTCTGATTTGCTGGAGACTGTCGATGGTGTACGAGAGGCCGTCGCGCTCTAGCTCACGTCCGTCAACACTGAAACCATCGAGATCTTCCACGGCCAGAGAGAGCATAGCCTGTCGATGCTCAGCGCTCACCTCTGGTCTGTCTTTGAGAGGAGGCAGCGCGGCGGGCATAAATCGCACATGATCGAGACCCAGAACATCGCGGGCAGCAATACCACCGCGCAAATGGCCTATGTGAACAGGATTAAACGTACCCCCAAAAATTCCCAGTGCGGTCATGAACTATTGGCGTATATGGCCGTCGCCAAAAACAACATACTTGCAGGAGGTGAGGCCCTCAAGCCCAACCGGGCCTCTGGCATGAAGCTTATCTGTCGATATGCCGATCTCGGCACCCAACCCATACTCGAATCCGTCTGCAAACCGGGTAGATGCGTTGATCATGACCGAGCTGGAATCAACCTGTCTTAGAAAGCGCATGGCCACCGAGTGGTTCTCGGTCACGATGCTTTCGGTATGACCTGAACTGTAAGTCGCAATGTGCTCCATCGCTGCATCTACGTCGGCCACCACCTTGATCGACAGAATAGGAGCAAGATATTCGGTGTGCCAATCCTCCTCGGTGGCTGCCACCGAGATATCGCCGCTGAGCTCTCTAGCGCGGTCGCATCCCCTTAACTCTACGCCGAGTTCAGCGAGTGATCGCGCGATAACCGGAAGCTGCTGTGATGCAGCTTCTGCCACCAACAAGGTCTCAAGGGTATTACACGTGCCGTATCGCTGGGTCTTCGCGTTAACCACAATCCCAAGCGCCTTTTCAGGGTCCGCATCATCGTGGAGATACACATGACAAATCCCATCCAGGTGCTTTAGCACGGGCACCGTAGCGGAGCCGGAGATTCTCTCTATCAAGCCTTTCCCGCCTCGAGGTATCACCATATCAACGGTATCGGAAGCAGTTATCAATGCGCCCACCGCTGCGCGATCGGTGGTTGGAACGACCTGCACGCCACCAGACGGCAATCCCGCAGCACGCAATCCCATGACCAAACACTCGCCCAGCGCAATATTTGACTCGATGGCCTCGGAACCCCCACGCAGAAGGACGGCATTCCCCGACTTGATACACAGACTCGCGGCCTCAATTGTCACGTTAGGGCGAGATTCGTAAATGATGGCGATCACACCCAGCGGCACTCGCATTTTACCGACCTGAATACCCGACGGCATGGTTCGCACATCGTCGATCGCACCTACCGGGTCGGGCAAGGCAGCAACCTGTTGAAGATTGGTCAACAGTCCCTCAATACGAGCCGGCGTCAACTCCAGTCGATCCAGCAATGCGGGCTCGAGACCGGTTTCGCGGCCCTTCACCATGTCTCGGGTGTTTGCTTCAAGCAAAAGATCTCGGCGCTCGTGAAGCACTTCACACGTGGCCAGCAAAGCGGCATTGCGGCTCGCCACCGTTGAAGCGGCAAGGATGCGCGAAGCGGTCTTGGATTCCTCCGCAAGCGCCAGCACGCGCTCCTCAACGCTCTCGTCTGGCGCTGTCGTATCTTGCTGCAGTGTCTGGTGAGTGATCGTCACTGGGTTTGTCCTCGCTTGGGAGTCAAGTATACGCGGCTTTAAAAGCACACGGTTACTGGGACCCACAATTAACGATGCGTGAGAGGATTAGAGGGTCTCGCGCCCACAAACTCCCGCTCGCGAAAACGCCGCCACCGTTAGTTGTGCAAATGCAGTTGACAATGATTCGCAATTGCATATGATTGCGACATGTACGTCTGCCTATGCAAAGGAGTCACCGATAAGGCAATCGCGAAAGCGGTAGCCGCGGGTGCCTGTAGCTTTACCGACGTCCAGAACGCTCTGGGAGTATCAACCCAGTGCGGCTCCTGCGAGCAACTAGCGAGGGCAATTGTCGCTGAGCTGGCACCCCTCCCCGCCACGCAGTTCTACGAACTTTCCGCGGCCCCTGCAGCGCTTGCCTGCGCCTGAAACGCGGCTGATAATCACAGCAATTCTCATTAAAAACTGCTTTTAAATCATAGGTTTATTGATATTTTCCCTTGGCCGCGTCGCGCCAGCCCGTTATAATTCACGCCATCGTAGTCACAGGAATTCTGCCCATGAAAGGCGATGCAAAAGTTATCGAGCACCTCAATAAAATCCTCTACAACGAGCTGGTAGCGATCAATCAGTACTTTCTCCACAGCAAAATGTACAAGGATTGGGGGCTGGTCGAATTGGCAGAGCACGAGTACCACGAATCCATCGACGAAATGAAGCACGCCGACGAGTTGGTGGAGAGAATTCTTTTCCTCGAAGGACTGCCGAATCTTCAAGACCTGGGCAAGCTGATGATTGGCGAAAATCCGCGGGAAATGCTCGAGTGTGATCTAAAACTCGAGCACATCGCCCATGAAGACTTAAAAGCCGCTGTCGCCCACTGCGAGGCCGTTAAAGATTTTATCTCCCGGGATCTGGTGCAACGAATTCTCGACGCCGAGGAGGAACACATCGACTGGCTGGAAACCCAGGTTTCGCTGATGGACCGGGTGGGGGAGCAGAATTATCTGCAAACGGCAATGAAAACGGTCAAACCGACCGAGTAATCAAGCGTTACTTTTGATTAGCTCAGCGAGTTCCCCTGACTCGTCCATCTCGGCAATGATATCGCAGCCGCCGACCAGTTCACCGTCCACCCAAAGCTGGGGGAAGGTAGGCCAGTTGGCGTATTTCGGTAGATTGGTTCGAATTTCGGGGTTGGACAGCACGTCCACATAGGCAAAGCGCTCCCCAACGCCCGCCAGCGCTTGCACCGCCCTTGCTGAAAATCCGCATTGGGGTTGGTTTGGGGACCCTTTCATATACAGGATCACCCGGTTGCTAGTTATTTGATCCTTGATGGTGTCCATGATGTCCATTGTGCTCTCCCGCTGCCGTCGGTGGACGGTGCCTTTTCATAAGTGCGTCTTTAAACCGCGTTCCAATAAGCCGTTTTGCTTTCCGTGGTCGTACTAGACACGGCATCGGCGCTACCAGGCGGCGCTGCTACGCAGTCGACTACTGGCGACTACTCCATGGTGAGGGCTTTTTCACAGATTACAAGCCCTGCTTGGTAACTTTGACCTTCAGTCTACAACGAGTATGCTAGCTCACTTTTTTACAGGCTGCTCAAGAGCACTAGGCGAGAACCATCATGTCGGCACTCATGCCCACATACAAACGGCTTCCGGTCGCGTTTACCCGGGGTGAAGGCGCGCTTCTCTGGGACCAGCAGGGACGCCAATACATCGATGGGCTGTCGGGCATCGCTGTTACCAATTTAGGCCATTGTCACCCCGCCATTACCGCCGCCATTAATGAGCAGGCCAGCTCGTTGATACACACGTCCAATTTATTTCAAATCCCCGCTCAGGAACGACTCGCGGCAGAGCTCACCGGCGCGACAGGCATGGACGCGACCTTTTTCTGCAATTCAGGTGCCGAAGCAAACGAGGCCGCTATTAAGCTTGCTCGCCGCTACGGTCACCAGCGAGGCAAGAAGCTGCCGACCATATTGGTGCTTCAGGACGCATTTCATGGGCGCACCATGGGCGCGCTATCCGCGACCGCAGGCCACATCATGCAAGCGGACTTCGAACCTATGCTCGATGGCTTTCACCGGGTTCCTCGCGACGATATCGGCGCGATAGAGAATGTCGCAGACGATGTGGATATCTGTGCCGTCCTGGTGGAGCCCGTTCAGGGGGAAGGGGGCGTTAGACCGCTGGATCAGGAGTACCTGAAAGACCTGCGACGCCTGTGCAATGACAGGAACTGGCTGCTCATGTTCGACGAAGTCCAATCAGGTAATGGTCGATGCGGTGCCCTGTATGCCTTTCAGCGGATGGGCGTCACACCCGATGTACTGACAACCGCAAAAGGATTGGGCAACGGTTTTCCAATCGGCGTTTGTCTCGCAAAGGGCAACGCAGCGGATGTTCTGGGTGCCGGGCATCATGGAACGACTTTTGGGGGTAATCCTCTGGCCTGCACAGTCGCCAGCACGGTGATCAATACCCTGTCGAGGGACACCCTGTGGGCTCAGGCAGATCCCATCCGGGAGGCAGTTATTGCTGGATTCCGGGCCGAACTTGACGACCCTACCACGGTAACCGACATCAGAGGTCTGGGCCTCATGATCGGGATCGAGACCCACTTGCCATGCGAGGGATTGGTCCAGCAAGCGCTTGAGGCCGGGGTAATCATAAACGTAACGGCGGGAAATACCCTGCGGTTGTTACCGCCACTGGTCATGTCACTGACAGAGGCCACACAATTAGGTGGCGTCGTTGCGCAAACCCTTAACAACATACAGAGAAGCAACCAATGACCCTACGACACCTGTTAACCCTGAAAGATTTGTCAGGCGGTGAGTGTCGGGACCTGATTCACAGGGCGATAGAGCTGAAGAGGCTTCAGCGGGAGGGCATCCCCCACGCGGCATTCCCGGGCAAAGTATTGGCCATGATTTTTGCCAAGGCATCAACTCGCACGAGGGTCTCCTTCGAGGCTGGCATGAGCCAACTGGGCGGCAGCGCCATGTTTCTGGCCCCCACCGACACCCAGCTCGGTCGGGGCGAACCCATTGAAGACTCAGCCCGTGTGATCTCCTCCATGGTCGATCTGGTGATGATCAGAACCTTTGAACACAGGGTGGTGGAGCGGTTTGCTGCACATTCGAGTGTGCCGGTTATCAATGGCCTGACTGATGATTTCCATCCCTGTCAGCTATTGGCGGACATGCAAACCTGGTTTGAACACCGGGGAGACATCGCCGGTCGCCGGGTTTGCTGGCTGGGAGATGGCAATAACATGTGCCAGTCCTACATCAACGCGGCGAATTTGCTCGATTTTGAGCTGGTAGTCGCCTGCCCGGAAGGCTACGAACCCGCAGAGGACCTGATCGCCCAAAGCGGTGACCGGGTCCGCATTGTTCAGGATCCAAAGGAGGCTGTCTTGGGCTGCGATCTACTGGTGACCGATGTGTGGGCCTCTATGGGTCAGGAGGAGGAGCAGAAGATCCGGGAACAGGCCATGGCACCCTTCCAGCTCAACGCAGCATTACTGTCAAAAGCCAAACCAGACGCACTGTACATGCACTGCCTCCCGGCACATCGAGGCGAAGAAATAAGCGCCGGGCTGATGGAGGCGCCAGATTCGATCATCTGGGATGAGGCCGAGAACCGGCTGCACGCTCAAAAAGCCTTGATGGAGTTTTTGCTTGGATAGACGGCGCGCGCGGGCTCATGACAAATTTATGAAAAAAAACCGCGGCTATCCACAGTCTATCCCGTTCGGCGATAGCCATATTTTGAGTGCACTAAAAATCAAGTAAGTGCCTACTAACCACCCTGTCAACACCCTGTACACAGGAAATTCAGCGAATTTCGGTATTGCAAAACGCGCCATACCCTCCTATCTTGGGGGTTCGGGCGGTCTATACCCCTACATATGGGGTTTCAGCCCTCAAAAGCGCTAGACTCAACCAACAACAACCCAAATCTGGAATATGCAGGCCAGCTACTGGCTTTTTTTGACATTGACGAGGCTCAAATAAGATGCAAACAAGCACAGAAGTAGGAACGTCAACGCCTTCTCCTGCCCCAACCTCAGACTCGAATACCGATGTAGGACAGCAAGCAAGACTTCAGGCTACCGCACCCGGCCAACTCCGGGTAATAAAACGAAATGGCACCGTGGTTGCCTTTGAAGACAGCAAAATTTCCGTGGCAATCACCAAAGCCTTCTTGGCGGTAGAAGGAGGAACGGCAGCGGCCAGCAGCCGCATCCATGAAACAGTGGCAAAACTCACCGAGCAGGTCATGACAACATTCAAGCGTCGCATGCCCTCTGGCGGCACTATGCACATTGAAGATATTCAGGATCAGGTAGAGCTTGCGCTAATGCGTGCCGGCGAACATAAAATAGCTCGCGACTACGTCATTTATCGGGAAGAAAGAGCAAAAGACAGGGCCGCCAAGGCGGCGCTTTCGCCTGAATCAGAAGCCGCGGCGAGCACCATAAATGTAGTGCATGCCGATGGATCGCGGGCACCCCTCGATATCGATCGAATTCAAACCATCGTGACAGAAGCCTGTGCAGGGCTGACTGATGTGAGTGAAAACGCCATTATCGATGAAGCGTTGCGCAACCTGTACGACGGTGTAACCGCCGCAGAAGTTAGCACCGCATTGGTTATCACTGCGCGAACGTTGATCGAGCAGGAACCTAACTTCAGCTACGCGGCGGCGAGGTTGCTACTGGATGATTTGCGTGCGGAGGCACTCGCATTTCTTGGCGTGGCAGAAGCGGCAACCCAACAGGAAATGACTCAGCACTATCCATCGGCATTAACTGCCTTTATACAACGAGGGGTGGAGCTCGAGTTGCTGTCACCAGAACTACTCGAGTTCGATCTCGACAAGCTGGGGCAAGCACTACTGCCCGAGCGCGACCTCCAATTTAGCTACCTAGGCTTGCAAACCCTGTACGACCGTTACTTCATCCACGCCAACGATGTTCGTATAGAGCTACCACAGGTATTTTTCATGCGCGTGGCCATGGGGCTCTCCATCCGAGAGGACGATCGCAATGCCAGGGCGGTAGAGTTTTACCAACTGCTGTCCTCCTTTGACTACATGAGCTCTACGCCAACACTATTCAACGCGGGCACGTTGCGCTCACAGCTTTCTTCCTGCTACCTCACAACAGTTCCGGATGACCTGTTTGGGATCTATGGGGCTATTCAGGACAACGCAATGCTGTCAAAGTTTGCTGGCGGCCTCGGCAACGATTGGACTCCCGTACGTGCCATGGGTTCCTATATCAAAGGCACCAATGGCAAGAGCCAGGGCTTGGTGCCGTTTCTGAAAGTAGTGAACGATACTGCAGTAGCCGTAAATCAGGGCGGCAAGCGCAAGGGGGCTGTATGTGCCTACCTGGAAACCTGGCATCTGGATATCGAGGAGTTTCTGGATCTGCGTAAAAATACGGGAGATGACCGTCGTCGTACTCACGATATGAATACGGCGAACTGGATTCCCGATCTGTTCATGAAGCGCGTATTCGAAGACGGAGATTGGACCCTGTTTTCGCCCAACGATACGCCAGACTTGCATGACCTCTACGGCACGGCATTTGAAACACGTTATGCCGAATATGAAGAGATGGCTCGCAATGGCCAACTCAAACTGCACAAAACCCTCAAAGCACAAAATCTGTGGCGCAAAATGCTCGGCATGATTTTTGAAACGGGTCATCCCTGGATGACTTTCAAGGATCCTTGTAACCTGCGCTCTCCCCAGCAGCACGCGGGCGTTGTGCACTCATCGAACCTGTGCACAGAGATTACGCTTAATACCAGTGCTGATGAGATCGCCGTGTGCAACTTGGGCTCGGTCAATTTGCCGCAGCACATCGAGAATGGCTCACTCAACATCGACAAGGTTCGCAAGACGGTGCGCACTGCCATCCGCATGCTCGATAACGTCATAGACATCAACTACTACTCGGTGCCGGCGGCGGAACAATCCAACATGCGCCATCGCCCTATTGGTCTTGGACTCATGGGCTTCCAAGATGCGCTATACAAAATCGATGTGTCGTACGCCTCAGAAGCAGCCGTCGAATTTGCCGATCGATCAATGGAAGCCATCAGCTATTTTGCGATTGAAGCTTCCAGTGAACTCGCTGAAGAGCGGGGTCGTTACTCAAGCTATGAAGGATCCCTCTGGAGTCAGGGTATCTTCCCTCTGGACTCACTCGATATCCTCGTACAGCAGCGTGGAGAGCAGTACATATCGGTCAATAAGGACAAGACCCTTGATTGGGATGCCTTGAAGACCAAAGTGGCTGCCAACGGCATGCGCAACTCGAACGTCATGGCGATCGCGCCAACAGCGACCATCGCCAACATCACCGGCGTGTCCCAGTCGATTGAGCCGACGTACCAAAACCTGTACGTAAAATCGAACCTGTCGGGCGAATTTACCGTGGTTAATCCCTACCTTGTCGCCGACCTGAAAGCCCACGGGCTCTGGGACAAGGTCATGGTTAACGACCTCAAGTACTACGACGGTTCAGTGCAATCTATCGATCGTATCCCCGACGATCTAAAAGCCAAATACTCAACCGCATTTGAGGTGGAGCCCAAGTGGCTGGTAGATAGCGCAAGCCGACGTCAGAAGTGGATTGACCAAGCACAGTCACTCAACCTGTACATCAACAACGCGAGCGGAAAAAAGCTTGATGTTACCTATCGCATGGCCTGGTTCAGCGGCCTTAAGACGACCTACTACCTGCGCTCACTGGCGGCCACAGGTACCGAGAAGTCGACCGTTGAAACCGGAAAACTAAACGCTGTTTCATCAGGTGCCGCTGCGGCACCCCAACCCGCACCGGTACCCAAAGCATGTTCTTTGGATGATCCGGATTGTGAAGCTTGCCAATAACCAAACAGATTGAATTAACGGAGTATGACAATGCTTACTTGGGATGATTACAACAACGAAGAAGTACTAGAAGCGGCTCCACCACCCGTGGTTACCAAGGCCGTAGAGAAGGTTGTGGAGGAAGCGGTGGCACCTGAACCCGAAGCCGCTCCTGTTGCAGCCAACAATGAAGGAGTTGCTGCAGATGCTGAAGCCGCCGCCGCGATGGCGAATGTACATCGTGCAAAGGCTGCGCTAGAAGAGCTTGACGTGGCGCCAGGTCTTGAAGAACTCGAGATGGGTGCTGCCAGGGTGAGCGTTGATGAAAAAGCCATGATCAATTGCCGTGCTGACCTGAACCAGCTTGTGCCGTTCAAGTACGACTGGGCATGGCAAAAATATATCGATGGCTGCGCCAATCACTGGATGCCGCAGGAAATAAACATGACGGCAGACGTGGCTACCTGGCGTAGCAGTGATGGCCTGTCTGAGGACGAACGACGTATCGTCATGCGTTCTCTCGGCTACTTCTCCACCGCCGATTCGCTGGTGGCAAACAATCTGGTCCTGGCCTTGTACCGACTCATCACCAATCCCGAGTGTCGTCAGTATTTGTTGCGACAGGCCTTCGAAGAGGCCATTCATACCCACGCGTATCAATACTGCATTGAATCTTTGGGTATGGACGAGGGTGAAGTATTCAATATGTATCGCGAGGTGCCCTCGGTAGCGGCAAAAGCGGCGTGGAGTCTCAGCCACACCCACAGCCTGTCAGATCCAAACTTCCGAACCGGCACTCCCGAGAGCGATCAGGAGTTGCTGCGTAACTTGATTGGCTTCTATTGCGTCACAGAAGGTATTTTCTTCTACTGTGGATTTACCCAGATCCTGTCCATGGGCCGTCGCAACAAGATGACCGGCGTGGCGGAGCAATTCCAGTACATCCTGAGAGATGAGTCGATGCATCTCAATTTTGGTATTGATGTCATCAACCAGATCAAGCTAGAGAACCCTGGCCTGTGGACGCCGGAATTCCAGCAGGAAGCGATCCAGATGATCCTCGAAGGTACCGAAATCGAGATTGCCTATGCCCGTGACACCATGCCTCGAGGCGTGCTCGGTATGAACGCATCGATGATGGAAGAGTACCTGCAATTCATCTGCAACCGTCGCCTGACTCAGATTGGTTTGCCCGAGCAATTCCCGGGTGCGCAAAATCCCTTCCCCTGGATGTCGGAGATCATGGATTTGCGCAAAGAGAAAAACTTCTTCGAGACACGGGTTATCGAATATCAAACCGGCGGAGCGCTCAGCTGGGACTGATCCCGCGGGGCCAGCGCCTTCACTACAAAAAACCGCGATTGAATCGCGGTTTTTTTATGCCCACATTACGCTACTTAGTGACTACTCTGAAGAAACACTAGAGGCTTGGTCGCTAGTCGGCCTGGTCCGTCGCCAAGTCAAAACGATAACGAGGCAGCGACTCCAGAATAGCCCGTCCATAGCGCCGCGTAAGAAGTCGTCGATCAAGCAAGGTAATTCGTCCGCTGTCCTCTTCGGTTCGCAACAAGCGGCCGCTCGCCTGCACCAGTTTTAGTGCGGCATCGGGTACGCTGATTTCCATAAAGGCATTGCGACCCTGTTGTTCAAGCAGTTCTGCATGAGCAGCATCCCGCGGATTATCGGGCACCGCGAAAGGAAGCTTGGCAATAACCACATGCGTGCAATAGGCACCCGGGAGATCAACTCCTTCGGCAAAACTTGCCAGACCCATAATGACGCTGGCTTTGCCCTCGTCAATATTCTGCCGGTGGGTCTCCAGCAGCAGACTTTTGCTCAAGCTATCCTGTACCAGCATGCGGTGAGGCAAAACACCCTCAAGACCCATGACCACAGCCTCCATTTGTCGCCGGGAGCTGAAAAGAACCAGTACACCAAGGTCATTGGCAATCAGCTCGGGCAGACATTCAATAATCTCTGCCGTATGCGCGTCGGCATCGCCCGGCTCCTGTTGCAGCGCTGGAATGGAAAACACCGCCAGCTGGGAGTTAAAAGGACTCTCCACCCGCTTGTATCGAGCACCATCGGGAAGTCCGGTCATCGCTTGGAGACGATCAAAGGATCCCAATGAAGACAGGGTCGCTGAAGTCATTACCATCCCTGCCGCGCGCTGCCAAATATGCTCTCGCAGCAAATCTCTCGCCAAAATCGGACTCGCCAAAAAATCGATTCCGTTGCCTGTTCGCGATTGACGCAACCAGCGCACCCAAGGGTCATCGAGATCCTGACTCGATGCGCCGTCATAGCTTCGCCACAAATCGACTTGGCCCTGTGCGCGGACAAGCATTCCCTGCGCATTAACAAGATACGCATCCAACGTGTCGCGCTGAGCAATGTCCACTTCGTCCCGCCGATTATCCAGCGCGGCTTCGAGCCTTTGGGCGAGCTCCAGCTGGTGAGACCAGGCCAATGCCAGGCGACCCGCCAAGGCTCTTAGCTCGTCTGGGGCAATCCCCAGCTCGAATCGAAACTCTTCTTGCTGTTCAACTTGCTGAGCAAGAAAATCCTCGGCCCAGAGTGCTGCCTCATCATTTAACTGCGTTGTGTCATTCAACGCGATACCCAGCTGCTCGAGCACATCGTGCTGCTGCGTGATATCGGCAAGGTCATCCGATTGAGATTCTAACCAGATAGCAGTCTCTATCAGGGCCTGACGGGTGCCGACAGTGCGGGCAACCAAGGTGAACTGACTGAGGCATTTTTCCGCAAGCTGATGGCCTTCATCAAAAATGTAGATGCTGTCCTCAGGCGGCGGCAGAATCGCGCCGCCACCAAACTTGAGATCCGCTAACACCAGATTGTGATTGGCCACGACAACATCCGCATCCTGTAAGCCATCACGCGCCCGGTAAAAAGCGCACTGGTTGATGAAACCGCACCGCCGACCTCCACACTGGGCCTGATCAGTGGTCACCATACGACGCAATCCATCATCCAGTACCGTGGGCCAGCTATCGAGATCTCCATCCCACCGGGAAGCTGAAAGCGACTCCACCATGGATTCCATGATGGGCCCCGCTTCCTCGATGGCGAGGTCAGCCACTTCATCCGGATAGAGGGGAATCAACGCGGGAGCGGAGGCACCGGCCAGGTGATACTCCAGCTTTTGAAGGCAAACGTAGCGGCCCCTGCCCTTCGCCAGCTGCACGCTGAACGTCAGGCCACTGTGCTCCAATATATCCGGCAGATCCCGGTAAATGAGCTGCTCCTGAAGTGCCACCGTCGCCGTGGCTATCACCAGTTTTTTTTCCCTGGCCCGCGCAATGGGCAACGCGGCCACACAATAAGCGATCGTCTTGCCGGTGCCAGTCCCAGCCTCGACCACAGCGATAGCCTCAGGGGCGTCAGGATCTCCCAAGGCGTTAGCGACCTCCGCTATCATCTGACGTTGCCCCCACCGCGGATTTAACTTCCGGTGCTCAATGAGCGACTGATAGGCATCGCGAATCTCGTCCTGTAACGCCGGATCGAGCAATCAGATCTCCCCAAGGACGCGACGCAGGGGGTTGGCATACATCGCAAGAGCAAGCTCGCGATGACCCTCGGGCATTTCATCAATGCGTGCATCAAACTGCTGCCGAGTGATTGTCCCAGGATGAACGGTAACGTCAGGCACCTGATTGGTTCCGTTCAATCGTTGCCAGGCCCAGAGCGCATTTTCAAACAACCGATAATGCGTCCTCATATGTTCATCGAGAGCGGCAACAACCGAGTCAATGGTCAGCTCATCTCCGCGGATCGGCAAACCAAAGCTCAGGTGAACATTACCTTTCTCGCCGGCGATTCCCCTGCCTATCGACAGAACATCCTCGTTGTCTGCCTTCTGGTAGTCCTGGCCACCGGCAAGCTCCGCCGCTTTGCTGGCATCACAAGGATCTAACTCATAGGAAATTGCGACCGGCACAATATTGAGGTTGTTGAGCACCGTCGACAGCGTTTCAGTTTGTTTATCCCTACTCAGGGACAACATTTTGATCACTGCAGGCTCCGTCTTATCGATCCCCGTCTTGGCCCTTCCCTCTCGCTGGGCTATCCAGACTGAGCTGCCGTTATTGTCTATCGTCGAGCGCACAAAAGCCGAGAGCTGTTGCGATGCTCTGAGCTGTTCGCGCGGTCCGCTCAGATTGCGTCGAACGATGAAACTTTTGTTAATGCGCATCAAATCCGCGACCCAGTCCTCCCGGAGCAGATTGTCTCCAATAGCGATGGCCATGGTTCGATGGCCTGCGTGATAAATCAGCTGGTTGGTATAACTGGGATCCATAACAATGTCCCGGTGGTTACTGATTAGCAGCCAGGACTCATCGGCAGAAAGCTTCTCCAATCCTTCACTGCTGAAGCGGGAGGTCCGACCAATAAGCCCCTGAAGTTGGGGCGCTATCAACGACTGAAACTGATCGACCGTGGTGACATTGCGAAGCTCTCGGCGCAACCACCGGGCAACTAGCCAGCGAGCTACTACGGGCAATACCCGGTAAAGCGTAGGGAGCTGCAATTTAGCGAGTGCCCCATGAAAATCATGACTACCCAGAAGGCGTGCAATAACCGCTGGCACCTCTTCATCGCGGTAGGGCCTGATATCGGCAAATGGGTCGTCACTATTCACTAAATTGATCTCTGTCATGCCTCATTTTTCACCGATCAGCTTCGGCTGAAGTACTGCACCCCTAACCCCGTTTCTGCTAGGCTTCGTGCCCCATATCCGACCACTCACGGAAATCGAGGACGCAACATGGACGCTTCCAATGCCCTGCTTATGACGCTAGGTGCTGCTTCATTATTGATCAGCTGGATTATTCTGCTGACTGTGTCCTGGAAGGAGGACTACGCCTGGGGCCTATTTTCCCTGCTTTTACCCCCTGTCGGCTACTTTTATGGCCTGTTTCAGTGGAATAAGGCCGGACAGGCCCTCTGGGTCGCCATTTTAGGTTGGATGCTTATTGTTCTGGGTTGGTAGCGTTAGAGGGCTCGGTGGGTCCGGTCATATAAACATTGACAGTGGGCAGCCCTTTCCGGAGAATTCGCGACTCTTTTTTACCCAGTTTCGGAGCATAACGTGGCTAATTCACCCCAAGCGCGCAAGCGAGCGCGTCAAAACGACAAGCGGCGCGCCCACAATGCCGGCCTTCGCTCTCTTGTACGAACCAAAATCAAGCAGGTACTCGCCTCTGTAAATTCAGGAGACGCCAATGCGTCACAGGACGCACTCAAGCAGGCCGTCCCGGTCATCGACAAAATGGTCTCCAAGGGAATCATTGCCAAAAACAAGGCAGCACGGCACAAGAGCCGATTGAACGCCAAGGTCAAGGCACTGGCTGCGGGCTAAGTCTCTATCACTCGACACCCAACCGGGTGTCTAGATGGCGATTGATCTCTGCTTCTAACTGTTTGCGAAACGGTTTCGCCAGCATTCCCAGTTTTATCCGACCGGTGACACTATCGTGAGAGACGGCGACTGTTCCTGTAAATCCTTTACCTGAGAACGAAAGCGTGTCCCCCTCACGATCTAGACTTGACGCAAATCCCCCGAGAAAATCTGCCAGCTCTGCGATGGCGGCATCCCGAGCTTGCTTGTCCAAACAGTGGGGCCTGGTTATTTCAATATCAGCCATCAGAACCTGCTCCGGCAACAGCCTTTCAATGATACTACCGCGGTCTCTCGCTCACAGACTAACGCCATGAAACCTGACCGACGATGAGCGAAATAACTGATTTTTCCAAGCGCTTTCTCTTTGAGCAGGCGGATATTCGCGGGGAAAAGGTCACTCTGAAGCAAGCTTTCAAACAGCTGACCGCGGGTCATGGTTATAGCGATACCGTGAAGGCTCTGATCGGTCAATTTGCAGCGGCCGTGGTGTTAATAAGCAATAACCTCAAATACAGCGGAAAGATCATTTTGCAGGCCCAGTCCGCCGGGCCCATCTCACTTCTAATGGTTGAGTGCACCAGCGATTCGACCATTCGTGGCATCGTGCGGGGTGAGGTGAAAACGGACAGTAGTAACCCTTGGATGCTGCTAAAAGAAGGGCAACTGGCCATCACTATCGAGCGTGAGAATGGACCACGCTATCAGGGCATCATCGCCCTCGATACAGACTCGCTTGCGACCGCTCTCGATGACTATTTTTTACAAAGCGAGCAGTTGAATACACGGTTCTGGCTAGCCGCCAGTGGTGAATGCGCAGCGGGCCTTATGCTGCAGCAGCTGCCGGCGCAGCTGAACCAAGATGCCTCCGCTAGAGACGAGCAATGGCAGTACGCAGTAGTACTCGCTGAGACCATCGAAGCCTCGGACCTCCTAAGCCTCGCGCCTGATACTCTGTTGTACCGCTTGTACCATCAGGATCCGATAAGGCTTTTCCCTCCCATACCCGTGGCGTTTCACTGCCCGTGTAACCGAGAGCGAAGTCAAAATGCCTTACAGCTGTTGCCATCGGCCGAGCTCGAAGAGATGCTCAATGCCGATGGCCACATCGACATGAACTGTGATATTTGCGGTCAAGCCTATCGTTTCCTCCGTTCGGACTTCACTGAAGTCGCGGATCCGAGGATCCTGCATTAGAATGTCGACCCAACAACACCTTCAAACCAACCCCCCCCGGACCAAACAATGACGAATCAACCAGAGGCTTCTCAAGCTCAGAAGCACACCGATTTACCCTCTTCAAAATTGATCGAAATAGCGCTGGCACGAGGTGAGGGTGTTTTATCAGACACCGGGGCGCTTCGAGTAGAGACGGGAAAGCGTACAGGCCGCTCACCAGCGGACCGCTTCATCGTAAAAGAACCATCCTCAGAAGACGCCATTGATTGGGGATCGGTCAATAAACCCTTTGAGGCAAGTCGATTTGACGCCCTGTGGGACCGCGTTAAAGCCCATGCTCTTGATAGCGATCACTTTGTGCAACATCTGCACGTAGGCGAGCACAGTGAGCACTATCTTCCTGTAGAAGTGACTACCAGTACCGCTTGGCAATCCCTTTTCGCACGCAACATGTTTATCCGAGCCGCCGTATTCAATGCGCAGCACAAACCCGAGTGGAAAATTCTCAATGTGCCGGACTTTGTTTGTGACCCCGAGCGCGATGGGACCCATTCGGATGCCACTGTCATCGTCAATTTTGGCCAAAGAAAAGTGCTGATAGCCGGTATGCGCTATGCGGGAGAGATGAAAAAGTCGATGTTCTCCGTGCAAAACTTCCTGCTGCCCGAGAAGGACGTGATGCCGATGCATTGCAGCGCCAATGTGAGTGAAGACGGCCAAACAACGTTGTTTTTCGGACTCTCGGGCACCGGAAAAACAACTCTCTCGGCTGACCCGGAGCGTTATCTAATCGGCGACGACGAGCACGGCTGGTCAAAAGGCTCTGTGTTTAACATTGAGGGGGGCTGCTACGCGAAGACCATCAATTTGAGCCAGGAAAACGAGCCAATCATCTGGGACGCCATCCGTTTTGGAGCGATTATCGAAAATGTTGTGCTGGATGATTATCGACATGCAGACTACGACGATACCAGCCTGACTGAAAATGGCCGCTGCTGCTATCCGCTCGATCACGTTGAAAAACGTGTCCTCGAAAACGCGGGCGGCGAACCGAAATGCGTCATTTTCCTCACCTGCGACGTATCAGGGGTCCTGCCCCCGATCTCCATTTTGTCGAAAGAAGCGGCTGCCTTTCATTTTCTGTCGGGCTATACCGCACGGGTGGGATCTACCGAGGTGGGAGCGGAAGCGGGGATTCACCCCACGTTTTCAACCTGTTTCGGCGCGCCCTTTATGCCACGACCTGCAGGGGATTACGCCGAGCTCCTGATGAAGCGTATCGAGGATTTTGACAGTCAGGTCTACCTTATCAACACGGGCTGGACCGGAGGCTCCGGGGCTCAGGGTGGCAAGGGATCCCGCTTTCCAATCCCGGTGACCCGAGCGGTAGTCCACGCGGCACAGAGTGGCGCTTTGCTGAATGCAGAGACCCGACATATCGACACCTTGAACCTGGATTTCCCGGTCTCCATTCCGGGAGTGGATCCCTGCTACTGCGACCCGAAAGCGGGCTGGGGAGATGACACCGCCTACGAGGAGCAGGCAGGCAAGCTGGCTGCCCTGTTTCAGGACAACATCAAAAAATTCGAGGTTAGCGACGCAATTGTTGCGGCGGGGCCGTGCGCTGCTTAAACAAGCGCGGGCCGTGCTCCGCTTCAGCAAGCGCTTAACTAGCTTCCTTACAGTAGTGGTCGATGAAGCGCTGATGCTCGGGTAGCTGACCCACCAAGCGCTCCACTGACCCGTGGATACCATTGAGAAAAGCGCTGAGCTCCTCGTCATCCATCATATTCACGATGGGATGATACTGCTCTGGATAGAGGCCTTGTCCGAGCATCACCTGAATCCAGGAGTTTTCCCCAAAGAGTTCCGTTGGAACCTTAAACACCCGTCCCGTCTCCTTAAACAGCTCGATACGATGTTTGAGAGAGTCGGGTATTTCCATGCTGCGGCAATGACGCCAAAAAGGCGTATCGGTGCGATCGGTGACGTGGTAGTGCAAGATGATGAAATCTCGAATGTTTTCGATTTCAAACATCATCTGGTTGTTGAACTCATCAATATCTGGCTGGCGCACCCCGTCGTAGGGGAACATTTGCATAAATCGCACCACTGCCCGTTGGATCAGGTGAATACTGGTTGACTCAAGAGGCTCCATAAAGCCACTCGACAGTCCCACAGCAACACAGTTCTTTACCCAATGGCGACGGCGAGTCCCGGTTTGAAACTTGATCGGTCTGGGTTCGGTAACGAGATCCCCCTCGAGATTGGCACGAAGCTTCGCTTCAGCCTCATCCCGAGACCAAAATTTACTGCAGTAAACCAAGCCGTTACCTGTTCGATGTTGAAGCGGAATACGCCACTGCCATCCTGCTTCATGGGCAATTGAGCGGGTGTAGGGGATGGGCGGCCCGATATTTTCTGTTTGCACCGCCAGCGCACTGTCACAGGGAAGCCAATGCTGCCAATCATCGTAGCCGGCATGCAGGGTCTGCTCGATCAAGAGACCCCGGAACCCGGTGCAATCAATGAAGAAGTCGCCGGCAAGAAGCTCGCCTGACTCGAGCTGGAGTCCAGTAATGAAGCCGGAGTGAGGATCTTGCTCTACGGACTGAATCTTGCCCTCAATCCGCTTCGCGCCGTGCTCCTCTGCCATTTTACGTAAAAACTTGGCGTAGCGAGCCGAATCAAAATGATAGGCGTAGTTAAGGTTCTGATTGGGAAGCACTGCGAACCGGTTGTGCTTCGCCGCCAGCCATTCGTTGCAGTACTCACCGAACTCCTTGCTGATACCCAGCTTTTTGCCTTTGAGCCAAAAATGCTGGAAGCCCGCAGCCCAACAGTCTTTGCCAGTGAAGCCAAAGGAGTGAATATAGTTCTTGCCGACGTCGTGCCAGTTTTCGAAGGAGATACCCAGCTTGAAGGTACCTCCCACCGCGCTAATAAAGTCTTGCTCCTTGATCTTCAGTAGCTCGTGTAAGGTGAGCAAGGTGGGAATAGTGGCTTCACCAACTCCAACCGTACCGATCTCTTCCGACTCCACGAGTGAAACCCGCACCGTCTTTCCGAGAAGCTTGGCAACTGCAGCCGCTGCCATCCAGCCGGCGGTCCCCCCCCCTGCGATCACTACGTGTTCAATTTTTTGCCGTTCCATGTCGCTACTCCATCAGGTCGCCAACACCTGGTTTAGTTCAATCTCTTACGTAACTCGACCCTGAGTCGCTCCGCCTCTGCTTTATTAAGAGGCCCCAGACACCCTAGCGCCTGCTCCGGGATATGTGCCGTCACCACTGGATCCTCGTTAAAAATGTAATGCTCCATCAGCAGCTTCCATGCCTGTCTCTGGGCCGCGGGCAATTGCCGGATGGCTAGCACCCCGTGCAATAGTGCATGAAAAGGAGACCCCAAATGATCGGCACTGTCCAGCCACCAGTAATTGATCAGCAAGTTGAAGTCCGACAAGGCTTTGACATGGTGCCACCACATGCTCGGTATAAAGATCGCATCGCCGGGCTCGAGCACCGCGGTCTGGGCATGCTCTAACGCCACCTGAAAACGAGGAAATTGCTCTAGGTCAGGTACGTCAAAGTCAACCAAGCTGATCGGCTGGCCCGACGGAGTCCGGTCGATAGGCCCTATGTAAAGGTTATTTATCTGGTCGAGTGGAAATAGCGTAAAACGGCGTCGACCGCTGACCACGCAGGCAACATTACTGGGAAAGTCGTAATGAGCGGATACAGTGGTGGCATTTCCCAGCCAGAAATTCACCAGCGGATTGCCTGGCACGGTCAACTTGTTGTAATCCTGAAAGCCGGGCAACCAACCGTCAACCGGAGTAGAGCCTACATAAATCGACATTGGTTCTGTATTTGAAGGATCCTGTTGTTCCCTGAGTCGCTGAAAAATATCGCGCAGTGGTGCGCTACCGCTACGAAAGTTGAAGCCATCAAAGGAGTCGTTGTATCCGAAGCGTCCCCGGGCTTCACAGGGGGCAACGTAGGCGGTAACCGGCTGATCTGTTGCAAAGCTGCCAAGGTATCGCTCTGCAGAATCAATCGAGCTGTCACCATCGCTCACCGCTGGCCAATGGGCAACAATGCCGCGCATAACAACCGGTTCCTCGCTCGCAAAAACCCAATCGGGAATCACACCGGGATCAATCCCCTCCGCAGTCCGAACCGGTGTCGCATCGGTGTAGTTCATGAAATGCGAGATTGTCGCTTTTCTTTTAGGTCAATGAGCCGGCGCAAATTCGACATAGAAGCAAGCATCATGAATAACGGCATCAGGAAGCCCTCGCTGGCCAGAGTCGCGAGCTGCTCGCCGCTGAGCCCTCTGACCGCATCCTCGTTAACGGTGGAATAGCCGAGCAGTTGATTTTTCGACCCGTCCCTCAAAGTAATATCCATCGTGACGGATTCGATTAACTGCCATTCTGAAAGACATTGGGTAAATCGCCGGGTCTGTTCCGCGCCCTCGTGGATTGTCTCGAGAAGATCCGCGATCTGCTCCAAATAGTCGGTTCTCCCGCCAAGCGGTTGAAACAGGGCATCACCCTCTTCGCTCTTGCTAACCCGCGGATGTGCTTGATCGATACTCAGCAGGCGGACTTGCTCTCCGTCCTCAACCGTGTGCTGTCCGATGAGGAATGGGCCACGCCGCAAAAACGCCGGCTTGATGAGTCCTAGCCACTCGTGCCCCTCGAGAAAAAGGTTTTCCTGAGACTCAAACCCCATGATAACCACAGGGATGAAACCACCCTCGGACGACTCCTGGAGGAGAATTGGGAAATCCGCCTGCAGGTCTCTGAACTCGAACAGATAAGCGGGGCAGCTGTGTAATCCATCGCCATATTCGACGCCCGTGGTGTTGATAACCCGGATATCCTTATGGTCAACATTATTGAGTATTTGTAAGTCCGTCATGGGCTATCGGTTCCACGCGCTGTTATCTGGTACCTGACTAATTTTAACCCGTTGTCAAAGACAAAAAAGCTGCCCGAGGGCAGCTTTTTTGAAGCACTAATTGCTGATGTATCAGAAGGTATATCGGACCCCAACGTTGTATCGAGCGCCCTGCTGCCCCACAAACAGCGGCTGTGACTCGCTCCGACCGTAAACGTAGGTGGTCTCATCAGTGATATTAATAGCATCGACGAATATCCGAAGGTTATCCGTGACGCTGAACTGAGCGCCAATGTCCCACTGCTCATATTCGCCGGTGAAGGTCGGTGGAATCGCCCCCACGTTGGCTTGGCCGGTTCCCGCAAGGAAGTCATCACGCCAGTTGTAGGCAACCCGAATCGAGAGCCAGTCATTTTCATAGAAACCAATTAGGTTTGCAGAATCACCCACACCAGCGATAACAAATTGCTGAGTGAGATCCGTAACATCATAGCTGGTATCGGACTCTACGAAGGTCGCGTTTGCGATAAAGCCGAACCCGGTATCCCAGAAGCTATGCTGTAGGTTGACCTCCCAGCCATCCACCGTGTCGTCATCTTGGTTGATAGGCGCGGTCACGCGGAAGTTGGCGAGGGCATCACCGGATTGTCCGGTGATAGTGCCATTGTCGGCATCGACGCCTGGCGAGCCCGCCTTGTTCTCCAGAATCCAATCATATAACTCACCGCTGGTCGCCCCCGATCCAAGAGCAGCACGTGCCTCGTCAGCGTAGGCCCCATTACCGGGGTGGTTAAGGTCGAAGAGAGTCTCGTTGAACTCTGCGAAGCCGATAAAGTTGGTTACGTCCTTGTAGAAATAGCCAACGGAGAGGTAGCTACCTTCCGCGTAATACCACTCGAACGACAGATCGAGGTTATCGGATTCGAAAGGCTTCAGGTTGGGGTTACCACGCGAGCCAGTACCACCGTCAATTCGTAGCAGCTGGTCAATGGTCTGTCCGCCCTGAATATCCCGGTAGTTTGGCCGGGTCATGGTTTTGCTCCACGACAAGCGAGCAACCATGTCTTCGGTGACCCCCACCTTGATATCGAGGTTAGGCAGCACGTTGTCATAGCTACCTGTCAGCTCGGTAAAGTCGCCAGATCCCGGCACAGCACTGAATTCATTGCCGCCAACCCAATCAATGCGATCGTAGTTTGGCGCCAGAGCTTGTGAGTCGACGTCAGTTTCTTCGTAACGAACACCCAGTCGAATATCCACGGGCATGGCGCCGATATCAAAGCCCATATTGACCTGGAAGTAGGCAGCCAACTGCTCTTCAGTGGTGCGTCGATCAGAGCTGTAGGTGCTAGACGCGCAAAGACCCGTACCGCAATCACCCATATCGGGCACAAAGAACGTGGACGCCTCACCGCTGGCCATCAGCTGTTCGGTACGAGCAATCAAAGCCGGCATATCGTAGGAATAATACGTCGTCACCAGATCGGGGTCATTGCCACCAGATATCTCATCGAAACGTCCCGCAGACGAAACCTCTGTCATCAGGTCAGCAATTGCGCCGGGCTGAGAAACACCACCCCACGCATCACGCTGGACAGTGGAACCTGCAGAGCGATTATTCACCTCGGTAAACTCGATGCCAAAATCGATACTCTTCACAAAGCCGTCAGGATCGAAGTCGAAGTTACCACCTAGTCTTGCCTGCTCGATATCCATTTTGGCGTAGTTGTTTTGAAACACACTACCGGTGACGATCATGTCATCGGGACTCAAAGGATTCGAAAGATCGAGTGCCAGAACCGGTAAGTCACCACGGTCAAAGTAGGTTGTGGTCTTATCTCGAGAGAACGCCGCGATGGACAGCAACGCAGAGCTACCATAGGGACTGTCGGGGCGCTGCTCTGCACTAGAATCATGGTAATCAAACATTAGCGAGAGACGGTCGGTTACATCCCAGGCCAGGTTGAAACCAATTGATTTGTTTTCAGCCACGATGGCGTCGCTGCCTGCACCCATTGCAAAGTCGCCGCCACCGCCATTGTATTCAGCATAAGTGGTGGGAGAAGCGTTGGCATTGTTGCCGTCCCAAACCGTTTCCTGACCGCCGAAGTTATACCAGGCGGAGTAGTTGGTGTAGGTTCGCTCGAGCTCCACCTCTGAATAGGTGTAGTCAACCGTTGCGGTGATGCGATCGGTAGGCGCCCACTGCATAGTCAACTGACCGTTGGTTCTGACCCGATCCCACTCCGCAAACTCGTAACCCGTGTTTTGCGGGACTGAATACCGCTCATCTGGGCTGGTGGTCCGATTCTGCTGGGTCGCTAAATCATAGGGAATGCCGCCCCACTCGGAGGGACGCGCGCTACACCAGCAGTTGTCTACGTCACCAGCAAACGATCGCCAGCCACCAACGCTTGCGGTGGCGGCGCCGTTGTTGCGCTCCTGCCGCACCGCAGACAAGGCTATACCTACCGTGTCATCTAGGAAGGTGTTTGAAATAAGCAAGGACACCTCTGGGGTCAGATCATCGCCCGATTCTGTTGAGGTATCGTGCATCGCGGACGCTGCGACTGTGGCGTTAAAACCAGGAGACTCGAGAGGACGCGTAGTGACAATATTAATGGTTGATCCGATACCACCCGTAGGAACATCGGCTTTGCCGCTCTTGTAAACCTCAACTCTGGAGATACCCTCGACGGCCAGATTACTAAAGTCGAAAGAACGACTATCACCGCCGGTTGTAGGCATTTGCCGGCCATTCAGCGTGACCAGGTTAAAAGCGGGGCCAAAGCCACGTACGGTGACGTACTGCCCCTCACCCCGGGTTCGATCAATGGCCACCCCTGTCACCCGTTGAAGCGCTTCCGCGAGGTTGGTATCAGGAAATGCACCGATATCCTCCGCAGTAATCGCGTCGACTACGCCTGCATCGTTGCGCTTGATGTCTGCAGATTTCTCGAGGCTCTGACGGATACCCCTGACAATAACCTCTTCCATTGCCGCATCTGATGTATCAGCCGAAAGCTGATCTGGTGCTTCCTGCGCAAAACCCAGCTGAGATGCCACCGCAAAGGCGACACCCACAGCTAAAGGCGCTCTTCGGAATTCGACAGGATTGCTCACTTTTTTCCCCTTCTTTTGGCCTGTAATTAAATTACTAGGCATTTGCTTATATTTATTAAAGATGTTCTAAAGTTAGAATAGATCGCAAGCGGCGTCTAGAACAGGGGCATTCGATAAAAGGGACTGCTGGGTCGTTAAGGAGGTGGGCTGGCGAATCAGTGGCGACCTCGCCGAATCCCAAGTTCTGCCTATTTGGGAGGGTTTTTAGCGCCCAGCGACCTATTAACAGAGCGCTACAAATATTAGTAGGCCTCTGCTAGCCATTATCAAGGGAAGGTCTACTTTGACAGGCTCAGGGCTCGGGGTTTCCCTGACGCTTTGAGGCGGTCAAACAGCTCAGCCACATCCTCTCCGATTAAATACAGGGAGGGCACCAGCACCAGCGTGACACCTGTCGCAAACAGAACCCCAAAGGCGAGTGACGTTACCATCGGGATCAGAAACTGCGCCTGTACGCTGGTCTCGGACATGATAGGTAGCAAGCCAACGAAGGTTGTCAGTGAGGTCAGGATGATTGGCCGGAAACGATCCTCC